>Ga0272446_1001463_pt1 | contig 34313 bp, 28 predicted proteins | sample YNPCB0061_FD_194587 | JGI IMG/M metagenome (GOLD analysis project Ga0272446, IMG submission 194587) | Hot spring microbial mat communities from Yellowstone National Park, WY, United States - YNP-CB-006-1 | ecosystem: Environmental > Aquatic > Thermal springs > Hot (42-90C) > Sediment | place...
CCGGCTGGTCTTTGGAACTCAGTTTCACCCGGAGCAGTCGCCAGACGCCTACCCCGACGGTTTCAAGGTGCTGAGCAACTTTTTCCGACTGGCCAGGCAACATCGCCTCAACAAGCAAACAAAACCCCCTACCTATTACGGCACTGTCAATACTGCAAGCGAGTTCGAGTTCACGTCCAGCGCGGCCTACGCCGATCCGTTCAACGAGACCGAGCTGGATGTCGTCTTCACCGGCCCCGGCGGGAGGACAATGCGCGTGCCGGCCTTCTGGGCCGGCGGCAACGAGTGGCGCGCGCGTTTCGCGCCGCCTGAAGCCGGCGCGTACACATTCCAAACCGTGTGCGGCGACACTTCGAACACCGGCCTGCATGGCCGCGCCGGCACACTGGTCGCGCAGCCGTATGGCGGCGACAACCCGCTGCTCGCGCGCGGCTTCCCACAAGTCGCGCCGGACAAGCGCCACTTCCAACACGCCGATGGGTCGCCTTTTTTCTGGCTGGGCGACACGTGGTGGATGGGTCTGTGCAAGCGCCTGGACTGGCCGGACGGCTTTCAGATGCTGACAGCCGATCGCGTCGCCAAAGGATTCTCGGTGGTGCAGATCGTGGCCGGCTTGTATCCTGACATGCCCTGGCATGACCCGCGCGGCGCCAATGAGGCCGGCTACCCGTGGACCGCAAAGTTCGAGCGCATCAACCCGGCCTACTTCGACATGGCCGACCTGCGCATCCGCTGGCTGGTGAGGTCGGGCCTCGCGCCGTGCATCGTCGCCTGCTGGGGCTACTTCCTGCCCTGGATGGGCGTAGACAAACTGAAGAAGCACTGGCGCTATCTGGTGGCGCGCTGGGGCGCATATCCGGTGTTCTGGTGCCTGGCCGGCGAAGGCACGATGCCCTACTACCTGTCCGATGACAAGGAAGGCGATCGCGTCAGGCAGAAGACCGGCTGGACCGAGATCGGGCGCTACGTGCGAGAGATCGATCCTTACCACCATCCCATCACCATTCACCCCACCGACAACGGACGCGATCAGGTGGACGATCCGGCCGTGCTCGACTTCGACATGCTGCAAACGGGCCATGGCGGGCACGACAGCATCCCCAACACCATCACAAAGATGCGCGCGGCGGTGGATCGCGCGCCGGCCATGCCGGCCCTCGTCGCCGAAGTGTGCTACGAAGGCATTCTGGAGGGCAGCCGGGAAGAGATTCAGCGCTTCATGTTCTGGAGCACACTGCTGTCCGGCGCCGGCGGTTTCACCTACGGCGCCAATGGCATCTGGCAGTTGAACAACCCCGGCCAACCGTTCGGCCCATCACCGCATGGGTCGTCGTGGGGCGATGTGCCGTGGCAGGACGCAGCGCAACTGCCTGGCTCGGCCCAGCTCGGCCTGGCGCGCCGGTTGCTCAATCGCTATGAGTGGTGGCGCTTCGAGCCGCATCAGGACTGGATCACGCCGGCTTCAACCGGCGAGGAGTACCTGGCGCCGTATTGCGCCGGCATCCCCGGCGGCGCGCGCATCATCTATGCCCCGCGCCCAATCGCTGTGTGGAGCCCGCCCCATTTGGTGACCGGGCTTGAGCCAGACAAGACTTACACGGCCTTTCTGTTCAATCCCAAGACCGGCGCCGAAACCCGTTTGGAACCTGTTCGCGCCGACGCGCAGGGCCAGTGGCGCATTCCAATCCTGCCGCTGATTCAGGATTGGATCATTGTGATTGAGTGATTGAGTGATTGAGCGATTGAGCGATTGAGCGATTGAGCGATTGACGATTGACAGAGGAAGACGCAGCTATACGCAACACGCAACACGCAACACGCAGTACGCCATACGCAACACGGTGAAGCGATGAGCGCGCCACCTCTCTACGTGGTATCCGGCGGCCAGGGCGTCAGTGGCGAGCAAATTGCGCGCACAGCCCTGGCGCAGTTCACCGACGTGGATGTGCCGGTGATCGTTGTGGCCGGCGTGCGCGAGGCGCCCCAGATTGTGGATGTTGTCAACCGGGCGGCGCGAGACAACGGCACGATCGTCCACACGCTGGTGGATCCTCATCTGCGCCAGGCCATGATCGATCTGGCGCGCGAATCAAACGTGGTCGCCATCGATCTGATGGGCCACTTGCTGGCGCGATTGACGGCCGTGCTGGGCCGCGAACCCAGAGGACAACCCGGCCTGTACCGCCAGTTGCGCCAGGCGTACTTCGACCGCATGGCGGCCATCGAGTTTGCCGTCGCGCACGACGATGGCCGCAATCCGCAAGACTTGCCACAGGCAGAGATCGTGCTGGCCGGCGTGTCACGCGTGGGCAAGACGCCGCTGTCCATGTACCTGTCCATCCTGGGCTGGAAAGTCGCCAACGTGCCGCTGGTGCAGGGCATTGATCCGCCTGCCGAGTTATTCGAGATTGACCGCCGGCGAGCAGTCGGCCTGATGGTCGAGCCGGAGCATTTGCTCAACCATCGCCAACGGCGCCAGCGGCGTATGGGCCTGGCCGACACTGGGCGATACGCCGACCCGGCCCAGTTGCGCGAAGAAGTGGAAGCTGCGCGCCGTCTGTTCCGGCGGGCCGGCTTCGCCATTCTGGATGTGACCGACAAACCCATCGAAGAGAGCGCGGACGAGGTCATCGCCATCGTCACGCGCCGGCTGAAGGAGTGAAGGCGAGTGAACTCGCTCGACATCGTTGGCCGCGACCCTGACCCGCGCCGCTGCGCCTTTAGCGGGGAACCACATTGACTGCGCGCAGGATGGTAGCGCCGGGATAGCAGTCAATGGCGGTGACACTGCCCAGATCAATGCGCCAGCGCCAGTGATCACGCAGCGGCACGCCGGTGAGCATGCACAAGACAACCTGGATCGGCGTGGCGTGCGTGACAACGACCACGCGCTGCCGGGGGTGCGCATACCCCAGCCGGCGCCAGGCAGCCATCACCCGCTCGGCCACGTCGGCCAGCGACTCGCCCTCCATCGGCGCATGGTTGAGCGCATCGGCGAAGCGGTTGCTGGCATCTTCCGGGTAACGCTGCATCACTTCTGCATAGGTCAGGCCCTCCCATACGCCGTGCGATCCCTCGCGCCAGTCTTCATTCGACAGGCAGGGCAGACGGCGCGCGCCGACGATGGCGCGCGCAACAGATTCGGTGCGGCTCAAGCCGCTGTGAATGACGGCATCCACTTTGCGGCCGGCGAAATACGAGGCCAGAGCGCGCGCCTGCCGCTGACCAAACGCGGTCAGAGGCCGATCGGCATAGCTCTGATATTTGCCAGTCAGGTTCCAGTCTGTCTGGCCGTGCCGGACCAGCCAGACGCTGCGCGGGATATTCATCATCTCCGGGCATTTTATACTCTGGCCGGCATGGCAACACAACTGGTGGCGCACTGGCTGACGCTGACCGCGTTTACGGCGCTTGTCGGCGGCCTGGTCGTCCCGCTGATGGTGATGCGGTCGGAGACGGCCCGGCCGCTGGTTGACGCAGTTTCTCTGGCGCGGCGGCGCTGGCTGGCCGGCTGGCTGATGGCCGGCGCACTTGCTAGCGGACTGGCATGGCTGGCCGCGCCCGCTGCCTTCGAGGATGGCCGCGCCGGCTGGCTGCTGGTTGCGCGGCTGTTCCTGTTGAGCGCAATCACGTGGGCTGTCTGGCAGCGCAGAGAACTGGGTGGATGGATTGTGGCACCGGCCCTCGCACTGCTGCTCACGCAAAGCCTGTTGAGCCGCAGCGCCACCCTGCCCGACTGGATACCGCACACACTGAACGACTGGTTCCACATGACCCTGACCACCTTCTGGCTGGGTGGCGTGGCGATGCTGGCGTTCATCCTCATCCCGGCAGTCATCCGGGCGCCTGGCTTGCTGGGGGCGTTTTCACACAGCGTGGACCGATTCTCGCCGCTGGCTATGTTCTGCGTGCTAGGGCTGGGCATCAGCGGCATCATCCAGGCCGGGGCATTCGTGCGCGACCTGAGCGACCTGATCGAGACAGACTATGGGCGGGCGCTCTCGGCAAAGCTGGTCATCTCTGCTGTGCTGATCGGATTTGGCGCGCTGCATCAGCAGGTGATCGCGCCCCGGCTGCGCTTGTGGCGTCTGAAGGCCGGGCGGACGCAGGCGGAAGCAACCACGCTTCGTTTTCGAGTCAGCCTGTATGCCGAGGTTGCCGCCAGCCTGATGCTGCTGCTGATCGTTGGGGTGATGAAGAGTGGTCAGTAGTCAGTAGTCAGTCGTCAGTAGTCAGTAGTCAGATCACAGACGACAGACGACAGATGACAGATGACAGATGACAGATGACAGGCGGCAGATAGTAGACATGAATCGTCAATCGCTCAATCACCCAATCACTCAATCGCTCAATCCAAAATCCAAAATGGGCGTGTTTACAGCCAGGGGCAAGACACACATTTGGCTGCCAGGGCATTGCCAGGATCGCTGAGAGAAATGCTGAAACAGGCTCTGCGTCCTCAGCGTCTCTGCGGTAAGTTTGCCACACAGGGAATGCAGTGGCCCCAAACTGTGAACGCACCCTCCAAAATCCAAAATCGTAAAATCGGGCTATGGCAATCGGCATTTCACTTCCGCGCATCGATGCGCAGTCGAAAGTCACCGGCGAAGCGTTATACCCCGGCGATATCAATCTGCCCGGTCAGACATACGCCAAAGTGCTGTGGGCGAATCGTCCTCATGCGCGCGTGGTGTCGATCGACACACGCGCCGCCGAAGCCCTGCCCGGCGTGCTGGCCGTGTTCACCGGCGAGGATGTGCCGGTCAATGAATATGGATTGATCGCCTTCGATGCGCCGGTGCTGATTCGAGCAGAGCGTTGTCAGAAGTCAGTAGTCAGTAGTCAGAAGTCAGAAGTCAGAAGTCAAGAGTCGGATCCACTCCAGAATCCAAAATCCAAAATCCAAAATCCAAAATCGTTTGACGGGGTGGTGCGACACGTGGGCGAGAAGGTGGCGCTGGTGGTGGCCGAGACAGAGGCCATCGCCGCCCAGGCGCGCGACCTGATCCAGGTGGAGTACGATGACCTGCCGGCCATCACGTCGATGCAGGAAGCTATCCGGCCGGATGCGCCGCAAATTCATCCCCATTACCCCGGCAACGTGATCAAACAGCACCGCATCCGCAAGGGCGATGTGGAGGCCGGCTTCGCGCAGGCGGATGTGGTCATCGAAGACACCTACTTCACCGGCGCGCAGGAACACGCTTACCTGCAACCCGAAGCCGGGGTGGCCTATATTGACGAACAGGGCCGGGTGACGGTGGTGGTGGCCGGGCAATGGACGCATGAAGATCAGCAGCAGATCGCCCATGCGCTCGATCTGCCGCTTGAGCAGGTGCGGGTGATCTACCCGGCCATCGGCGGCGCGTTTGGCGGGCGCGAGGACATGAGCGTGCAGATCATCCTGGCGCTGGCGGCGTGGAAGTTGCGCCGGCCGGTGAAGATTATCTGGTCGCGCGAAGAGAGCATCATCGGACATCACAAGCGCCACCCGATGTGGTTCCACGCAAAGCTGGGCGCGAAGCGCGACGGCACACTGGTCGCGGCGCGGGTGAGGCTGATGTCGGACGCCGGCCCCTACGCCTACACCAGCGCCAAAGTGCTGGGCAATGCAACCGTGATGGCCGTCGGCCCATATGAAATCCCGAACGTGGCCATCGACGCACAGACCGTGGTCACCAACAATCTGCCCACCGGCGCTTTTCGCGGCTTCGGCGCGCCGCAGTCGCTCTTTGTGGCCGAGACGCAGATGAACAAACTGGCCGCCGCCCTGGGCATGGACCCGGTTGCGTTGCGGCTGAAGAACGCGCTGCGCGACGGCAGCCTGACTGTCAATCAGACGCCCATTCCGCCCGGTTGCAGCATCCGCGATGTCATTCAGCAATGCGCCGCGCGCGCTCAATCGCCAGGCGCCCCTGCCAGAATCCAAAACCCAAAATCCAAAATCGGGCGTGGATTTGCCTGCGGGCACAAGAACGTCGGCTTCTCATTCGGCGCGCCGGAAAGCTGCGAAGCCACCGTTGAATTGCGCGGGGCTGAAGAGATCGAGCGCGCCGTGGTGTATCACGCCGGCGCCGACTGCGGCCAGGGCGCGCACACCGTATTTGTGCAAGTGGCCGCCGAGGCGCTGCGGCTACCGGTAGACAAGATCGAACTCGTCGCCAGCGACACAGCCAGCAGCGGCAACAGTGGATCGGCCTCCGCCTCGCGCATGACATTCATGGCGTCGCACGCCATCTTTGGCGCAGCCCACGCGGCGCTGCAAAAGTGGAAGGATGAGGAACGCCCGGCTCGCGCGCACTACATCTATCGCCCGCCGCCCACCACGCCGATGGATGCGCAGACCGGCCGGGCTGATCCCAACTTCGCTTACGGCTATGTGGCGCAAAGCGCCGAAGTCGAAGTGGACACCGAGACCGGCCAGGTGCGCGTGTTGCGGATCGTGTGCGCCGACGACGTGGGCAAAGCGGTCAATCCGCAACAGGTGGTCGGCCAGATCGAAGGCGGCGCTGTGATGGGATTGGGCTGGACAATACTGGAGAACTTCGCGCAGCGCAACGGGCGGGTGCTGACCGATCGCCTCAGCACGTACCTGATCCCATCCGTCCTGGACATTCCACAGGCGCTTGAGTCGGTGATCGTGGAAAACCCCGACCCCTGCGGCGCGATGGGCATACGCGGCATGGCCGAGATGCCGCTGCTGGTGGTGGCCCCGGCTGTCGTGGCAGCCATCCACGACGCCACCGGCGTGTGGGTGAACGAGTTGCCGGTGACGCCGGAACGCCTGCTGGACGCGCTGGAGCGCGCCAACTCAACGGGATAGCTCCACGATCAGGTAGGTGTCGGACACCCTCACCGCGCGCACGGTCATCTGCGCGCCGGCCATGCTGCGCGCGATCCACTGGTTCAGCTCGCCGGCAGCCCGTTCTTCGATGCCGTCGATCAGGCCTTGCACGACAGCGCGCGGGATGTTGAGATTGCCCACGTCGATCTGCGACACGTACAGCGTGAGGCGGCCGGCCTGCGCGCCGACCTGCAACGTGATGCGCGGGTAAAGGGTGATGGGTATGGGGGCGTCGATCGGGTACTTGCCGGTCAGGACGATCTCGCCGGGCGCCCGCACCTCAGCGCGCACATCGCTGAATGGTTCGAGCGACGAAGCAACCGCCGCCAGTTGCTCGTTGAGCAGCGCCTGCTCGACGCGAATTTCGGCCAGCGGCTTGCCGGAGGTGACAGAGCCGGGCGGCAAGTCGGGCGGCCGGGTAGCAGTGATGACGAGGAAGCCGGCTACGCCGACCAGCGCGCCGGCGATCACGCCAAGCAAAAATCTCGCCATAGCGAGTCAACCATATCACAATGCGCAGGCCGGCCCAACAGGCCGGCTTGTTCATCGGGCGCCGGCTTAACCCAGTTGCGCCAATCGCTCGCGGATCTGGTCGCGCTTCAGGTTCGCCTCGGCCAGTTTGGCGCGCTCTTTGTCCACCAGATTAGCCGGCGCGCGCCGCGCAAAGTCGCCGTTAAGCAATCCCTCGCTGCGCGCAATGACCTTCTCGACTTCGGCCAGCTCGCTGGCCAGCCGCTTGCGCTCCTGATCGAGGTCGATCAGGCCGGACATGGGCAGATACACAGTCACTTCGCCCAACACGTAGGTGATGGCCTTGTCGTCGGGGGCCGGCGCAAACTCGGCGATGGTCAGCGCGGCGGCGTCGGCGCGGGCCAGCGTGACAATGGCTTCGCGCTGAGCTTCGAACGCGCTGGCCAGCCCGCCGGCGCTGATGACCACCGGGATGCGCCTGCCCACATCCACGTTGTGCTCCGCGCGCGCGTTGCGAATCGAGCGGATCACATCCTGCAAAGCCGGCATGACGCGCAGGGCCTCCGCTTGATCGGGGTCAGATGTCATCGCATCTGCCTGCGGGTAGGGCGCCAGCATGAGCGCCGGCCACGACAGATCGGGCGCGCCGGGCATATCGGCTGGCACAACCTGTTTCAGATGCTGCCACAGTTCCTCGGTCACAAACGGCATGAACGGATGCAGCAGGCGCAGAATCACGTCGGTTGCCCAGGCCAGCGTGGCGACCGTCTCAGGCGACTTGCTCAGCTTGGACAACTCGATGTACCAGTCGCAGAAGTCGCTCCACACGAACTCATACAGCAACTTGCCGGCCTCGCCGTACTGATAGTCGTCCATCATCCGGCGCGTCTCGGCGATCACCTGTTTGGCGCGCGCGCGAATCCACGCGTTCACAATTGACGATTGACGATTGGCGATTGACGATTGAACTCTGTCGTCTGCGCTCTGCTGTCTGTCGTCTGCTGTCTGTTGTCTGTTGTCTGTCGCCTGTTGTCTGTCGTCTGCGAACGAGTCCACGCGCCCGATCACGTAGCGCGTCGCGTTCCACAGTTTGTTGGCGAAGTTGCGCGCGCCCTCGATGCGCTCGACGCGCTTCTTGCCATCCACGATCTTCACATCCATCTTGATGTCGCCGCCCGGCGCGCCGGCCGTCACCAGATAAAACCGCAGCGCGTCCGTGCCGTAGGTCTCGATCATGTCGAGCGGATCCACCAGCTTGTCCGGCCTGGATTTGGACATCTTTTCGCCGTCGGCGGTGCGAATCAGGCCGTGCAAATAGACCACGTTGAAAGGGGGCTGGCCGGTGAGTTCGAGACCCAGCATCACCATGCGCGCGACCCAGAAGAAGAGGATATCGTAGCCGGTTTCGAGCATCGTGGTCGGGTAGTAGGCGCGCATATCGGGCGTGTCATCCGGCCAGCCCAGCGTGCTGAACGGCCACAGGCCAGATGAAAACCACGTGTCCAGCACATCAGGGTCCTGGACCAGCTTCACATCCGGCCCATACACGGCGCGGGCCTGCTCATAAGCTTCCTTTTCATTCATCGCGCAGAACTGGGCCGGCAATTGAGCGCCGTCGCCCGTTGCCCGCCCGTCCTGTGTGATTCTGCGGATGCTCTCCGCATCGACATACCAGATCGGGATCTGATGCCCCCACCACAACTGCCGGCTGATGCACCAATCGCGTATGTTGTCCAGCCAGTGGAACCAGGTCTTCTCAAACCGTTCCGGCACGATGCGCACGCGCCCGTCGCGCACAGCATCGGCGGCCAGGGCGGCCATGTCTTTCACGTTGCAGAACCACTGCATGGAGATGCGCGGCTCGATGACCGCGCCGCTGCGCTGGCCCCGGCCCAGCCGCACACGATAGTCCTCCACCTTGACCAGCAACCCCTCCTTCTTCAGGTCCTCCACGATGCGCTTGCGGCACTCAAAGCGGTCCAGGCCCTGATAGGGGCCGGCGTTCTCGTTCATGCGGGCGGTTTCGTCCATCACTTCCACAAACGGCAGATGGTGGCGCTTGCCCATGTCATAGTCGGCGAAGTCATGGGCCGGCGTGATCTTCACCGCGCCGGTGCCAAAGGCCATATCGACTGTCGCGTCGGCGATGACCGGAATGATCCGGCCAATGGCCGGCAGCACCGCCTGGCAACCGAGCTTGTATTGATAGCGATCGTCCTCCGGGTTGACTGCCACAGCCGTGTCGCCCAACAGCGTCTCCGGGCGCGTCGTCGCCACCGTGATCCACTCGGTCGCCCCCTCGGCCCACCGGCCGCTGCCCCATTCATGTTGCGGGCCGTCCCAGCGATTGGTTTGCAGCGGATAGCGAATTGTCCACAGGAAACCCGGCTCGCCTTCATCCTCGAACTCCACTTCAAGGTCCGACACACTGGTAAGCTGCGCCGGATCCCAGTTGATCATGCGCGTGTCGCGGTAGATCAACCCCTTGTCGTACAGGTGTTTGAAAGCAGTCAGCACCGCCCGGCTCATTCCCTCGTCGAGCGTGAAGCGTTCGCGGCTCCAGTCTGCGGAGATGCCCAGCTTCTTCTGCTGGCGCGTGATGATCTGGTGCGAATAGTCCTTCCACTTCCACACTTCTGCGAGGAACTCGCTGCGAGACATGTCCTGGCGGCGCCGGCCTTCTTTGGCCAGTTTCTTTTCCACCACGCTCTGCGTGGCGATGCCGGCGTGATCAGCGCCGGGCACATAGAGTGTGCGAGCGCCTTTCATGCGGTAATAGCGCGTCATCAGGTCTTCGATCGCCGAGGTGAGCGCGTGGCCCATGTGCAGCGTGCCGGTGACGTTGGGCGGCGGGATGGTGATGACGAACTTCGGTTCGTCATCGCGCAGATAGCGCTGGGATTCCGGCTTGAAATAGCCGTTCTCTTCCCACCACTGGTACAAGCGATCCTCCACCGCTTGCGGATCATAGGATTTGGGTAATTGCGTTGGCATCTTGTCAACTTCCGATTCGAGATTGTGGACTTTGGATTACAGAGCGCCCCCAACCAGGCCGATCTGCAATCCAGAATCCAAAATAAAAACGCCCTCTCATCCAATCAAAATCGGACGAGAAGGGCGCTGTCTGTTCACTCGCTCTTCGCGCGGTGCCACCGAACTTTGCGCTCAGGATCATCCACACTGTGACGGCCTGAACGCACACTCTGATGTGATAACGGGCGCACCCCGGACCGGGCTGGATGTGAAGACACATACTTCACCCGGCCAACTCCCAAGCGACCTTCGGCGGCTGCTCTCCTGCGCGGACTCTCAGTCTGGCGATCCGCGCTCCCTGTTGGCGCTGCGCGACGCGGGCGTTCTGGCCGCGCGCCGCCTACTCCTCTTGTTCGTCGTCGTTGCGTGATTCAGTTGTGGCGGGGATTATAGCAGTCTGCTCTGCCGCAGGCTGCTCAAAAACCTGCGCGAGGTTGCGGCTGCTGCGACAGCCGGCCTCCCCTTAGAAGATGCGGATCAACTGCACTTCATCCGAGCCGAATCCACAGGCGCGATAGAATTCCTGCGCCCGCTCGCTGCCCCGCTTGGCATCTACGAGCAGTTGTGACGCGCCGCGCTCACGCGCCCGGCGCATCGCCACCTCGAACATGGCGTAGCCCACGCCGCGCCGACGAAAGTCTGGATCAACCACCAACGCGTCGAGCCAGGCGTGGCTGTCGGTGAGGGTTCTGGCAAAAGACAGCGCAAAGAAGGCGATCACCGGTCGGTCCGGGTGATCGGCATCGATGGCCTCGGCCACCCACACTTCCAGATTGCTGTTGCTGCGCAGTTGCTCCATCACATCGGCTTGCTTGCGGTCATCCATGCCGGCCTCGGCGGGAATCAAGCGCATCAGCCGAACGATGGCGGGGAAATCCGCCGACTGCGCCCGCCGGAAGTTCAGCCATTTGTGGGCCGTGTCGTTCAAATTGCTGGCCGGCAATCCCAGCAAACTCTGCCAGCGCGCCACAACTTCGCGATGCGTGCGGAAGCACAGGGGCGGGAAGTCGCCGGGCCGGAACACCCGTGCGTCTTGCGCGTCATCGCCGGCGCGCAAGGTCGCCATGTCATGCGGCCGGGCGCGATAAAAAATGATCAAACCGCTGCGCAGAGGGCCTTCAGGAAAAGAGTAGACCCCGAACAGCTCCAGCAAGTCCACATCGAGGCCGGTTTCCTCGCGCGCTTCACGCACCGCAGCCTGCTCGACAGTTTCATCGGCCTCGATAAAGCCAGACGGCAGCGCCCACTGCCCCGCCCCTGGCGGATGACCGCGCTGAACCAACACAAGTCCGCCCTCGTGTTCGATCAAGATACCGACCCCAGGCACCGGATTCTCGTACTGGACGTAGCCGCAGGATGGGCATTGCCAGCGCATACGTCCGTCAAGTTGGGACTGCTGCATGCGCGCGCCGCATTTCTGGCAAAACATGGGTTCTCGGTCATTATAATGGCCCGATGAGTTCAGAGCCGTCGCGCCAGTCACACAGCCCGGACCGGGAACCGACCGACCTGCGCCGGCTGCGGCGCGACACCAACCGGCGGCTGCTGTGGCTGGTGTTGTTTGTGCTGGTGGTCGTAGGCGGGGCACTGATCGCGTTGTTGTATGGCGGGCCGGCAGCCATGCTGGGGATTGCCTGCCTGCTAACCGGCGCCGGCGCAGTGGCGGCGATTTGGGTCATGCTGAGTTTGATCGGCAAGTGGGTAGGAGACGAGTAGCGACGATGCATCACTATCGAAACCCTGGCGGCGCGGCGGCGCGGGTGGCGCGATCTGTATGGCGCGCACTCGGGCGCGTTGCTGCGCCGCTGGCGACGTTGCTGGCAATGACGGCATGTTCTGCCCTGCCCTTGCCAGGGCGCATCGCCCAGCCCACCCCGCCTGTGCCGCTCGATCTGCCCAGCGCCACCCAGGCCAAATTGCGGGACTTCGATCTGGCAGTCAAGAGTCTGCGCGAACAATATATTGACTCTCGCGCAATTGATGAAGCCTGGCTGGCTGAGGCCGCCGCCTTCCGCCGGCGCATCCTGGAAGGGGCCGCCGACGAGACGTTTGCGCCCGACCTGGAGCGCCTGCTGGAGAAACTCAACGATCCCGCGATTGTTCTGCGCGCGCCGACACCCGACATGGCCGCTTCGAGCGCAGCAACCACCACCTTCTCGGGTATCGGGGTGCTGGTTGCTCTGCCCGAACGAGGCAAGGACAGACTGGTCGTGCTGGCCGTCTACGCCGGCTCACCCGCCGAACGGGGAGGCGTTCGACCGCACGACTCCATTCTGGCAGTGGACGGGCGTCGGATCACATACGAAGAACGGCAAACCGTGATCGGCCGCATTCGAGGCCCGACCGGCACAACCGTCACGCTGACGCTGCGCTCTCCGAATCAGCCAGAGCGCGAAGTGACGCTGCGCCGGGCGCCGATCACGCCGACGAGCCGCACAGTGGTTGAGCGCGTGCCCGGCACAAACATTGGCTATCTGGCACCGGCGCCAGGCGACGCCGAATCCATGCACATTGAGCTGGCGCGCGGGTTGCGAGCGCTTGCCAGCGACAAGACGCCAGATGGCGTCATTCTCGATCTGCGCATTGTGCGGGAAGACTCGTTCCCAATCCTGCCCATGCTCAGCCTTTTCGCCAACGGCGCATTGGGCGCCCGGCATACCCGCAGCGGACAACAAAAGATCGAAGTGCGCGGCAAACAGATCGCCGGGTCACAAGACCTGTCGCTGGTGATTCTGATCGGAGATCAGACTCAGGGGCCGGCGGTCTCATTCGCCGCCATGCTGCAGGATTTGGGGAGGGCCAAGCTGGTGGGCGCCCACACATCGCCGCAAACTGCGGAAGTCACCGTTCTGAGTCTACCGGAGACGGAGTTGCAACTGGGGATACCCTCGGCCGAGTATCGCGGAATCAAAGGGCGAGCCTTGCATCGGACAGGACTCGCCCCAGACGAGGACACCGGCCTGGCGTGGGAGATGTTCTCCGCAGACGACGACCCTCAAATGAAACGCGCGATCGCCCTGCTGAAGCGGTGAAGCCCGCGCCGTTGCCGGGATATGGGCCCGCTAGACGAGCATGTAACCCATGCCGCGCGTGCTGACAATGCGCAGGGTCAGATTTGGGGTTGCGTTGAGCTTGCGACGCAGACGCATCATGTGAGGGCGAAGCTGGCGCAGGCCGAGTTTCATTTCGACATCGGGCTTGCGCAGCGCATGGCGCATGAGATCGCGCACGCCAACGGTTCGACCACGGTTGGCCATAAGCAGGTTGAATAGCCGACCCTCGGCTGGGCTGAGCCGGATGTGTTGCCCATCAGAGGAAATCACATATGAGACTGGGTCCCATTCAAACGGCAAGCCAGTTCGAATAAGCGCGATTGGCTCGCGCATAACGGGCATCTGTGGACGAGCGACAGGCCCACAGCTTCTCTCAACCAGCAATCGTGTAGTCAACTCGCGTTGGATGTCCGGATCGGACGCCAGGATATACTCGGCAACCCCCAGTTGCATGGCCTTAATCGGATAGCTGATATTGTCGCCGGCGTGGTCGATCAACAGGGTGGGGGGAAGCCGGCCCATGTATTCGCGCAGCAGGATCAGGCCGGCAATCGCATCAGCCTGAACATCAGCCACAAGAACCATGCGCTCCTGCGGCGCCGAGGTGATGGCGCTGATCATTTGCGCTATGGATTGCGTCTGGATAACAGAACATCCTGACCCTCGCAGCCCTTTCAGCACCGCCGGATCTGCTGCCGAACCCGCCATCAAGTAGATCGCTGTTATTGTCATCGTGGGATCTTCTCCTCTATAGATAAATCGAGAGATAAATCGAGGTCAACACCTCGTTGCGGCGCTCGATACCGGGCTGACTCTCATGGGCGCCTTTGGTCAGTGTGAACGTCACTGCCAGATGGGAATCCATGTCATTTAGCCTATAATGGGATGGCGCGCAGCCGGGTGAATCCCTCATTGATCCATTAGTCGCATATGCGCACTTTTTCTGCCCGATGAGTTTTTTGAGACGCAGGCACGCTACATCAGTCAATCAGCCGTCCCCCTCCTTCCCAGCGGCAGGGACGGTGCAAACATCTGCGTCAAGCACGACTAATGCGCCAGAGGAAAATGAGACCGGTTTGCATGTTCACGATATTAAACTGGCGCAAATGATATCGGAAGGCAATGCGGATGCAGTGAATACATTCTGCGAGAGGTATGCCGATAACGTATATCGTTACATTGGGTCGCTGGCGCGTGATCTGAACACCGAAGATATTGAAGAGATCGTACAAATCACCATGGCATCTGCAACAGCGAGTATCAAGTCTTACAAAGGCAAAAGCAGCTTGCAGACCTGGGTGTTCAGCATGGCGCGTTACAAGCTATATGACCGGCTGCGCCAGAAGCACTCTCGCGACCGGCACGAAGTCACGTTTAGCCGCATGCCAGAGCACTGGGATCCGGTGCATGACGGGCGCGTTGAAGAACAGATTCTGGATAAGGAGTTCAAAGAACAAGTTCGCCAGGCCGTGAACCGGCTTCCGCCTCAGGAAGCAGAGGTCATCAGCCTGCGTTACATGGTTGGGATGGGCACCGACGAAATCGCCCAAATCATCGGCAAGTCCGAGCGAGTGACGCAGAAAATCCTTACGCAGGCGCGCGCGCATATCCGCGAGATTCTACTCCCCCTGATGCGAGATGAATAGAACAGACCAATTGGATCAGCGGATTGAGGAGGCGCTCCGTGAAATTGGAAACGAGCGTCAACTCAGCTCTGCCCAGCGCAGTCGGATTCGGGCTGCGATGATCGCGGCAGCCCAGGAGCAGACGCGCCGGCGCGCCCAGCGCCGTCGCGGCTTCAGAGACATTTTCTGGCCACGCTTGCTGCCGGCTGGACTGGCTCTCGCATCGGTATCGTTGATCGCATTCGCTGCCTACATCCTTGCTGGCGGCGCCGCCGGCAGACCCGTCGCCCAGGCCGAATCCAGCGCCACGTTCACCCTGCTCCACAAGCACACGGCGCCGCTCGGCATTGTCTGGTATACCGATCGCACGGTCGAGCCGGAGACGCGAGTCTTGATTGCTGAAGGGGACATCCTCTATGCCCCGCAGGTCGTTACGGTCACATTCGCCGATCAGTCCATCGGACTCATTCAGCCGGATACGGAGATCGCAGTGCTCCCTGCGCAGCGCGGTCTGCAATTGCGATTCGGCCAGGTTGATCTGGCAGTGCAACCGGCCGCACAAGCCGGTGTCAACGCTGATGCGCAACCCAGGTTCAACGTTGAGACGCGGCGCGCCAATGTTGGGGTCAAGGGTACTCAGTTTGGCGTGCACAGCGCCGACGACAGCGACACAGTGATCACCGTGCAAGGCGTTGTCGAAGTCACGCGACGCGGGTCAAGCGGCATGATATTCAACACGCGGGTTAGCGCCGGCGAAGAAGTCAACCTGCTCGACAACACGACTGCGCCGCCGGTTGTCCAACTGCACGCCCCTCTGGCGCGCGTCATCGAGCCGGGCGGAAGAACCATTCCTGCTGGTGTCGGCACACGCGCGCCCGAAGTCAACTTCGCAGGCAGCGCCTACCCCGGCGGCGTTCTGAGCGTGGATCGCCCCGGCTTGCTGATAACCACCCCTGTCGATCTACAGGGCCGGTTCACCGTGCCCGTCAGGTTGCCTTCTGTTGAAGGCGCGTATCCCTTCACCCTGACTATTCAGGCGCCGGATGGGCGATCCAGGAGCGGGCAACTCAGTATCATGGTAGACAAGACGGGGCCGAACCTGGCCATTGACATGCCTCAGACCAGCGCCGATGGCGCGCGCATCCAAATCCAGGGACAGACTGAGCCAGGGGCAATGGTCATCGCCAACGGCGTTGAACTCTCCGTCGGATCTGATGGTCGGTTTAGGGGGGAGGTGGCCATGCCTCTCGACAGGTCGATCCGCGTTGTCGCGCGCGACTTTGCCGGGAACGAGAGCGTCCTGGTCCAGACCATTCGCCCGTAAAGACGGCGAACCGTCAGCGCAGGGCGTGTCTCACGGCCTCGACGCATGGCCGACCAGAGCCGCCAGTTCGGGCAGAAAAATCAGCGCGCCCACAACGACAGCTGCGGCAGCCGAAACCAGCACGCCCGCCGCTGCGCAGTCTTTTGCCACTTTGGCCAGGGGGTGGAGATCAGGAGAAGCGCGGTCGGTGATCGCTTCGAGGGCTGTGTTGAGCAGCTCGGCCTGAAACACCAGCCCGATGACGGCGGCCAGGATCGCCCACTGCGTCGCCGCAAGTCCCACCCAGACGCCGGCGAGCATCACGAGCAGCGAGATTGCGCAATGAACTCTGAAGTTGCGCTGGGTGCGGAAGGCATAAACAAGGCCCTCCCAGGCAAACCGGAATGAAGCCAGGAACGACGGAGATTTCATGTCCTTTGTCCCCCGTAAACATCCAGAACGACAGGGATTGACACATTGGCCTGCTGCCTCCTGCATCAGCGCACTGCGCAGCGGGCTTACAGCACGCGACACACCAGCCCTTTCAGATACTCCGACTCCGGGAAACTCAGCAGCACCGGGTGATCGCTGGCCTGGGTCAGGCGCTCGATCACCTGAGCGTCCCGCGCGCTTTCGAGGGCGGCGCTGAAAATGATCTTCTGGAAAAGCGCCGGGTCGATGACGCCGGAACAGGAGAAAGTCGCCAGAATGCCGCCAGGGCGCACCACGCCAAAGGCAATGCGATTCAGATCCTTGTAAGCGCGCGCAGCGCGATCGATCTGCGACGGAGCATGGGCGAACTTGGGCGGATCCAAAATCACAACATCGAATTGCATGCCCTGGGCGCGACACGCGCGCAAATACTCAAAGGCGTCTGCGGCCTGGCAGGCCACAGCGCATCCCGGCGCCGGCTGCAAGGACAGATTGACCTCGGCCATGCACAGCGCTTCCTGTGACGAATCGACATTGACGACTGATCGGGCGCCGCGCGCTGCCGCGCAGACAGCGAATGCGCCGGTGTACGCGAACACGTTGAGCACATCCGCGCCGGCGCAGTAGCGCGCCACTCGGGCGCGATTCTCGCGCTGATCCAGATAGAACCCTGTTTTCTGGCCGGCTTGCACATCCACCTGAAACCGCATGCCATTTTCAAACACCTCGACAGGGCCGGCCGGCGGCTCGCCAAACAACACGCCGCGCGCGGCGCTTACGCGCTCATGCTTCAGCCGTTCGTCGTCGCTGCGCTCCAGAATGCAGCGCGGCGAGAGCAGAGACGCCAGGGCTTCAACCAGAACCGGTTTCGCTCGCGCGGCTGCCAGCGTTGAGATCTGCAAGACGACACAGCCGGCGTAGTCATCCGCGATGACGCCCGGCAAGCCGTCGCTCTCGCTAAAGATGAGCCGGCGGGCAGATGTGTCCGCCAGCAGAGGATCTCGCGCGCGGCGTTCGAGCGCCTGCTTGACACGCCGGCGCCAGAAATCATCGTCAATGTCTTCAGACTCGTCCCATGTGAGCAGACGCACCGCAGTCTGAGCTTGCTGATTAATGATGCCGCGCGCCAACCATTCGCCGGTGTTCGCGCGAACGTCCACCACGTCTCCATCTCTGGGCCGGCCCTCAATGGTTTTGATGCCGCCTGAGAACAAGCGCGGATGGCGTCCGCGCACAGACTTGTCTCGCCCGGACTTCAGGATCACTGCGGGATAGGTGGGAAGTGGATGTCGCATGTTGCCATGCCATTGTATCTTTTGCCCGCAACTGCGCCGCGCGCCGCCTCGCGCGTTTTTGACACGAGCACGAGCGTGGGCTAGAATCGTAGGTCGGCTACGCCTAGCCAATACGTTTTCAGGAGTGATCCCGGTGAGTGAAGAAGTTTTGAGTGCTCCAGATATCGCCCCTGCGCCTGAAAGAAGCGCAGAGGAGCCTGTGGCCTCGCCTGAGGTCGCGGCAGTCAAGCCGCGCCAGGCGTACCTGGGCAAAGTGACACGCGTCGACCTTGGCGGCGCGTTCGTGGATATCGGCGTCGGCGTTGAGGCCTATATCCACATCTCGCAGATCAGCGCCGAAGCGCCCGTCACGCGCGTGGCGGACGTGCTCAAGGTCGGCGACGAGATACAGGTGTACGTGGCCTCCGTCAACCCTCAGACCAGGCGCATCAACCTGACGATGACCAGGCCGCCGAGGTACGACTGGGCCGACCTGGACATCGGCCTGAAGATTCCAAACGCTCGAGTCGTAGCTTTGGAGAGCTTTGGCGCCTTTGTCGATATCGACGGTCCGAAACACGGCCTGGTGCCTTTCAATCTGATGCCGAAGGGCAAGCGGCCCAAGGTCGGCGACGTGCTCGAGGCTGTGTGGGTCATCGAAGCCAGTGAAGAGAAGCGCCGCATTGGCTTGACGATGGTCGAACCGCCGGCCTTGCCGTGGGAGAAGATTCATCGTGGCGATATGCTGAAGGGCACTGTGACACGCATCGAACGCAAAGGCGCGTTTGTTGATGTCGGCGCTGAGCGCGAGGGTCTGATTCGATCATCTTCATTTGGCGCCGGCTTCGTCAACGTTAGCGACTTTGTGACCGTAAATGAGCAGGTCTCGGTGCGGGTTGTCAAGGTTGATCCGGCCAAAAAGCAGCTCGACCTTGCCATGGAAGGCGTCAACCCTGAGGATTTCGAGCTGTCATCCGGGCCAGACGAGGTGCTTAGCCCGATGGCAGCCGCCTTCCAGCGCGCCCAACGCAGCCGCCGCGACTCGAGCCCGGCGCAAAGCCGGACCGAGCGCAAGCTGAGCCAGCAGGACGAAATTCTCGCGCGCACATTGCAACAGCTTCAGTCTCAGCGCCGGAAATAATCGCGCTACTCCAGGCGACGCAGCAGCGCCACGGCCTGAATGCGGGCGTGGCGCCGCTTCACTCACCTTCGTGTATCGTTTCTCCGAAACGCTCAGGCTAGAACCCATGGATCGAGCAGGGAGCGCCGTTTTGGCGCTCCCTGCTTTGCCATAAGGACCCGAACAAAACACATGAGCCACCAGTACACCGAAGTCGAACGCGACCGGCTCGCCAAGCTTGACAGGATCAGGGCAGCCGGGATCGACCCTTATCCGCCGCGCGCGCGATTCGGCGATCTGCGTCTGATGGCAGCCGAAGCCTCGCGCCGGATTCTGGCATGGCAGGCGGCGCTGCCAGAGCAGGATGATCAGGAGCGCGCCGCAGCGCTGCACGCGGGGGATCCATCTGTCTGCGCCGCGATGGGGCGCATTGTCGCCCGGCGCGTCATGGGCAAAGCCTGCTTTGTGTCGATCGAAGATGACAGCGGACGCCTGCAACTCTACGCGCGGGTCGGGCCGGATTCAGTGGACGCCCCATCCTTTGAACGCTTCAGAGACCTCGATCTGGGCGACTTCATCGAAGCCAGAGGCAACCTGTTCATCACCAAAACCGGCGAGCCAACGCTGCGGGTCGTCGACTGGTCGCTGCTCAGCAAATCCATCAGCCCGCTCCCGATCGCCAAGGAAGAGAAGCAACCCGACGGCAGCGTCAAACGCTATAGCGCGTTCACCGACCCCGAATCTCGCTACCGGCAGCGATACGCCGACCTCGCCGTCAACCCGGAAGTGCGCGAGATCTTCAAGATGCGCGCCAAAATCATCAAGGCGCTCCGCGAATTCTTCGACAGCCGCGGGTTCCTGGAGGTGGAGACGCCCATTCTTCAGCCAATCTACGGCGGCGCCGCAGCCCGGCCATTCATCACACATCACAACCAGCTCGACCAGGACTTGTATTTGCGCATTTCGTTCGAGTTGTATCTCAAGCGGTTGCTGGTCGGCGGCTTCGAGCGCGTGTACGAGATCGGGCGCGATTTCCGCAACGAAGGCGTCAGCTTCAAGCACAATCCCGAGTTCACCCAGCTCGAGTTCTACGCCGCATACATGGATGTGTTCAGCGTCATGGACCTCACGGAGCAGATGATGCAGCACGTGGCGCGCGAGGTCCTTGCAGCCACCGGCGGCAAAACCAGCTTTCGCGGGCATCACATCGACCTGACACAGCCCTGGCAACGCATCACGCTGCGCGACGCCATTCTGCAGCGCGCAGGGATCGACTACACCGCGTTTCCAGACCGCGACTCGCTGGCGGCGGCGATCATGGCGCAGAAACTCATGCCGCCCGAAGTCGTGCAGGGCAAAACGCGCGGAAAACTCATCGACGGCCTGCTGGGCGACTACGTCGAGAAAACGCTGATCCAGCCGACATTTCTGTACGACTATCCGCGCGACATTTCGCCGCTGGCCAAGAGCAAAGCCGGCGACCCGACAACCGTCGAGCGGTTCGAGGGATTCATTGGCGGGATCGAGTTGTGCAACGCGTTCAGCGAACTCAACGACCCGCTGGATCAGGAGCAGCGATTCCTGGAAGAAATGCGGGGGGGCGATGCCGAGGCGCAGCCGATGGACGAGGACTACCTGCGCGCCATGCGCTACGGCATGCCTCCCAACGGCGGCTTCGGCATGGGAATCGACCGCCTGACCATGCTGTTGACCAACAACGACTCCATCCGCGAAGTGTTGCTGTTCCCGCACCTGCGGAAGGAGGAGTGAGCGGCGCTTACTTGGCGTACTCGACCGAGCGCGTCTCGCGCACCACTGTGACCTTGATCTGGCCGGGGTACTCCATCGTCTCCTCGATCTTGCGCGCCACGTCGCGGCTGAGTTGTATGCAAGCCAGGTCGTCCATCTGCTCCGGCTTGACGATGATGCGCACTTCGCGCCCCGCCTGGATGGCATACGCCTCGGACACGCCAGAGAACGAGCGGGCCGTGTCTTCGAGTTGCCGGACGCGCTTGACGTAGTTCTCCAGCGTTTCGCGGCGCGCGCCGGGCCGCGAGCCGCTGATGGCATCGGCGATCTCGACGATCACCGCCTCCACTGTTTCCTGCGGCACATCGTGGTGATGGGACTCAACGCAGTGAATGATCTTCGGGTTGATGTTGAACCGGCGCAGCATTTCCACGCCGAGTTGCACGTGGGTGCCTTCGTTTTCACGGTCGAGCGCTTTGCCCAGGTCGTGCAGCAACGCGCCGGCCTTGCACACTTTCACATCCGCCTTCAGTTCAGACGCCAGAAGCCCGGCCAGGCGCGCCGCCTCGACCGCGTGAAACAACTGGTTCTGGCCGTAGCTGGTGCGATACTTCAGCCGGCCCAGCGTCTTGATGATCTCAGTGGGCAGGTTCGGCACGCCCGCTTCCACAGTGGCCCGCTCGCCTTCCTCCCACATGATGCGCTCCACTTCGCGCCGGGCGTCCTCCAGAGTCTTTTCGATGCGCTGGGGGTGAATGCGGCCGTCGCGCACCAGCGTCTCGAGCGCGCGCCGGGCAATCTCGCGCCGCACCGGGTCAAAGCATGAAATGGTCACCGTGTCGGGCGTGTCATCGACGATCACATCCACGCCGGCAGCCTGCTCGAATGCCTGAATATTGCGGCCATTCCGGCCGATGATGCGGCCCTTGACCTCTTCGCCGGGCAGCTCAACCGCCGCAACGGTTTTCTCGGCCACCGTGTCCGTCGCCACACGCTGCATGACCTGGATCACAATCTCTCGCGCGCGCTGATCGGCGGTTTCGCGGACATGAGCTTCCGTTTCCCGAATCACCCGCGCCATGTCGTTGCGAACATCGTCACGCACGGCGTTCAGCAATTCTTCGCGGGCCTGCTCGCGCGTCATGGCCGCAATCTGTTCGAGCGCCGTCACACGCTCCTTCTGAAGCTTCTCCAGATCGGCCGCCTGCTTGTCCAGTTGCGCCTGGCGCTGGTTGGCTTTCTTTTCTCGCTGCTCCAAACGGTCGCGCTGAGCGTCCAGTTCCGATCGCCGGCGGGCCAGCCGCTCTTCCTCACGCTGGAGTTCGAGCCGGCGCTCCTTCGTTTCGCGCTCGGCCGCGTCCCGCTGCTTGATGACCTCGTCCTTGGCCTGCACCAGCAGTTCACGAGCCTTGGCCTGAGTTTCGGCCAGCGTGCGCTCGGCCTCTGCTCTCAACACAGCGCCTTCGTCGTGCGACTGCTTGCGCCCGATTCGATAGAAGACGACGCTGCACGCCACCGCCACAACGATGATGATCAGCGCCTCTACGATAATTCTGCCGATATCTGACATGTTGAATTTCCTGGTTTCAGAATGATTCGAGCGGAGGGTCCTGATCGGCCTCTCGCCCTGCCGCCATTTCGCGCTCCACGCGGTCAATGGCCTCCTCGATGGTGTCGTAACCAAACCCGTTGCGGGCCAGATACTCGCTCAGCTTGCGCCGGCGTTGCCAATCGGGCTGCATATCAGCCACCCTGGGCCATCGCCGCAGCGCCGCCTGATAGGCCGCCTCTGAGTCGCTGACTGCTTCCAGCGACGCTTCGATTGTCGCCGGATCGATGCCCTTCTGTCGCAACTCCCAGGCGAGCATGCGCCGGCTACGCGGCCCGTTCCGCATCCGGCTGTCCACCCAGGACCGGCTGAAAGATGCATCATCCAACAACGCGGCTGCCCGCAAACTGGCAACGATCTCTTCTATCACATCCTCAGGCGCGCCGGCGCGCTGCAACCGCTGGCGGACTTCCTTCTCGCTTCTCGGACGGTAGGCAATGAATTCCACGGCGCGCTGCCGGGCCTTCTCGATCGTATCCGACGCTTTGAGAGACTCTATTTCCTGGTCCGTCAGGGTTTGCCCCACGCGCAACCATAACGCATGAATAAGCGCCAGCCCAAAGGCAAACTCGCCGTCGAGGTAGACATTCACGCGATCGCGCGCGTTCTTCTGCACTTTGAGGGCGGTGATCGTCCCTGCCATAAGGCAGCCCTGCCATAAAACAAACAGCGCCTGTTCTGGACTCCTCCGGCATTTTTTCATGCCGGTAGACGATCCCTAACAGCCGCTGTTCAGGCCGATTCAGATTGTGTCTGGCGACCGCTGTGCCTCTGGTGACGCCGGTTCGGAAAACGCAGGAATCAGCAATCGATTCGTTTCGATTTCCTTTCGCCAATCATCACGATCATTCGCAAAGTTGACCCTGACTTGCGCCACAGACACAGTGCCTGTGAACGCCTGGTTCACACCCGCAAAAAAGAATGCGCTGATGCCGGCTACCACACACCATCACGCTGGCGCACGTTGGCGCACGTTGGCGCTCTCACGACACATCCGGCGCATATGCCGGATGAAATCTTCCAGCCCAAATCTGCTGCAAGCACCGTCATTCGGAGTTCCGCACGACACTTCATCAGACTTTAACAAGGATTATAGCCGGTTTTTGGCCACGATAAACACGATCTCGGTCTGAAAAACGAGCTTCTGCCAGCTGCACGGCGAATCGGCCACCAGTTGCTGGAATTGGCTCTCATAATGGGCCGGCATCCCCTTCGCGCGCCCACCCAGACTATGTGCGGGGTACGAGATGACCAGATAATCGGCGTCCACCCCATCCAAAATCCGGCGTCCGGCGTGCCTGTCGATCTGCTCCAGACAGGGCAGCGATTTCAATACAAAGGCGAGGTCAAAATGTCCCGGCGGCGGCGCAGACAGCACATCGCGCGACTCCGCGATGCCATTCACCCCGGCAATTGAAAAGAACGCCTGCGTGAACGCCATCATGTCATCGTAAATATCGGCAGCATAATACTCCACGCCGGCTGGCAACCCCATCCAGGGAATCGCCAGCGGGTTCAGGCCGCAGGCCAGGTCTGCCACACGCCGGGGCGTCGGTATGGCGGCAAAGATGGCGCGATAGAACGCATCCAGAACCGGAAGGCGCTCCAGGGTCGAGGCATGCCGGCTCATCAACCCGGCGCACACCCGTCGCAGTGCGTCGCCGCCAGAGGCTGCCCGAAGCTCCTCCAGCCAGCGATCATAGCGCGGCGTGCGATCCAGGTAAGCCCCGGCAACCTGATGCAGCTTGTTCTTCGCGGCCTTGACCGCCTCTTTCAGGCTGCCCCGGCTGGCCAGTTCCCGCGCGCCGATCTGCCGGACGAGGTCGGCGCTTACAAAGCGGTATTTGGCGCTTGCGCGCACTGTGGCCACCAGGGCGTCCAGGTCGGTCTGTCCCATGTCAGATCGGGATGATAGATCCTCGTGTCACTGCCCATAGCTCAATCGCGCCATGAGCCGATTCATAAAACGTAAATTATGCAGGGTGGCCAGGCGCAGATAAGCGCTGTCTTTGGCCCGGAACAGATGATGCAGAAAGCCGATCGAGTACCGCCGGCAACACAGGCAGTCGCAGTTGGCGTCGATAGGACGGCTGTCCTTGATGTGCTTGTCATCCGCGATGTACAGGAAAGAGAATGCGCCGCCCGATGGCGTGCCCGGCCCATCCCCTTCAACCCATCGATACAGCCGGCCCCGGCGGGCATCGCGGGTCGGCAACGCGCTGTCAAACATCTGATAGCCCATGCGCGCGCATTCGACCACGCTGTTTGGATGCCCCACCCCCAGCGCATGCAACGGAAACTGCGCGGGCGTCAGCTCGCGGGTATAGGCCAGCATGTCCGCCAGCAAACTGCCCTCGCTGTCGAGCGGCCAGCCGCCATAACCATAGCCATCGAACCCGATCTCGAGCAGAGCCTCGGCGCACTGCCGGCGCAACTCGCGCGAGCGCCCTCCCTGAATCACCGCAAACAACAAAGGCCGGCGTCCGGCCTCCAGACGCTTTTCCGTCATCAGCCGGTCGAACGCCTTGCGACACTGCTTCGCCCAGGCGATGGTGCGCCGCACAGATTCCTGCTGCGCCTCCAGCGGGTCGTCAGGATGCGTGCAATCATCCAGACACACCACAATATCGCTGCCATACGCGACCTGCAACTGCACCGTCTTCTCCGGCGTCAACTGAAACTTGCGTCCGGCCCCCTCCGGCTGGAAAACGATGCCCTGGCCGGTCAGCCTGCCCTGCTTCGGATTCTGGCGGATCAGCGAGTACGCCTGAAAACCCCCGGAGTCTGTCATGATCGGCCACGGCCAGCCGCTCATGCGATGCAGGCCGCCCAGCGCCTGCACCGTAGACGATCCCGGCCGCTGCATGAGGTGGAATATGTTCATCACCACCGCGTGCGTGCCCACGCTCTCCAGGTCGGCGCTATCAACTGACCGGACGACGCCGTGGGTTGCATCGGGCAGGAATGCCGGCAACTGAAGCTCGCCGTGGGGCAAACGAAGCGCGCGCAGATGATTCTCCATAAATGAGGGCAATCCTATCGCATTTCCGAACCGGCTTAAAATGATCGGGCTGTGTCTCTCTTCGGGATTACCCAACTGCTATCGGCGGCCCCGGAAGTGCGCGCGCTGGCCGAATCCATGCGAGGGGGCGGCGTCATGTCAGAGCCGCCGCTTGGATTGCCGCGCGCCGCGCGCCCCTTCATCGTCTCGGCGCTCCAGCACACGCTTGACCGCCCGATCGTCTATGTCACTTCGTCGGTGGATGCCGCCCGCACGAGCGCCGACGCGCTGCGATCGCTGGCAGCCCCAGACGCAAACCGCGATGGCATAGCAGTGCGGCGCTTTGCAGAGCCAAACACCGCTTTCTACGACACCGTGGCGCCGGTGGCAGACATCATCGCCCAGCGCAGCGCAGTGCTGGCATGCCTGGCCGCCCCGGCTGCCGGCGTTGTTCCGCCGGTGATCGTCAGCAGCCCCCGCGCGCTGATGCATCCCACGCTGCCAGCGGCGCGTTTCAAGGCCGCAATGCGCCTCATGCAGCAGGATCAGACGCTGGCCCTCGAATCCATGCTCGCCCACTGGGTCAGCATCGGTTACGACCATCAACCGGTGGTGGAGCAGATTGGGACCTTCAGCCGGCGCGGCGGGATTATAGACGTGTGGCCGCCCAGCCTGCCCTCGCCGGCTCGCATCGAGCTGTTCGGCAACCAGATCGACTCGATCCGGCTGTTCGACCCCGGCACACAGCGCAGCCAGGATCGCATCCAACGCATCGTGATCACGCCGCTCGAAGCCGGGCTGGGAGCCGGGCTGGGAGCCGGCAGCAATGGCAACGCAGCCGCCGAGACCGCGCCGGCGCTGGCGTCGCTGGTCGATTACCTGGGCGAGGGCGGCCTGCTCGTCATCGACGACGAAGAAGAATTGCGCGAGGCGTGGCTGGAGCTGGAGGCGCGCGCGCGACGCGAACGCGACACCATTGGCGATCCCGCGTTGATCACCACGCCGGGCTACCTCACCTGGGACGCTTTCCAGATGGCGCAGCGCCGGCAACGCGCAACCCTGATTCTGGGGCAGGGCATCGACGCGCGCGCACGGCTGACAGCCTCGCCAGTGGCATCGCTGTTTACGCCGGCGCCGCATTTCGCCGGCCAGTTGACGCCACTGCTCGACTACGCGCAAACCTGCGCAGCGCAGCCCGACAAGCCGCCGAACATCATCATCGTGTCGCGCCAGGCCAGGCGACTGGCCGAAGTGTGGTCCGAACGTCGCGCGCCGATCGCCGCCACAGACACCTTGAGCGCCCCGCCTGAAGGCTCGCCCACGTTTGTGACCGGCGCGCTGCCCGCCGGCTTCATCTTCGAAGGAGAAGACGCAGCCAGGAATTTTGTCCTGCTGACCGACGCCGAGATCTTCGGCCATGTCCGCCCGGAGCCGTGGATCGCGCCGCGCAAAAGCCGGCTGGCGCCCGAGCGGGCGTTTTCCGACTGGCAACCCGGCGACGCCGTCGTCCATGAAGACTACGGCATCGGCATCTATCGCGGCCTGGTCAGGCTCACCGTCAACACCGGCACGCCCCAGGCGCCGGTGGAAGGCGAGCGCGAATACCTGCTGCTCGAATACGCCGAGGGCGACCGGCTGTACGTGCCGCTGCATCAACTCGACCGCATCTCGCGCTATGTGGGCGGCGACGATTCACGGCCGGCGCTGAACAAGCTGGGCACGCCGGACTGGGCGCAGATCAAACACCGCGCGCGCGGCGCAGCCGCCGAAGTGGCTAGAGAAATGCTGGCGCTGTACGCTCAGCGCGAACTGGCCAGCGGCCGCGCCTTCAGTCCAGACACGCCCTGGCAGGCCGAACTGGAAGCCAGCTTTCCCTACGTCGAGACCGAAGACCAGATGCGCGCCATCGCCGAGGTCAAAGCCGACATGGAAAGTCCGCGACCGATGGATCGCCTGATCTGCGGCGATGTAGGCTATGGCAAAACCGAAGTGGCCTTGCGCGCCGCGTTCAAGGCCGTGCAGGACGGCGCCCAGGTCGCCGTGCTGGCGCCAACGACCGTTCTGGCGCAGCAACACTGGGTGACATTCGTGAGACGCATGGCATCGTACCCCGTGACCATCGAAGTGTTGTCGCGCTTTCGCTCGCCGGCCGAAAAGCGCGAAGTGCTGGAGAAACTGGAAGAGGGCAGCGTCGATATCGTCATCGGCACGCACGCGCTGCTCAGCAACCGCGTGCGCTTCAAGCAGCTCGGCCTGCTCATCATCGATGAAGAGCAGCGCTTCGGCGTCAAAGCGAAGGAAAAGCTCAAGCAACTCCGCACCAGCGTCGATGTCATCACGTTGACCGCCACGCCCATCCCGCGCACGCTGTACTTCAGCCTGAGCGGCATCCGCAGCATCAGCCGGATCGAGACGCCGCCGGCCGAGCGGCTGCCCATCATCAGCTACATCGGCCCGTTCGACGAGGCCATTGTGCAGCAGGCTATTCAGCGCGAACTCGACCGCGACGGGCAGGTGTTTTTCGTCCACAACCGCATCAACTCCATCTATCTGGTCGAGCAGAAACTGCGCCGGCTGATCCCCGAAGCGACGCTGGCCGTTGCGCACGGCCAGATGGACGAGAAGCGCCTGGCGCGCGTCATGAGCGACTTCGCCGACGGCAAGATCGACATTCTGCTCTGCACCAACATCGTCGAGAACGGGCTGGACATTCCCAACGCCAACACCATCATCGTCGATCGCGCTGACCATTTCGGCCTGGCCGAGCTGTATCAGTTGCGCGGCCGCGTCGGGCGCTCGACCACGCAAGCGTATGGCTATTTTCTCTACGACCGCAAGTCGCGCATGACGCCGGAGGCGCGTGAGCGGCTGAACACGTTGCGCGAGATCGCCGGGCTGGGCGCCGGCTACCTGATCGCCATGCGCGATCTGGAGCTGCGCGGCGCGGGCGACATTCTGGGGCCAAAGCAAAGCGGCCACGTGTCCAGCATCGGGCTTGATTTGTACACCCGGCTGCTGTCCCGCGAGATCAACGTGCTGCGCGCGCTGCGCGACGGGGCTGCCCTGCCCGAGCCAGAGCCGCAACCGGTGACCATTGACCTGCCGCTGACGGTCGGCCTGCCGGAAAGCTATGTTGGCGATTCCACCCTGCGCGTGCAGCTCTACCGGCGCATCGCCAGCCTCGACACCGAAGAGAAGGTGCGGCAGTTCGAAGATGAACTGGCCGACCGCTTCGGCAAACTGCCGCAGCCGGCGCTCAACCTGACCTACCAGGCGCGGCTGAAGCTGCACGCCACGGCGCTCGGCGCGCAGTCGATCACCACCGAAGGCAATCGATTCGTCGTGCGCGCCGACGCGATCGAAAAGCTGGATCGGGCCGCAGTCGAACGGCTGTTGGGAGAGGGGTGCATCGTCGGACGGCGACAACTCAGCTTCGCGCGCAGCGGGCCGGGTGAGATCTGGAAAGCCCGATTGATGGATGTCATGGCCCGACTGGCAGAACTTGCTCGACCCCTGACCAACGCCGTCGAAGCCTGATCGAACATATGCGCGAAACGTCTGTTCAAACGCCCCCGTCGCACCTATAATTCGCGCACGATTCGAGAGCCATTGAGTCCCCTGGGGGGTAATAGCGAAGATGTCCATTGAGTTGATTTCGAGAGGTGTTCTGCTTGGCCCGCGCGGCATTTTGCTGTGTCGCAACGCCGGCATGGGCTACACCTACCTGCCCGGCGGCCACGTCGAGTTCGGCGAATCGGCCGCCGCCGCATTGGAGCGGGAGATCTTCGAGGAACTGGCGCTGCGCGCCAAAGCCGAAAACTTCCTGGGCGCCATTGAGCACTCATTCGCGCAGGATGGCGTCACACACCACGAGATCAGCCTGGTGTTCGAGTTGACCAGCAGCGCGATCGCGCGCCGGGCGCGCTTCACCCCAGCCGAAAGCCGGCTCGAATTTCTCTGGCAGCCGCTGCACACCCTTTCCGAGGCCAATCTGTTGCCCCGGCCGCTGCGGCAGTTGATCCCCCTCTGGACGCGCGGCAAACCGGCGCCGTTTACCAGTGATATGATCGGTGAGATCAAACACAAGGCGTGATCTGCGCTGCGCAACACACAACAATCGCGGGCGATCTCACCGATGATTCAGGAGTGATCTCAAGCATGGCCAATGTAAGCCCCGAACTACTGGAAATCCTGCGCTGCCCCTACTGCGTGTCGGGCGCCACGCGCCAGCCGGGTGACGACCCCGGCCGGCTCACCCTGCACAAAGACACCTGGCTGCTCTGCCAGACCTGCGCCCGCAAGTACCCGATCAAAGAAGGCATCCCGATCATGCTGATCGAAGAAGGGGACAAGTGGGCTGCCGTCAAGGCCGAAGACCTGCCAGTTCCCCCGCCAGCCGCGTAACGATTTTGGATTTTAGATTTTGGATTTTGGATTGCCGATTCAAAGTCTAAAATCAGGAATCCATCCAAAACCGGCATGCGTTTGCTGAAAGTGCTCACGGTGCTGCTGGCAATCGCAGGCACGGCTGCGCTCGTTCTGGCGTCGCAGGCCACGGCCCGGCCGCTCACGCGCATCGCCGCCATCTCCCCCTCCATGAACTTCGCCTATGTGCGCGTGGAGGGCGTGGTGGTTGATTACCCCAGCCTTTCACCCGAACAGGACTACCTGTCTTTTCGCGTGCGAGACGCCAGCGGCGAGATGCGCGTGGCCGCCTATCGCGCCACAGTCAAAGCCCTGCTGGACGCCGGCCGGCTGCCCATGCCCGGCGATCACGCGACACTGGAAGGCACGCTGCGCGTCCGCGACGATGAACCGTCGCTCACCCTCAACGTGGCCGACGCGCTGACCGTGCAGGCCGTTGACGCCCGGCGCGTCGATCTGGCGGCGCTCGACGCGCTGCCGCTTGGCGGGCGCGCCACAGTAGCCGGCCAGGCGCGCCGCGTGCGCGCTGTCGGCGAATCACTGCGCATCATCACGCTCCGCCAGGGCGACACCGAGGCCGATGTGCTGATTCCGTTGAGCCTGCGCGCCGTTTTCGGCCCGCCGCCCGAAATCAGCGCGGGGGATTGGCTGACCGTCACCGGCGGTGTTGGTGAGTATCGCGGACGCCGGCAGGTGCTGCCCGCCAGCGCCGATGCGCTTGCAATCACGCCCGGCGACTTCGAGGTGACCGCCCGGCGGCTGGACATCCGCCCGATCGGCGCCCTCAACCGCGATCTGATCGGCCATTGGGTTGCGACCGAAGGCCGCCTGACAAACATCTACGAGATTGCGCGCGGCGCCTTGCTTGACATCGAAGACGACGCCGGCGACGCGACCACCATTGCCATGTTCGACGCCTGGTTCACGTGGCCGTTTTCGCAGACAGTCACCCTGGGCGACCGGGTGGCCGTGCAGGGCGCGCTCGTGGACTACAAAGGCAAGCTCGAGATTCAGCCACAGTTGCCCATCGACCTGATCTGGTTGCAGGACGATTGAGCCGCACACCAGGCGCTAGTCTGTCAATAGCAACTCGACCGAGTAGACCTGGGTACGCACGCCATGCCCCTCCGCATAGACCCAAATCGAGCGAATCTGCTGCACGTCGGGCAGCGTTGCCAGCAAGTCCTCTGACTCGAACAACTCGCGCTGGCCCAGCCGCTTGGCAGCGTGCTTGTTGCGCGGCAATGGCGCCGTGATAATCTCGTCGGGCAGGGAATCGTTGGGGACGCCATCGGCATAGAAGCCTTGCGTCCATTCACGTTCTGCGCCGCTCCTGTCGGTGTAGACGATCTTGAGCAGCAACGGGCACTCGCTGCCATAGCCGCCGCAGACCGGCAGTTCCTGGTACAGAATGGCAAACTCGACGCGCAGTTGCAGGGATCGCCGGCCAGACAGTCCCTCCTCGATCTGTTGCCAAACGCCGGTGCGCCCCCACCCCAGTCCTGTGCCAAAACGGTCAAGTAACAGAGAGGCATTGCCGTTCGAGCCGATGATGGACACCCTGCCCGTTATCCCGCCGCGGGGCGACACATCGGTGATGATCTGCCAGTCGGCCTGCAAGGGGTCCTCGAACTGACCGTTGATGACCAGGTTGCGCGCCGGCGGCAAAATGCCCTGCAGCCCGCCATCCCTGGTGACAGCCGTCCGCTGGTCGCTTCTGAGCACGATCGTCTTGTTCTCGGCCAGTGATACGACCCAGGCGGCGCCTTCGCGGGCGACAATGGCAGTATGCTCCGCCGACGTCTCGAACGAATACGAGCCGCTGTCAAGCGTTGTCGATGCCAGATCCGTTCGCACCACCAGGCGCACCCGGCGCTCCGGGGGATGCCGATGCTGCACCTGGATGCGGCCCGATTCCAGGCGCAGGATGAAGACCGCCGGCGACGACGTCAAATCCGGGAAGCGGGGGATGCGCGCCTGTTCGATGATGAGGCGTGCGCCAGAGTACAACTGCACGCTGGCAATGACGTCGCCGGGCATTTCGGCCGGGGCTATCGTCAGCAACGCCTGAGACTGCGTGTCATTGTCAACGATGACCGAACATCCCTCTTCAAGCGCGCGTCCTTCCTGCCCCACCACACGGGCATCAGCCTCGCGGCTGGGCGGGCAAAAGGCAATCGTGCGTCCGGCCTGAAGCTTGACGTTCATCACCGGCGCCACAGTAGCCGTGTTGACAAACGACCAGGCTGCCGCCGGCACACCAACGCCAATGGCGCAACACACCAGGAACGATGCGATCAGCACCGTCCAGGCCAGGCGTTGAGGAGAGCTGCGCATCTCTCGATTTCGGATTGTGGATTGTGGATTGTGGATTTTCGATTTGGTCTGGCGCGCGCGGCGTGGATTGTCAATTCCGCAATCCCCACTTCCAGCGCGACATACCCCAGCGCTCGCGACGCTCGATGCGGCTGGTGGTTTGTTGTCCGCGCTGGTGCGCGACTAATGTGGCCGCGACAGCCGCGATGTCGGGGTGCGGCGGGGCCTGTTCCTCGATGGCAAAGCGGTCCTCGACAAAGCGTGTGTCGAACGTGCCGGCCTGAAAGCGCAGGCTGCCGATAAGCTGCAGATGGAACGGGATGTTCGTCTTGACGCCCATCACGCGGAACTCGCTCAGGGCGCGCCGCATGCGCATCACCGCCTCGGCCCGCGTATCGCCCCAGCAAATGACTTTGGCGATCATGGAGTCGTAGTAGGGCGTGATTTCAAAGCCCTCGTACACGCCGCTCTCGATGCGCACACCCGGCCCGGTCGGGAAGTTGATGCGGGTGATCACGCCGGTGCTGGGCATGAAGCCCTGAAACGGGTCTTCGGCGTTGATGCGGCATTCGATAGCCCAACCGCGCTGCTTCACATCTTCCTGGCTGTAGCGCAAGCGGCGCCCGCGCGCAATGCGAATCTGCTCCTTGACGATGTCGATACCGGTGACGCGCTCGGTGATGGGATGCTCGACCTGCAAGCGCGTGTTCATCTCCAGAAAGTAGAAATTGCCCTGCTTGTCGAGCAGATACTCGATCGTGCCGGCGTTGGTGTAGTTGATGGACTGGGCGGCGCGCACCGCCATCTCGCCCATGCGGGCGCGCAACGCCTCATCCACCACCGGCGAGGGGCATTCCTCGACCAGCTTCTGGCGCCGGCGTTGCAGCGAGCATTCGCGCTCGCCCAAATGGATCACATTGCCATGGTGATCGCCCAGCAGTTGAAATTCGATGTGCCGGGCGCCTTCGACCAGCTTTTCCAGATAGACGGCCCCATCGCCAAAAGACGATTCCGCTTCGCGCCGGGCGCTGGCCAGCAGCGCCGGCATCTCCTCGATGCTGCGCACTTCGCGCTGGCCCTTGCCGCCGCCGCCTGCGCTGGCTTTGATCAACAGCGGGAAACCGATTTTCGGCGCCGCGGCGATCAGTTCTTCGTCCGTCAGGTCGGCCTCGCCCTCGGTGCCGGGCACGACAGCCACGCCGGCTTTTTGCGCCGTGGCGCGCGCCACCGCCTTGTCGCCCATCTTGCTGATGGCGTGCGGCGACGGGCCAATGAACGTGATGCCCTCGTCCGCGCAGGCCTGGGCAAACTCCTCGCGCTCGGCCAGAAAGCCGTAGCCGGGATGAACCGCATCCGCGCCGGAGCGCCTGGCGACGCTGAGCAGGCGGTCGATGCGCAGGTATGAGTCGCGCGCCGGCGCCGGCCCGATGTGGTACGCCTCGTCGGCATAGCGCACGTGCAGCGCCGTGCGATCAACATCTGAATAAACAGCCACCGTGCCCACGCCCAGTTCCTGGCAGGCGCGAATGATGCGCACGGCGATCTCGCCGCGGTTGGCAATCAGAATTTTCTTGAACATTCAATGTGTCTCCCGCAGGACTGACAGGAGGCAAGTATGCCATTGATCCTGCCAGCAGCCGACAACCGACAACCAGCAGTTCCCCTACGGTAAAATGCCCGCCTTAGTTATGCGCCAGCCTGCCAATACCCAGTTCGCGCGCAACGCCGAACACTACGCGCGCAGCGCTGTGTTCGCTCAGAGCGATAACCTGAGCGCCCTGCTGCGCGTCGTCAATCCACAACCACACTGGCAGACGCTGGATGTCGCCGCCGGCGGCGGGCACACCGCCATCGCCTGCGCCGCCCGAGCGCGCCATGTCACAGCAACGGACATCGTGCCGCAGATGCTTGCAGCAGCCCGCCGGCTGGCCCATGAGCGCGAATTGGTAACTGCCTACCATTTCTACGGGAAGTGCGGTAAATTATCGCTGTGGCTGAGCAACTGCCGGAAGTAGAAATCCTGCTCAAGCGACTGAGTTCTCTTGAGGCGCAGATTGT
>Ga0272446_1001464_pt1 | contig 34304 bp, 22 predicted proteins | sample YNPCB0061_FD_194587 | JGI IMG/M metagenome (GOLD analysis project Ga0272446, IMG submission 194587) | Hot spring microbial mat communities from Yellowstone National Park, WY, United States - YNP-CB-006-1 | ecosystem: Environmental > Aquatic > Thermal springs > Hot (42-90C) > Sediment | place...
CCAGGTACTCGGCTTTGCCCGTCCGGGCATAGAGTTCGAGGAACGATTCCATCACACCGCCATGCTCGACATCGAGCGAGCGGGCCATCTCGGCATCGCTGAGGCTGCGCGCCCACCGGATCGCCCACCCGGCCATTCCCTGCACCACGGCGAGAGCCTGGCCATTTCCGCACAGCGCGGACACATCCAGCAATCCGGCCATGATCTTGTGCAGCGTGTACCAGGGCGCCCAAACCCGCCTGGCCGCCTTGAGCCGGGCGAAGAATTCGTCGGGGAAGGCGCTCAAATACCCGTTCCCGAGTGCTCGCTGGCACTTGGCCAATTCACTCACCAGGTACCCCGCTTTCCTTTTCAGCTCTTCGTCGCCCGCGGCGGCGTGCGTCAACGCGCAGGCGGACAGGTAATGGCCCGTGAAGTGTCCGCGAAGCTCGCAATCCGGCTTCTCCCAGCCGCCCAGGGGCTCGGCCCGGCTGGGCAGCCCGGCGTTCAGGCGGAAAGTGTGCAGCAGGCGATCAGCGTCCAGCGCGTGGAGATAGCGGGCATTGGCTTGAGCGGCCTCAAGCCAGGGGCTTTCCAGCAACCGTACCCGTTTGAGAGGGAACGGAAGGGCAATTCGCGGCGCCTTCTCCTTGACGCCTCCACAAGTCACCGCCGCCAAAGCGGCGGACGAGACGAGGAATTCCCGGCGGCTCGGCATCACACGTAGAGAATAGCTGAAACCCGCCCCCCGGCGCTCACTTCTCGAAAAGCTCGATCTGTTCCTTGGGGACGGGCTTGGCTTTGCGCCTGGTGAGCGGGCTGCCCACCACGCCCAGAACCTGGCACTCATCCACCGCCGCCCGCGGCACGAAAACCCGTTGCTGGGTGAAACTGGGGTCCGGGGGCACCAGCGTGAAACCGTAGACGTCCAGGCGCAGCAGGTCGTTGAGCAGCACGCCCTCCATGATCTCCCGGTCCCGGAAGCGCAGACGCACCCACAGGCCGCCGATCTTGGGACGGGTGTTGAACACCCGCGGACCGGACGGTTCCTCGGCCACGTCGAAATCTTTCACAAAATAGACGGTTTTCACCTCTTCGTAGGTGAGCAGGGAGATGGTTCCATCCGGGCGAAGAAGTTCAATTCCAACAGGTTGCAGGTAGTTTTGGGGGTTGACGAACCCGACCAGGGACTCCCGGTCAAAGCGGCGGACAAGCACTTTCTTGACAGTCGAGCCGCTCATGTGTCCATCATACTGTTTCAAACATTTCCGCGGCTATTGTAACATTGACGTGAGATGCCGCGAGCACGCCCCATACCGGCCTGGACGGAAAACGGCCGGGTTGCGGCCTTTCTCGATTACTGTAGGGTCGAAAAGGGCTTATCTGCCAACACGTTAGAAGCATATGGGCGCGATCTGGCACGGTATTTTTCCTATTGTAAGCTGAATCGCATTGCGGAGAAGGTGGATCCGGAGACTGTCCGCCGCTACCTGGATTCCCTCTACTCGGCCTCGTTGAGCAGCCGTTCCATTGCCCGGCACCTGACCACTCTGCGGGTGTACTGCACCTTTCTGCTCCGGGAGGGCTTGATCGAGACCGACCCGACGGAACATATTCAAACCCCCAAGCAATGGAGGGACATTCCGAAATACCTGTCGACCGAGCAGGTGGAGCGGCTTATCGCGGCGCCGGACACTTCGAAACCGGTTGGTCTGCGGGACCGGGCCATGCTGGAATTGCTCTATGCCACGGGTCTTCGGGTCTCCGAGCTATGCCGGGTGCGGCAGGCGGATCTGAACACCGAACTGGGGTATCTGCGCACCCTGGGCAAAGGCAGCAAGCTTCGCGTGGTGCCGGTCGGCCGGCAGGCGGTCAGGGCGGTTGAGGATTATCTGCGGGCTGGCAGGCCGCTGCTGCTGAAAGGGCGGGTAAGCGAGTTCTTATTCATCACGGCGCGCGGCGGCAAGCTGACGCGGCAGGCTTTTTGGAAGGCTTTGGCCGGTTACGGCAGGCAGGTTGGGATTTTTCATCATCTTTCACCGCATGTCATCCGGCACAGCTTCGCAACTCATCTGCTGGAGCGCGGCGCGGACCTGCGCAGCGTCCAGACTATGCTGGGGCACGCGGATATCGCAACCACCCAGATTTACACCCACGTCCTGAGGTCCCGGCTGCGGCGCACCCTGGACGAACATCACCCTCGGGCCTAGCGCGGGATGCGGCAACCGGCGCGGGAATTCCCGAAAAGGCGAGTGCGATGAGCGATTACATGTTCATGCTGGAGAGCCACCTGAGTGCGGATCAGAACCGGGTGGTGAGCGCTGTGCAGTCCAAGGCCAGCGAGGCGGGCGTTAACCTGTTCCTGACCGGCGGCGCCATGCGGGACATGCTGGGGGGGTTCCGCGTTCGCGACCTCGACTTCGTGGTCGAGGGCAACGCCCTGAAGATGGCCAAGGCGGTGGCTGCGAGCGCCGGGGCGAGCATCACCGCGGTTGACGAACTCCGCCGGTCGGCCGAACTGGTCTTTCCGGGCGGCGTTACCGCTCAGATCGCGATGTCGCGCCAGGAGCGGTATGGACGGCCCGGCTCCAAGCCGCACGTCTCCCCCGCGACCATCCAGGAGGATCTGCGCGGGAGGGATTTCACCATCAACGCCATTGCCCTTTCGCTGGCCCGCGCCTCGCGCGGCCTCCTGCTGGACCCTGCCAACGGCCTGGCGGACTTGCACAGCCGCGAATTGCGCACCGTTCATCCCTACGCTTTCTATGACGACCCGTCGCGGCTGCTCCGCTTCGTCCGCCTCCGTACCCGGCTGGGCTTCCAGCCGGAGCCCCGCACCCGCAGCCAGTACGAAAGCGCCCGGCTCCAGAACATGGAACGCCATATCCCCGCACGGCTGTTGCTGGAGGAGTTGCGGCAGATAGCCGGCGAACTCAGTCCCGCCGATGTGGTCCGGGCGCTGGATGAGGAGAAGCTGCTGGTCCTGTTCTGCCCGTCGCTGGAGGGCGCGAAATTGAATCTGGCGGGCCTGGCCAAACTCGATAAGATCCGCCGCCTGATACCGCCGGGCAGCGAATTCCGTTTCGATAATTTCGGTCCCTTCCTGCTGGTCCTCACCGAGAAGCTGACGCCCAGGGAGAAACAGACGCTGGTGGCGAATGTGGGTATGAGCAAAGCCGACGCCGAGCGCTGGCAGAAGTTGCCCCTCCGGGCCAGGAAATTGGAAACGGTCCTGAAATCGCCGGGCCTGCGCCAGCCTTCGCAGATCTACCATGCTGTGTCGAAGGCAGGCGGCGACGAGGTCCTTTTCCTGCTGTATCACTCCGACCTGAAGCCGGTTCAGGACAGGTTGCGCAATTATCTCCAGAAATACCTGCCGGCCGCCCTGGAGGTATCCGACGCCGAGGTGAGTGCCGCAGGCGGGCCGCCGGGAACGCCGAAGTTCCAGAAGGCCAAAGAGGATCTCATCTCCAGGCGCCTGAACGCCCGTCCCAAGCCGGTGCCCCCTCCGGAGGCGATCCCGGCCGAGCCAGCCGAGCCGAAACCGGGGGAGGAAAAGGGTCTGCGCCGCGGCCGGCCGCCGGGACGCGCCGCCGCCAAGTCGTAAGATCTGGCGTGAATCCTCCCGGCGCCGTCTGCATCCAAGAAAAGTCTATACGAGCATTAGGTCATTTTGTATAAAATCAGGAGTCGTTATGGATACCGCCTTGGGCATCGACCGTTTGCAATTCGCTTTCACGGTCACGTTCCATTACCTGTTCCCACAGTTGACGATGGGACTGGCGCTGCTCCTCGTCGTGTTGAAGAGCCTGGCGATCAAGACCGGCGACGAGCGGTATAACGAAGCGGCCCGTTTCTGGGCCAGGATCTTCGGCATATCTTTTGCTTTCGGGGTGGTGACCGGCATACCGATGGAATTCCAGTTCGGGACCAACTGGGCTCGCTTCTCGCGGTTTGCCGGGGGCGTCATCGGGCAAACCCTGGCCATGGAAGGGATGTTCGCCTTTTTCCTGGAATCCTCGTTTCTCGGCCTGTTCCTCTACGGTGAAAAGCGCCTTGGGAAGTGGGGTCACTGGGCGGCGGCCTTCCTGGTGTTCCTCGGGTCCTGGCTGTCGGGATTCTTTATCATTGCCACCGACGCCTGGATGCAGCACCCGACGGGCTACCAGACGGCGCCCGACGGGTCGGTGCACCTGGCCAGCTTCTGGGAACTGTTGCTGAACCCGTGGGCCTGGTGGCAGTACGCCCACAACATGAGCGGAGCGGTGGTTACCGGTTCGTTTGTGATGGCGGCAGTGGGCGCCTTCTACCTGCTGATGCGAAGCCACCTGGATCAGGCCCGCATCTATGTCCGCACCGGCGTGGTGGCGGCTTGTGTTTTCAGTGTGCTGCAACTCTTCCCCACCGGCGACCAGCAGGGCAAGATGGTGGCCCGTCACCAACCGGTGACCCTGGCAGCCATGGAGTCCCTGTTTGAAACCAGGGAGGGCGCGCCACTGGTAATCCTGGGGCAGCCCAACATGGCGGAACTTAAGATCGACAACCCCATCATGGTGCCGCGCGCATTGAGTTTCCTGACCTACCTGCGCTGGGAGGCCCAGGTTCGCGGCCTGAAGGATTTTCCGCGGGAGGAGTGGCCGGATAACATTCCGCTGCTGTACTACAGCTACCACATCATGGTCGGATTGGGCACCATCTTCATCGCCGTGATGGGGCTCTCGGCCATCCTGCTGTGGCGCAAGAAGCTGTTTGACGCCAACTGGATGCTCTGGATTCTGATGCTCAGTTTCCCATTTCCCTTTATCGCCAACACGGCCGGTTGGATGACCGCCGAGATCGGGCGGCAGCCCTGGCTGGTCTACGGGCTGATGCGCACCGATCAGGGCTACTCGCCGTTGGTGTCGGCGGGCAACGGCGTCTTCACGCTCCTGGGTTTCATGGGCCTGTACCTGTTGCTGGGCATGCTGTTTCTGTTCCTGATCTGGCGGCAGATCCAGCGCGGACCGGCCCCGGTTGCGGTGGCGTAAGGAGGCAACACCGATGGAGACTACCTGGTTCATTCTCGTGGCGCTCATGCTGGCGGCCTACGTGATTCTGGACGGCTTTGATCTGGGCGCCGGCATCATGCACCTGTGCATCGCCAAGAACGATGAAGAGCGGCGGATGGTGCTGCGCGCCATCGGTCCGGTTTGGGACGGGAACGAGGTCTGGCTGCTGGCGGCCGGAGGAACGCTGTATTTCGCCTTTCCCATGCTTTACGCCTCCAGCTTCAGCGGATTCTATCTGCCCCTGATCATGGTGCTCTGGCTGTTGGTTCTGCGCGGTATCGGCATCGAGTTCCGCAACCACGTGGAAGGGCATCTGTGGGGTCAGGCGTTCGACGCGGTGTTTTCCATCTCGAGCCTGTTGCTGGCGGTTTTCTTCGGCGCGGCGCTCGGGAACGTGATCCGCGGGGTGCCGCTCAACGCCGAGGGCTACTTTTTCGAGCCTCTCTGGACCACCCTCACCGTGGGCCCCGAGCCGGGAATCCTCGACTGGTACACGGTGCTGACCGGCGTGGTGGCGCTGGCCGTGCTCGCCATGCACGGATCGGCCTACGTGGCGCTCAAGACCGAAGGGGATCTGTCGGCGCGCGCGCGCAGCCGCGGGCGCATGCTGTGGTGGGCGGTGGCCGTTCTTACGATTGTGTCGCTGGTGGCCACGCTTGCGGTGCGTCCGGGGATGCTCGATAACTACCGAAAGTACTCCGCCGGTGCGGTCTTCCCGCTGATGGTGCTGGTGAGCCTCGGACTGATGGCGTACTACTGGAGCAAGGGCAACGACAAAGCGGCCTTCATCTCGTCGAGCGTTTACATTGCGGGCATGCTGAGCGGCGCGGCCTTTGGACTCTATCCCTACGTGCTGCCGGCCAGCACCCGGCCGGAGTATGGGCTTACGATCTACAACACCGCGGCGCCGCCGTACGGCTTAAAGGTCGGCATGGTGTGGTGGATCATCGGCATCGTGCTGACGCTGGCGTACTTCACCTTCCTTTACCGGCTGTTTAAAGGGAAGGTGGCGCCCTCGGGCGATGGCCACGGGTACTGAAAGCGGTACTTGCGCAGCAACTCGTAAATCACTATGCCGCCCGCCGTGGCGACGTTGAGCGAATGCTTGACGCCGAGCATGGGAAGGCGGACGTGAACGTCGGATCGCGCGGCCGAGGCGGGCTGTATGCCTTCCACCTCATTGCCGAAGACGACGCAGACCGGGAATACGGGGATCCAATCGAACAGGTCCACCGAATGCAGGCTGGTTTCGATGGCGGCAATCTGGTACCCGCGCTCCCGCAGACCGGCGATGGTCTCCGCCGGGTCTGAGCAGCGCTCCCAGGGAACCGCGTCTTCGGCTCCCAGCGCGGTTTTCCGGATCCCCCGGTGGGGCGGGTGCGCGGTGATGCCGCACAGGTAGAGCTTCTCGACCCGCGCGGCGTCCGCGGTGCGGAAGAAGGCTCCGACGTTGTAAACGCTGCGGATGTTCTCAAGCAGCACGGCCACCGGCAGGCGGCCGATCCACTCATACCGTTCCGCGGCGGCCGTGACTTGATAGGGCAGGCGATCCATCGGCTTTCAAAACCGCGATTCGTCTCCATTCTAGCCCCTGTGCCCCGTGAGGCATAATGGGTTTGGATCGATCGCTTTGAAGGCCCCGGTTCAAGCCATTCTCTGGGTTTCAGCCATTCTGGGCGCCGGGTTGTGGGTGCGTCCGGGCGGTAACGCAACGGCTGTCACTGCGCGGCCGCACTTCACCGATATTGCGCCTCGGTCGCAGTTCTCCTACGTGTCCAACAACGACTACACCGGCAGGAAGTATTTCCAACAGCCGATGTGCGGGGGCATCGCCATCCTCGATTACGACCACGACGGGCGGATGGACATCTTCTTCACCAACGGGGCCAAACTGCCGGAACTGAAGAAGACCGACCCGTCCTTTTACAACTGCCTGCTTCGCAACAAAGGCGACGGCACGTTCGAAGACGTGACCGCCAGGGCCGGCGTGGCTGGTGAAAACCTCGACTTCAGCTACGGCGTCGCGGCCGGCGACTATGACAACGACGGCTGGACCGACCTCTTCATCGCCAACACCGGCAAGAATACCCTGTACCACAACAACGGGAACGGAACGTTCAGCGACGTGACGGATGCCTCCGGCCTGGCCTCCAAACCACCCGAGACGTTGAGCGTACAGGCCGCGTGGTTTGACTACGACAACGACGGTCTTCTCGACCTGGTGCTCTCGAACTACACCTTGTGGACGCCCCAGAAGGACCGGCGCTGCGCCCGGGGCGAGATCGACACTTACTGCCACCCGGGATTGTACGTCGCCGTTCCCCACCGCCTGTACCACAACCTGGGCAATGGGAAATTTGAAGATGTCACCGAACAGTCGGGTTTCGGCAAGGCGCCCGGCAAGGGCATGGGCATTGGCATCGCGGATTTTAACGGCGACGGGCGGATCGACGTATTTATTGCCAACGACACGGAGCAGAATTTCCTCTACCTCAACCAGGGCAACGGCACGTTCAAAGAAGTCGGCCTGCCATACGGAGTAGCTTTTAACGACAGCGGGGCGACCGTGTCCGCAATGGGCTGTGACGCCAAGGACTACGACAACGACGGTTGGGTGGATATCTTCTACAACAACCTGATGGGGCAGACCTGGGCGCTGTTTCGCAACCTGGGCGGGAAGTCGTTCCGGTACGCCTCGCCCGCCGCGAAAATCGTGCAGTTGAGCGAGTCCTACTCCGGCTGGAGCAACGGCTTCATCGACTACAACAACGACGGCTGGAAAGACCTGTATTCGGCCAACGGCGACGTCGATAACCTGGTCCCCTATTCGCGGCAGCACGACACCATGTTCGAGAATCTGGACGGCAAGGAATTTCTGGACGTATCCCAACAGATGGGCAAGGACTTCCTGCGGCTGGGATATCAGCGCGGCTCCGCCTTCGCCGACCTGAACAACGACGGGTTCATGGACCTGGTGGTGACATCTTTGAACCAGAAGCCGCGCATCCTGCTCAACTCGGCCGACAACGGGAACCACTGGCTGCTCGTCGAGACGACCGGGCGCAAGAGCAACCGGGACGCGATCGGCACGAAAATCAAGGTCACCACCCCCTCAGGCCGCGCTCTCTACAACCATGTAACGGTGAGTGTGGGGTTCATGTCCTCAAGCGACCGCCGGGTGCATTTCGGCTTGGGCAGCGAGAAGACGGCTGCTTCCGTCGAAATCCGCTGGCCCGGCGGCGCAGTCCAAACCCTCAGCGATGTCGCCGCCGACCAGATCCTGAAAGTCATCGAACCGGATTAGGCCACCCGGAAGCAGACGCAGGGGTTCCGGATTTCGAAGTCTTGTCCGTTGACTTCTGCCTCCAATGGTGATAATTGGTAAACGGTTCTGTCCTGCTTTTCGGGGAAAGGGGTCTCCTGTACTCGCCAAGGCTAGACAAGATCGAGGTCAAATCTTTCAGGAGGTAGTCAGATGGTGTTCACCCGACAAGGGATGTCGGCCGTTCTGGTTCTGCTGGCGGTGCTGCTTGCCGCCGGCGCCTCTGCCCAGGAGTTCCGAGGAAGGATTCAGGGCAGTGTTGTGGATTCGTCGGGGGCCGCGGTGGTGGGTGCCACCGTTACCCTGCTCAACGTTCAAACGGGCGTGTCAGCTACCCGGCAAAGCAATGAAACCGGGCACTACATTTTCGATCTCATCAATCCCGGCACCTACACGATCACCGTGGAGTTCGCCGGCTTCTCCAAGTTCGCGCAGGAGAATATTATCCTTCAGCAGCGCGGCGACATAGCCGTTAATGTCGTGCTGAAGGCCGGCGACATCAAGGAGACGGTCACCGTCTCAGCCGAAGCGAGCATGGTTCAGTTCAATACCGCCAAGCTCGATACTACGGTGGACAGCAAGCTGGTCAACAACCTGCCGCAGATCTACCGTACGCCGTTCTTGCTGGCGCAACTCGATCCGGCAGTCGAGAAAAACGACAGCGGCACGGAATTCATGCCGTACCACAGTTGGGGGCCGAACAACCAGCGGGTGGGCGGTGGCGCTCTGTACAGCAACGACCTCCAGGTCGACGGTGCGGCCGTAGGTATCGGTTACAAGACCGGCTACGTCCCTTCCCCCGACATGGTGCAGGAGGTCAACGTGCAGCAGAACGCGGTGGATGCCGAGTACGGCAACAGCTCCGGCTCCAACATCAGCCTTACCCTGAAATCGGGCACCAACGAGTGGCATGGCACCGGCTTCTACCAGGGGCAGTATCCCTGGGCCAATGCCTATGAGAATCGAGTTTACCGGACCATCAATCTGGGCCGGACTCATATGTACGGAGGCACGGTCAGCCACCCGGTCCTCAAGAACCGGCTGTTCAACTTCGTGGCCTACGAAGGGTGGAACAAGACCGATCCGCAGACCTTGCTGCAAACGCTGCCGACCGATCTGGAGCGGACGGGCGACTTTTCGCAGTCGCTGAACGGCTCCGGAGGTCTGCGCACGATCTACGATCCCTGGACTACGATCACCTCCGCCGACGGCGCCACCATCACCCGCACACCGTATCCCGGCAATAAGATCCCGAGTTCCTTGCAGGACCCGGTGGCGGTCCACTACATGGGAAAACTCTGGAAGCCCAACCGGGCCGGCACGGGCAACTATCACCTGAACAATTACGCCGCACCCCTGCCCATCCGCTTCCCCTACAAGAATTTTTCCGACCGCGCAGATTTTCAGGTGACTGACAGCCTCCGTGTTTCGGGCCGCTACAGCATGTTTGTGACGCCGGTTTCCGCCACCAATCCGACCGGATCGGATTACTTCCAGTCGGACCGGGGCAGCCAGCGCGACGCCAAATCGATCACCGGCGACGTCACCTGGACGGCGACTCCCAACACGGTGCTGAACTTCCGCGGAGAATATCACAACTTCGTGGATGCGTCGAAGTACGACAAGTCATTTGCCGACACCAGCAAGTGGGCGGAGATCTGGCCGAATTCGCAGTTTTACAAGCCGACCTTCGCCGCGGGCAACATTCCGATTCTGTTGCCGCGCATGTCGATCTCCGGAACCGATAACTCCCGGCTGGTGGACATTGGCCCGGGCGGGGGCTACTGGGACCAGCGCCCCAACGGTGATATGTTCAGCTTCAAGATCTCGCAGCAGCGGGGTTCCCACTATCTGAAGGCCGGCGCCGACACCCGGGGCAGCCGGGCGGCCAGCTTCCTCTCCTACAGCAACCCCGGTTTCGGATTCGACGTGAACCCCACCAACGCCACCTATGTGAGCCCGAACACCCTCACCTCGGGTGACGCATATGCGACGTTTCTGATCGGGGCGGTGGCTCCTACGGCTTCGGGCGCGGCGAACAGTTGGAACTCCAACGCGACCTCCATGCCCGTCCTGGCCTTCCCGAACGCCTCCACCCGCAGCTACGGCGCTTTTATTAACGACGACTGGAAAGTGAGCCGGAACCTGACGTTGAATCTCGGCTTGCGATATGAATTCCAGGAAGCCTACAAGGAGGAGCAGGACCGTCTGGCGAGGCCGCTCGACCTGACCAACCCGATTCCCGAGTTCCAGGGCGCCAACGCGCCGCAAATGCCCGCCGAAGTCAAGCAGTTCTACAACGGCCCGTGGATTTTCAACGGCGCGTACCAGTTCACCGGCCCCGACCACCGCGCGCAGTGGAACTCCGGCAAGGGCGTGTTGTCGCCGCGTGTCGGCGTCGCTTACCGGATTAATGACAAGATGTCGGTCCGCGCGGCGTACGGCCGTTATATCACGCCCTGGACCAACGCCAATCAGAACCTGTCCACCGGGGGCACGGGCGCCAACCTGCTGGAGGTCCTTGTGCCCGGCTCTTTCAACTACTATACGGGCGCCTACCCCATGGTTCAGGGCGTGCCGGTGATGAATCTGAAGGATCCCTTCCCCGCCGCGTACCCGGTCATCCCGGCCTACCAGAAGTCCCTGGGCCGTTACACGTCGTTGGGTGACACGGTCACCTACATGATCGATGACCGGCCGCGGCAGCACAGCGACCGTTTCAACCTCTCCTTCCAGCGCCAACTGCCCACCGGGATGATCCTCGATGTCACCTACTTCCTGAATTACTCGAACTTTGCCTGGGACCTGAGCCGCGATCTGAACATGGTGGACCCCAGGATCGCGTATCAGTATAAGGCCGCAACGAACATCAGCGTCGCCAACCCGTTCTACAATATCCTTCCGGTTCAGAAGTTTCCTGGCACGCTGCGTTCACAGAAAACCGTCAGCATCACTTCCCTCATGAAGCCCTATCCGCAGTATGGCAGCATCAACGTAACCGAAGGGCAGCCGGGCGGCAACATGCGGTACCAGGCGCTTCAGTTCAAAGTGCAGAAGAACTACAGCAAGGGCTACTCCATGCTGTTCGGCTACAACTATCACCGGCAGAGGGACCAGCGCTTCTTCGACAACATCGCGCAGTACTTGCAGCAGTACACCTGGATCCCTTCCGATGCTTCGAGGCACCGGCTGACCTTTGCGGCAACCTGGGAGGTGCCGTTTGGCAAAGGCCGGTCGTACATGAGCCACGCGCCGCGATTGGTGGATATGATCCTGGGCGGCTGGAACATCACGCCCACCGGCTTCTGGCGTTCGGGACGCTTCATCCGTTTTGGCGCGATGGTGGTGAACGGGGACCCGCATGTCTCCAATCCCGGACCCACCCAGTGGTTCAACAAGTCGGTGTTTTCAATCCTTCCGGCGTACACGCCGCGCACCAATCCGTGGCAGTACGACGGCCTGAACGGCCCGCAGCAGTTCAACATGGATGGGTCGCTCGTGAAGAGCTTCCCGATTGTCGAGCGGTTCCGGTTCGAGTTGCGCATGGATGTCTTTAACGTCCTGAACAACATCACCTGGAACAACCCGGACACCAACGTGACGTCGGCCAATTTCGGGAGGTCTGCGAATAACGACCAGTTGACCCAGACCTACGGGCGGCGCACTCAGCTTGGACTCCGCCTGCAATTCTAGGCGGCGCCTCTGAGCTGACTCTTGATCCCGGCCCCATCTCCGGCCCGTCAAAGGCACGGGATGGGGCCGGCGCTCACAATCTGGTAGACTCACGGTATCCGGCTGGAGATCTCGTGAACAGAAGGGGGCGCACGCTGACGTGGATTGCGGCCGTCATCGTGGCGGTGGCAGGGCCTGCCCTGGCGGCCCAGCCGGCCGCGATCACGATCGATTACCCCCGGGAAGGGTCGGTATTCCCGCCCGACATCGCTGCTCCCACGTTCATCTGGCGCGATAGCACGGAGACGGCGACCTCGTGGGTGATTGAGGTGGAGTTTCGCGGCGGCGGACCGCCGATTCGCTTGCAATCGCGGGGGGACCGTCTGCGCATTGGCGAAATCGATCCGCGCGCGGCCGGTGAGACGAACGAACTGCCCAAGCTGACCCCCGAGCAGGCCGCCGCGCGGATCTGGGCGCCGGACGCGGAAACCTGGGCCGCGATTAAGAAGGATTCGGCACGGAAACCAGCCACAGTCACCATCACCGGATTCCGGGACCGGACCCCCGTTTCCCGCGGCCGGGTCACCATTCAAACTTCGAGGGATCCGGTGGGCGCTCCCATCTTCTACCGGGATGTGCCGCTGATGCCCTCGGAACTGGAAAAGGGGGTGATCAAGCCGCTGGCGCCGGGCGCCGTGCCGCTGATTGCCTGGCGGTTGCGCGATGTCGGCCAGCCCCGCAGCCGGCTGTTGATGGAAGGCCTGCATACCTGCGCCAACTGCCACTCCTTCTCCGGTGACGGCAAGACGCTGGGGATGGATCTGGACGGTCCCCAGAACGACAAGGGTTTGTACACCCTCGTCTCCATCTCGCCACAGATGACGATCCGCAACGAAGACGTCATCGCCTGGAGTACTCTCCGGGGCAAGCTCCAGGGGAACCTGAGAGTGGGGTTCATGTCGCAAGTATCCCCGGACGGCGAGTATGTCGTCACCATGGTTGCGGGTCAACAGGAGTCTTCGGCGGCGGGCCGCCAGGGCGAGGGGCGGGGGCATTTCTACGTAGCCAATTTCAAGGACTATCGCTTCCTTCAGGTGTTTTATCCGACACGCGGGATTCTCGCCTGGTACAGCCGCGCGACGGGCCGGCTTCAGCCTCTGCCCGGCGCCGACGATCCCCGCTATGTGCACACGAATGCCGTCTGGAGTCCCGACGGCAAGTACCTGGTGTTCGCCCGGGCGGAAGCCAGGGACGCATATCCAGAAGGCCGCAAGCTGGCCGGGTATGCCAACGACCCGAACGAGACTCCCATTCAGTACGACCTCTACCGGATTCCGTTCAACGGCGGCAAAGGCGGGCGGGCTGAACCCATCGCCGGGGCTTCCGGCAACGGCAAGAGCAACACGTTCCCCAAGGTGTCGCCCGACGGCCGCTGGATTGTCTTCGTGCAGTGCAACAACGGCCTGTTGATGCGTCCCGACAGCCAGCTTTACATCATCCCCGCCGGGGGCGGTCGGGCGCGCCGCATGCGGTGCAACACGCCGCTCATGAACTCCTGGCACAGCTTTTCTCCGAATGGCCGCTGGCTGGTGTTTTCTTCGAAGAGCCGTTCGCCCTACACCCAGATGTTTCTCACCCACCTGGACGAAAAGGGCAATGACAGCCCGGCGATTCTCATCGAGAACGCGACGGCGGCCAACCGGGCGGTGAACATCCCCGAGTTCGTGAACGTCCCGCCGGACGGGCTCGTCAAGATCGACGTTCCGGCGGTTGAATACTACCGGCGGTACGACCTCGCCTGGGACCTGGCGCATAAGGGGCGGTATGAGGCGTCAATCGCTGCCTGGGAGAAGGCTCTGGAGCTCAACCCGCAGGACCCCAAGGCGCGCATGAACTACGGGGTCGCGCTGCTCCGCGGGGGAAGACCGGGCGAGGCCATCGCGCAGCACCGGAGAGCCCTGGAAATCAGCCCCAACTATCCGGAAGCCGAGATGAACCTCGGGGTCGCCCTGGCTGCTGAAGGAAAGCTGGACGAAGCCATCACGCATTACCGGAAGGCGCTGGAGTTGAACCCCGAGTATCCCGAGGCGCACAACGATCTGGGGGTTGCCCTGGCCAGGCAGGGGAAGCTGGACGAGGCCATCCGCCACTACCGCAAAGCCCTGGACGTAAGTCCCGCATATGCGCAGGTCCACAATAATCTCGGTGCGGCCCTGGCTGGAGCGGGCAGGGTGGACGAGGCGATCACGCACTTCGAAAAAGCGCTCGAGATCGATCCGGGGTCCTCCGAGGTGCACAATAATCTCGGGCGAGCTCTGGCCAGCAAAGGCAACCTCGATATGGCGGTGGCGCATTTCGCCAAGGTGCTGGAGGCCAACCCGAACTCCGCCGAGGCCCACAACAGCATCGGTGTCGCCCTGGTCTGGAAGCGCCGGGTCGATGAAGCGGTGGCCCATTTCGAACGAGCGCTGGAGATCAACCCCGCTTTCAGCGAGGCCCATTTCAACCTGGGCGACACCCTTTACTACCTGCAAGGCAGAGCGCCGGAAGCCCTGGCCCACTGGCGTCAGGTGCTCCGGTCGCAGCCGGATCATTTGCCGGTCCTGAACCAGGTGGCGCGAGTGCTGGCGACCAGTCCCGAGGCATCTGTCAGAAACGGCCCTGAAGCCGTCGATCTGGCCGAGCGGGCGGCCCGGCTGTCCGGGGGGCGCGATCCGGTGATCCTCGACACGCTGGCTGCCGCCTACGCCGAAGCGGGCCGCTTTGAAGAGGCGGCCGCGACAGCGCGCCGGGCCCTGGCGCTGGCCACCCAGGCACAGAAGGCGCCGCTGGCGGAAGCCATTCAAGCCAGGATTGCGCTCTACCAGGCGAAGACGCCTTTCCGCAGCGCGTCCGGACGCTGAACGCTGACAGTTCGGCAACCCGGCTGCGCCACCCCCCCTTTACTCCGGCTCACCATTGTGATATCTGTTCTCACAAGCTTCAAGTGTGTTGAGGTTGGCAAGAGGAGGTATTTCAGTGGGGTTTCCAAAGAGAATCACGTTTGCACTCCCTTTGCTGGCAGTGCTGTTTGCTGCCGGCGCGTATGCGCAGGAGTTCCGCGGCAGAATCCAGGGCACCGTCGTAGACAGCAGTCAAGGCGCTGTTGTGGGCGCTACGGTGACGCTGGTCAATGTCAACACAGGCGTGTCGTCGACTCGCAAGACCAACGAGGCGGGGCACTACCTTTTCGATCTCGTCGACCCGGGAACCTACACGGTCACCGTGGAGTTCCAGGGCTTCAGCAAGTTCGTGCAGGAGAACATCGTCCTGCAACAACGCGGCGACATTACGGTCAATGCGACCTTGAGAGCCGGCGACGTGAAAGAGACCGTGACTGTTTCGGCCGAAGCGAGTATCGTGCAGTTCAATACCGCCAAGCTCGAAACCACGGTCGACAGCAAGCTGACCAACAACCTGCCCCAGATTTTCCGCACGCCGTTTCTGCTGGCCCAGTTGGATCCGGCGGTGGAAAAGAACGATTATGCTTCCGAAAACATGCCGTATCACAGTTGGGGACCCAACCAGCAGCGGGTCGGAGGCGGCCAGAATTTCACGAATGACCTGCAAGTCGACGGCGCCCCGGTGGGCGTAGGTTACAAGACCAGCTACGTTCCCTCTCCGGACATGGTGCAGGAGGTGAACGTCCAGCAGAATGCGATCGATGCCGAGTACGGCCACAGTTCCGGTTCGGCCATCAGTCTCACTCTGAAGTCGGGCACGAACGAGTGGCACGGGACCGCTTTCTACCAGGGGCAGTACCCGTGGGCGAACGCGCTTGAAAACCGTGTCATCCGGTCCATCAACCTGGGCCGCAACCACATGTATGGGGGTACGCTGGGCCACCCTGTCCTGAAGAATAAGCTATTCAACTTCGTGGCCTACGAGGGCTGGAAACAGACCGATCCGCAAAGTCTGCTGAACACCCTGCCGACAGATCTGGAGCGGCAGGGCAATTTCTCCCAATCGCTCAACGGTTCCGGCGGGCTGCGCACCATCTACGATCCCTGGAGCACGCAGACCTCCGCGGACGGCAAGACCATCACCCGGACGCCGTTCCCCGGCAACATCATTCCGAGTTCCAAGCTGGACCCGATCGCGGTCATGTACACGGGGAAGCTCTGGAAGCCGAACGCGCCGGGCACGGGACCCTATCACATCAACAACTACTATGCGCCGCTGCCGATCAAGTTCCCGTTCAAGAACTTTTCCGACCGTGCGGACTACCAGGCGACCGACAGGCTCCGGGTCTCCGGCCGCGTCAGCCTGTTCCGAACGCCAATCACGACCTCCAACCCCACGGGTTCGGAGTTTTTCGTCTCCGACCGGGGCAGCCAGCGCGATGCAACCTCGATCACCGGCGATGTGACCTATACGATGAGCGCGCGCACCGTCCTGAACGTGCGGGGCGACTACCACGGCTTTATTGATGCTTCGAAGTTCGCCACCAGTTTCGCCGACGGTGGCGGGTGGGCCAAGGTCTGGCCGAACTCGAACTTCTATAAGGCGGTCTTCGCGGACCCGGCGGTGCCGGTCCAGGTGCCGCGCATGTCGATTACCGGGACGGACGGCTATTCCAGGAACTTCAACATGGGTCCGGGCGGGGGCTACTGGGATCAGCGGCCCACCGCGGACAGCTTCGATGTCAAGGTCGCCCAGCAACGAGGTCCGCATTACCTGAAGGTGGGATTCGAGACGCGGGGAACACGTTCGCCCCAGGGTCTCATTCTCAGCAATCCCGGCTTCGGGTTCGATGCGCGGCCGACCAACAGCACGTACGTCAACCCGAATACTCTGCTTTCCGGTGACGGCTTCGCCACATTCCTGATCGGCGCCGTGGCGCCCACCAACGGCAGTCCCAGCGACTGGGATTCCAGCGCCACGTCCATGCCGGTGATCAACTTTCTGGAGCCGTCGGCGCGGTTCTACAGCGGCTACATCAACGACGACTGGAAAGTCACCCGGAGACTGACGATCAATCTGGGCTTGCGGTATGAATTCGAACAGGCCTGGCGAGAGTCGCAGGATCGGGCCGTACGGCCGATGGATCTGACCAGTCCCATCCCCGAGTTTCAGGGCGCCAATGCGCCCCAGATGCCGGCTGCCGTGAAGCAGTTCTACAGTGGAACCTGGATTTTCAACGGCGCCTTCCAGTTTGCCGATAGCAGTAACCGCGGCCAGTGGAACTCCGGAAGCGGCACGTGGTCGCCGCGCATCGGCGCCGCTTTCCGCCTGAACGACAAGACGTCGCTGCGCGCGGCCTACGGGCGCTACGTCACGCCGTGGATTCAAAGCACGACGGACTTCAATAATCTCACCACGCCGGGATTCACGAACTACACCGGGGCTCCGCCCATGGTGCAGGGCGTGCCCCAGATGCAACTGGCCAATCCGTTCCCGGCATCCTACCCGGTGATTCCCGCGTATGGGAAATCCCTGGGCCGGTACACACTGCTTGGGGACAGCGTTTCCTTCTACCTGGCCGACCGTCCGAAGCCGACCAGCGACCGGTTCAACTTCTCCGTTCAGCGCCAGTTGCCTCAAGGTATGGTGCTCGACGTCACCTACTTCCTGAACCTGTCGCACTTTGTGTTTGACACGGGGCGCGACCTCAACATGGTGGATCCGCGGATCGCGTATCAGTACAAAGACGCCGTGAACCAAACGGTCGCCAACCCCTTCTACAACATTCTGACCGTGGATAAGTTCCCCGGCTCGCTCCGTTACCAGCAGCAGGTCAGCATCCTGTCGCTGATGAAGCCGTATCCCCAATACGGCAGCATCTACCAGTACGACGGGCAACCCGGCGGCAACATGAAATACCACTCGCTCCAGATGAAGTTGCAGAAGACCTTCAGCAAGGGCTACTCACTGCTCATCGGTTACAACTACCACTACGAGCAGGATCAGCGCTTCTACGACGACATCGCAACTTACACCCAGCAGTACTCATGGATCGACTCGGCCAACTCGCGGCACCGTCTCACAGCCGCAGGCACCTGGGAGGTGCCGGTGGGTAAGGGCCGGGCGTACATGACGAATGCCCCTCGCCTGCTCGATGCGCTGGTGGGCGGCTGGAATCTGACCCCGGTCATGTTCTGGCGCTCGGGCCGCTTCGCGCAGTTCGGAGGAATGGTGGTGAATGGGGACCCGCACATCTCCAATCCCGGTCCCACGGCGTGGTTCAATACCTCGGTGTTTTCACCGCTGCCGGCCTACACCCCGCGCACGAATCCATGGGTGTACCCGGGAATCACCGGTCCGGGGCAATTCAATATGGACGCGTCGCTGGTGAAGAGCTTCCACGTCGTGGAGCGGTTCCGGTTCGAGCTGCGTATGGACGTGTTCAACGTGCTGAACAACATGACCTGGGAAGACCCGGACACGAACATTTACTCCAGCAACTTCGGCCGCTCCAGCGGCAATAACCAGTTGGCTTACACCTACGGCCGGCGGACCCAGCTCGGCCTGCGGCTGGAGTTCTGATCCGTGTAGCCAGGGTTCAACGGGCAGCGGCAGAGATTGACGGGCAGATTGTTGTGAAGGTCTGCCAGGGTCAAAAGCCGGATCCGGTGATCGTTCGGATTCGTTCGGCGATCTGGTCCCGGATCCGGCGAAAGGCCGCTTTCCGTTCTTCTTCGCTGCCTTCGACGGCGGCAGGATCTTCAAAGCTCCAGTGGATGCGCTCGGTGGGGCCGGGGAATACCGGGCAGCTCTCTTTGGCGTTGTCGCAGACCGTGATCACGTAGCGGAATTGCTGGCCCAGAAACTCGTCGACCGATTTGGAACGCTGCCCGGAGATGTCGATTCCGATCTCGCGCATCACTGCGACGGCCTCGGGCCGCAGCGCTGTCGGCCTGGTCCCGGCGCTGAAGACCTCAAAACGATCCCCGGCGGCCTGCCGGAAAAGGCCCTCCGCCATCTGGCTGCGGGCGGAATTGCCCGTGCAAAGAATCAGAATTCTTTCTTTCAACGGCATAGCTTGATGATGACGTCGGGTTTGATCGCTTTGCTCCGGGTGCAGCACTCCGCGTAAAGAAAGGTGAGCAGTTCCTGTAACACCTCGGTGTTGGCCGCATACCACAGGTATGTGCCCTCGCGCCGGACGGTCACCAGGTCCTCGTTCTTCAACTTGTCCAGGTGATGCGAGAGCGTCGATGCGGGGATTCCGAGTTCGGATTGCAGATCCCCGGCGACCATTCCTTCCGGGTGGGCCGCCAGCAGCAACCGCAGAATGCGCAAGCGCGGCTCGGCGCCCATGGCCGAGAACCGGTCGGCGTAGCGAGCGATGTGTTGGGTCTGTTCCTGTGCCTTGGTCATGGCCGGCAAAGACAACTCCAGCGGAAACGCCGGATCTTCTTCGACAATAGCAAAACTACCGTAGCGTTGACAATGCCGGGCCTGGCGCGACTTTCAAACTCTACTACTGGACCATTCCGGCAAAGGCGTCCCTGAAGAAGGAGTGATCGCCGTACGGCCGGCCTTCATGGATTCGGCATCTGATTGACGTCGATGCGCCCCAGACTGAGGTCCAGGGCCAATGCCGCGGTGGCCACCGACCGCTCGGCCTGAGCGAGCAGCGACTGATTCGTGAGCAGGACGGACTCGGCATCCAGCACGAAGTTGATCACGCTTCTGCCGGCCTCGAACTTCAGCCGCTCGTCGTGCAACACACGCTCGCTCTCGGCGACCGAGTCGCGGAGGGACTTCACCCGGCTCTCCGCGCTGTCCAGATCCGCCAGGGCGGTCCGAACCTCGCGATCGATCCGAAGCTGCAACTGGCGGCGGGCCAGACGGGCCTGCTCGAGTTGCGCTTCGGCGGTCTGAATCTGGCCTTTGCGCCGGCCTCCGTCGAAGAGCGGGAATGAAACGTGGACGCCAATCACCCAGTCGGTGGCGGCGTTGCCCGGAGACGGCGCATTGGAGGGGAAGGAGGGCAACAATCTGCCGATCAACTGGGGGAAGCCCACCGGGGTGTTCGATCCGTACTGGATGGCCGAAGCGCGCAGGTCGATGCGCGGCAAGGCGGACCTGCGGGCCGCCTCCCCGGCTCGCTCTCCGGCGCGGATTTCATGGTCCTGCGAGAGAATGTCCGGCCTGCCTGCTGCGGCTGAGCGCAGCAATTCGCTCTCCGGTTTCACGGGCGGCGGCAACTCGGCTGGCGCAGGCGTGTAGGTCAGCCGGGGAAGCTCCCCTTCGAATCCCATGACGGCGGCCAATGCGCTCAGCGACGACCTGCGTCCCGAACGCAGAGTCGCCAGATCGCTTTCCACCTGCGCGAGCCGGGTTTGGATCTTCAGGGCATCGACGGGAACGGCGCGCCCTCCCCGGACAAGCTGATTCGTCCGATCCAGGAGCGATTGCAGGCTCTTGATTCTCGATTCGGCGGCTGTGATCAGATCCGTGTAGGCCAGGGTCTGCAAGTAGAGCCGGGCGGTCTCAAAGACGATCTCCTGGCGCCGGCGGTCCACGGCCGCCCGCGCGGCCTCTACCCGCTCCCTGGTGGCTCCGAGTTCGAGTTCGGTCTTGTGAAAGTCCCAGGCGAGAAATTTCAGATCCGCGACGCCGGTGTATTGGGCGTTGTCGAACCGCAACAGCGAGGGCGTGGTCCCGGCGGGATACCCGTGTTCGAACCGCGAACGCGCCGCGTCACCGGACAGATCCACCTGGGGCATCAGGAAGGACCGGGCCGTGGTTACCAGCCCTTGCCTCCGCACGATTTCCGTCTGTGAAGATTTCAGATCGGGAGAATGCTCCAGCGCGTAGTTGACCGCGTCCCGCAGGCTCATGCCCGAGTCCGGCGGCGATTGCGCGGCCGCGGTGAACGCGGGAAACAGCAGGACCGGCGCGAGATATTGCACAAACGGCTTCATAGGCGATCTCTTGGTTGAGTTCATTGCGCGAGCTCCTGACCCAGGCTGGCGGCCAGTTTCTTGCGAATGTTTTCAGGCAAACCGTGGTCAGGCTTGTTCGCGTAAACGATGTTGTAGGTGACGGGAATCACGAACAGCGAGAACAGCGTGGAGACAATCAATCCGAAGATCAGCGACCAGGCCATTCCACCGAAGACCGTGTCGAGAGTGATGGGGAGCGCACCCAGCACGGCGGCGCCCGAGGTGAGAAGGATCGGCCGCAGGCGCACCGAGACGCTCTCCAGAATGGCCTGATCGAGCGGCAGACCACGCAGCAGTCCGAGTTGAATGAAATCGACGATGATGATCGAGTTCCGGGTGACGATTCCGGCCAAAGCGATCATGCCGATGAAAGCTGGACCCGAGAAGAAGACCGGGTTCATGAATCCGCCGATGTTGTGCTGCCCAAACTGGTTCAGCAGCCAGAACCCGGGCAGGACACCGATCACCATCAGCGGAATCGCGCGCATAATGGTGAGCGGCAGGCGGTAGGAGCCGGTCTGGTTCATCAGGACGATGTAGATGGCGATGAGAGCGCCCAGCATGGCGAAGGCGAGGTCGCGGAACAGGTGGAGGGTGATGTACATTTCGCCTTCGTCCCACCAGCGAACCGTCACCCCTTTCGGGACCTGCCACTGAATGCCGGCGCCCTTGCGGAACATGGTCCGTCCAATCAAAGGACGGCCTTGTGTCCGGGTGTCCACAAACGCTTGCGGGTGGTTGTGGACTTCGTCGGCGGTGATGTCGAGGATGGTCTCCACGGGCGGCCGGCCCGCCATTTCGCCCAGCACGTATACGACGCGCTGGAGCTGGCGGTGATAGATGGTCTTATCCTCAATCCGGGTCCGCCAGGCGCCCAGCTCCGATAACGGCGCCAGATTGCCGGACGCGCCTTTCGCATAGATCCGCGCCAGGTCAACCGTGCTGGATCGCTCGGAGCGTGGAAACCAGAGAGCGATTCTCACCGGCGCCCGCTCATCAGGAATCTGCGCGGCGCCGGCGGCCTGGCTGCCAAGGGCGAGCGCCATGGTGCGGGCGATCTCGTCGGTCGAGACCCCGTTCAGCGCGGCTTTCTCCTTGTCTACTTCGAAGACGTACTTGGTCTGATCCTCATCCACGGTGTCATCAACGTCGACCACGGCGACCTCGCGGCGCATCCGCTGCTTCACGATCGAGGCCGCGTCGATGAGGTCCTGATACGAGTTGGTTGGGCTGCCGTAAATGGCCGCGACCACGGTGGACATGGCCGGAGGTCCGGCGGGCAGCTCGACGATTTTCAGCTTGACGCCGTCCCGCCGGGCGATGTCCGTCAGGTCGCCGCGCAGCCGCAAGGCCAGGGAGTGGCTGGCGTAGTCGCGCTCCGTTTTGTGAATCAGGTTGACGCGGATGTCGGCCCGGTTCGGCGCGCGGCGCAGGAAGTACTGGCGCATCATCCCGTTGAAATCCACCGGCGAGGCCGTTCCCACGTAAGCCTCGTAGTCGGTGACCTCGGGAACCGAGGCCAGGTAGCGCTCGAAATCGCGAGCCACGGCGTCGGTTCGTTCCAGGGTCGTGCCCATGGGCATGTCGAGGACCAGGAGTATCTCGTCTTTGTTGTCGTAAGGCAACTGCTTCACCCGCACGCGCCGGGTCAGCACCAACATCACGCTGCCGATGAACAACAGCATGACCAGGAGCAGGAAAAGCCGGCCCCAGCGCCGGTGTTCGATCAGCGGTCTGAGGGTCCGGTTGAAGAATCGCCGCGGGCCGGAGGCGGCGTCCCGCTGGCCGGCGGAATGCGGAGTCCCAACGGCTTCGCCCTTCAGCAGCTTATAGGACAGCCACGGCGTGATGGTGAAGGAAACCAGCAGGGACATAACCATGGTGACCGGAACGTTGGCCGCCATAGGCCGCAGGTACTGTCCCATCATGTCGGTGACCAGCAACAGCGGGAGGAAGGAAAGGATGACGGCGAACGTCGCCGCGATCAGCGGGGGGCGGACCTCATTGACGGCTTCCAGGACCACTTCAGCCGTCGCTTTGCCCCTCAGTTGAAAATGGCGGTGGATATTCTCGACGTCGACAATGGGATCGTCCACGAGCAAGCCGAGGGCGACCGTCAGCGCGAACAGGGAGATCCGGTTGATCGAGAATCCAAGGAAGTAGTTGACAATCAGCGTGAGGCCGAACACGCAGGGAACCACGATCGCCACCACGAACGCCTGCCGGTAGCCGAGTCCGATGGCGAGCAGGGCCATCACCACCGCAATGGCGACAAACAAACCTTCTTCGAGTTCTTTGACTTTGTCGTTGGCGGTAACGCCGTAGTTGCGGGTCACCACCACTTGCACGTCGGGGGGCAGGATCTCTTTCTTCAACTCCTCCATGCGCTTCAGCAGGTCTTCCGCCACCCAGACGTTGTTGGCGCCGTGCTGCTTGGCCACGGCGATGGTGACGGCAGGTTGCGCGCGGTGCCTGGGCGGCGCCAGGGCCGAGGGGCCGCCAATCAGGCTGCCGGCGGAGCCCTCCTCCTTGGAGTGATCCCAGGCCAATCCGCGATGAAAGCGGACGTAATCCAAATACTCGCCCGGCCCGTCGGTCACCTCCGCCACATCCCGCAAATAGACGGGACGGCCGCTCCAGACGCCCACCACCAGGTTCCGCAAGTCCTGCGCGCCGGCGATGAATTGCCCGGCCTGAACCCGGACATCCCGGTCCGTGCGGTCGAATGTCCCGGCGAGCACGCTGGAATTCGAAGCCTGAATGGCCCGGCCCAGATCCAGCGCCGAGACGCGGTAGGAGGCCATCCGTGCGGCGGAGGGCCGGATCAGCAGTTCCCGCGGGCGGCCTCCCACCACATACGCGAGGCCGGCGTTCGCGACATTTTGGAGCCGGGCCAGGAGCTCATCGGCCATCCGCCGGAGAGAGTAATCGTCGCGCGCGCCGCTGGTCAGCGTGAAGGTGACAACGGGCACATCGTCCACGTCAATCGGCTTCACCACCCAGCCGGCCGCCCCCGGCACCGTGCGGTCCATGTTCTCGTTCAATTTGCGAATCAGCTTGACATAGCTGGGTTCCAGCGGTTGTCCCACATAGAACCGCACGGTCACAATACTCTGGCCGGGCATCGACCGGGAATAGACATATTCAACGCCGGGAACCTGGAACAGCATCCGTTCCAGCGGTGTGGAGACCAGTTGCTCGACGTCCTGGGCCGTGTGGCCGGGGAACGATACCATCACGTTGGCCGCGGCCACGATGATCTGGGGTTCTTCTTCCCGGGGGGTCACCAGCAGGGCGATCACGCCCACGGCCAGAGACACCAGGATGAAGACCACCGAAAGGTTCGATTCCAGGAACTTCCGAACAATGCGAATGGTGAGAGACTCGTGAGGAACGCTCATAGGGCGCCCTTCCCACGCACCGAGTTGTCCGCGTTGCGCAGAACCACGCTGTCTCCCGGGGCGAGGCCGCTCAGAACTTCGAAGCCGCCGCCGATCGCGCGGCCAAGCTGAACGGTGCGGCGTTCCACGCGGCCCTGGCTGACGACGTCCACCATTGTGAGCTGGCCGGCCCGGGTCACCGCCGAGGCGGGGACGGTCAGCACCTGTTCGGGCGCCGAGGGGAGCAGCAGGCGGCCAAACATGCCGGGGACGATATCGCGCGTGTCCTCCAGGCGCACGCGCACGATCACCGACCGGGTGGCGGGATCGGAGGATGGGACGATCTCGACCACGCGGCCCCGCATCTCCCGGTTGCGGGCGTCAATCCGGAGGGTCCGGTACTGGCCCGTGCGAATGCCGGCCAGCAGATCCTCGGGAACGTTCGCTTCCAGCCACAAGCGGCCCTGCTCGTACAGGGTGAACAGCGGCTTGCCGGGTGCGGCCAGGTCGCCGACATTCGCCAGTTTGTCGACCACCACTCCGGCAAACGGGCTGCGAATGACCGCGTAGGAGAGATTCACTTCGGTCTCTCTTTCGGCCTGTTGCAGCCGGTGCAGGTTCGCTTCGGCGGTCTTCAGATTGGTTTGGGTATGTTCGAAATCGTACGCCGGTATGACTTGCTGCTCGAAGAGCGGCTTGTCGCGCTGGTAATCGGACCGGGCCTGCGCCAGCGTCGCCTCCGCGCCGCGCACGGCGTCTTGCGCCTGCTCGACCCGGTGACGGAGATCCCGGTCATCCAGCACGACCAGGATATCGCCCGCCGCCACCCGCTGGCCGGCCGAAGCGCGCATCTCGAGGATGTTCGCCACCACCCGGGAAGTCACCGCGGCAAGTTGCTCGGCCTGGACCGTGCCCACGGCTTCGGTGACGGCGGGGATGCTCTCCATTGCGATCGCTTGTGTCGCCAGGCCCGCCGCCGGTTCCGCAGGTACGGGTTGCTTGCCGGCCGGAATCACTCCCCGGCGAAACGTCCCCAGAATCCACAGCATGAGGAGGACAATGGTGGCGGCGGAGAGTCCCACCCGCAGTAAGGTGGACAGTCTCTTGCGCCCAGGCGATTCGGCCGCTTCGGCGGCAGAGGTGTGAACGTTCGCATCTTCAGAAGGCATAGGGTTTGTTCTCCGCCAATCCAGCGCTCAGGCGCGCGCCAACCGGCTCCAGACGCTACTTCGGCAATTCCCGCAACGCGTCAAACACCGGTTCGGCCTCGCCAATCACTTTGGTCGCCAGGGCAAACCGGACAATGTGCAGGGTTTCCAGAATCTTTGCCGCGGGAATTCCCTGCATTTTGGCCTTGTCCGCCATTGCCTGGATGCATGCGGCGCTGCCGGCGGCAAGAGCGGAAGCCAGGTAAATTAAGGTGCGTGTCTCCTCGTCCAACGCGCCCTCCGGCGGCATGGCGTACTGTCTCGATCGCAGGTGCTCGTAGAGCAGGCCCTCGTCCACTTTTGCGGCTTTTTCGATAGCCGAGGGCACCGCCCCCATCGTCTTTCGCATCATCCCGAAGATCTCGTCCGGGGTTGGCTTTTGTGTAGCGTTCATGGTGTGATTCCTTTCCTCTAAACAGCGGTCTTCAGGGTGCGCAGATCGGCGCGCCCTACCGCATCGTTGCCCAAAACATTCAGGAGAAACGGCCGCAACTGCTCAATCAGCGGATGCTTCCCGTTGAGGCGGTAGCTCACCCGCATCCCGTCGCGCCGGCTCTCGACCAGCCCGCAATTCCGCAGGTAAGCCAGGTGCCGGGACAGCAGGGGCTGAGAAAGCTTGAGGATTCTCTCCATTTCGCAGACGCAGAATGGCGATCGCAGAAGCAGGTTCATGATGCGCAAACGGGTTGGGTCTGAAAGCGCCTTGAACAGGGTGGACAATCGCTCCATTTCAGTGACTCTGCCTATACGGATGCACGCATAAGGTGAATGGTGACGCAACCCGGCTCAGAATCCGGGACAGGGCTGGGTTAACGCGACATTTCGGGCGACTCTTCGCCGTCGATGTCCGGCAGATGCCGGTCGTCAAAGTCTGAGGGGAGACCCGGCGGCAAGCGACGCGAGCGCCAGCGCTTCAAGATCCGGAGCACCAGCACCACGCCGAGCATCAGAACGAGCCAGGGGATCCAGGGGGTCCACCAGGCTGGTTTCGTGCGCGGGTCGACGAGCACCTTCGCGCCGTACTGCCGCACATAAGTGTCCAGGATTTCCTGGTCGGTCTTGCCGGCCGCCACCCACTTGGCGATCTCGACCCGCATTTTGAGCGCAATTTCGCTCTGATGGCGGGAAACCGGTTCGGTGTAGCAACAGGGAGCCAGAACCGCCTCCTCGATGCGCTGGATCCTGGCCTTTTGTTCTTCCGGCGTCTCGGCCGGCGCCGGGCCGGCGAACGCTGCCAGAAGCGCCAGCAAAAGAAGCGCGGAGGGCGTTGCCGCTTGCCGGCGGGCCGGAAGAGTAATCAGAAACATAGTCGCTCACTTCGTCCTTCTTCTTTCATAATCCTACGGTTCACAATCCCTTGCAGGGATAGTCCGTGAAGAGCAGCGCGGATACCATGTCATTTCCACTCGCCCAAGAGTGCTTCCTGGCCACAACCGTTGGCTTCGGCTTCGAGGGTGGCATGGGTGATGCCCCAGTCCGTGTGCAGGAAACGGCGCACTTCAGCGGCGACACTTTCGGCTTCGAGCAAGGTCGCCACGCCAACTTTCATGTGCGCGGTCAGCACCCGTTGGCCCGGCCCTACCTCCCAGGCGTGGACGTGATGCAGCCGAACACCGGTAAACCGCCGCGCTACCTCTTGGGCCACTTGTTGCACATCCACTCCCGCGGGAGCGGCCTCGAGCAGGGTGTGCAATGATTCCCAGACTATCGAAATGGCGCTTCGCAGGACAACGACGCCGATCAAGATCGCCGCTGCCGGGTCGACGTACCAGCCCGCCGCTGCACCGGAAAAAAGCGCCGCAACAACTACCGCAAGCGAGGCCAGAGCATCCTGCGCCAAATGCAGGAACGCGCTTCTGACGTTGATATCTTCTCTGGTATGCATGCGGAGCAGAAGCACGGAGGCCACGTTTCCAATGAACGCCCCGGTGGCCGCAACCAGCATGACCGCGCTGTGCACCGGCGCGGGATGGAACAGCCGGCTCACGGCTTCCCGTCCGATCAGGACGGAGATCGCAATGAGCGCTGCTGCATTGATCAGGGCCGCCACGACTTCGGCGCGTTTGAGGCCATAAGTGTGCCGCCGCGTGGGCGCGCGCCGGCCCAGGCTGCGCGCGAAAATGGCCAGCCCCAGCGCCCCGACATCCGCCAGGTTGTGCGCCGCATCGGCCAGTAGCGCCAGGCTTCCGGCCCACAGCCCACCGATGAGTTCGACCAGCGTGATGCCGAGATTGAGAGCTGCGCTGGCCCACAACCGGCGGTCGAGATTATCGGGTTCACTGCGATGAGGATGGTGCGTCATCGGAGCCTCCCAGGGATGAGATCATAACCAGGGGAGATCAAAGCATGACTGGAAAGCAAAATACTTGGCACGGCATCCCTCGAGAAGAAGTTCCTTGGTACCCTTCTGTCGACCGGGATACTTGTATTGGTTGCACGCTGTGTTACGTCACGTGTGGCCGGGGCGTGTATGAGATGGAGGACAATAAAGCCGTGGTGGCGAACCGCTACAGCTGCATGGTGGGGTGCAGCACCTGCGGCGTCGTTTGCCCCGTCGAAGCCATCCGTTTTCCCGGGCGCGATGTGATCTGGAAAGTGGAGCGCGAGTACAAGATCTTCAAGATTGTGCGGCAGGAAGCCAAGGAAAAAATGGCCAAAGTGGAAGCCGCCAAAGCGCGCGCCGCGGCCGAAGAAGCGATCGCGAAACTGACGACCCAGGTGCGCATCGAAGTCGCTGGCGAATTCGGCGAGAAGCGCTTCCTGGTGAAACTGGGTGAACTGGTTCGCGACCGCCCCTATGACATTGTGAACTTGCACCTCAACGTTCCCACGGTGAAGGGCGCTCTGGAAAACACGCCGTCGTTTATGACTCTTGATGTTACCTCGACGGAGCAGCAAGACATTCAGGACTTTCTGCCAGACCTGAGATCGTTGATCAGAGAAAACGAGTTGGTGCTGGTGAGCGAAAAGAAGCTCTGATGTCGCGCTCTCGCGGTTCGCTCCGGAATGGCGGGCGAGATCGAGTCGTTCAATTCGCCCTTCGGTCAGACGGGTCACAATTCCTCACCGGAGTTTCACCTCGGTTCCGACTACCACGACTCCGCAGGCATCCAGCAGGGTGCCGGCCGCGCGGTGCAGGACCGCTCGCGCTTTGACCATTCCCGCCTGGGCGGCAACCTCGGCGGAGCGCGCCTGTGCCAGGTCGCGCTGGTATTGGATGACCAGGAAGGTTGTCGAGGCGCCGACGGCGAGTTTTTCTTCTTCGGCGGCGAGGGCCTGCTCCTGAAACTCGCGCTCCCGCTCAGCGGCCTCCAGCGTTGCCCGCGCCTGATCGAGAGCGATCAGCGCGTTCTGGATTTCGACATGCACCTGCTTGCGGAGCTGCCACAGGCGCACTTCCTGTTGCCGGAGGGCAAGGCTGTCCCGAGTGTAATCGGCTTCGGCGGCGCGGTTCTTGATCGGGATGGTCAACTGAATGCCCACGCCGTAATCCGGGTAGTTGCGCCGGAGCAGTTGCGCGAGCGCGGTCCCGTACCCGCCGACCAGCATGGGATCGGGATTGTGCGGCGCCGCGCCCGGCAGGGTCAGCGGATTGACATCGCCCGCCAGCCCGTTGTTTCGCGCGCTGGCAATGAGATCCAACGAGGGCCTCAGAGCATCCTTGCTGCCTCGCAGCGCCAGTTGAGTGCTCTCGATCTGAATTCGCGCCTGATCGATATCCGGCCGGTGTTTCAAGGCCGTCTCGGCGAGCGTTTCGGCGGGCGGGAGCAATTCGTTTCGATCCACGCGGAGCGGGTCCGTGGGGATGATTCTGACGGCCGCCAACATGGGATCGCTGACCGTCTTCCGGCTGAGATAGTCCTTCAGGACAATCTCCTGCTGCCGCACCAGGCTTTCCGAGGCAATCAGGTCGCGGCGGCTGCGGGCAACCTCCGCCCGGGCGCGCACCACCTCGATGGGCGCGCGGGTTCCGGCATCGACCTGTTCCTGGTTGTCGCTCAACAGTTTCTCGGCTCGCCGCAACGCCTCACGCCGCACCCTGACGTCTTCGTTCAGACCGACCAGATCCCAATAGAGGCGGATCACGGCCGCGACCGTGCTGATGATTTGCTGTTGAAACACCAGGTCCGATTGCCGGCTGTTGTTCCTGGCGATGCGAATGAACCGGGAGTTCAGGGATATTCCAAAGCCCCGCAGCAGAGGCTGGGTAAAAGTGATGCCGAACGAAGAGGCGTTGTACGGGGTTACGTCATAGCGAAGCTGGTTCAGGGACTGGCGGCTGTTGTCAAACCCGGCAGAGAGCGCGCCGCCTGAGAGGAAACCCTTCTGCCAGCCGAAGTTCCAGGCGCTGGCATCGGCTATGAGTACGGGTGTTCCGGCCGCGAAAGAGTTGGTTTGCGGAGCCGTGGAGTGGTTGCGGAGAATCTTGCCGGTCAGGACAGGGTCCAGTGACGGCGGAGCCGCGCCGCTGGTCAGCGGGGTTTGTCCCGCGATGGACAGGTTGGTCTCCGATCCAGGCCCGAGCAACGGGGCCAGCACATCGGCTCCGGCGCCGCTGACGCTCTTGGGACCTTCCCGAACCGAGAGCGGCACGCCGCGCGGCAACGCACCCGCGCTGGTTCGCTTGACATCGGTTTCGGCGAACCGCGGGCCGAAGCGCTGCAATTCCACATCCAGGTTGTTCTCGAGTGCGATCGCGATCGCGTCCCGCAGGGAGAGATATAGGTTGCCGCCGCGAATCAGCGAACCAAGACGGGGTGAATCTTCCAGAATCTGGCCCGGCAAGGCGGCCAGAAGAAACGGAGCAAGCAATCCCAGCCGTCTCATCTGGACGGGCCTCCGCCGGCGGGCCCGGCCGGCCTGGCGGCGACAGGCTTTACCTGAATTCCTTCGCGCACCTCATCGGTCAGCGTGGTAATTACTTTCTGTCCGGCTCGGAGCCCGGCCGTAACTTCAATCTGCGCGCCGAAATCCCGCCCCAACCGGACGGGCTGCAAATGAACCACGGCGCCCTCCCGCAGCACACCCACAATCGGGCCCCTGGCCGTGTTGCGGAACGCAGCCGAGGGAATCAGCAGCGGCGGATCGCTCCGGCGGATCTTGAAGCGCACGGTGGCATACATGCCTGGCAGCAGTTCGCCGCCCGGGTTGGGCACCTGGACTTCCGTCAGCAGCGTCCGGGACGAAACATCCAGCGAGTTGGCAGTCCGCGTAACCTTGCCTTCGAACTTCCTGCCGCGGAGTTCCTCGGCCTCCAGAGTGCATGCGATGCCAGGCCGGATCGCAGTCATCTCGCTCTGCGGCACGTTCACGAACACCCGCAGGGTCTGGATCTGGGCGAGCCGGAAAAGTTCCCGAATCGACGTGCTGCTGCCGGCGCTGACCAGCGAACCCACATCGATGTTTCTGGCCGTGACGACCCCGGCGAAAGGTGCGCGCACCTGCCGGAAGGACTGCAACTCCGCCAGCCGCTGCAATGCGGCCTCATTCGCCGCTATGTTATCCCGGGCGGATTGCACGGCGGCTTCAGCCGCCGCCACATCCGCTCTGCGGGCGTCCCACGCGGATTGCTTTTCGTCGCCGTCCTGCTTCGACAACACGCCTTTGCGCACCAGGGTCTGCCACCGCCGCGCCGTCACCTCGGCCAACCCGAGATTCGCCCTGGCCTGCCCGAGCGCGGCTTCGGACTGGCGCAGGCTGGATTGTGCGCGCTTCAGCGTGGCCTGGGCTTCCCGGATCTGTTGATCCAGTTCGGGAGATTCAATCTCGGCCAGCAACTGACCGCTTCTCACCCGGTCTCCGATATCCGCCAGCCGGCGCTTGACGTAACCGTCCGCGCGGGCAAAAACCACCGCCTCGGTCAAGGGCTGGACGCTGGCCGGCAGCTCCAAATCAACCTCGGCGGGCGCTTGTTTCGCCACCACGACGCTCACCACCGGAAGCGCGTGACGGCTGGCCTGAGACGCCGCCGCCAGCTTGCGGGCTTGGGTAGCGCGCGGCCAGTAGCCAAGCAGGAAAAGGCCCCCAAGCAATAAAAGAGCCGCTACGGCCGTGACCCAGATTCCCCGGCCTGGCCGTCCCGTATCCGGCGGTGTCTGTTCCGCAATATGGGTCATTTCCTCTTCGCGGTTCATAGAAGCAACTCCGCGTCCTCTTCCGGTGGCTTTTCGCCCGCTCTGCCCCGCAGCAGGCTATAAATGACGGGGACGACGAACAAGGTGGCGAACGTAGCCAGAAGCAACCCGCCGATGACAGCCCGGCCGATGGGCGCGTTCTGTTCGCCGCCTTCGCCCAGGCCCAGCGACATGGGGAGCATCCCGATGATCATGGCGCCGGCGGTCATCAGGACCGGCCTCAAGCGGGTCACCGCCGCCGCCAGGGCGGCTTCTCCGGCCCGGAGGCCTTCGGCGCGCCTCTGGTTGGCGAAGGTTACCAGCAAAATGCTGTTCGCCGTAGCCACCCCGATGCTCATAATGGCGCCCATGAGCGAGGGGACGTTGATGGTCGTCTGGGTGACGTACAAGGACCAAACGATGCCGGAGAACGCTCCCGGCAGCGCCATCAGGATGATAAAAGGGTCCAGCCAGCTCTGAAAGTTGATTGCCATCACCAGATAGACCAGGGCCACCGCCAGAACCAGTCCGCCCGCAAGCCCTTTGAACGACTCCCGCATGGTTTCGATCTGGCCGCGAACCTGGATGAAGGACCCGCGGGGCAGTTTTGCGGCGGCACTGCTGACGATCTTGTCCACCTCCGTGGCCACCCTGCCGAGGTCGCGGTCCTGCACGCTGGCGTACACGTCGAGCACCGGCTGCACGTTGTAATGGCTGGACGCCATGGGCGTCGCGGTGTGCTCCACCGTGGCAAGATTGCTTAACAGTTGAGGAACATTGCTCCGGGTTCCGGCCAGGGGCGTCGCTCGCACATCGTCCACCGAGGCCACCCGGTACTCCGGAGTCTGCACCGCGATCAGATAGCTCACCCCGCTGGCCGGGTGAAGCCAATAGTTTGGTGAGACCTGGCCGCTGGAACTGAGCGACACCAGAACGTTGCTGGCGACATCTCTCTGGGTCAAGCCCATCTGGCCGGCGCGCGTACGATCCACGTTGATGCGCAATTCCGGCGCGTCCAGGATTTGATGAAGCCGGACATCGACCGCGCCGGGCACGCCCGCCAGCCGGCGTTCGATTTCCTTCGCGATTCTGTAGTTGGCCTGCTGGTTGCGGCCGATGACCTGAATGTTGATCGGCGCCGGAATCCCGAAGTTCAGGATCTGGCTGACCATGTCGGCCGACTGGAAGAAGAACGTGGAGCCGGGGAAAGCCGCCGGCAATTCCTGGCGCAACCGCCGGGCGTATTCCCACGTCTCGCCGCGCTTGCGGTCGCGCTTCAAAGAGATCAGGATTTCGCCGTCGCCGGAGCCGATCGTAGCCAGGTCGGTATAAGCCATGTTGATTGGCAACACCGGCAGCCCGATGTTGTCGAGCATGGCGTCGATCTTGTCCTGCGGAATGATCTGGCGGATCTTATCCTCAACGCGGGCAAAGTGCTCCTCGGTCGATTCCAGCCGGGATCCAACCGGCGCCCGGACGTGCAACCGCAACTGTCCCCCGTCCACCTGGGGAAAGAAATCCTCACCCAACTGCGTGGCCAGCATTCCCGACGCCACGCAGAAACCGGCAAACAGGGCCAGTACCGTCCAGTGATGCCGCAACGCCCAGTTGAGCCGGCTGCGGTAATTGGATCGGAACCGCTCGAAGGCGCGGTTGAATGCGTAATGAATCCGCCAGACCGGGCCGGAGCCGGTGGCATGGCCTTCGCCGCCACGGTAGAGACTCAGCTCGGGCTTCAGCAAATACCGCACCATGGTGGGGATGAGCGTACGTGACAGGACGTAAGAAGCGAGCATCGCGAAGACCACGGCCATCGCCAGCGGCTGAAACAGGTACTTGGCTGTGCCGCGCAGCAGCGCAACCGGCACGAAAACAATGGAAATGGAAAGGGACGAGACGAAGGCCGGCACGGCGATCTCGCGCGCACCGTCCAGCACCGCGCGGATGATGGACTTTCCCATCGACAGATTGCGATGAATGTTCTCGATCTCCACGGTGGCCTCGTCCACCAGAATCCCGATGGCCAGTGAGAGGCCGCCCAGAGTCATGACATTGATGGTTTGTCCCAGGAAGTAAAGCAGAATCAGCGAGGTCAGAATCGAGAGCGGAATCGAGGTGCAGACAATCAGCGTGCTGCGCCAACTGCCGATGAACAACAGGATCATCAGCGAAACCAGGACACCGGCCACCAGGGCTTCGTGCACCACCGCGTTGATCGACGCGCGCACAAAGATCGACTGATCGAGAAGCAGGCTGACGTCCAGCTCCGGAGGCAGGGTGGACAGAATGCGGGGCAGTTCTTTTTTGACCCGGTTGACGATATCCAGGGTCGAAGCCCGGCCGGTTTTAAGGATGGAGAGCAGGGCTCCCCGCGTGCCGTTTTGCCGCACGACGTTGGTTTGCACCGCGCCGCCGTCGCGCACCTGGGCGACGTCGCGCACGTAAATGGTGGCCGCGCCCTGCTGGCGCACCGGCACATCGTTCAGCGCTTCCACCAGGTCCGGACTGCTGTTCAGGCGGACGTTGTACTCCCGTTCCCCGATCTTGGCGGCGCCGGCCGGAAGGATGGGGCTCTGGGCGTTGATGGCCGCCGAGACATCGGACGGCGACAGGCCATGGGCATACAGAGCCTTGGGGTCCAGATCCACC
>Ga0272446_1001465_pt1 | contig 34280 bp, 34 predicted proteins | sample YNPCB0061_FD_194587 | JGI IMG/M metagenome (GOLD analysis project Ga0272446, IMG submission 194587) | Hot spring microbial mat communities from Yellowstone National Park, WY, United States - YNP-CB-006-1 | ecosystem: Environmental > Aquatic > Thermal springs > Hot (42-90C) > Sediment | place...
TATCCGAGCGGCCACGCGACCGAGGCCTATCTGATCGCGCTCGTCCTGGCCGAGGTGATGCCCGGCCTCGCCTGGGGGGAGGGGCGGGGCGGGGCGAAGAACCCCGTCTCGGCGCAGGATCTGGCGCCGGTCGCGGGCAGCATCACGACGCGCCTCACCTCGGTGCCGGGCGTGGCGCAGCGGTTGGAACGCTCCCCGCTCTGGCGCATCGCCGAACGGATCGCCCGCAACCGGGAGGTGCTCGGCGTCCACTTCCCCTCCGACAGCGAGGCAGGGCTGCGCCTCGCCGTGCAGGCGCTGCCGCTCCTGCTCGCCTGCCCGCTGATCGCCGCGCCTGGCACCGGCGCGCTCGCCCGCGCCCGGGCGGAATGGGCCTGAGGGGCCGAGCGCGGCGGGGGGCGTTGCTCCCCCCGCCCGCGCCTCATTCCGCCGCGCGCGCCTGCCGGCCGAGGAGCGGCACGATGCCCGGCACGGAGGATCCCTCCCAGAGTTGCGCGAGCAGCGCCTCCGCCGCCGTCCGGCCGATTGCCTCCGAGGCCAGTTCCAGGAACTTGTCCGACAGGTCCTGGTCGGTGAGCGGCGCATCCGGGTCGCCCTTGCGCGTGTGCTGGTGCCGCCGCAGCACCCGCCCGTCGCGAAGGCGGATCTCCACCTTGGCCGAGCGCTTCGCCGGGAAGGCGGCGGCGCATTCCGGATCGACCGCGACCGTGACCTTGCCCATCAGCGCGCGGATGGCCGGGTCGGTCAGCCGCTCCGGCGCGAAGGCCGCGAGGCGCACGCCGCCGTGGAGAAGCATCGTCGCCACCGTGAACTGCGTCGAGAAGCGGCACTCCTGCTCGGTGCGCGCCTCGGGGCGGTCGCAGACCTCCTTCGTCGCCCGGTAGCCGCCGACGGCGACCGCCTCCACCTCCTCGGCCGTGAAGCCGTGCTCGCGCTGCAGCTCGCGCACGGCGTCGAGGGCGGCGAAGATGTGCCCGCAGCAGCCGTGGTTCTTCACCGTCATGTCCATCACGGCATAGGGCTTGCCGATCCCGGCCAGGGCCTTGTCCCATTTGCCGGTGTCCTCGCTGGTGGCCGCGGCGAAGCCGGCCGGGCCGTGCAGCACGTCGAGCGCCCCGGTCATGCCCCGCGCCGCCGCCATGGCGGCGAGCGCGCCGGCCTCCGCCGCGTGGCCGGGATGGAGCGGCTTCGACATCCCCTCCCCCCGGAAGGCCTGCTGCAGCCCCGCCGCCATGGTCGCGGCGGTGGCGAGGGCGTGCGCGGTGCGCGTCTCGTCGCAGCCGAGCAGCACGGCGACGGCGGCGGCGGCCCCGAAGGTGCCGACGGTGCCGGTGGTGTGCCAGAAATCGTAGTGCGAAGGCTGCACGGCCACGCCGATGCGGCAGGAGACCTCGTAGCCCGCGACGATGGCGCGCAGCAGTTGGTCCATCGTCGCGCCATTCGCCTGCGCGGCGGCGAGCGCCGCGGCGATGGTCGGGCAGCCGGGGTGATAGACGGCGTAGCGGTAGATGTCGTCGAACTCGACCGTGTGGGAGGCGGTGCCGTTCACGAGCGCCGCATGGCGGACGGGCACGCGCCGGCCCGTCACGTAGCAGACCGCGCCGCCCCCGCCCCGCGTCTCGTCCTCGAGTGCCGCGGCGATCAGCGTCGCCGGGGGGCGCGAGCAGCCGGGCAGGATGGCGGCGAACCAATCGACCAGCGCCCGCCGCGCGTGATGCGCGACCTCGGTCGGCATTTCGCGGCGCCGCCAGGAGGCGGCATGCTCGGCGAGGACGAGAAGCGGGTTCTCCATGGCGCGCTGCTCACGCGTTGCCGCGCAGCACCTCCTTGTTGATGACGACATCGGGGTCGAGCCGGCCCTCGAAGTGGGCGATGATGCTCTCGACGCAGGAGAGGCCCATGCGCCGCGTGGACTGCTCCGTCGCCGCGGCCGAATGCGGGGTGACGACGACATTCGGCAGGTCGAGGAGCGGCAGCCGCGTCGTCACCGGCTCCTCGGCGAAGACGTCGAGGCCCGCCGCGCCGAGATGCCCGGAGGTGAGCGCCTTGGTCAGCGCCGCCTCCTCCACCAGCGTCCCGCGGGCGGTGTTGATGAGGCTCGCCCCGGGCTTCATCGCCGCGAGGAAGGGGGCGTTCACCATCCCCCGCGTCTCGGGGTTCGAGGGGCAGTGGAGGGTCACGATGTCGGCCTGCGCGAGCCCCTCCTGCAGCGCCTTGACCGGCGTGAACCCCGCGCCCTTGACGGTATTGGCGGGGACGAAGGGGTCGTGCACCAGCACCGTCATGCCGAAGGCGGCGCAAAGCCGCGCGACACGGCCGCCGATCCGCCCGAAGCCGATCACCAGCACCGTCCGCCCGGCGAGGTCGAAGGTCGGCAGCGACGGCTTCGGCCCCCAGTCGAGGGCGCGGGTGTTGCGGTCGTAGTCGAGGGTGCGCCGCGCCGTCGTCAGCATCAGCATCAGCGCGTGCTCGGCGACCGAGACGGCGTTCGCGTCCGGCGTCACGGTCAGCGGGATGCCGCGCTCGGTCAGCGCCTCCACGTCCACCGCGTCGTAGCCGACGCCGTGGCGCGCGCAGATGGAGAGCATCGGCGCATTGGCGAGGAAGGCGCGGTCGATGCGCGTGGCGCGGACGATGATGGCCTCGGCGGTCCGCATCGGCTCGGCCAGCGTCTCGGGCGTCACGGTCTCGAGCATCGTGACCCTGTAGCCCGGCTCGGCGGTCAGACGCGCCATCGCATCCGGGTGCAGCGGGCGGAGACAGACGACATGGGGCATGCGGGCGCTCCCCTAGAGTTGGTGATGCGCCGCGGGGCCGAGGATCGCCTCGCGCATGCGCGCCTGGATGATCGCGCCATCGCGCGGGGGCAGGACCAGCGGCTTGCTCGCCGCGTCGATCTTGGCGACCGCGAAGACCGGCCCCTCCCCGGCGTGGATCGCGGCCTTCAGCGCCGGCACCTCCTCGGGGGCCGTCACCAGCATGGTGCGCGGAAAACCCGCGCCCTTGGCCATCGCGACAAGGTCCACGCCATGCCGCGTCGCCGTCTCCTGCATGCCCGTCTCGCCGTAATGCTCGTTGTCCTGCACGACGATCGCGAGGTTGCGCGGTCGCTGCACGGCGATGGTGGCGAGCGCGCCGAGGCCCATCAGCATCTCCCCATCCCCCGTCAGCACCAGCACCCTGCGCTTCGGCTGGGCGAGGGCGAGGCCGAGGCCGATCATCGCCGCCCCCCCCATGCCGCCCCAGAGCGGCAGGTTCAGGGGGTGGTCGCCCACCGCCGTGATGTCCCAGGCCGGCGCGCCGAGGCCGGCGATCACCGCCATCTCGCCCCGGTCGGCGAGCAGGGCGCGGGTCAGTTCGCGACGGTCGAGCCGTCCGGAAGCCGCGAGCATGGCCTCAGTCCTTGCCGAAGGTCTTCGCCCCGATCACGCGCTGGCCGATCAGCGCCGCGGTCGGGCGGAAGGTGTTGAAGGCCATGCGGATGGTCGCCTCCACCGTCGGCGCCACATCCTCCGGGCGGTCGGCACGGCGGACAAGCGTGCCCATCGCCTCGAGCACCGCCTGGGTTGCGGCGCCCATCGGCACCTGCGCCGAGTTGAACTCCCCGAAGTCGCCCCGCATCGTCACCAGCATCGGCATCGGGCAGCGGTGGATGTGGCTGAGCGAGAGCATGTTGATGCAGTTGCCGACGCCGGAGGACTGCATCAGCAGCACCGCCTTCTCGCCGCCGAGCCAGGCACCCTGGATGAGCGCGATGCCCTCCTCCTCGGTCGTGAGGGTGATGACCTTGATCCCGTGATCCGCGAGGCAGCGCTTGATCAGGCGGGAATGCCCCGCATCCGGCACCAGGGCCACCTGGCGGATCTCGTGCCTCTTCAGCACGTCGTAGATCTGGTCGGGCCAGGACGCGGCCGCGTCCGGCGCCTTGTCGATCGCGTGGGGATCCATCCGTTTCCTCGGGAGATGGGGCTTGGCGCCATCCTAGGCCGGGGCTGCGGGCTGGCAAGCGGTGGCCCTGCCGCGCCATGATGGGGCGGCCATGCCCCTCGCCCCGCCCGATCGCAACCCGCAGCCCCGCCGCGGGCCGCCGCCATGAGCCTGCGCGTCACCTCCCGCATCGCCATTGCGGAGGCGGAGATCGAGGAGGAGTTCCTGCGCGCCTCCGGCCCGGGCGGGCAGAACGTCAACAAGGTGGAAACCGCGGTGCAGCTGCGCTTCCGCGCCATGGCCTCGCCCAGCCTGCCGGCGGCGGTCAAGGCGCGGCTCGCGGCGCGACGAAACGCCTGCGCGGCCGCCGCCCGGCGGAGGAGTGAGGCGGCGCCTCAGCCCAGCATCTGGCCGCCATCGACGACGATGGTCTGCCCCGTCACCCAACGCGCGAAGGGGGAGGCGAGGAACATCGCCACATCCGCCACCTCCTCCGGCGTGCCGAGCCGGCCGAAGGGAATGCTCGCGAGGATGCGCCCATAGAGCGCCGGATCCTCCGTGCGCCGCTTCTCCCAGGTGCCGCCCGGAAACTCGATGGAGCCGGGCGCGATCGCGTTCACCCGGATCCCCTCCCTCGCCAGCGCCGCCGCCTGGGAGGCGGTGTAGTTGATGACCAGCGCCTTCACCGCCGCATAGGCCGGCGTGCGGACCGAGGGGCCGAGCCCGGAGATCGAGGTGGTGTTGACGATGCAGCCCCGCGCCGCCCGCAGGTGCGGCAGCGCCGCGCGGCTCGCGCGCACCGTCGCCATCACGTCCACCTCGAAACCGCGGCGCCAGCCCTCCTCCGTATCGCCCATGCCGAAGCCGGAGGCGTTGTTGACGAGCACATCCACGCCGCCGAGCGCCGCGGCCGCCTCCTCGACCCAGGCTGCGACCTCCGCCGCCTCGGCGAGGTCGGTCGGCCGCACATGCGCAACCCCCTCCGCCCGCAGCGCCGCCAGCCCCTCCGCCCCGCGCGCGCAGGCCGAGACCCGCGCCCCCGCGCGGGCGAAGCCGAGGGCGATCGCCCGCCCGATCCCGCGGCTGCCGCCCGCCACCAGAACCCGCCGCCCCGTGAAGTCGAAGCCCATCCTGCGTCACCCCTTGCCGCCAGGGCGGCCATCCTGCCGCCCGCCGCACGGCCCGGCCAGGGGGCCGGTTGCCGCCCCGCGCGAAAGGCGGCATCAACGCGCGGGCGAGCGGAACGGGAGCGGCTTCGCGTGGTCCAGGCGCTGTTCATCCACCAGAACTTCCCGGGCCAGTACCGGCACCTCGCCCCCGCCATCGCGCGGCGCAAGGGTGCGCGCGTCATCGGCCTTGGCGAGAGGGACAATCCCTGCCCCTCCGGCGTGCAGCACCTGCGCTACGCGGCGCCGGAGGGGGCGGGGGAGAAGACGCACCGCTACCTCCGCCCCGTGGAGGCCGCGATCCGCCGCGGCCAGCAGGTGGCGCGGGCGCTCGTCACGCTGAAGCAGAAGGGCTTCGTCCCCGACATCATCTGCTGCCATCCCGGCTGGGGGGAGGGGCTCTTCCTCCGCGACGTCTTTCCCGAGGCGCGGCTGCTGCTCTACTGCGAGTACTACTACCGCTCCTCCGGCGGGGATGTCGGCTTCGACCCCGCGCAGGAGGTCACGCTCGACGAGATGGCGCGGGTGCGCGTGCTCAACATGACGCAGCTGCAGTCGCTCGAGGCGACGGACTGGGCCGTCTCGCCCACCCTCTGGCAGCGCAGCCGCTACCCGCGCTTCCTGCAGGACCGGATCTCCGTCGTGCATGAGGGGGTGGACGCGACCTTCGCGACACCCGAGGGCCCGGGCACCGTGAAGCTGCCGGACGGCCACACCGTGACGAGGGGCGACGAGGTCCTCACCTTCGTCTCGCGCAATCTCGAACCCTATCGCGGCTTCGACGTCTTCATGCGCGCCCTGCCCGAGATCCTGGCCCGCCGCCCGCAGGCGCACGCCATCATCGTCGGCGGCGAGGAGCGCGGCTACGGCCGCATGCCCGCCGACGGCCGCTCCTGGAAGGCGGTGATGCTGGAGGAGGTCGGCGCGCGGCTCGACATGGCGCGCGTGCACTTCACTGGCCGCATCCCGCATGAGGGGCTGGCGGCGCTGTTCCGCATCACCCGCGCGCACATCTACTACACCTACCCCTTCGTGCTCTCCTGGTCGCTCATCGAGGCGATGGGCTGCGAGGCGCCGATCATCGGCTCCGACACCGCCCCGCTGGCCGAGGTGCTGCGCGACGGGGAGAACGGCATCCTCCTCCCCTTCTTCGACCATCAGCGCCTCGCCGAGGCGGTGGTGGACGCGCTCGCCGATCCCGCCCGCTATGTCCCGCTGCGCAAGGCCGCGCGGCGGACCATGCTGGAACGCTTCGACCTGCACGCGGTCTGCCTGCCGCGGCAGATGGGGCTCTTCGACGCGGTGCTCGAGGGCCGCCCCGGCACCGACGTCATCCCCGCACCAGGACCCATGCCATGACCTTCGTTCCGCTGGCCGAGATCCATCGCGGCGGCCACCTCGAGAGCATCCACCATGGCGTCGCCGTGGTGGCGGATGCCGAAGGGCGCATCCTGCTCTCCTGGGGCGATCCCGCCTTCGTCACCTTCCCCCGCTCCTCGCTCAAGCCCTTCCAGGCCATCCCGCTGGTCGAGAGCGGCGCGGCGGATGCCGCCGGGCTGAGCGAGGAGCATCTCGCCCTCGCCTGCGCCTCGCATGCCGCCGAGGATTTCCAGGTCGCGCTGGTGCGCGGCTGGCTCGAGCGCCTGGGGCTGACCGAATCCGCCCTCGTCTGCGGCCCGGACCTGCCGCGCGCGCCGGCGGACCAGGCGGCGGTCTGGCGCGCCGGCGGCGGCCGTTCGCGGGTGTTCCACAACTGCTCCGGCAAGCATTGCGGCTTCCTCACCCTCGCCCGCCACATCGGCGCGCCGGTCGCGGGCTATGACGACCCCGCGCATCCGGCGCAGCGGCTCTATCTCGAGGCCTTCTCGGAACTGCTCGGCGAGGATGCGGCGGCGCTGCCGCGCGGGGTGGACGGCTGCGGCCTGCCCGCCCTCGCCCTGCCGATGCGCCGCATGGCGCAGGCGGCGGCGCGCTGGGCGGCGGGGAGGGTCGCGAGCGAGGCGCGGCGCAGCGCCATCCGCCGCCTGCAGGCGGCGATGCGGGCCTTCCCCGACCACCTCTCGGGCCGCGGCTCCGCCACCGGGCGCATCGTGCGCGCGAGCGGGGGCCGCGTGCTGCTCAAGGGCGGCGCGGAGGGCTACGTGGTCGGCTTCGTCCCCGAGCGCGGCCTCGGCATCGCGGTCAAGCTCGCCGACGGGGCGGCGCGGGCGAAGATGGGCGTCTTCGCCGCCATCCTCGGCCGGCTCGGGCTGGTCGAGGACGCGGAGCGCCTCGCCGCCGAGGTCGAGGGCGAGATCCGCGACAGCAACGGCCGCCCCGTCGGCGCCATCCGCATCAGCCTGCCCGAGTGACGCGCCTCAGCCGCCGGCCTCGCCCACCGGATGGACGGCGGCGGCCTGCGGGCCCTTCTCGCCCTCGGTCACCGCAACGCGCACAGGGTCGCCCACGCGCAGCCGGTCGAAGCCGTGCCTCGCGACCGAGTTGCGGTGGAAATAGACCTCCTGCCCGTCCTCGGTCTCGATGAAGCCGTAATCCTCGCCGGCGATGAAGCGCGCGACGCGGCCATGCACGAAGACCGGCTCATGGTGCTTCACCGCCCCGCCCATCCGCCGCATGTGGTCCTCAAGCCGCCGCGTCGCGGCATCGAAGGCGTCGCGCAGCGCGACATAGGGGTCCTCATGCGCGTGGTCCTGCGGGCCGTTCTCCCCGGCCACGATGCGTCCGCGCGGCACGTCGATCTCGACCAGGATGCGGAACAGCCGGCCTTGGTGGTGGTGGCGGTGCGGCGCCTCCACCGTGACATGGCAGCGCAGGATCGCGTCCGAGAAGCGCTCGAGGCGCGCCACCTTCTCGCGGATGCGCTCTTCCATCGCCGGGGAGGGCTCCATGCCCTTGAAGGTGATCTGCAGCGGAACGGCCATGTGCGGTCTTCCTCCTCCGGGCCGCCCGTGGGCGGGCCCGGGACAGTCCATTTGGAAAAGAGTGACACCCATCCCGCCGGCCCCGCTTGACCGAGGTCAACCGGCGCCCCCGTCCGCACGCGCCGCGATGCGGGTCTCGACCTCCCGCGCATGGCCTTCGAGCGCGGGGCTGAGCGCCACGGGCCAGGGCGGGGCCGCCGGGTCGAGCCCGCGCAGCGGCGGCGGCAGGGCGGCGATGCGCGCCGCGGCCGCGGCGCGCGCATCGGCGAGCGGCGGGCGCGGGGCGAGCCGCCACCCCTGCCGCATCACCGGGCGCAGCAGCGGCTCGCCGGGCAGGCTCTCCTCCGCAAGGCCGAGCACATCGCCGGCCGCGCCGCGGAACACCTGCTTGGCGCCGGGCAGGGTCCGCTTGCCGGCGGAGAACTTCATCCGCCCCTCCCCGCCATGGGCGACGAGCTTGTAGGCGATGTCGAGCGCCGGCGCGTCGGCCGAGACGCTCATCTCGGTGCCGATCCCGAAGGCGTCGATCGGCGCGCCGGCGGCAAGCAGCGCGGCGATGCGATGCTCGTCGAGCCCGCCCGAGGCGAAGATCCGCACCTCGCCGAGCCCCGCCTCGTCCAGGATGGCGCGCGCGGCCCGCGACAGCGCGAGCAGGTCGCCCGAATCCAGCCGCACGCCGCGCACGCGGAAGGCCGCGCCCATCTCCTTCGCGAGCGCCGCCACCCGGCGCACCCCGGCCAGCGTGTCGTAGGTGTCGACGAGCAGGATCGTCTCCGGATGGCAGGCGGCGAAGGCGCGGAAGGCCTCGGCCTCGGTCGGGAAGGCCTGGACGAAACTGTGCGCCATGGTCCCGGCCAGCGGCAGCCCGTGGCGCGCGCCGGCCAGCAGGTTCGAGGTCGCGGCCACACCGGCGAGATGGAAGGCGCGCGCACCCGCCACCGCGGCATCGAGCCCCTGCGCCCGGCGGCCGCCGAAATCCACCACCGGGCGTCCGGCCGCGGCCAGCACGATGCGCGCCGCCTTGGAGGCGAGGAGCGTCTGCGACCCCACCACGTTCATCGCCAGCGTCTCGAGCATCTGCGCCTCGGCGATCGGCGCCGTCACCTCGAGCAGCGGCTCCTCCGCGAAGACCGGCGTGCCCTCGGCCACCGCGCGCACGCTGCCCGAGAAGCGGAAGGCGGCAAGCCAGGCGAGGAACTCCTCCGGGAACTCGCCGAGGCCGCGCAGGAAGGCGAGGCTGTTGGCGCCGAAGCGCAGCCCCTCGATCATGTCGAGCAGATCCTCGACCCCTGAGGCGAGGAGGAAGTTGCGCGCGGGCGGCAGCCGGCGGACGAAGAGGCTGAAGGTCGCCCTCCCCTCCATGCCGAGCGCGCGATAGGCCCGCGCCATGCGGAACTCGTAGAGATCGGCGAAGAGTTCGATCCCGCCGGCCGGCATGGCCTCAGGCCCCGGCCGCGAGGATCCGCCGGTAGAGCGGCACGGCGGCCGCGAGGTCGGCCACCGCGACGCCTTCGCGCGGCGTGTGCGCGGTGGCGATGCTGCCCGGCCCGAGCACGATGCAGGGGGCGAGGTCCTGCAGTTCGCTCGCATCCGTGCCATAGGGGGCGGTCCGCGCCGCCCGGCCCGTTTCCGCCACGGCCAGGCGGACCAGCGGATGCTCGGGCGGCAGTTCCGGCGGCGGGCCTTCGCGCCTCTCGGTCAGCGTCACGCCGGCGCGGGCGGCGGCGTCCCGGACCGCGGCCTCGATCGGCGCGCAGTCGATGTTGCGGCTGCGGCGGAACTTGATGCGCGCGGTGGCCCGGGGGACGGTCACGTTCACCGCCGTGCCGTGGTTGTCGATCACGAGGTTGAAGTCGGAGAAGGGCGGATCATAGGCCTCGTCGCGGAAGGCGGGGTCGGCGCGCAGGCGCTCGAACACCGTCTTCATCTCGGCCAGGAACGGGATCAGCGCCCAGTTGGCGTTCACCCCCTTCCCGGTCGAGGAATGCGCCTGCACCCCGGTCGCGACCGCGGTGTACTCGATGTGGCTGCGGTGCCCGCGCACCGGCACGAGGTCCGTGGGTTCGGCCACCACGATGCCGCGCAGGCCGAGCCCCTTCGCCGCCGCCGAGGCCGCAAGGGCGCGCGCGCCCTGCTTCGTCGTCTCCTCGTCGGCGGAGAGCAGCAGCGTCACCGGCACATGCGCCGGCATCGCGCGCGCGGCGACGATGCAGGCCGCGACCGGCCCCTTCATGTCCGCCGCGCCGAGCCCGTGCAGCACGCCCCCTTGCACGCGCGGGGTCCAGGGCGGATCGGTCCAGCCGGTCGCGGGCACCGTGTCCATGTGGCCCGAGAGCGCATAGCCGCCCTTGGGGCCGCGATGCGCCACGAGCGCCCGCTTGGCCACGCCGTTTTCGTCGACATAGTCCACGCGGGCGATGTCGAAGCCCGGGAGTTCCGCCTCGATCCTCTCGGCGAGCGGGAGGTTGGAGAGGGAGGACCGGCTGTCGATCGCCACCAGATCGGCGGCGAGACGAAGCACCGCATCGGCATCATCGCTCATGCGGCCAGCATGGCCTTGCCCCGCGCCCGCCGGCAAGCGAGGCTACCCCGCCATGACCGACGCCGCCTATCTCGACCCCCGCACGGGGCGCACCTATCCCCTCGACCGGCCGCGCTGGTGCGGCGATGACCGCGCGCCGCTGCTGCTGACGCCGCTGCCCGGCATCACGCGCGCGGCGATCCGGCAGGAGGACCGTTCGCTCTGGCGCTACGCCGCCGCGCTGCCCTTCATCCCCGAGAAGCCGATCAGCATGGGCGAGGGCTGCACGCCGCTGGTGCCGCGCGTGATCGCCGGCGCCACGGCGCTCCTGAAATGCGAGTGGTTCGCGCCCACCGGCTCCTTCAAGGACCGCGGCGCCTCGGTCATGCTCTCGCTGCTGCGCGCCCAAGGGGTGAGCGAGGTGCTCGAGGATTCCTCGGGCAATGGCGGGGCGGCGATCGCCGCCTATGCGGCGGCGGGGGGGATGAAGGCGACGATCTTCGTCCCCGAGAGCACCTCCCCGGCCAAGACGGTGCAGTCCCGCGCCGCCGGCGCGACGATCCGGCTGATCCCGGGCAGCCGGCAGGACTGCGCCGATGCCGCGCTCGGCGAAGCGGAGCGCATCTTCTACGCCAGCCACAACTGGCACCCTTTCTTCCTGCAGGGGACGAAGACGCTGGCCTACGAGCTGTGGGAGGATCTCGGCTTCGTCGCTCCCGACAACGTCATCGTGCCCTGCGGGGCGGGCTCGAACGTGCTTGGCTGCGGCATCGGCTTCGCGGAGCTGCGCCGCGCGGGGGAGATTTCCCGCAGCCCGCGCATCTTCGCCGCCCAGCCGGCGAACTGCGCGCCGATCGCCCGCGCCTTCCTGGGCGAACCCGCCGTCCCGGCGCGGCCGACCATCGCCGAAGGCACCGCCATCGCCCAGCCGCTGCGCACCGCCGAGGTGGTCGCGGTCCTGAAGGAGAGCGGCGGCGGCGCGGTGATGCTGAGCGAGGAGGAGATCGGGCAGGCCACGCTCGACCTCGCCCGCAGCGGCATCTATGTCGAGCCGACCTGCGCCCAGGCCGCGGCCGCCTTCGCGCGTCTGCTCGCCGCCGGCACCATCGCGCCGGAGGAGACGACGGTGATCGTGCTGACCGGCACCGGGCTGAAGGCCACACCGCGCATCGCCGAGCTTCTGGGCGTCGCGCTCTGATGGCCGGCCCGCGCATCGCCCTGCTCGGCTTCTCCATCGAGTGCAACCGCTTCGCGCCGCCCGCCACGCGCGAGCATTTCGCGACCCGCTGCTGGCTGGAAGGCGAGGCGATCCTCGCCGACGCGCGCAGCCCCGCCCCGCGCGCGCTGGCCGAGATGCCGGGCTTCGTCGCCGAGATGGACGCCGCCGGGCCGTGGCGGCCGGTGCCGATCCTGCTCGCCATGGCCGAACCGAACGGCCCCGTGGAGGCCGGCCTCTTCGCCGAGATGATGGCGATCTGGCGGCGCGGCCTGGAAGCGGCGAAGGGGCGGGTGGACGGCGTCTATTGCGTGATGCACGGCGCCGGCCTGACCACCGCGGACCACGATCCCGAAGGCACGATCCAGGCGCTGGTGCGCGAGGTCCTCGGCGATGTGCCGATGGTCTGCTCCTACGACCTGCACGCCAATGTCTCCGACCGCATGGTGGCGACGACGGACGCCTTCGTCGGCTACCGCACCAACCCCCATCTCGACATGCGCGAGCGCGGCGCCGAGAGCGCGCGCCTGCTGCGCCGGCTGCTCGCGGGCGAACGCTTCCATCGCGCCCTGCGGCGCCTGCCGATCGTCGCGCCCACCGTCTCGCTGCTGACGGCGCAGGGGCCCTATGCCGAGGTGATCGATCTCGGCCAGCACCTCGCCGCGCAGGATGCGCGCATCGCCAATGTCTCGGTGATGGGCGGCTTCGCCTATGGCGACACGCCCTTCAACGGCCTTGCCGTGGTCGTCACCGCCACCGACCGGGCCGCGGCGGAGGGGCTGGCCGATGCGCTCGCCCATGCCGCCTGGGAGCGGCGGCACCGCTTCGTGGCGCATCTCACGCCGCTCGAGGAGGCCGTGCGCCTGGCCAGGGAGAGCCCGGTGCCGCTCGCCTTCGCCGATGTCGCCGACAACCCGGGCGGCGGCGCGCGCGGCAACACGGTCTGGATCCTCGAGGCGTTCCACCGGGCCGGCGTGCAGGAGGCGCTGATCGGCATGCTGCTCGACGCCCCCTTGGCGGCGGAGGCCCACGGGCTTGGCGTCGGGGCGCGCTTCCTCGCCCGCTTCAACCGCGACATGGCCGCCGACGATCCCTTCAGCCGGCGCTTCGAGGCGGAAGCCGTGGTCCGCGCCGTCTCCAACGGCCGTGTGACGGGCCGGCGCGGCATCTACGCCGGCACGGCGATGACGCTCGGCCGCACCGTCTGTCTCGAGATCGGCGGACTCGCGGTGGTGGTCACCGAAGGCCGCGCGCAATGCGCCGACCCGGTCTTCTTCGAGCATCTCGGCCTCGACATCGGCCGCGCGCGCGCGGTGGTGGTGAAGTCCCGCGGCCATTTCCGCGGCGGCTTCGACGAGTTCTTCCCCCATGAGCGGATCATCGAGGTGGACTGCCCCGGCCTGACCTCGCCCATCCTCACGCGCTTCGACTGGAGGTTCCTGCCCCGCCCCGTGCTGCCGATCGACAGGGAGGCCACCTGCGCCGTGACGACACTCGACGACCTCTCCACCCCCTGCCTCGTGCTGGACCTCGGGATCCTGAGGCGGAACCTCGCGCGCATGGCGGCCGCGGTGGCGCGGCATCCGGGGCTGAGGCTGCGGCCGCACATGAAGACGGCGAAGTCGCTCGCGGTGGCGGAACTCGCCGCGCCGGGCCGGGGGCCGATCACGGTCAGCACCATCGCGGAAGCCCGCTACTTCGCCGGCGGCGGCTTCCGCGACCAGATCTACGCTGTCGGCGTCACCCCGGCGAAGCTCGACGCCATCGCCGCGCTGAACGCCCAGGGTGCCGATGTGAAGGTGATCACCGACGATCCGGATGTGGCGGCCGCCATCGCCGCCCATCCGGGCCCGCTGCGCGCCCTCATCGAGGTCGATTGCGGCGAGGGCCGCGGCGGCGTCGCCCCCGACGGCCCGCTGCTCGCCGAGATCGCCTCCCGCCTCGGCGCGCGCTGCGCGGGGGTGATGACCCATGCCGGCCATTCCTATGCCGAGCGCAGCCTCGCCGGCGTCGAGCGGGTGGCGGAGGCGGAGCACCGCGGCGCCGTCCTCGCCGCCGAGCGCCTGCGCGCGGTGGGTGTCGCGGTCGAGGTCGTCTCGCTCGGCTCCTCGCCGACCGCACTGCACGGCCGCGACATGGCGGGCATCACCGATGTCCGCGCCGGCGTCTACATGTTCGGGGACCTGTTCCAGGCGCAGATCGGCACGCATGGGCTCGAGGACATCGCCGTCACCGTGCTCTCCGCCGTCACCGGCCGCAAGCCCGAGCGCAACGCCATCCTGGTCGATGCCGGGGCCATCGCGCTCTCGAAGGACCGCTCGACCGAGAAGGCGCCGAAGGACTACGGCTTCGGCCTGGTGCTCGACCTCGACGGCAGGCGGTCCTTCGGCGATGCCGTCGTCGTGCGCACGCACCAGGAGCATGGCGAGGTCCGAGGCGACGGGCCGCTGCCTTTCGACCGGCTGCCCGTCGGCGCGCTGGTGCGCATCGCGCCCAACCATACCTGCCTCACGGTCGCGCAGCACGACCGCTACCACGTGGTGGATGGCGGGCGGGAGGTGATCGCGGTGTGGGAGAGGGTGAACGGCTGGTGACAAGGCGGCCCGCGCCGCCTTCGCGCATGGCGTCGTCGCAACTGTCAAGCAAATGATACACCGCAGGACGCACGGGACGATTGCAATCGCGCCGCCCCGGCCAACATCCTGATGGACCGGAACGGCTGGGAAGGGTGAAGGGCGATGCGGGTGGTCCTGGCGCAACCGCGCGGCTTCTGCGCGGGCGTGGTGCGCGCGGTGGAGATCGTCGAGCGCGCGCTCGACCGCTACGGCCCGCCCGTCTATGTGCGGCACGAGATCGTGCACAACCGCCACGTGGTCGAGGAGCTGCGCGCCCGCGGCGCCGTCTTCGTCAAGGAGGTGGAGGAGATCCCGGAAGGCGCCGTCGCCGTGTTCTCCGCCCACGGCGTCTCCCGCCGCGTGGAGGGGGAGGCGGCGCTGCGCCGGCTCGACGTGCTCGACGCCACCTGCCCCCTCGTCACCAAGGTGCACAACGAGGGTCGCCGCTACGCCGCGCAAGGCCGCGCCGTCATCCTCGTCGGCCATGAGGGCCACCCGGAGGTCATCGGCACCATGGGGCAGATCGACGGGGAGGTGCACCTCGTCGCCACCGCCGCCGAAGTCGCCGACCTGCCCATCCCGCGCGAGCGGCCGGTCGCCTACATCACCCAGACCACGCTCTCGGTGGACGACACGCGCCAGGTGATCGCGGCCATCCGGCAGCGCTTCGAGGATACGGTCGGCCCCGATACGCGCGACATCTGCTACGCGACGCAGAACCGCCAGAGCGCGGTGCGCGAACTCGCCGCCATCGCCGAGGTGGTGCTGGTGGTCGGGGCCGCGAACTCCTCCAACTCCAACCGCCTGCGCGAAATCGCGGCGGAATGCGGCGCGCGGGCCTATCTCATCGCCGATGCCGACGCGCTCGACCCCGCCTGGCTCGACGGGGTCGCGGCCGTCGGCGTCACCGCCGGCGCCTCGGCCCCCGAGAGGCTGGTGCAGGACCTCGTCGCGCGCCTGCGCGGTCTCGGCGCCACCACGGTCGAGACGCTGCCCGGGATCGTCGAGGACGTCACCTTCCGCCTGCCGGCGCGCCTCGCGGCCGAGTAGCCCCTCCCTACCGCCCGGTTGCGAGCAGCGCCGCCGCGCCGGCCGCGAGCGCGAGCGCCGCACCGAGCGCATGCGCCCGCCCATAGGCCCGCCCGCCCAGGGCGAGGCCGTAGAGCGTCTTGGCCAGGATGTTGCTCGCCGCCGCCACCGCCACGGCGCGCGCGGCGAGGTCCGCGCTGATCACCGCAGGCGCCAGCGGCGGCACCGAGAGCGTGACGGCATCCACGTCGGTCAGCCCCGTCACCGCCGCGATCACCACCACCGCCGCCCCGCCCAGACGTTCCGCGCCGAGCCGCGCCAGCGCCCCGACCGCGGCGAGCAAGGCCGCCATGCGCAGCACGGCGCCGATCTCGAAGGGGTTGTCCGGCGCCCGCGGGCTGTCCTCGACGGTGGCGCCGCGGCGGGCGAGCAGCAGGGCGGAGCCGATCATCGCCGCCGCGGCGGGCGAGCAGCAGGGCGGAGCCGATCATCGCCGCCGCGGCGGCGGTCAGGGCGGGCCACAGCACCCGCCCCGTCGCCGGCGCCGTCAGCAGCGCCAGCAGCGCGGTCCTGAGGCAGGAGACGCCGCCCGCCGCCAGCGCCCCGGCGGCGAGGCCCCGCGCCGGCCCGCCGCGCTTGGCCGCCGCCGCATTGGCGAGCGTCACCGCCGTCGAGGTGACGAGCCCCCCGGCCGCGCCCGCCAGCAGCAGCCCCTTCCGCTCCCCGCCCAGCTTGACCGTGAGATAGCCGAGGAAGGAGACGGCCGCGAGCAGGATGGCGAGCGTCCAGACCCGATGCGGATTGATCCCCCCGAGCCACGGGATCGGCACATCGGGCACCAGCGGCAGCGCCACCAGCGTCATGGACAGGAGCAGGATCGCCGAACGCAACTCCGCCCAGGTGATGCGCGCCATCAGCCCGTGCAGGGATTCGCGGGCGGCGAGCACGGCGGTCATGGCCACCGCCGCGGCGCCGGCGGCGCGCGCCTCCCCGGCCACCGCGAGTGCCCCCAGCGCATAGGTGCCAAGCGCGGCGACCAGGCTGGTGGCGCTGAAGCGATGCTCGGCCTCCGCCTCCCGCAGTTCGAAGGGCAGCAGCACCGCGACCACGGCGAGCAGCCCCGCCGCGACCAGCACCGCCCCGCCGAGCGGGCCGCCCGCCGCGGCCAGCGCGCCCACGATGCCGCCGGCAAGGCCGACCAGGGCGAAAGTCCGCACCCCCGCAGTCCGCCGACCCGGCGAGGCGTCCCGGTCGCGCCAGTGCCGCTCCGCGCCGACCAGCAGCCCGATCGCCAGCGCCACGGCCAGCCGGCGGATCAGATCCTGATCGCTCATGGCGGCATTTCGCGCCGCGGCGGCCCGCGCGGCAAGCGCCCGCTTGCGCCCCGCCGCGCAGCAAGCCCATATCGCGCCCATGGAGCTCGACTTCACCGAGGCGGAACTCCACCGCTACTCGCGCCACATCCTGCTCAAGGAGGTGGGCGCCACCGGCCAGGCGCGGCTGCGCGCGGCGCGCGTGCTCGTCGTCGGCGCCGGCGGGCTTGGCTCGCCGCTCGCGCTCTACCTCGCCGCCGCCGGCGTCGGCACCATCGGTCTTGTGGATGGCGATGCGCTGGAACTGTCCAATCTCCAGCGCCAGGTCGCCCATGCCACCCGGCGCATCGGCCGCAACAAGGCCGAGAGCGCGGCCGAGACGCTGCGCGCGCTGAACCCGGAAGTGGCGGTCGAGGTGCACCCGCTCAGGCTCGATGCCGAGGCGGCGCAGGAGCTCATCCCGCGCTACGACATCGTCTGCGACGGCACCGACAATTTCGCCACCCGCTTCCTGCTCGGCGATGCCTGCCACCTCCTCGCCCGCCCGCTGGTCAGCGCCGCCGTGCTGCGCTTCGAGGGGCAGCTCTCGGTCTTCGCCGGCCATGACGGGGTCCATCCCTGCCATCGCTGCCTGCACCCCGAGCCGCCGCCGCCGGGCCTCGTGCCGACCTGCTCCGAGGCCGGGGTGCTGGGGGCGGTGACGGGCGTGATGGGCACGCTGCAGGCGACCGAGGTGCTGAAACTCGTCCTCGGCATCGGCGAGCCGCTGAAGGGGCGGCTGCTGCTGTGGGATGCGCTGGATGCGCGCTTCCGCACCGTGCGCCTCAGGCGCGACCCGGCCTGCGCGCTGTGCGGACCGGGGGCGACCATCCGCGACCTTTCCGCCCATCGCGATGCCGCCGGGCCGGTCTGCTCGGCGGCATGAGGCGGGCGCTCGTCACCGGCGGCGCGAGCCCGATCGGCGCCGCCATCTGCCGCGCGCTCGCGCGCGAGGGCTGCGCCGTCATCGTCCATGCGCACCGCAGCGCCGAGGCCGCCGCCGCGCTGGCCGCCGAGATCGGCGGCACCGCCGTCACCTTCGACATCGCCGACGCCGCCGCCACGGCGCGCGCCTGCGAGGCGCTGCTCGAGGCAGGCCCGATCCAGGTGCTGGTCCACAATGCCGGCGCGCATGAGGACGTGCCGATGGCGGCGATGACCGAGGCGCAGTGGCGCCGCGTGCTCGCCGTCTCGCTCGACGGCTTCTTCCACGTCGTCCGTCCGCTCCTGCTGCCGATGATGGGCACGCGCTGCGGGCGGATCGTCGCCATGTCCTCGGTCTCGGCCATCATGGGCAATCGCGGCCAGGCGAACTATGCCGCGGCGAAGGCGGGGCTGATCGGGGCGGTGCGCGCGCTCTCCCTCGAATGCGCGCCGCGCGGGGTGACGGTGAACGCGGTCGCGCCCGGGCTGATCGACAGCCCCGCCGTCGCCGCCGCCGTCCCGCCCGAGCGGGTGCGGGAGATGGTGCCCGCGCGGCGGCTCGGCCGGGCGGAGGAGGTGGCCGATCTCGTCGCCTTCCTCTGCTCCGACCGCGCCGGCTACATCAGCGGCCAGACCATCTCGATCAATGGCGGCATGGCCTAGGCCCGCGGGCTTAAGGCGCCGCCGCGCAGGATCGCCGCCTCCAGCGCCTGCACGCGGCTGTTGTAGGCCTGGTGGATGCGTCCGCCCTCGTCGTCGAGGTTGACGCTGCTGACATAGGTGATCGAGAAGGTCCGCACGTCGAAGGCGATGTCCACCGTCATCTGGTGGCTGCGCCAGGTGTTGGTGGCGCGCAGCAGCCCCGGCCGCATGGGCTGGACCTGCCAGCCGCCCTGGGCGGCGGCGGCGCGCCTGATCAGCGCCTCGCGCTCGGCGAGGGTGCCGCGCCCGGGGAAGACCCCGCCGGTGCTCTGGTAGATCGGCACCTGCCGGCAGGCGGCAAGCCCGATCCCGCCCCCCATCGCCGCCAGCATTGGCAGCGCGCGCCGCAGCGCGTCACGACGTCGCAGCATCCCGCTCCTCCCTCTCCCGCCGCCGCCCGGCAAGGCTGCGCAGGAGGCCGACCGGGTCCATCCCGCGCGAGAGAAGCTTGCCCGCCACCATGATGACGATGCGGGCGATGTCCGCAACCGGCCGGAAATGGCTCGGCCGCCGCAGAGCTGCGCCATAGAGGGCCGGGATCTCCGCCGCCACGGTCGTGATCCCCGCCCGCGCCGCGTCGATCAGGATCTCGCTCTCGAAGGCGAAGCCCCGCGACCGCCCGCCATAGCGCGAGAGGCCCGCGAGCGCCGCGGCCGGGTAGATCCGGAAGCCGGACTGGCTGTCCGCCACCGGGTGCCGCGCCGCCCAGGAGATCCAGAAATCCGCCACCCGGTTGGCCCGGCGCCGCGCCGCCGGCTGCCCCGCCGCGCCGCGGCGCGAGCCGATCACGATCCGGTCGGGCCGTGCGAGGGCGATCAGGCGCGGCAGGTCCTCCGGCCGGTGCTGCCCGTCCCCGTCCAGCGTCGCCACGAAGGCCGCCCCGCGCGCCAGCGCTTCCGCCATGCCGCGCCGCAGCGCCGCGCCCTTGCCCTCGTTCGCCGCCGTGCCGATCACCTCCGCCCCCGCCGCCGCGGCGATCGCCCCGGTCCCGTCCGAGGAGCCGTCATCCACCACCAGCAGCGGCACGCCGGGAAGCGTCGCGCGCACCCGCCCGATGACGTCGGCGATCGTCGCCGCCTCCTGGTAGGCGGGGATGACCACGGCAAGCGGCGCGGCCGGGCTGGCGGTTGCGTCCTTCACTGGAAATCGGCGGCCAATTATCCTTCATCCTATCGCCGGACCGCATCGGGACCCAGGGGCCATGCCGCTCGATTCCGCCGCCGAGCAGGAGGCGACGTCCTGCGACGTTCTCGTCATCGGCGGCGGCCCCGCCGGCGCCACCGCCGCCACCCTGCTCGCCGAGCGGGGGCGGCGCGTCATCCTGCTCGAGAAGGACCGCCACCCGCGCTTTCACATCGGCGAGAGCCTGCTGCCCCTCAATCTGCGCATCTTCGAGCGCCTCGGCGTCGCCGAACGCGTCGCCGCGATCGGCGTCTACAAGCCCGGCGCCCGCTTCGTCTCGGACGAGCACGGCAAGCATGTCGCCTTCTCCTTCGCCGCCGGGTTGAACCAGGACTACACGCATGCCTACCAGGTCCGGCGCAGCGAGTTCGACCTCCTCCTCTTCCAGCGCGCGCGCGAGGCCGGGGCCGATGCGCGGGAGGGGATGCGCGTGCTCGACGTCGTCCTCGACGCCCGCGGCGGGCACCGCATCACCGCGCGCGACGAGGCCGGCGCGCTGCACGCCTTCCGCGCCCGCTTCCTGATCGACGCCTCGGGCCGCGACACCTTCCTCGCCACCGCGATGGGGACCAAGGCGCGCAACCCCCACAACACCACCGCCGCGCTCTACGCCCATTTCGAGGGCGTCGCTCCCTTCGGGGAGGCGGAGGACGGCAACATCACCATCCACCTCTTCGACGAGGGCTGGTTCTGGATGATCCCGCTGCGCGACGGGATCATGAGCGTCGGCGTCGTCTCCAATCCGGCCTTCTTCAAGCGCCGGCGCGGCAGCCTCGAGGCATTCTTCCTCGCCACCCTCGCCAGCGTCCCCTCGGTCGCGCGCCGCGTCGCCGGGGCCCGGCTGGCCGGGGAGGTCACCGCCACGGGCAACTATTCCTACACCTCGAAGGTGATGCAGGGCGAAGGATGGCTGATGGCCGGCGATGCCTATGCCTTCCTCGACCCCATCTTCTCCTCGGGCGTGCTGCTCGCCATGGCCGGCGCCGAGATGGGGGCGGAAGTGGCGGATGTCTGGCTCGACGACCCCGCCCGTGCCGCCCCCCTCGCCCGCCGCTTCGAGGCCAAGGTCAAGCGCGCGATCGCCTCCCTCGCCTGGCTGATCTACCGCATCAACACGCCGGTCCTGCGCGACATGTTCATGGAGCCGAAGAACCGCTTCCGCATGCGCGAGGGTCTGGTCAGCCTGCTCGCGGGGGATGTGCACGCCAATGTCAACCGGCAGATGCCCGTCCTCGCCTTCAAGCTCGCCTACCACGCGCTCAGCCTCGCCTACCGCTTCGGCTACCGCCTGAGGCCCGAGGGGCTGGTCAAGGCGCCGCCGCGGGCGCAGCCCCTGCCCGCCGAATAGCCGTCAGGAGATGCGCGCGAGCCAGGCGCGCCGGCGCAGCAGCCGCGCCAGCGCCCGGCCCGTGAGGTACCAGTGGACGCGGAAGCCCTCCCCGGCCAGGAGCGCGAGGTCGGGCCGGGCGCGCTCCTCCGCCGCCACGGGCATCGGCCTGAGGCCGAGCCCGTGCGCCATGAGCAGGGCGCGGTGCAGGTGCAGCCGGCTGGTCACCAGGGCCTCCGGCGCGCCGGTCCCGGACAGGGCGCGATGGTTGGCAAGATTCTCGAGCGTGTGGCGGGAGGTCGTCTCGAGCGCGATCCGCGCCGGGTCGAGACCGCGCGCCACCAGCCAGTCGCGGCCCGCCTCCGCCTCGCTCGGCACCCCCGCCCCGCCGCGCCCGCCGAGCAGCACCACCCGCGCCGCCGGATAGGCGGCGGCGAGGGCGAGGGCGCGCGCCAGCCGCGCGGCGAAGACCGCCGAGGGCGCGCCGCCCGCGAGCCGGTGGCCGAGCACCAGGATGCGTTCCGGGGCCGCCTCCGGCCGGGTCGGCGCCCGCCGCGCGCTGCGCCAGACGGCAAGCGTCGCGACGAGCGGCGCGACACCGAGCGTCAGCAGCGCCGCGAGCCCGGCAGAGGCGAGCGTGGCGAGGCCGCCGCGTCCGAGGACGGAGCCCTCCGGCGCCGTCACGCCGCAAGCCAAGCGCGCGCCGCCGCCTCCGCCCCGGAGGGCAGGACGGCGGCGCGGTCCTTCGCCCAGGCGGCGATGTCGCGCGCCACCACCTCCCCCCGCGTGTCGCGCAGCAGCATGTGCCAGCCCTCCGGGTAGAAGCCGGCGCGCTGGCGCGCGGGGTCGGGCAGGGCGGCGAGCAGCGCGCGCGTGGCCCGCGGCGGTACGAGGCGGTCCCGCCCGCCATAGAGCAGCAGCGCCGGCGCGCGGAAGGCCGGGGCCGCGGCCACCGCCGCATCCATCAGCTCGACGAGCCCGGCCAGGGCATCCACCCGCGTATGGCGGAGCAGCAGCGGATCGCGCGACCAGCGCCGCCAGGCGGCGATGTTGTCGGTCGGCTGGAAGCCGGGCATGGCGTTCTCGAAGCCCATCATCGGCACGAGCGTCACCAGCGCGTCGAGCAGGCCGCGCGCGAACCAGCCGAGGCCCGCCCGCCCGAGCACCGCCGGGGCGAGCAGCACATGCCCCTCGGCCGGCGGCGGCGCGGCCGAGGCGCCGGCCACGAGCAGCACGGCCCCGCCCATGCTCTCCCCCATCATCACCAGCGGCACGCCGGGGTGGCGCGCGCGCAGAAGCCGCGCCGCCTCGGCCGCGTCGGCGGCCAAGGTCTCGTGCCCGGGCCAGATGCCGCGATGCGGCGCGGCGCCGAAGCCGCGCTGGTCATAGCCGTAGAGGGCCACGCCCTCGGCCGTGAACCAGGCGGCGGCGTCCTCGAGGAAGGCGCGGGCATGCTCGTTCATCCCGTGCAGGCCGAGCACCACGGCCGCGGGGCGGCGCGGCGGCAGCCAGGCATGCAGCGGCAGGCGGGCGCCGTCGGCCATGACCAGCACCTCCCCGGCGATGGCAGGCTCGGCGACCGGCGGCCCCATCGGCGCGCGGGCGGGGGCGCAGCCGGCAGCCGCGAGCGCGGCAAGGAGACCGCGCCGGGGCAGCACGCCCCCCGGCGCCGCGGCGACAGGAAGGGCCATGGCGGGCGCGGGGGCGCCGGCGGGGGAGGCTCCCCGCCCCCGCGCCCTGCCCCGCCGCACGGCGTCGCACCCTCGCATGTCGGCAGAAGATGGGACGGCCCCCGAGGCTGGTCCACCACGCCCGCGGCGACTATGGTGCCGCCCCTGGCGAGAGGACTCCGATGCGCGACCCCCAGATGACCGGCTACGCCCCCAAGCCCGTGGCGGGGCTGACCCCCGAGCAGCGGATCGAGGTGAGGGCCCGCAAGGTCGCCTGCGACGGTGAGGCCGCGCCCGGCCTCGGCCATCCGCGCATCTGGCTCCTCATCGAGGACCGCGAGGTCACCTGCCCCTACTGCTCCATCACCTACGTCCTCGCCGAGGGCGCAGGCGAGGATCATGGACACTGACGAGCCGAAGCCCCCCGAGGCCAGCCGGCCGCGGGGCACCGCGCTCGCCTCGGCCGCCGCGGCGGCGGAGGCGCTGCCCGAGGTGAAGCCGGGCGAGCGCCACCTCATCCTGGTCGACGGCTCGGGCTACATCTTCCGCGCCTTCCACGCCCTGCCGCCGATGACCAACCCCGCGGGCGTGCCGGTCAATGCGGTGTTCGGCTTCACCAACCTCCTGGCCCAATTCCTGACCCGCCATGCGGGCAGCCACATCGCGGTGGTCTTCGACGCCGCGCGGCGCAACTTCCGCAACGACATCTATCCCGACTACAAGGCCCACCGCCCCGACCCGCCGCCCGAGCTCGTGCCGCAATTCGCCCTGATCCGGGAGGCGACCGAGGCGCTCGGCGTCGTGCCCGTGGAGTGCGAGGGCTACGAGGCCGACGACCTGATCGCCGCCTATGCCCGGGCCTTCACGGCCGAGGGCGGGCGGGTCACCATCGTCTCCTCGGACAAGGACCTGATGCAGCTCGTCCGGCCGGGGGTGCAGCTGCTCGACCCCATCAAGCAGAAGCCGATCCGCGAGGCCGAGGTCATCGAAAGGTTCGGCGTGCCGCCGGAGAAGGTGGTGGATGTCCAGGCGCTGGCGGGCGATGCGACCGACAACGTGCCGGGCGTGCCGGGCATCGGCATCAAGACCGCCGCGCAGCTCATCAGGGAGTACGGCGACCTCGAATCCCTCCTCGCCCAGGCCGACCGGATCAGCCAGCCCAAGCGGCGCGAGGCGCTGCTCGCCAACGCCGAGAAGGCGCGGATCTCGAAGCGCCTCGTGCAGCTCGACGCCGACGCGCCGCTGCCGCGCCCGATCGAGGACCTCGTCGCGAAGCCGCCCGGGGACCACAGGCTCGAGACCTTCCTGCGCGCCATGGGCTTCCGCTCCATCCTCGCCCGCCTCGGCCGGCTCGGCGAGGGCGAGGCGCCGCCCCGCCGCGGCGCCCCGCCCGCCGCGCTCAGGCATCCCGCGGCGCCGGGGCCGGCCGCCCCCGACCTCTCGGCACCCTTCGGCCCGTACGAATGCGTGACCACCGAGGAGGCGCTGGCCGGCTGGATCGCGGCGGCGGCCGAGGCCGGCGTCCTCGCCCTCGACACCGAGACCGACAGCCTCGATGCGCGGCGGGCGCGGATGGTGGGCTTCTCCCTCGCCACCGCCCCCGGCCGCGCCTGCTACGTGCCGCTCCGCCACGGCGGGGGCGGGGACATGCTCTCCGCCCCCGCGCCGGCGCAGATCGCGCCCGAGCGCGCCTTCGCCCTGCTCAGGCCGCTGCTCGAGGATCCGACGGTGCTGAAGGTGTTCCAGCACGCGAAATACGACCTCGGGGTGCTGGCGCGCGCCGAGAATGGCGGCTTCGCCGCCATCGCCCCGATCGACGACACGATGATGGTCTCCTACGCCATGGCGGCGGGCAAGCACGGCCATGGCATGGACGAGCTGAGCGTGCTCCATCTCAACCACCGCCCGATCCCCTTCGACGAGGTGACCGGCACCGGCCGCGCCCGCATTCCCTTCAGCCAGGTGGCGCTCGACAAGGCCACCGCCTACGCCGCCGAGGATGCCGACGTGACGCTGCGCCTGTGGCTGCTGCTCCGGCCCCGGCTGCGCGAGGAGGGCGCGCTCGCCCTCTACGAGCAGGTCGAGCGGCGCATGATCGCGGTGCTGCGCGAGATGGAGGAAGCCGGCGTCAAGGTGGATGGCGCCGAACTCGCCCGCATCGGGGAGGATTTCGCCGCCCGCCTCGCCGTGCTCGAGAGGCAGATCCACGCCCTGGCCGGGCGGGAGTTCAATGTCGGCTCGCCCAAGCAGCTCGGTGAGATCCTGTTCGACGAGATGGGGCTGCCGGGCGGGCGCAAGGGCAAGACCGGGGCCTATTCCACCGATGCCGCGGTGCTCGAGGAACTGGCCGCGCAGGGGGTGGAACTCGCGGCCCGCGTGCTGGACTGGCGGCAGCTCGCCAAGCTCAAATCCACCTATGTCGACGCGCTGGCGGCGGAGATCGACCCCCGGGACGGGCGCGTGCACACCTCCTACGGCATGGCCGCGACCTCGACGGGCCGGCTCTCCTCCAACGATCCCAACCTGCAGAACATCCCGATCCGCACCGAGGAGGGCTTGCGCATCCGTCGCGCCTTCGTCGCCGAAGCGGGCCATGTGCTGCTCGCGGCCGACTACAGCCAGATCGAGCTGCGCCTGCTCGCGCACCTCGCCGAGGTGCCGACGCTGCGCGAGGCCTTCGCCCGCGGCGAGGACATCCACGCCCGCACCGCCGCCGAGATCTTCGGACTGCCGCGCGAGAAGGTGGACAAGGAGGCGCGCCGCCGCGCCAAGACCATCAACTTCGGCATCATCTACGGCATGTCGGCCTTCGGCCTCGCCGCCCGGCTCGGCATCCCCCCGGCCGAGGCGCGGGCCATCATCGACGCCTATTTCGCGCAGTATCCGGGCATCCGGCAGGAGATGGAGCGGCTCAAGGAGGAGGCGCGCACCCACGGCTTCGTGCGCACGCCCTTCGGCCGCAAGCTCTGGATCCCCGACATCGCCGCGCGGGACCCGGTGCGCCGCGCCGGGGCCGAGCGCGCCGCCATCAACGCCCCCTTCCAGGGGGGGGCGGCCGAGATCATCAAGCGCGCCATGGTCCGCCTGCCGCGGGCGCTGAAGCGGGCGGGGCTCGCCGCGCGGATGCTGCTGCAGGTCCATGACGAGCTGGTCTTCGAGGTGCCCGAGGCCGAGGCCGAGGCCACGGCCGCGCTGGTGAAGGAGATCATGGAATCGGTCGCCACGCTGCGCGTGCCGCTCGCCGTCGAGGTCGGCGCGGGGCGGTCCTGGGCGGAGGCGCATTGAGCATGGCCGCCGGCTGGACCGCGCAGGAGAAGCGGACGCTCGCCCAGATCTGCGCGGCGCATTTCGTCAGCCACGTCCACCACCTGGTGCTGCCGCCGCTCTTTCCGCTGCTGCGGGAGAGCCTCGGCGTCTCCTATGTCGAGCTCGGCCTGGCGCTCACGGTCTTCAACGTCGTCTCCTTCCTCACCCAGGCGCCGATGGGCTTCGTGGTGGACCGGCTCGGGCCGCGGCGGATGCTGGCGGCGGCGCTGGTGCTCGGCGGCTCGGCCTTCATCCTGCTCGGGCTGACCGGGGGTTACGCCTGGCTGATCGCGGCGGCCGCGCTCGCCGGGCTCGCCAACAGCGTCTACCACCCGGCGGACTACGCGATCCTCGGCGCCGCGATCGGGGAGGCGCGGGTTGGGCGCGCCTTCTCCATCCACACCTTCGCGGGCTTCCTCGGCGGCGCGGTCGCGCCGGCCTTCGTGCTCGGCACGGCGGCGGCCTTCGGCATGCCGGCGGCGCTGATCGCGGCCGGGGCGATCGGCCCGCTCGCCGCCATCCCGCTCATCGCGCTGCGCGGCGGCGAGAACGCGCCGAAGCCGGCCGCCGCCGCCAAACCCGCCGCCGCGCCGGCCGGCGCGCCGACGCGCGTGCTCTCGCCGGCGGTGCTGGCGATGACGCTGTTCTTCGTCACCCTGGCCATGTCCAATGGCGGCCTGCAGAACTTCTCGGTCGCCGCCTGGGTGGACGGGCAGGGGCTGTCGCTGACGCTGGCGAACGCCGCCCTCACCGCCTACCTCTTCGCCTCGGCGGGCGGCGTGCTGGCGGGCGGCATCGTCGCCGACCGCACCCGGCATCACGGGCTGGTCGCGGCCTTCGGCTTCGGCTCGGCCGCCGCGCTCGTGCTGCTCGTCGGGGCGGGCGGGCTGCCTGCCTGGCTGCTGCCGCCGGTGATGGCGCTGGCCGGCTTCCTCTCGGGGCTGATCATGCCCTCGCGGGATATGCTCGTGCGCGCCGCCGCCCCGCCGGGGCAGGCGGGGGCGGTGTTCGGCATCGTCTCCACGGGGTTCAACCTCGGCGGCATGGCCGGCCCGCCGCTGTTCGGCTGGCTCATCGACGCCGGGGAGCCGCGGCTGATCTTCCTCGCCGCCGCCGGCTTCATGCTGCTCACCGCGGTGATGGCGGTGGGGCAGGAATGGCGGCTCGCCCGTCGTCGCCGCCTCGCCGCCGCCCCGGCGGAGTGAGCGGGCGGGGATCCGGCGCCGCCGCGCCGTGAAGCATTTCGCGCCCATCGTCTCCGCGGGCGGCATGCTCCTCTGGGATTGATCCCGGATCGTGCCATACTTGGGCGGGCTTCGTCCGCATCGCCGCCGCCGGGCTCCGTGCCCGCCGCACGGCGGCGCGCACCGCCGCCCGGCGTGCCGCGCCGCGGACGGAGGGCCCGAGGCAAACGGGGGGCGCGTGCAGACTCGGCCGATCACGACTCGCCTGGCGTTGAGCCGTCCGGCGCGGCCGGCCGTCATTCTCGCCGCGGCCGTCGTCCTGCCCGTGCTGCTCTTCGCCATGCTGGTCAGCCACGACCAGGCCCGGCGGCTCGAGGCCCTCGAGACCCACGCCGCCGCCGCCACCGCCCTGGCGCGCGAACAGGCGCTGCGGGTGACCGAGGCCGCCGTCCACGCCCTCGACCACCTCGAGGATGCGACATCGGCCCTCGGCTGGGCGCAGGTGCAGGCGCGGCGGACCGCCCTGCAGGCCGAGCTGCGGCGGCTGGAACAGGCCCAGTCGGCCATGATCGCGACGCTCGCCCTGCTCCGCCCGGACGGGCGGATCGCCGTGGCGGGTTCGACGGAGGTGGCGGCGCTGGCCGACGCCTCCGGCCTGGGGGCGCTGCGCGCGGCGCAGGAGGGGCCGCGCCGCCTCGCCTTCGACCCGCCGCCTCCGGGCGTGTTCGGGCCCAAGGCCGGGCTCGTGATCAGCCGCCCCCGCGCGCCGGAGGGCCGGCCCTTCGACGGCCTGCTCCTCGCCGTGCTGCGGGCCGACGTCTTCGAGGGCCCCTGGCGCGAGGCCGTCATGCGCCCCGGCGCCCGCTTCGCCCTGGTGCGGGAGGACGGCACAATCCTGCTGCGCCAGGGCGCGGAGGAGACGCCGGGCACCCTGCGCCTCGGCCTCGATGGTCCGCTCGGCGCCGCCTTCGCCGAACAGCCGACGGCGCCGAGGCCGCTGCCGGGCGACCCCTTCGGCGAGGGCGCGCTGCAGTATGTCGCCTGGCGCCAGGTGGGCGGGCTGCCGCTGCGCGTCGTCTACACCTTCCCCCTCCGGCCCGAGCAGCGGCGCGCCACCGCGACCATGGTCGTGGTCGGCATCGCCTGCGGTCTCGCCGCGCTGCTGCTCAGCCTGCTCGCCCTCGGGCTACACCGGCGCATGCAGCACGACCGCGAGACGCTGGCCCGGCTCGAGGCGAACGCCGCTGACCTCCGCGCGGAAATCGCGCGCCGCGAGACCGCCGAGGCGAATCTCCGCGCCGCCCAGCGCCTCGAGGGCCTCGGCCGCCTCACCGGCGGGGTCGCGCACGACTTCAACAACCTGCTGACCGCCATCCTGGGCACGGTGCGCGCGCTCGAACGCCATCTCGGCCCGCAGGCGGACGAGCGGACGCGCCGGCTGCTGGCGGCGGCGGCGGCGGCGGTGGACCGCGGCGCGCGCCTCAATGCGAGCCTGCTCGCCTTCGCCCGCCGCCAGCCGCTGGTGCTCGCCAGCCTGGACCCGAACGCGCTGGTGCGGGACTTCCGGCCGCTGCTGCGCCGCGCCCTCGACGAGTCGATCATGCTCGAACTCGCCCTCGACGAGAAGCTTCCTCCCTGCCAGGCCGACGCCGCCCAGCTCGAGGCGGCGCTGCTCAACCTCGCCATCAACGCGCGGGACGCCATGCCGCGCGGCGGCCGGCTGCGCATCGCGACGCGGCGCGCCTGGCTGCAGGAACAGGCGCTGGCGGGCAATCCCGAGGCGCAACCCGGCCCCTATGTCGCGATCGAGGTGCGCGACACCGGCACCGGCATGCCCCCGGAAGTGCGCGAACGCGCCTTCGAGCCCTTCTTCACCACCAAGCGGGACGGGCAGGGCACCGGCCTCGGCCTGTCGCAGGTCTTCGGCTTCATGCGCCAGATCGGCGGCCATGTCGCGATCCAGTCGGTGCCCGGCCGCGGCACCGCCGTCACCCTCTACCTGCCGCTCGGCTCCGAGGCGGAGGCCGCGCCGGCCCGCCCCGCCCTGGTCCCGGCGGGGGCGGTCTCGGGCAGCGGCGTCTCCGTCCTCGTGGTCGAGGACGAGCCCACGGTGCGCGCCGTCGCGGTGGAGATGCTGACCGATGCCGGCTTCACCGTCCTCGCCGCCCCGGACGGGCCAACGGCGCTGCAGCTGCTGCGCGAGGGCGTGGCCGCCGATGTGCTGTTCTCGGACGTGGTGATGCCGGGTGGCATGACGGGCGTGGACCTCGCACGGGAGGCGCGGCGCCTGCGGCCCGAGATCGGCGTGCTGCTCGCCTCGGGCTACGCGGCCGAGGCGCTCGCCAAGCATGGCGGCGCGGGCGAGTTCGACCTCATCGGCAAGCCCTACGACCTGGACGCGGTGGTCGCGCGGATCGGCGCCCTGTGCCGGCGCCAGGCGGCGGCGTAGGACGACCGGTGGGGGGCCGGCCGCTACGCGCCGCCGTTCAGCGCATGGGCGAGGAGGTCCTCGCGCCGGCAGACCGCGAGCGCGGCCTCGTGCGTCGCCTCGAGCAGCACCGGCGGCGCGACGCCCGCCCGGCGCGCCTCCTCCCAGCGGGCGGCGCAGAGGCACCAGCGGTCCCCGGGGGCGAGCCCGGGGAAGCCGTACTCCGGCCGAGGCGTGGAGAGGTCGTTGCCGACCCTGCGGCTGAAGGCGAGGAAGGCCGCCGTCATCTCGGCGCAGACGACGTGCAGGCCGGCATCCTCGGGCCCGGTGCTGCAGCAGCCGTCGCGGTAGAACCCGGTGAGCGGCGCGACCGAACAGGGCAGCAGCGGCCCGCCGAGGACGTTGCGCGGCGCCCGAGGCGGCAGCCGGCCGCGGGCCGGGCCCTCGTCGAGCGGCATCAGAAGTCGCTCACCCGGCCCTTGCGCTCCCAGTCGCCGAAGCGCGTCGGCTCGGGACCGGCGGGGCCGCCGATCTCCTTCGGCATCTTCGCCGGGGCGGGCGCCGGGGCGGGCGCGGGCGTGGCGGCGGGGGCGGCGGGCGGGGCGGGCTGGCTTGGGGTGTCGGTCATGGCCTCCCACATCTAGGATGTCCGAGGACGGATCGCAGCAGGGGACGGAGCATGGGTGGGTACTTGAAGACGGTGGTGCTGCTCGCGGCGCTGACGGCGCTGTTCGGCGCCCTCGGCTTCGCCATCGCCGGGGAGCAGGGGATGCTGCTCGCGCTCCTCTTCGCGGGCGGGATGAACCTCTTCGCCTGGTGGAACAGCGACCAGATGGTGCTGCGCATGCACAACGCGCAGCCGATCGGGCCGCAGGACGCCCCGCGGCTGTACCAGATGACCGCCGCGCTGGCCCGGCGGGCCGGGCTGCCCATGCCCGCGCTCTATGTCATCCACGAGGACCAGCCCAACGCCTTCGCCACCGGCCGCAACCCCGCCAATGCGGCGGTGGCGGTGAACACCGGCCTGCTCGACCTCATGACCGAGGAGGAGGTCGAGGGCGTGATCGCCCATGAACTCGCCCATATCCGCAACCGCGACACGCTGATCATGACCGTCACCGCGACGGTGGCCGGGGCGATCTCGATGCTGGCCAATGTCGGCATGCTGTTCGGCGGGGCGATGAACCGCGACCGCAACCAGAGCCCCTTCGGCCCGGTCGCGCTGGTCCTGATGCTCATCCTCGCCCCGCTCGCCGCCGCGGTGGTGCAGATGGCGATCAGCCGCTCCCGCGAATACGAGGCCGACCGCGCCGCGGCCGAGATCACGGGCAACCCGCTCGGCCTCGCCTCGGCGCTCGCCCGGCTCGAGGCCTACGCGCACCGCATCCAGAACTTCCACGCCGAGGCCCATCCGGCGACGGCGCACCTGTTCATCGTCAACCCGCTCTCGGGGGCGCGGATGGACAACCTGTTCTCGACCCATCCGCGGACGGAGAACCGCATCGCCGCGCTCGAGCGCCTGGCCGCGCAGATGGGCCAGGCCGCGCTGACCCGCCCCGCGCCCGGCCCGTGGGCGGGCGGGCGGCGCAATCCCTGGGGCTGAGGCGCGGCGGCGGCACGCTCAGGGGTGGCGCCACGAGATCGCGGCCGGCGCGGGCGCGGTCGGATCCATCTCGAGGCTCTCCCCGTTGGCGACACTGCGCCCGGTCAGGGCCATGATGAAGCCCCAATGGCTGACCACAAGGGTGTGCGCCCAGTCGTCGAGGGCGGCCATTTCCGCCCGGAACAGGGCGGCGCGGCCCTCGACCTGCGCGGCCGGCTCCTCCGCGGGCGGCCACCACACCTCCTCGAGATGGGCGAAGTCCACCTCCGGGAAGGCCAGGGCGAGTTCGCTGCGCGGGCTGCCGATGTCGCAGGAGAAGGCGTAGCGTTCGCGCACCAGCGGCGTGACCGTCAGGCCGAGGCCGAGCCGCCGCGCCACCGGCAGGGCGGTCTGGATGGCGCGGCGGTAGGGGGAGACGAGGATGCGGCGGATGTCCCGCCGCGCCAGAGCCTCGGCGGCCGCTTCCGCCTGCCGGTGGCCGAGCGGCGTCAGCACGGGGTCGGCGATGCCGGGGTCCTTCCGCGTCTCGGTGAAGAGCAGGTTGAATTCGCTCTGTCCGTGGCGGAGCAGGATCATCCGGGTCTCCCTGGTGCGGTGCGGGCCGGGGCGTAGCCGGGCCGTGCGGCGGCCGCAACCGGCCCTTCCTCTGTTGCGGCGGGACTGCCGCGCGCCTAAGTGGGGATGGGTGAGGAGAGTGCGATGAGTGGCGGCCTGCCGATTGACCTGATCCTGTTCGCGATGGTCGCGGCCTTCCTGGTGCTGCGACTGCGCAGCGTGCTGGGTCGCCGCACCGGCTTCGAGCGTCCGCCCGGCGAGGCCCCGGCGGGCCTCGGCCAGGCCGCCCCGGCGCGCGAGGCCGACGCCCTGCCCCCGCCCCCCGCCGGGGCGGTCCGGCGCGGCATTCCCGATCCGCGCTCGCCGGTGGGGCAGGTCCTCGCGCGCATCCGGGCCGTCGACCCCTCCTTCGACCCCGCCGCCTTCCTCGCCGGCGCCGAGGGCGCCTTCCGCATGATCGTCCAGGCCTTCGCCGCCGGGGACCGCGAGACGCTGCGCAACCTCCTCTCCGAGGAGGCCTATGCCGGCTTCGAGGGCGCCATCTCCGCCCGCGAGCAGGCAGGCGAGACCCAGCGCACCGAGATCCGGGCCATCCACGACCTCTCGATCGAGGCGGCGGATCTGCGCGGGACCATCGCCGACATCACGGTGCGCATCGTCTCCGATCAGGTGAACGTGACCACCGCGCGCGACGGCTCGATCACCGCCGGGGCGGAGGCTGTGACCGAGATCACCGACCTTTGGACCTTCCAGCGCGATCTTCGCGTTCCCGATCCCACCTGGAGACTGGTGGGAACCCGGCCCGCCTGAGCCCCGGGCCGGGGCGCCCGCGACCCTCCTGCAGCACCCGGAGAGTCGCGGCGCCGGCTGGGCCGCGGTATAGGCCTCGCACCATGTCTCCGAAGGGGCCCACCGGCCGCGTCCGGGCGCCTGCGGCCATCCTCATGACGCTGGCCCTGGCCTCGGCGGCCGCGGGGCAGCCCTCCGGCCCGCCGCCGGGGCCGGGGCCGGCGGCGGAAACCCAGGCCCCGCCGCCGCTGCGCCGCGTCACCTTCGCCGACCTTCCCGGCTGGGCCGCCGAGGAGCATGCCGAGATCCTGCCCGCGCTGCTCGGGACCTGCGCCGCGCTGCGGCCGATGCGGCCCGACGCCGTCCTTGGCGGCCGGGGGGAGGCGGCGCTGCGCGCGGGCTCGGCCGCGCCCTGGCAGGAGCTCTGCCCCGCCCTTGAGGCGCTGCAGCGGGACCTGCCCCGCCCGCCCCCGCAGGGCGTGGGCCGCGCGCATGAACGCCGCCTCGCCGCCTGGCGCGCCCGCCGCAACGCCATGGTCCGCGCCCATCTCGAGGCGAAGTTCGAGCCCTTCGCCGCCGGCACCGGACTCATGACCGGCTATTACGAGCCGGTGCTGCGCGGCGCCGCCGCCCCCGACGCCACCTTCCGCACCCCGCTGCACGCCCGCCCGCCCGAACTGGTCGAGCAGCCGGTGGCGGGCGAGCCTCTGCGGCGGCGCTACGGCGTCATGGTGGACGGAAGGCTCGAACCCTTCCACGACCGCGCCGCGATCGAGACGGGCGCGCTCGCCGGGCGGGGCCTCGAACTCGTCTGGGTGGACGATCCGACCGACGCCTTCTTCCTGCACATCCAGGGCTCGGGGCGGGTGGTGCTGCCGGACGGGCGGCTGCTGCGCGTCGGCTATGCGGGGCAGAACGGCCGCGGCTATGTGCCGATCGGGCGCATCCTCATCGAGCGCGCCGAGATCCCGCGCGAGCGGATGTCCATGCAGGCGATCCGGGAATGGCTTGCCGCCGCCGACCGCGACAGGGCGCTGGAACTGCTGCGCGCCAACCCCTCCTACGTCTTCTTCCGGGAGGTCGAGGGGCTGTCCCCGGAGCAGGGGCCGATCGGCGCCCTCGGCGTACCGCTGACGCCGCGGCGCAGCGTGGCGGTGGACCGCGCCTTCATCCCGCTCGCCACGCCGATCTTCGTCACCCTGCGCGACCCCGCCGCGCCGCAGGCTGCGCCGCCGGCCGGCCGGCTGGTGGTGGCGCAGGACACCGGCGGGGCCATCCGCGGCCCCGCCCGCACGGACTATTTCTGGGGCTGGGGGCCCGAGGCCGGGGAGCGGGCCGGGCGCATGCGCGACGAGGCGGGGGTCTTCCTCCTCCTCCCGCGCCCGGTCGGCACCGCGGCCGCCGCGGATTGAGGCCGCCCCCCCGGCTGCGGAACCGCGCGTTAACCGCCGCCGCCTAGGCTGCAGCCGCGCAAGAGCTGCGCATCGCGGCGGCAGGAGGCCCCAGACATGACGACCATGCCCAGCCAGACGGCGCTGCGGGCGGAGGATGCCGGCCTTGCATCCTCCGTCCCCAACCCTGCGGCGGACCCGACGGTGTTCTATGCCTATGACGAGCCCTGCACGGTGCTGCTCGGCTGGCAGCGGCGGGAGGGTGTGCTGCGCATGCTCTCGGCCGCGCGCGCGGTGGTCGGCGGCGTCACCGGTCTCCGGCCGGGGGACCGCGTGCGCCTCGTGCTGCATGGGGGGCAGGCGGTGATCCGCGACTGCCGCGTCGTCGGCACCAGCCTGCTCGGCGTCGAGCTCGAGCGCGCGGAGCGGGACGGCTTCCTCGCCTGATCCCATCCGGTGGACAGGCCGGGCC
>Ga0272446_1001466_pt1 | contig 34277 bp, 27 predicted proteins | sample YNPCB0061_FD_194587 | JGI IMG/M metagenome (GOLD analysis project Ga0272446, IMG submission 194587) | Hot spring microbial mat communities from Yellowstone National Park, WY, United States - YNP-CB-006-1 | ecosystem: Environmental > Aquatic > Thermal springs > Hot (42-90C) > Sediment | place...
TCCGCCGCCGCGCCGGCCTTCATCGCCGCGCCCGACCCGCTTGTTCGCGTCGTCATCGTCACCTCGGGCACCGGCATGAGCACCGCCTTCGCTCTGGCTGAGGAGACGCTCGCCGGGCTCGCCGGCCTGCCCCTGCCGGTCCTGGCGGCCTGAGACGATGCCCGCCCCGCCCTATGCCGGCCCGATCAAGGCCGTGGTGCTCGACTGGGCTGGCACGGTGGTCGATCACGGCTCGCGCGCGCCGATGGGCGCCTTCGTGCGCGCCTTCGCGGCCTTCGGCGTCGCGATCAGGATCGCCGATGCCCGCGCGCCGATGGGCCTGCCGAAATGGGACCATATCTGGGCTGTCGGCACCGCACCCGCCGTCGCCGCAGCCTGGCGGGCTCGGCATGGCCGCGACTTCGCGCGCACGGACGCGGACGCGATCTTCGCCGTCTTCGAGCCGATGAACGTCGCGGCGGTCCGCGACCATGCCGACATGATCCCCGGCGCCGTCGCTGCGGTCGCCGCCTTGCGGGCGCGCGGCCTCAGGATCGGCAGCACCACGGGCTACACGCGGCCGATCATGGACGTGCTCGCGCCGCTTGCCGCCGCCGCGGGCTATGCGCCGGACACGATCGTCTGCGCGGGCGACCTCGCGGCCGGCAGGCCAACGCCGCTGATGATGTATCGCTGCTTCGCCGATCTCGGGGTCTGGCCGGCTGCGTCCGTGGTGAAGGTCGACGACACCGCGCCTGGCATCGCCGAGGGGGTGAACGCCGGGTGCTGGACGGTCGGCGTCGCGCTGACGGGCAACGCGGTCGGCCTCTCCGCGGAGGAGCTCGCCGGGCTCGACCACGCTGCCCGGGAGCGGGCCCGCGCTGCCGCGACCGCAGAGCTCGCGGGGGCGGGGGCCCATCTCGTCATCGACAGCATCGCCGCGCTGCCGGAAGCAGTCGCCGCCCTCTCCGCCCGATCTGAGCGTGGCGAGACGCCCTGAGCCCGCCTCACCCCCGCGCAGGAACGTCATCGTTCTGAAACAAATCGGTCATGACCATGACGCCGTCGCCGCGCAACACTGTCGTGCCCGCGGCACATGGCGGGCGTCAGGCCAAACTCCATTCCGGGGGAAACACGATGCTTCGACGCACTGTCCTCGCTGCGGTCGCTCTGCCGCTTGCGGCATTGGTCGCGGTGCCAGACGCCGCTGCCCAGCGCACGCGGCTGACCGTTTATTCCGCCTTCGAGAACGAGCAGCTACCGGTGTTCAAGCAGGCCGCAGAGGCTGCGGTTCCCGGGATCGAGATCGTCTGGGTGCGCGACAGCACCGGCGTGATCACCACGCGCCTGCTCGCCGAGCGCGAGAACCCCCGCGCCGATGTGATCTGGGGACTTTCGGTGTTCAGCCTACAGCGGCTCGAGCAGGACAACATGCTGCTCCCCTACACCCCGGCCGGCGCCGAGAAGCTCCGCCCCCAGTTCCGCTCCGACCGTGACCCGATGACCTGGGTCGGCCTGGACGCGTTCGTCTCCGCGGTGTGCTTCAACACGCTGGTCGCGCGGCAGCGCAACCTGCCCACCCCGCGCACCTGGCAGGACCTCCTGAACCCCGCCTTCCGCGGGCTGATCGCGATGCCAAACCCGGCCTCCTCCGGCACCGGGCTGCTCACGGTCGCGGGCTGGCTCGGCACGACGGGCGAGGAGCAGGCCTGGGCGTTCATGACGCGCCTGCACGACAACATCGCGGTCTACACCCACAGCGGCTCGGCGCCCTGCAACAACGCCGCGCGCGGCGAATACGCGATCGGCGTCTCCTTCGACATGCGGGCCGTTGCGCTCAAGAACCAGGGCGCGCCGATCGAGATCATCGTTCCGACCGACGGTGTTGGCTTCGACCTCGAAGGTGCTGCGATCCTTCGCGGCACACGCAACGAGGCGGCGGCGAAGCGGCTGATGGACTTCGCGGTCAGCGAGGCTGCCATGGCGCTCTACGGCCGCTACTATGCTCTGCTCGGCCTGCCCGGCGTGACGCCGACCGTGCAGGGCTATCCGCCCGAGTTCGCCGAACGCCTCGCCAAGGTGGACTTCGCCGCGGTGGCCGCAAACCGCGACCGGATCCTCGCCGAGTGGTCGCGCCGCTTCGACGCCAAGTCGGCGCCGCGGAACTGAGGCGCGGGTGGACACCACCCTCTCTGCACGCCAGTCGGGCGCGGCGGCTCAGGCTCCCGCCGCGCCCGCGACCGACGATGACTATCTCGTCGCTCGCCGGCTGACGAAGCGCTTCGGAACCTTCACCGCGCTCGCCGACGTGTCGCTCACCATCAGGCGTGGCGAGTTCGTCTGCTTCCTCGGGCCCTCGGGTTGCGGCAAGACCACGCTCTTGCGCGCCATCGCTGGGCTCGACCCGCAGGACGAGGGAACGATCGTCCAGGCGGGCCGTGACATCTCCGCCCTGCCGCCCTCGAAGCGTGACTTCGGCATCGTGTTCCAGTCTTACGCGCTGTTCCCGAACATGACCGTGCTCGCGAACGTTGGCTACGGGCTCGTGTCGCAGAAGCTGCCGAAGGCGGCGGTCGAGAACCGCGTGCGCGACCTCCTCTCCCTCGTCGGCCTGTCTGACCAGTGGTGGAAGTATCCGGCCCAGCTCTCGGGCGGGCAGCAGCAGCGCGTGGCGCTCGCGCGCGCGCTTGCGATGAACCCCGGCCTTCTTCTGCTCGACGAGCCGCTCTCGGCGCTCGACGCTCTCGTGCGCGTCCACCTCCGCGCCGAGATCAAGGCGCTGCAGCGGCGCCTCGGCATCACCACCATCATGGTCACGCACGACCAGGAGGAGGCGCTCTCGATCGCCGACCGGATCGTCGTGATGAACAAGGGGCGGATCGAGCAGGTCGGCACGCCCGACCGCGTGTACCGGCACCCGGCGACGATGTTCGTCGCGGGCTTCGTCGGCCGGATGAATGCTCTGCCGGGCGTTGTGGCGGATGCCGGAACGGTCGCGGTCGGCCAGGCGGCGATCGCGGCCGATTCGGCCGCCGCCTTTCCCGCAGGCGCGAAGGTGCAGGTCTGCATCAGGCCGGAGGACGTGCAGCCCGATCTCGGCGGGCTTCCCGGCACGAGGCTCGCAGCGACGGTCCGCGGGTTCGAGTATCTCGGCTCGATCGCGCGCGTCGAACTCGAGGCGGTCGGCCTGCCGCTGACGGCGGAGCTCTCCGACACGGCGTTCCGGACGCTGTCGCTGTCGCCGGGCGATGGGCTGACGGTCGTGGTGCCGCCAGGCCGGGTCCTGCTCTTCCCCCGCGCCGAGCAAGGCTGAGGCGGTGACGGCAGCAAGCGGTGCAGTCGCGGCGGCAGAGCCTCTGCCGCGCGTCAAGCCGCTCAAGTCGGCCGATGACCATGTGCTGACCGCCGTCATCGCGCTCGCGGCGGCGTTCCTCGTGTTCGGCCTCGTGCTGCCGCTCGGCGCCCTCCTGATCAAGAGCTTCCAGGACGAGAGTGGCGCCTTCGTCGGGCTTGCCAACTTCATCCGCTACTTCAAGACGCCGGCCCTGGTCGGCTCCCTCTGGAACAGTCTCTGGGTGGCGGGGCTGACCACGGCGATCGTTCTGCCGCTTGCGTTCGCCTATGCCTATGCACTGACGCGGAGCGCGATCCCCTTCAAGGGGCTGTTCCGCGCCATCGCGCTCCTGCCGATCCTCGCGCCGTCGCTCCTGCCCGCGCTCGCGCTCATCTACCTCTTCGGGAACCAGGGCATGTTGCGCGGGCTCCTGATGGGCGGGACGATCTACGGCCCGCTCGGTATCGTCGTCTCGCAGGTGTTCTACTGTTTCCCGCCCGCCTTCCTGATCCTCGCCACCGCCCTCTCGGGCGCCGATGCGCGGCTCTACGAGGCGGCCGAGGCGCTGCGCGCGACGCGCATCCGCGTGATGCGGACGGTGACCCTGCCCTCGGCCCGCTACGGCATGGTCTCGGCCGGCTTCGTCGTGTTCACGCTCGTGATCACGGATTTCGGCATCCCGAAGGTGATCGGCGGCTCGTTCAACGTGCTCGCGACCGACGTCTACAAGCAGGTGGTCGGGCAGCAGAACTTCCAGATGGGCGCGGTCGTCGGCATGGTGCTGCTCGCCCCCGCCGTGCTTGCCTTCCTGGCCGACCAGTGGGCGCAGCGGCGGCAGACCTCCTCGGTCTCGGCACGCGCCGTTCCCTATGTCCCGAAGCCCCGGCCGCGGCGTGACGTGCCGCTGTTCGTCCACTGCGCGATCATCTCGGGCCTGATGGTCGGGCTGATCGGCGTCGCCGCCTGGGGCAGCGTGGTGACGTTCTGGCCCTGGAACCTCTCGCTGACGCTTGCCAACTACGACTTCGCGCGGTTCGACAGCGCAGGCTGGGGAAGCTGGTGGAACAGCGTGACCATGGCCGGCTGGACGGCCGCGATCGGCGCCCCGCTCGTGTTCCTGTTCGCTTACGGCATCGAGCGGGCCAAGGCTGCCCCGGGGCTTGCGGGGCTCGTTCGGCTTGCCGCGACCGTGCCGCTCGCCGTGCCGGGTCTCGTGCTCGGCATCGCCTACATCTTCTTCTTCAACGCGCCGGGCAACCCCGCCGGCTTCCTCTACGGCACTATGGCGATCCTCGTGCTGAACTCGCTGGTGCATTTCTACACCGTCTGCCATCTCGCCTCGGTGACGGCGCTGAAGCAGCTCGACCCTGAGTTCGAGAGCGTCGCGGCGAGCCTCAAGGTTCCGGTGTGGCGGAACTTCTTCGCCGTGACCGTGCCGATCTCGCTGCCGGTAATCCTCGACGTCGCGATCTACCTCTTCGTCAACGCGATGACGACCGTCTCGGCCGTGGTCTTTCTCTACGCCCCGGAAACAAAACCCGCCTCCGTCGCGCTCGTGCAGATGGACGAGGCCGGCCAGGCTTCGGCTGCGGCGGCGATGGCGATGACGATCCTCGCGACCTCGGCTGCCGTGAAGGGCCTTCACGTTCTCGCCGACAACCTGATCTCGCGCCGCACGCAGGCCTGGCGCAGGCGCTGAGCCGCGTTCAGAACTGGCCGCGCTGCAGGCGAAACACGTCCGGGCTCACCGGGTCGGCGACATAAGCCAATCTCAGACCGAAGGGACGTGGGGCGTTCGGCGGCGCGTTCGGCGGCTGCGCGGCCGGAATCACCTGAAGCTGCGCAAGCCGCCCCTCGGCATCGAGGCCGCGGAACACGAGCGTCGAGCCATCCGCCAGGGCGACGCCGCCTGCGACCGAACCTGGCCGCCAGCTGAGCGAGGCGAAATGCGCGCGCAGCGCCTCGGCGGCGTTGATGAGCGCCTCCGGCCGCGCCGTCGCGTCCGCCGGCGGGCCCCAGAGCACCGTCACCTGGATCAGCCGCTTCGACTGGTGGCCGAGGATGTAGGAGATTCGCGCCGTCCCGGCGTCGGGGATCAGGTTCGGCACGGCGATGCTCAGCACCTGAGTGCGCTCGACCGGCGTCTGTTCGGAAGCGATCCGTTCCGCTGCCTGGGGGAAATCGCGCCGGATCGCGGCGCGGACCTGAGCCTCCGTCATGCCGAACTTCGCCGAGCGGAACCCCTCGACCACCGCGATGTTCTCCTGGGCCGCCGCTTCGGCCTGCGGCGCTTGGGGCTGAGCGGCAGGGGCCTGGGGCGCCTGGGCCTGGGGCGCCTGGGCCTGGGGTGGCTGGGCCTGGGGTGGCTGGGCCGGAGGACGCGTCGGTTGCTGCGGACCCTGCGCCTGGGCGGAGGCGGCAGCAAGCACGAGAAGGGCAATGGCGGGCACGCGCATGGCGCGACAATGCCGTATCATCGCCGCCGCCGCCACCGGGACCTGCGTCCAGCCGCTCACGCCCGAAGGCGTGACGGCCCCCGCCTTCCCGCGCTACTCTGCCGCGAGGAGGGCGATCACCGCGCGATGGCGACCATTCTTTCCGACAAACGGACAATGGCGTCCGCGAACGGCCCCTATCCGGCCGAGTCGCTCATTCCGGAGCGGCTCTCCGGAACAGAGCAGATCTGCAGCCTCTTCTCCTATGACGTCGACTTCATCACCGACGCGACGGCGATGACGCCCGCCGACATGCTCGGCAAGCCGATCGGGCTCGAACTCGGCCCCGGGACGCCCGATTCGGCGAAGGTGCACGGCTATATCGTCCGGCTTCAGCTCGGCGACTTCCTCGGCGGCGCCTTCGGCATGGCCTATCGCCGAATCTCCTGCAGGATCGTTCCCTGGTTCTGGTTCCTCGACCACACACGCGACTGCCGCGTGTTCCAGAACCAGACCGTGCAGGAGATCCTCGAGATGCTGTTCGGCGACGCGGGCTTCACCGACTACCGGTTCACCCTGCGGGGAAAGCTGAACCCGCGCAGCTACGTGATCCAGTACAACGAGACCGACTACGCCTTCGCCTGCCGGCTGATGGCGGAGGAGGGGCTGGTCTGGTGGTTCTCCTGCGCTCTCGATTCGCACACCCTCGTCATCACCGACAGCAACGACGGGCTGAAGACAGCCGGGGCCGCAGCGCTGAAGGTGCCGCCGCGGGAGGCCTCGCAGGTGCGCAACAGTTTCGAGAACTGGCGCGAGACGCATGAGTGGAAGCCCGGCAAGGTTGCGGTGGGTGACAGCGAGTTCCGCGCCATCTCGACCGACCTGACCAACGAGGCCTCGTCCGTGCTCGGGCTGCCGCTCGCCGACAGCTTCGAACTCTTCGCCTGGCCAGGGCGTTACCCGACCAAGGGCAAGGGTGACAGCCCCGCGGCGCGCACCGATGGCGAGTCGATCGCGGCGCATTTCATCGAGGCTCTCGAATCGGAAGCGACACGTCTCGAGTTCGTCACGGAATCGCACGCGCCCATGCTCGGCGTCCCGGTCGAGAAGCTCGACAGCGCCCAGGAGACCTCCGGCACCGTCTACATCGTCGAACGGGTCAGCCGCATGATGGCGGACGAGACTCACCTCAACGCGCGTTCGATCCCCCTCTGCCGCACGACGGTGACGCTGATCCCGGAAGACAGGGTCTATCGCTCGCGACCACTGCCGCCGCGTCCTGCCCTGCCGAACCTGATGCTTGGCACGGTGGTCGGCCCGGCTGGCGAGGAGATCCACGTCGACGAGTTCGGGCGCGTCAAGGTCAAGTTCCACTGGGACAGGCTGGGCACCAGCGACGAGAACGCCTCATGCTGGATGCGCCTGGCCCAGCCATGGGCGGGCGAAGGCTTCGGCATCATCGCGCTGCCGCGGATCGGCACCGAGGTGATCGTTGGCTTCCTCGACGACGACATCGACCACCCCGTCGTGCTCGGCTGCCTGCACAATAATGAGAAGACCGTCCCCGTCACGCTGCCCGACAACAAGACGCAGACGGGCATCATAACCCGCTCCTCCACCGGCGGCGGCAGCGCCGACTACAACGCGCTGATCTTCGACGACAAGAAGGGCTCTGAGAAGGTCACGTTCCAGGCGCAGAAGGACTATGACCGCCTCGTCAAGAACAACGAGACGGTGAAGGTTCAGGTCGACCGCACCGTACTCATCGAGGGCAAGCAGAAATACGACGTCAAGGGCGACTACGACCTCACGGTGCAGCAGGGCAACCACAAGCTGGTGATCGCCCAAGGTAACTTCGACACCAAGGTCGGCAGTGGCAACGTCAAGCTCGTGGTCTCGACCGGCGACCTCACGACCAAGGTCGACCTCGGCAAGATCGATACGGAGGCGATGCAGTCGATCGAGCTGAAGGTGGGGTCGAGCTCGATCAAGATCGACCAGTCGGGCGTGACCATCAAGGGCACGATGATCAAGATCGAGGGCAGCGGCATGTTCGATGCGAAGGCGCCGATGGCCAAGCTCTCCGGCGATGGGATGGTGATGCTCAAGGGCGGCATCATCATGATCAACTGAAGCGGCGGATGAGCGCGCCCCGCCCCCCCGTGAAGCTCGCCTCCGCAGTCGTCACGACGGTGCTCGAACGCGCCGACCTCGCGCCCGAGGCCGCTGCCGCCGCGACAGGCTGCGTCGATGCTGCGGCCGCGCTCGCCGCCATCGTTCGGTTGGGCATGATGGCGGATGCGGCCCGCTTCATGGCCCATGCCCTGCCAAAGCGCGAGGCGGTGTGGTGGGCCTGCATGTGTGCGCGCGCGACCGACCCGGCACCGGCGCCGCCCGACGCCGAGGCGCTCGCCGCCGCAGAGGCCTGGGTCCGCAGGCCTGAGGAGGATCTCCGCCGCGCGGCGATGGCCCGTGCCGAAGCCGCCGGGTTCCGCAGCGCCGAGGCCTGGGCCGCCGTCGGCGCCTTCTGGTCGGGCGGCAGCATGGCGCCGCCGGGCCAGCCGGTCGTTCCTCCGGCCGATCATCTGACCGGGGTGGCCGTCGCCGGCGCGGTGTCGCTCGCCGCTGTGCGCCGTGAGCCCGAGAGAGCCGAGGCTACGTTCCGCCGCTTCGTCGAGAGCGGGCTCGACATCGCCGCCGGCGGGTCGGGGCGGATCGTCTGAGGAGCGGAGCGCACGCATGGCCTTCCCCGCCGCCCGGCTGACCGACATGCATGTCTGCCCGATGTTCACGGGGCCCGTACCGCATGTTGGCGGCCCGATCATCGGCCCGGGCGCGCCGACGGTGCTGATCATGAACCTTCCCGCGGCGCGGGCGACCGACCTGTGCGTCTGCGTCGGCCCGCCGGACATGATCGCCCGTGGTTCCGCCACCGTGATGATCATGAACCTTCCCGCCGCTCGGGTGCTCGACACCTGCGCCCATGGCGGCATGATCGTCGGCCCAGGGGCGCCGACCGTGCTGATCGGCGGCTGAGGCGGCGATGGAACTCGTCCTCTCCGTCGTGCGATGCCCGGACGCTGCGGTTCCAGCGACGCGCCGCCTCGCGGGAGGCGAACTGTCGATCGGCCGCGGCGAGGCCTGCGACTGGGTCCTGCCCGACCCGAACCGTCACCTCTCCAAGCACCACTGCACGATCGCCTTCCGGTCCGGCCGCTGGACGGTGACGGATCAATCGACGAACGGAACGTTCCTTGACCGGTCTTCGGAGCCGATCGGCCGTGGCGCCACGGCGCCCTTGCGCGACGGCAGCCGGCTCACCTTGGGCGAGTACGAGATCGAGGTGCGGCTCGTGGAGGGTGCGCGCGCTGCGGGCTTCGCCCCTGCCGCCAACCCCTTCGACGACGACCCCTTCGCGCCCCCGAAGCCCGCGCCGGCGCCGTTCCAGAACGACCCGTTCGGGCGCGATCCCTTCGCCGTCGAGGCGCCGCGCCAGCCCGTCGCGCAGGACCCATTCGCCGATCTCGGCGGCACGCCGCCGCCCGGGGCACCGGTTCTACCCGACGATTTCGACCCGCTCTCCGACATCCAGGGCGGTGACAGGCTCCAGGACCCGTCCTGGACCGCGTCGGGCAGCCGGCCTGACCACGCGCCGGCTGCGTCCGATGCCTTCGTCCCGCCGCGGGTGACGCACAACGCCATCCCCGACGACTGGGACCTCGATCTCACCCCCGCCGCTCCCGCCCCACCCGGCGCGCCGGCGCCGATCGCCGCCTCGGCCAGACCGCCGCCCCTCGCCGGCGCTGTCGCCGCGGCGCCGGCCGGGCGCCAGGCATCGGTCGATCGTTTCGGTGCCGATCGTACACCGCCGGCGCCGGCGCAGAGCGGCGAGCCGGGCCCGGACCTGCTCGCCGCCTTCCTCTCGGGCGCTGGCCTGCCCGATCTTGCGCGCCGCAGCGCCGTGCCGCCGGAGGAGCTGATGCGCGGGCTTGGGGCCGCCTTCCGAGCCTTCGTCGAAGGGCTGCGCGAGGTGCTGATCACGCGCGCCTCAATCAAGAGCGAGTTCCGAATCGAGCAGACCATCATCGCCGCGCGCGGCAACAACCCGCTGAAGTTCAGCCCCTCGGTCGAGGACGCGATCGCGGCGATGCTCGGCGAGGCGCGCGGCGCCTTCATGGGGGCGGAGGCGGCCGTGCGCGACAGCCTCGACGACATCAAGCGCCACGAGATGGCGACGATCGCGGCGATGCAGGCGGGTCTGCGCGCCGTGCTTGCAGCGCTCGATCCCGAGAAGCTGCGCGAGGAGGCGGAGGCCGCCGGCGGGCTCAGCCTGCTGCCGGCGCAGCGCCGCGCCCGCGCCTTCGAGCTGTTCGAGGCGCGCTTCGCCGCGCTCGCGCGCGATGCCGAGAACACGACCGACGGCGTGTTCGCTCGCGCCTTCGCGCGCGCCTACGAGGCGGCCGGCGGGCGCGGATAAGACACGGCGGGAGCCGGGGGAGAGCGTGATGAGGCCTGGCAACGCAACGGTTCCGCGGCGGCTCGCGCTGGTCGGCGCGGCGGTTCTGCTCGCAACCGGGGGCGGCCAACCGCCGCCGCCAGTGGTCGATCTCACGATCACGATCGGCCCCGGGATCAATCCCGGGCTGGACGGCCGCCCGCTGCCCGTCGCCGTGCGGCTCTACCTGCTCGCGGCGGCCGGAAAGTTCGAGGGCGCCGATGTCTTCGCCCTGATCGAGCGCGAGCAGGCAACGCTCGGGGCGGAACTGATCGCGCGCGAGGAACTCACGTTCACGCCGGGCTCCACCCGCCAGATCACCCGCGAGGCCGACAGCCGCACCCGCTTCCTCGGCGCCGCGGTGCTGTTCCGCGACATCGACCGCGCCCGCTGGAAGGCAATCGCGCCCGTCGCCTCGACCGGCACGACGCGGCTCAGGCTTGCCGCCGACAGGATCGAGGCAACGCTTACGCCCGCGTGAGGAAAAGGTGTAGTCTCCCGCAGCGGTTGCGATCGGGCCGCACTGCCCCAAGCGAACGGTTCCGGAACGGGATGCGCTGACGAAACGATGTTCTGGCAGAACAAGGTCGTCTGGCACGAGGGCATGTTCCTGCGTGCGCAGCACTTCCAGCAGCAGGACCGCTACCTCGAGGCGCTGGTGCGCGGCACCGCCGCGGCGCTCGTGCCGCACCCATGGGGCTTCGCCTCGCTCGCGATCGACCGTGACCTGCTCGGCACCGGCCGCTTCGCCGTCTCCTCGGCGTCAGGCCTCTTCGAAGACGGCACCCCCTTCACGATCCCCGAACAGGCCGACCATCCGCCGCCGCTCGAGCTCGGCGAACAGGCGCGCAACTGCCTCGTCTTCCTCGCCGCGCCGATCCGCCAGGCCGGCGCGCTCGAGATCGCGGCGGACGGGCCGGACGCGGCCACGACTCGGTTCGCGCCGGCAGCCTACGAGGCCTTCGACTCGCATTCGACGAGCCCGACCGCTGCCGAACTTCAGGTTGGGCGGCTGCGCCTTCGCTACCTGCTCGAGACCGAGGATCGGGCAGGCTATGTCGGCCTCGCCGCGGCGCGCATCCAGGAGGTGCTGCCCGACCGGCGCGTCATCCTCGACGAGCGCTGGATCCCGCCGGCGCTGCTCGCCTCCGCAACGCCGCCGCTGGTCGGCCTCCTCAACGAGCTCACCGGCATGCTGCGGCAGCGCGCCGAGGCGATCGCGGCGCGGCTCGGCCAGCCGGGCGCGCGCGGCGTCGCTGAGGTGGCCGACTTCATGCTGCTGCAGGCGATCAACCGCGTCGAGCCCGTGCTCGCGCACTGGGCCGCGTCGGGCAACGTCCATCCCGAGGCGCTGTGGCGAGCGCTCGCCTCGCTCGCGGGCGAGCTTGCGACCTTCACCGAAGCCTCGCGCCGCCCGCCGCAATACCCGGCCTACCGGCACGAGGACCTGCAGCGGAGCTACGCGCCGGTGGTGGCGGATCTCCGCAAGTCGCTCTCGGCGGTGGTCGAGACGACGGCGGTGGCGATCCCGCTGCAGGAGCGGCGGCACGGCGTGCGCGTCGGCCCGTTGACGGACCGGAACCTTCTCAAGGCGGCACAGTTCGTCCTCTCCGTGCAGGCCGACATGCCGGGCGAGCAGATCCGCCGCATCTTCCCCAACACGGTGAAGATCGGCGCGGTCGAGCACATCCGCGAGCTCGTCAACGTCGCGCTGCCCGGGATCGCGATCCGCCCGCTGCCGGTTGCGCCGCGGCAGATCCCCTTCTACGCGGGCGCGACCTATTTCGAGCTCGACCGCGGCAGCCCGCACTGGGCGCAGATGCAGACCTCGGGTGGCTTCGCGATCCATGTCTCGGGCGAGTACCCGAACCTGAAGATGGAACTCTGGGCGATCAGGGGCTGAGGGAGAGGGCGCGATGGTGCAGGACAACCCCTTCGCCGAGCCCGAGGACAACGACCGGACGGTGATCCGCCCGAGCCCGGGCGGCAGGCGGCCCGCGGCACCGCCGCAGCAGGCAGCCCCGCCGCCCTTGGCGGCGGCGCCCGAGCCCGCTTCGGGCCCCGTGGCGGGAAGCGCCGAGACGCTGCCGCTCGTCGGCGTCAACCCTCTGGTCGCTGCCGCAGCGCCGCTGCTCGACCTGGTCGGGCGGCTACGCAACACCGCGCGGCCGCCCGACAGCGGCGACCTTCGCGAGCGCGCCGTCGCGGCGATGCGGCAGTTCGAGCAGGACGCGCGCGCCACGGGGCTTGCGCCTGAGCAGCTTCGAGCGGCGCACTACGCCCTCTGCGCTACACTCGACGACGTTGTGCTGAACACGCCCTGGGGCAGCCAGGGGCCGTGGAACACCGCGAGCCTGATCGCCACCTTCCATCGCGAGGTCGGCTCTGGCGATCGCTTCTTCCAGCTGCTCGAGCGGCTGCAGAAGGAGCCCCGCAAGTTCCGCGAGACGCTCGAGCTGATGCATCTCTGCGTCAGCCTCGGGTTCCAGGGGCGCTACCGCCTCTCGCCGCGCGGCCCGGCCGAGCTCGAACGCCTGCGCGAGGGGCTCTACGCGGTGATCGCGGCGCAGCGGCCGCCGCCCGAGCGCGCGCTTTCGCCGCGCTGGCGCGGGCTTGCCGCGCGCTGGCGGCCGCCCGGCCGGGCGATCCCGCTCTGGGTTGCCGGCGCGCTCGCGCTCGCGCTCATGGGTGGGCTCTACTCCTGGTTCTCGTTCTCGCTCGCCGGCCGCTCCGATGCCGCCTTCGCGGCGCTCAACGCCGTGCTGCCGGTCGCCCAGCCGGCGCTCGCGCGCGTCGCCCCGCCGCCGCCACCGCCGCCGCCACCGCCGCCCGATGCGCGGCCTGACCAGCTCACGCGCATCCGCACCTTCCTCGCGCCCGAGATACGCGACGGTCTCGTCGCCGTCGTCGCCACGCCGCAGACGATCGTCGTGCGGATCAAGGCGACCGGCATGTTCGGCTCCGGCAGCGCCACCGTGACGCAGCGTTTCGTCCCGATCCTGGAACGGATCGGCTCGGCGCTCAAGGACGAGCCCGGAGAAGTGCTGGTGCTCGGCCATTCCGACAGCCAGCCGATCCGCACCGTGCAGTTCCCCTCGAACTGGCACCTCTCGAACGCGCGTGCCGAAGCCGCGCTCGCCCCGCTCGGGCGGGGGATCGGCGATCCGGCGCGGCTCAAGGCAGAGGGCCGCGGCGACGCAGAGCCGGTGGCCGACAACGCAACGGCCGAGGGACGCGAGCAGAACCGCCGCATCGAGCTCGTCCTGCCGCGCGAGGAGTTGCTGCGCCGATGACGCCCCCTGCCGGCCTCTCCGCGCTTGCCGGAAACCCCTGGGTGCATGCCATCGCTGGGCTCGTCGGCGTCGTCCTGCTCTCCGTCCTCGTCTGGGTTTTCGGGCCGATCCTCCAGGTCGGCGGCGTCGCGCCGCTCGGGAACGAGATCGTCCAGATCGCCGTCATCGCGCTGCTCGTCCTCGCCTGGGCTGTGTTCACGTTCCTGTCGTTCCGTGCGCGCAAGAAGGCGGAAGCCGCGCTGATCGAGGGCGCCGCGTCCGGTCCGGCCGACCCCTCGGCCCAGGCCGCCGCCGAGGAGGTCGCCGCGCTGAAGGGGCGGCTCGCCGAGGCGCTGAAGCTGCTCGCCAAGGCGCGCGGCGGCCGCGGGCTCTACGAGCTTCCGTGGTATGTCATCATCGGCCCGCCCGGTTCCGGCAAGACCACGGCGCTGATGAACGCGGGCCTGACCTTTCCGCTCGCGGATCGCATGGGCGCAGCCCCGCTTGCCGGCGTCGGCGGCACGCGGCTCTGCGACTGGTGGTTCACCGACGAGGCGGTGCTGATCGACACGGCCGGTCGCTACACCACGCAGGACAGCGACGCGGCGGTGGACAAGGCCGGCTGGCAGGGGTTCCTGCAGCTCCTGCGCCGCAACCGCCCGCGCGCGCCGCTCAACGGCGCCCTCGTCGCGATCAGCCTCGCCGAACTCGCCACCGCGACCCGCGAGGAGCGGCTCGGCCACGCTCGCGCCGTGCGGTCGCGGCTGAAGGAGCTCGACGAGACGCTCGGTGTGCGCCTGCCGGTCTATGTGCTCTTCACCAAGGCCGACCTGATCGCCGGCTTCACCGAATACTTCGACGATCTCGACAAGGAGGGGCGCGAGCAGGTCTGGGGTGTCACGTTCGGAGCGGAGGAGACGGGCGCGGGCGGCTTCGCGCAAGCCTTCCGCGAGCTGATCGAGCGTGTGACGGCGCGCATCCCCGAGCGCGTGCAGGCAGAGCGCAGCGTCGACCGACGCGCGGCGATCGCGAGCTTCCCCGTGCAGATCGCCTCGATGGAGGGGCCGGCGTCGGAGTTCCTCGATGCCGCCTTCCGCGACAGCACGCTCGACGCCGCGCCGTTCCTGCGCGGAATCTATCTCACCTCCGGAACGCAGGAAGGCACGCCGATCGACCGCCTGACCGGGGCGATGGCGCGGCTCTTCAACATGCCGCGCACGCGCGCCGCCGCAGCGCAGCCTGGGCAGGGGAGGAGCTACTTCCTCGCGCGTCTCCTGCGCGAGGTGGTGTTCGCCGAGAGCGGTCTTGTCAGTCTCAAGCCGGGTGCAGCCGCACGGCGGCAGGCGCTGACCGTCGCCGTCTGGGGCATCGCCGCGCTTGCCGTCGCCGGCATGGGGGCCGTGTGGTTCGCGGCCTGGCGCGGCAACGAGGCCGAGATCAGCCGCCTCGAAGCGGCGGTGCGCCAGCTCGAGGCGACGGCGCGCCCGCTCCCGCTCGACCCGGTCGCGGACGCGAACCTTCCCTCCGTCCTGCCGTTCCTGAACGAGGCGCGCGCCCTACCCTATGGCCGCGACAACCGGGCCAAGGGCTCGGGCTTCGGGTTGAGCCAGGCGCCGAAACTCGCCGCGGCGGCCGACTCCGTCTATCGCCGCGCGCTCGACCGCGTGCTCCTGCCGCGCCTGATCTGGCGCCTCGAGAGCCAGATGCGCGGGGCGCTGCAGCAGCCCGAGTTCCTCTACGAGGCAAGCCGCGTCTATCTCATGCTCGGCGGGCAGGGGCCGCTCGACCGGGCGCTCGTGCGCGACTGGATGATGCTCGACTGGGCTCAGGCCTTCCCCGCGCCGCAGCAGACGGCGATGCGCGGCGACCTCGCCCGGCATCTCGATGCGATGCTGGAAGGATCGATGCCCGCCTACCCGCTCGACGGCGCGCTGATCGATGAGGCGCGGCGGGTGTTCAGCCGTCTGCCGCTCGCCGGCCGCGCCTATTCCCGCCTGCGCCCGATCGCCGCCGCCGCCAACCCCCCGCCCTGGACGCCGGGGGAGGCCGCGGGCCCTGCCGGAGCGCGCGTCTTCACCCGCCCCTCCGGCCAGCCGCTGACGGCGGGCGTGCCCGGCCTCTTCACGCGCGAGGCCTTCCATCGCCTCGTGCTGCCGAACCTCGAGGCGGTGGCGCGCGAGGTGGCGCAGGAGAGCTGGGTGCTCGGGCCGGGCAACGAGGTTCGGCTTGACGACGCAGCGCTCGTGCGGCTGCAGCAGGACGTTCTAAACCTCTACTACGACGACTACGCCCGGATGTGGGACGGCATGCTGGCCGACCTTACGATCGCGCCATTCCGCGGCCTCGGCCAGGCGGTCGATCTGCTGAACATCCTTTCGGCGCCGCAATCGCCGATGCGTGACCTGCTCGTCTCCGCCGCGCGGCAGCTTACCCTCTCCGCCCCGCCCGATGCGCCGGCGCAACAACCGGCTGGCGCTGCTCCCGCGCCGCCCACCGCCTCGGCGCGGCTGCAGGCGGTGTTCGGGGCCGCACAGCCCGGAGCGCCGCCGCCCCCGCCTCCCGGCACGGCGATCGACGAACGCTACGCGAGACTCAGACAATATGTCGGCTCGGGCCCCGGCGCGCCGGTGGACAATACGCTGCGCATGCTGTCGGAGCTCTATCAGCAGCTCGCGCGGATGGCGGCGAACCCGGGCCAGCCGATCACGCCCGGTGCGGGGCTTGACCCCGTTCAGGCGCTGCAGGGCGAGGCCGCGCGCATACCGCCGCCCGTCGATGGCTGGGTCCGCGCGGTCGCCCAGGGCGGAACGGCGGTGCGCGCGGGCGGGGCGCAGGCGGCGCTTGCGGGGGCCTTCCAGGCGGGCGTCGCCCCGCTCTGCCAGGCCGCGATCACCAACCGCTTCCCCTTCGTGCGCACCGCCACCGCCGAGACGCCGATGGACGATTTCGCCCGCCTGTTCGCCCCTGGCGGGCTGATCGACGGGTTCTTCAACACGAACCTCCGCCCCTTCGTGGACACGACGCAGCGCACCTGGCGGCTGCAGGCCGTCGAGGGCGTGACGCCGCGCGTCGATGTCGCGAACTTCCAGCGCGCCGCGGTGATCCGCGACGTGTTCTTCGCTGGCGGAGCGCAGCCGACGGTGCGTTTCGAGATCCAGCCCGTGGCGATGGACCCGGGTGCCCAGTCGGCCCTGCTCGACCTCGACGGGGTGTCGATCAGCTACAGCCACGGGCCCTCGCGGCCGACGCTTGTGACATGGCCCGGAACGAACCGGATGAACAATGTCCGACTTGTGTTCACGCCGCCACCGGCGGGCGGGGAGGGGGCGATCAACGCCTCTGGCCCCTGGGCGCTGTTCCGGCTGTTCGCTCGCGCCCAGGTGGCGCCGGGCCGGGCGCCGGAGGAGTTCACCCTCACCTTCAGCCTTGGCGAGCGGCAGGTGAGCTACGTTGTGCGTGCCGGCAGCGTGTTCAATCCGTTCAACCTGCGCGAACTGGCGGAGTTCCGGTGCCCGAGCCTGCAACCGTGACGCTTGCCGCGCCTGCCCGCAGGGGCTGGTTCGGCAAGCTTCCGACGCATGGCGACTTCGTGCGCTCGGGCCTTCCGGAGGATACGGTGGCGGCGTGGGACTCCTGGGTGCGCGCAGGGCTTGCGGCAAGCCGCGAGGCGCTCGGCGAACGCTGGCTCGCGGCGTTCCTGGAGGCTCCGGTCTGGCGGTTCCGCCTCGCCCCGGGGCTTGCCGGCGCGGCCGGCCTCGTGGGCGTCGTTGCCCCTTCGGTCGACCGTGCGGGGCGCTACTTCCCACTGATGCTCGGTGCGACCATGGCACGGCCGCCTGAGCCCTCCGAGGCGCTGCCCTGGTTCGACGCGCTCGCCGCTGCGGCGGCCGAAGCGGTGGTCGAGGACTGGCCGCAGGCGAGGCTCGCCGAGGTGATGGAGGCGGCGGGCGAACCGCCCGAGGCCGGCGTGCTCCACAGCGGCGCGACCTTCGCGACCGAGGGCGCGCCGCGCGTCGCGCCGGCCCTGCGCCGCAGCGCCGTGCTGCCGCCCCCGGCTGCCTTCGCCGCCCTGCTCGACGACGGAGCCGGCTGATGCGCCGCCTTGCCGAGTGCTGGGGTGCGACGCATCCCGGAACGGTCCGGTCAAGCAACCAGGATGCCTATCTGATGCGGCCCGAGCTCGGTCTCTGGGTGGTGGCCGACGGAGCCGGCGGGCATGGCGGCGGCGAGATCGCCTCCGCCGCGGTTGCCGAGGGGCTTCGCGCGCTGCCGTCGCATCTTTCCACGGGCGAACTCCTCGGGCGCGTGCGATCCGCGCTGAGCGACACCAACGCAAGGCTCCGTGCCGAGGCGGCGTCGCGGGGGCCACGCGCGCTCTTGGCCTCGACCGTCGTCGCGCTGCTCGTACGCGACGGCCATTTCGCCTGCCTCTGGGCGGGCGACAGCCGCTGCTATCTCGCGCGCGGCGGTGCTGTCACCTGCATCACCCGCGACCACAGCCTCGTTCAGGAACTCCTCGACCGCGGCGAAATCACCGAGGAGGCGGCGGAGCGGCATCCGCAGGCGAACGTCGTCACCCGCGCGGTAGGAGCCGATGATGCGTTCGCCCTCGACAAGGTGACGGGACAGGTCCAGCCCGGCGACGTGTTCCTGCTGATGAGCGACGGGGTGAGCAAGACACTTGGCGCAGGCCTGCTCGCCGAGACGGTGGCGGCGGCCGAGGGTCAGGCGCTTGCGGATGCACTGATCGCGCTCGCGATGAGCCGCGGCTCGACGGATAATGTGACGGTGGTGGTGGTGCGCTGCCGCTGACGCCGCGCTCGCGGCGCGCCTTGTGGCCAGCTGCTTCCGTCCCGGTTGCGGAAAGAAAAGCGGCGTTCCGCTGCCGGAACGCCGCTGCATCTCCGACCCGTGGCGGCTGGGTCACACCGGCGTCGCCCTCACATCGTGGTCGCCTGGCCGATGTCGTAGCCGACCTTCATCTTCGAGGCGTCCTTGCCCGTGACGTCGCTTCCCGTATAGCTGTACTCGAACTTGGTGAAGTTGAGGCTGATGCTCTCGCTTGGCGCGCCGTCGCCTCCCGACGACACCGAGTAGCCTGACACCAGCGTGTTCTCGAACTTGTAGATGCAGAGCTCGGCGAGTTCCTTGCCAGTGCGCGTCATGGCGATCTTCACCGTCTTGCCCTCGTTGCCGACGAGCCCTGCCTCGAAGATCTTCGGCGAGGCCTTGTCCATCAGCTTCGTGACAACGACCTCGGAGACGGACGGGGCCGAGGCCTCGCGGTTCTCGGCGCCGCCGGTCGGCGTCGAGATCCCCCGCCCGGAGCCGAACTGGAACGAGTTGACCTCGATCCATTTCTCGTAGCCCTTGGCCGTGACATTCCCTTCGATCCCGTCGAAGTGCATGAAGATGGGCATCAGCGTCGTCCTTCCAGTCTTTGTTGCGCTCACGGCACGACGAGGGTTCGCCCCGCCGGGTGCGTGTCAGTCGAGACCGTAACGGAACCCCCCGTCTGAATCCAGTCCCACATGGGCGGCGGTGATGGTTCCGCCAACGGCCAGGCGTTCGAGAATTCTGGCCGAGAGCGCAGGCAGCATGGTTCGCGACAGGATGTTTTCGACGTTGCGCGCTCCGGAGGCGCTCTCCTTGCAGCGCGCGGCGATCGCCTCGACGATCGCCTCGTCCCAGGTGAAGGGGGCGCGGTAGTTCTCGAAGAGCCGCTTCCGGATCCGCCCGAGCTGCAGGAGCACGATCTGGCGGATGATGCTCTCGGAAAGCGGGAAGTAGGGCACCATCGTGACGCGGCCGAGGAAGGCCGGCTTGAACGACTTGAGCAGCTCCGGCCGGATCGCCTCGGCGAGCCCCGCAGGGTCGGGCATCGTCTCTGGGTCGGCACAGAGCTTGGCGATCGTGTCAGTCGCCGCGTTCGAGGTCATGATGATGATGGTGTTCTTGAAGTCGATGTCGCGGCCCTCGCCGTCCTTCATGTTCCCCTTGTCGAATACCTGGTAGAAGATGTCCTGCACGCCCGGGTGCGCCTTCTCCATCTCGTCTAGCAGCACGACGGAGTAGGGGCGGCGGCGCACCGCTTCGGTCAGCACCCCGCCTTCGCCATAGCCGACATAGCCCGGCGGCGATCCCATCAGGAGCGAGACCTTATGCTCCTCCTTGAACTCGCTCATGTTGATCACGGTGAGGTTCTGCTCGCCGCCATAGAGCAGGTCGGCGAGCGTCAGCGCCGTCTCGGTCTTGCCAACGCCGGAGGTGCCGACCATCAGGAACACGCCGAGCGGCTTGCGCGGGTCGGCGAGCTTGGCGCGGCTCGTGCGCACGGCCTCGGCAATCGCCTCCAGCGCCTGGGGCTGGCCGACGATGCGCTCCTCCATCCGTTCCTTGAGCGAAAGGATGGTGCGTATCTCGTCGGACTGCATGCGGCCAGCGGGAATGCCCGTCCAGCTCTCGACGATCTCGGCCACGGCGTTGCCGTCCACCACCGGGTGGATCAGCGGCTGCTCGCCCTGCAGAGCGCGCAAGGCCTCGGTGTCGGCGGCGAGCGTGGCCTTGAGCGCTGCGCGGTCGCCCTCCGCCTTCGGGTCTTCGATCGCCGCGCGGGTCTGACGCATGCGCGCAACGATCTCCTTCTCCTTCGCCCACCGCTCCTCGAGGGCTGCGAGTTCCTCGGACGCCTTCGCGCGCGCCTCGAGGAGTTCGGCCTTGCGGCTGCCATGGTCGCCACCCGCCGCCATCTCGCGGTCGAGGATCGCGACCTCCGTGTCGATCAGCCCGATCCTCCGCCGTCGGTCCTCGATCGGCGCAGGGATCGCGGCCTGGCTCATCGCCACACGCGCGCATGCGGTGTCGATCAGCGACACCGCCTTGTCCGGGAGCTGCCGCGACGGGATGTAGCGGGCCGAGAGCTTCACCGCCTGCTCGACCGCCTCGTCGAGGATTCGCACCTTGTGGTGGCTTTCGAGCGTGCCGACGAGGCCGCGGATCATGGCGATCGCCACCGGCTCTGTCGGCTCCTCGACCTTCACCACCTGGAAGCGGCGGGTGAGCGCTGCGTCCTTCTCGAAATACTTCTTGTATTCGGCCCAGGTCGTGGCCGCGATCGTGCGCATCTCGCCGCGCGCGAGCGCCGGCTTGAGCAGGTTTGCGGCATCGTTCTGCCCCGCCGCCCCGCCAGCGCCGATCAGCGTGTGCGCCTCGTCGATGAAGACGATGATGGGCTTGGGCGAGGCCTTCACCTCGTCGATCACGCTCTTGAGGCGGTTCTCGAACTCGCCCTTCACCCCCGCGCCGGCCTGCAGCAGGCCGAGGTCGAGCGTGCGGACCGTGACGTCCTTGAGCGCGTCGGGAACGTCGCCCTGCGCGATCCGCAACGCGAAACCCTCGACGACGGCGGTCTTGCCGACGCCCGCCTCGCCGGTGAGGATCGGGTTGTTCTGCCGCCGGCGCGTCAGGATGTCGATGACCTGGCGGATCTCCTGGTCGCGGCCGAGGATCGGATCGATCCTGCCTGCCCTGGCATTCGCGGTCAGATCGACCGTGTACTGGTCGAGCGCAGCGGTCGAGGCGGGCCGGCCTGGAGCGCCGCCCGTAGCGGGCGCTGCCGCCTCGCCGAGTGCGGTCGCCGACGCTGCCTCGGAACTGTCGCGGGTGATCGTCTCGAGGTCGCGCTTGAGCGACTCAGGCGCGATCTTTGCGAACTGCGCCGAGCTTTCGCGCAGGCCCCGCGCCATCGCCTCGTCGGTGAGCAGGGCGAGCAGGAGGTGGCCGGAGCGGATCTTCGCCGCGCCGCGCTCGAGGCTCGCGATCAGCCAGGCCTGCTTCATCAGCTCGACCACGTCGGGCGAGACCGAGGGAGCGCGCGCATTGCCGGTCTTGAACCGGTCGAGCACCCTGACAAGGTCGGCCATCACGCGGCCCGAATCGACCTCGTAGTGGCGGAGGATCGCGGCGAGGTCGGCGGAGGGGTCGTCGAGCAGCTTGGCGAGCCAGTGCTCGATCTCGATGTTGTAATGGCTACGCGAGAGGGTGAGGCCGGCCGCGGCTTCGAGCTGGCGGCGGCAGGTGTCGTTGAGCCGTCCGACCAGGGCCTTCAGGTCGATTACCGCCACTCGTTCCCTCCAAGGACCGTTCCGGAAGCCCTGCAAGCCGAGGCGAGAAGAGAGTAGGGAGTGCGCGTGCAGATTGTCCAGCGGTGGCTTTCTCGGGCAATGTGCTGCCGTTCACAGGCAGAGGACGAGCATGGCGATCGACGGTTTCGACCTTGAGCGGCTGCTCGCGCCGATCCCGGGCGATGCCCCGGCCGGCGCTGATCCGCGCGCCGATTTCTCCGCCACCTCCACCTACAACCGCCTGCGCGACGCCCGGTCCGAAGCGAGGGCCGCCGAGCGCGCGATGGACAGCAGCGGGGAGGAGGCGACGGTCCCGCCGCAGTGGCGCACCATACGCGACCTCGCCGACACGCTGCTCACAAGGCAGGCCAAGGACCTCGAGGTCGCCGCCTGGTACACCGAGGCGCTGCTCAGAAGCCATGGCTTCGCCGGTCTCGCCGCCGGTTTCCGGTTGATGCTCGGCCTCGTCGAGCGCTTCTGGGACGGGCTCTACCCGGCGCCGGACGAGGACGGGATGATCACCAAGGTCGCCCCTGTCACCGGCCTCAACGGCGAGGGCGGGGACGGCGCCCTGACACAGCCGATCCGCAAGGTTCCGCTGCTGCGCACCAGCGAGGGCCTGCCGCTTGCACTGTGGCAGATCGAGCAGGCCGACGCGCTCGAGAGCCTTGATGCGCAGCGGCGCCAGGCGCGCATCGCCGCCGGCGCGCTGACCGCGGAGGACGTGACGAAGGCGGCGGCGGCGATGCCGGTGGCGCACTGGGTCGGGCTCGCTGCCGCCCTGAGGGAGGCACGTTCAGCCTGGACCGAGCTTGCGGCCGCGCTCGACCAGCGGGCGGGGGCGGATGCGCCCCCAACGTCGCAGGTGCGTGACCTGCTTGAGTCGGCGCTCGCGATCGTGGTGCGCCTTGGCGGCGAGCGGCTTGCCGCGGCCGACCAGAGCGGCGGGCAGAGCGCCGGGCAGAGCACTGGCGCAGCGGCCGAGGCGGGTGCCGCTGAGGCTGGCGCTCCAGCCGCCGAGGAGGGAGCCGCGCTCCGCCGCGCAGCGCGGCCCGGCGAGATCGCCTCGCGGGACGATGCCCTGCGCCTTCTCGAGGAGGTGGCGCGCTGGTTTCGCCGCACCGAGCCGCACAGCCCCCTCTCCTACACCATCGAGGACGCCGTGCGGCGCGGTCGGATGACGCTGCCCGAGCTGCTCGCCGAACTCATGCCGGACGAGAGCAGCCGTTCGAGCTTCCTCATCCCGCTCGGCATCCGGCCTCCGCCGCAGGAGTAAGCGGCGTGGAGATCGCGTGACGCCCTGCACATCGGCCCCGGAACGACGCGGTCGCGCGTTGACCGGGACGTTGCGCGCCACGTATGGTTGCGGCGTGGCCGCTGCGCCCCCGGGCAGGTGCCGTCCTGCTCGTGCCTGCCCCGCGTTGCGGCGCCGCCCTCGAAGGAACGTCGCGCCGGCGCTCACGATGGACCGGCACGGACCTCCGCGGAACGGGGCGATGCACGACCGGGTGCGAGGCGTCCGTCGGCGGCGCCTAACAGGGGATGGAGAGGCAACGATGGCAAGTGTCCACGAGAAACTGACCCGGGTGCGCCGGCCGCGCGTGCACATCAGCTACGAGGTGGAAACCGAGGGTGCTGCGGTGCAGCGCGAGCTTCCCTTCGTCGTCGGCATCCTCGGCGACTTCTCGGGCGATCCGACGCAGCCGCTCCGCCCGCTCGCGGAACGCAAGTTCGTCCAGATCGACCGCGACAACTTCAACGACGTGATGGCGCGCATGAATGTCGGGCTCACCCTCAAGGTCGACAACAAGCTCGCCGATGACGGCAGCCAGATGGGCGTGCAGCTGAAGTTCAACAGCCTCGAGGACTTCGAGCCGGGCAGGATCGTCGAGCAGGTCCCCGCGCTGAAGGCGCTGCTCGAGACGCGCAACAAGCTGCGCGACCTGATGAGCAAGGTCGACCGCTCCGACGAGCTCGAAGGCCTGCTCGAGCAGGTGCTGCAGAACGAGGAGAAGTTGAAGTCGCTTTCGGCCGAGCTCGGCCTCGACAAGAAGGAGGAGTGATCGGATGGCCGAGGCACAGACCGCAGCCGCTGGCGCACCCGGCGCTGCCACGCTTGAGGGAGCGAGCCTGCTCGACGCGGCGATCGCCGCGACGAAGCAGACGGAGAAGGACCGCGCTCAGGAACTGATCAGGACGCTGACCGAGGAGGCGCTGAAGGGAACCGTCACCTACAGCAAGAACCTCCAGGTCACGTTCAATGCAGCGATCGCGGCGATCGACCGCAAGCTCTCCGCCCAGCTCGCCGAGATCATGCACGCGCCCGCCTTCGTGAAGCTCGAAGGCACGTGGCGCGGCCTGCACTACCTCGTGATGAACAGCGAGACCGGAACCGGGCTCAAGCTGCGTGTGCTGAACGCGACCAAGCGGGAACTGCACCGCGACCTGACCAAGGCGACGGAGTTCGACCAGAGCCAGCTCTTCAAGAAGATCTACGAGAACGAGTTCGGCACCCCGGGCGGCGAGCCCTATGGCGCGCTGATCGGCGACTACGAGTGGACCAACCACCCCGACGACATCGAGACGCTCCGGCTGATCTCGAACGTGGCGGCCGCCTCCTTCGCGCCGTTCATCTCGGCCGCCGGCGCCGGCCTCTTCGGCATGCAGAGCTGGACCGAGCTCTCCAAGCCGCGCGACCTCGCCAAGATCTTCGACACCGCCGAGTACATGAAGTGGCGCAGCTTCCGCGACACCGAGGACAGCCGCTTCGTCTCGCTCGTGATGCCGCGCGTTCTCGCGCGTCTTCCCTACGGCGCCAACACCAAGCCGATCGAGGAGTTCGGCTACGAGGAGGCGCCCTATGACGAGGCGGGCGCGGCCAAGCCGATGGACCATGAGCACTACTGCTGGATGAACGCCGCCTACGTGATGGGCGCGCGGCTGACCGACGCCTTCGCCAAGTACGGGTTCTGCACCGCGATCCGCGGCGCCGAGGGCGGCGGCAAGGTCGAGAACCTGCCGACCCATGTCTTCACCTCCGACGACGGCGACCCCGACACGAAATGCCCGACCGAGATCGGCATCACCGACCGTCGCGAGAACGAACTCTCCAACCTCGGCTTCCTGCCGCTCTGCCACTACAAGAACACCGACTACGCCGTGTTCTTCGGCGCGCAGACGACGCAGAAGCCGAAGAAGTACGACCGGCCCGAGGCGACGGCGAACGCCGCCATCTCCGCCCGCCTGCCCTACATCATGGCGACGAGCCGGTTCGCTCACTTCCTGAAGGTGATGGCGCGCGACAAGATCGGCTCGTTCATGGAGGCGGCCGACTGCGAGGCGTGGCTGAACCGCTGGATCGGCAACTACGTCAACGGCAACCCGAACGCCGGGCCGGAGATGAAGGCGCGCTACCCGCTGCGCGAGGCGCGCGTCGAGGTGAAGGAGATCCCCGGCAAGCCCGGTGCCTACAACGCGGTGGCCTATATGCGGCCATGGCTGCAGATGGAGGAGCTCACCACCTCCATGCGCATGGTGGCGCGCATCCCGCAGAAGGCCTGAGGCGCGGCGAAGGGCGGCACCGGTGCCGGAGGACCTCTTCGTTCCGGAGGACCTCTCGGCCAGCGGTGCCGCGCCTGCGGGCCCCCGCGCGCTGGGGCTCAGGGAGGCCGTGCTCGAGGGCGCGTTCCTCGGCGCCGCCCATGCCGCGACCGCGGAACGGCTCGCCGCTCTGCTCAGTGGCGAAGGTGACGTCGCGGCTGCCTGGTTCGGCCCCGACGCTGCGGCGCTCGCGGCCGATGCCGAGGCTCTGCGCCTTGCGCTTGATCGCGACATCGCCGCGCTCGACCGGATGATCGGCGCGCAGCTCGATTCGATCCTGCACCATCCCCGTTTCCAGAGGCTCGAGGCCTCCTGGCGCGGTCTCGCCTGGCTGGTCGATCAGGCCTCGGGCCTGCCGCGCGTGAAGCTCAAGCTGCTCCAGCTCGCCTGGCCGGAGCTCGTGCGCGACCTCGAGCGCGCGATCGAGTTCGACCAGAGCCGGATCTTCGAGAAGGTCTACGAGGGCGAGTTCGGCATGCCCGGCGGCGAGCCCTTCGGCCTGCTCGTCGGTGACTATGCTGTGCGGCATCGGCGCAGCGCCGAGAGCCCGACGGACGATGTCGCCGCGCTCGGCGCCATGGCGGGTGTGGCGGCCGCCGCCTTCGCGCCCTTCGTCGTCGGCGCCGACCCGACGCTGTTCGGCATCGAGGATTTCGGCGAGCTCTCCGGCATACGCGATCTCGCCGGGATCTTCCGCGCCGCCGAATACGACCGCTGGCGCAACCTCCAGGCCGCCGAGGACGCGCGCTTCCTCGGCATCGTCCTGCCGCGCGTGCTTGCGCGCCTGCCGTACGCCAACGACGGCAGCCGCGCCGACGGCTTCGTCTACGGCGAGGCCGCCACACGCCGCTCCGACCGATGCTGGACCAACGCCGTCTATGCCTTTGGCGCCGTTGTCGCCCGCGCCGCCTCGGCGCATGGCTGGCCGGCCGACGTCAAGGGCACCGACCGCGATCGGATCGGCGGAGGGCTCGTCACCGGCCTCGCCGCGGAGCGCTTCGCGGCCGACCGAAGGGGCATCGCCCCGCGCTTCGCGACCGAGGTGGCGCTGACCGACCGGCAGGATCAGGAGCTTTCCGAGCTCGGGTTCATTCCGCTGTCGGCGCTGCGCAACACCGTCGAGGCGGCGTTCGGCGCCTGCCGGTCGCTGCAGGTCGCAAGGACCTATGTCGGCGCCAACGCCCAGGCCGCCGGCGCGAACGCGCGCCTTTCGGCGCAGCTCTCCTCCATGCTCTGCGTCAGCCGCTTCGCGCACTACATCAAGGTGATGGGGCGCGACCGCGTCGGCTCCTACGCCACTGCGGAGGACTGCGAGGCGGCGATGCAGAAATGGATCTCTGGCTATGTCAACGCCAACACGCGCGCAGGGCCCGAGATGATGGCGCGCTACCCGCTTGCGGACGCCCGTGTAAGCGTGAGCGAGCTTCCGGGCAAGCCCGGGCACTACGGCTGCACGATCCATCTGCAGCCACAATTCCAGCTTGATGACGTATCCGCAACGTTCCGTCTGGTAACCGAAGTGCCGGCGCGCCGGGTGGCCTGACGGGGTCGGCGCAGGGCGGTCGGATTGAGGGCGAGAGGGCGCGACGGCGTGGGAGGGCAGGGGCGGGGTTCATGGGCGAGGCGATGACACCGGGAGCGCTGTTCCAGGCCGGCAGGCTCGACGACGCGGTCACCGCCGCGAACGCCCTGGTGCGCGCGGCACCGGCTGACGCTGCACCGCGGCTCCTGCTCGCCGAGCTTCTCCTCTTCCAGGGCAACATGCAGCGCGCCGACACGCTGCTCGATGCGCTGACGACCATGGAGCCTTCCATCGCCTTGCCCGTTGCCGCTTTCCGCCAGCTGCTCCGCGCCGAGGTGGCGCGCCGGCAGGTCTGGACCGAGGGCAGGGTGCCCGAGTTCCTGAGCACCCCGCCCGCATATGTCTCGCGCCTGCTCGAGGCGCTCGTCGCCCTTCGCGCCGGCGACGCGGCCGAGGCAGCGCGGCTTGCCGACGAGGCCGAGGCGGCGCGCCCGCCCTGCTCCGGCACGCTCAACGGCGCCGCCTTCGACGATTTCCGTGACGCCGACGATCTCTGCGCCGGCGTGCTCGAGGTTCTCACCACCACGGGCAAGTATTTCTGGATCCCGACCGAGCGTATCCTTGCCGCCGAGTTCCACGCGCCAGAGCGGCCGCGTGATCTCTACTGGCGGCGCGTCACCCTGTCGGTGCGGGACGGGCCCGATGGCGACGTGTTCGTGCCCGCGCTCTACCTCGCCCAGGGCGAGGGGCAGCCCGACGCGATTCGCCTCGGGCGGGCGACCGAGTGGGTCGAGGGTACGGGCGGGCCGGTGCGCGGCCTCGGCCAGCGCATGTTCCTCATCGGCGAGGAGGGGCGGACGGTGATGGAGCTCGCCTCGCTCGCCTTCTCCGGCGCGTCGTGATGCCGCGACGGACGGTGCGGCGATGCCGCTGAGGCCCGGCGAGAGGGCGCAGCGCGTCCAGCTCTCCGTGCTTGATCGGCTGCTCGATGCCGATCCGGAACGGGTTGACGACCGCCCACTGACCGCTGCCGAGACGCTCGCTGCGCTGCGCCGCGCCGCGCGGCGCGACCTCGAGGCCCTGCTCAACGCCCGGCAGCGCTGGCGGTCCTGGCCCACGGCGCTTGCCGAGCTCGCCGTCTCGCCGCTCAATTTCGGCGTGCCCGATTTCACCTCGGGCTACTTCGCCTCGGAGGACCGGCGGGAAGCCTTCCGCCGCTCCGTCGAGCAGGCGATCGGCGCCTATGAGCCGAGGCTCCGCGCCGTGAAGGTCTCGCTCGTGCCGTCGCAGGACCCGACCGACCGGACGCTCAGACTTCGCGTCGAGGCGCTGATGCTCGCCGACCCGGAGCCTGAGCCGGTGAGCTTCGACACCGCCTTCGACAGCGCCGCGATGGCCTTCGTCGTGCAGGGAGCCGACGCTGTCTGACATCGACGACATCCTGCCCTTCTACAACCGCGAGCTGGCCTACATCCGCAAACTCGCCGCCGAGTTCGCGCAGGCGCATCCGAAGATCGCGGGCCGGCTCCGCCTCGCCGCCGACGCGGTGGACGATCCGCATGTCGAGCGCCTGCTCGAAGGTTTCGCCTATCTCTCGGCCCGGGTGCGCCACAAGCTCGAGGACGAGTTCCCCGAACTCACCGACGCCCTGCTCGGCATCCTCTATCCGCACTATCTCCTGCCGTTCCCGTCCTGCTCGGTGGTGCAGTTCACGGGCCTTCCGGGCGCGACCGCGCCCTACCGCGTGCCTGCCGGCACCTCGCTCGACACCGAGCCGGTGGCGGGCGACCGCTGCCGCTTCCGCACCTGCTACCCGGTCACGCTCTACCCGATCGCGCTCGACCAGGTGCGTCTCTCTGGCCTGCCGCTGCAGGCGCCGGCCAACCGCGCCGCGCGCGGCGCCGTCGCCTCGCTCAGGATCGCGCTGCGCTGCCTCGCGGCGGATCAGAGCTTTGCCCAGCTCGGCCCCGACACGCTCCGCTTCTTCCTGCGCGGCACCGCGCCCGTGGCGCTGCCGCTCCACGAGCTCGTGCTGAACCACACCGTCTCGGTCGCCCTCGCCGATGGGCCGAACGATCCGAGCCCCGTCATCCTTCCGGCCGATGCCGTGCGCGAGGTCGGCTTCGCGCGGGAGGAGGCGCTCCTGCCCTGGCCGGCGCGCAGCTTCTCTGGCTACCGGCTGCTGTCGGAGTATTTCGCCTTCCCCGAGAAGTTCCTGTTCTTCGACGTCACCGGGCTCGATGCCAAGGCGCTCGTCTCCGGCGGCAACCGGATGGAGATCTTCCTCTATCTCGACCGCGCGATGGCAGAGCTCGAACGCACGGTGGGGGCGGAGGCGCTCGCGCTCGGCTGCACGCCGGTGGTCAATCTCTTCCCGCAACGATGCGACCCGCTTGCGCTCGACGGCACGGCTGCGGAGCTGCGCGTGGTGGCGGATGCGCGCAGGCCGCGCGCGCTCGAGATCTGGTCGGTCGACCAGGTGCGCGAGAGCCGACCCACGGGCCAGCCGCGACGGTGGCACCCCTTCTATCGTCTCGCCGCCGACGCGGCGCTGCCCGGCGGTGCCGAGCGCGGCGGAGAGGGCGAGGCGGAGGCGCCGCGCTGGCACACGGTGCGCCGCCCCGCCGCAGCGCCGCTCACCGGCACCGAGGTCTTCCTCGCCTTCGCCGATCGCGGCTTCGACCCCAACCGTCTCGCCGACGGCACGCTCTCGATCGATGCCACCTGCTTCAACCGCGACCTTCCCGCGCAGCTTCCCTTCGGCGGCGGCCGGCCAAGGCTCACCGCCGTCGAGGGCCTGGGCGGCGTCTCGGCCATGAGCTGCCTCACGGCGCCGACGCCGACGCTGAGGCCCCAGCTCGCCGAAGCCGGCACGTGGAAGCTCGTCTCGCATCTGGCGCTGAACCACCTCTCCGTCACCGGCGGGGCGGCGGGTGCGGCGGCGCTGCGCGAGATCCTCCGCCTCTATGACCTGCGCGGGCTTGCCGAGACGCGGGCGGTGATCGAGGGCGTGGTCTCGGTCACCGCGCGCGAGGGAGCGGCGCGCGCTCCGGGCCGCCGGCCCGGCGCCTTCGTGCGCGGCCTCGACGTTCGCCTCGAGCTCGACCCGCGCGCCTTCGCCTCGGGCGGGTTCCTGTTCGCGTCCGTGCTCGAGCGCTTCCTCGCGCTGCACGCCTCCATCAACAGCTTCGTCCGCACCACCGCGGCCTTCGCCGGCCGCCCGGGCGTGATCCGCACATGGCCAGCACGCGCCGGCGAGACCCTCCTTCTGTAGCCGCGGCGCTCGCCGCCGAGCCGCAGCGCTTTCCCTTCCTCGAGGCGATGCGTGTGCTCGAGGCGGGAGAGCGGCGCGCGGCGCGGGACCGGCGCCGGCAGCCGCAGAAGCCGCTCGGCGGCGATGCCGATCCGGCAGAGGAGGTCGCGCGCCTCTCCTCCGTGCTCTCGCTTGCCTTTCCGCCCGCGGAGGTCGCCTCCTTCCGGGCCGAGGGAGAGGGCGGCAAGCCTCGACTCGCGCTCACCTTCCTCGGGCTGGTCGGACCGGGGGGCATCCTGCCGCGGCACTACAGCGAGCTCGTGCTCTCGGCGCAGCGCGCGCGCAGCGAGGCGCTGCCGGCCTTCCTCGACCTCTTCGTGCATCGCTGGCTCTCTCTGCATCTGCGCGCTGCGACCAAATACCGCCTTGCGCGGCTGGTCGAGGCGGCGCCGGAGGAGGGGCAGGACGCTGCGACCGGCGTGCTCGCCGCCATCGTGGGCCTTGGCACGCCCGGGCTCGCCGGCCGCCTCGCAATGCCCGACCACGTTCTGATCCACTATGGCGGGCTGTTCGCGCAGAGGCCGCGCTCGGCGGCGCGGCTCGCGGCGATGGCTGGGGATTTCCTCGGCCGGCCGGTCGAGGTGGTGCAGATGGTTGGCGCCTGGCTTACCCTGCCGCTCAGCGAGCGGTCGCGGCTCGCAGGCGCTGGGCTCCGGCACGGCCAGCATGCGCGGCTCGGCGTCGATGCAGCGCTCGGCGTGCGCGCGTGGGACACGCAGGGCCGCTTCGTTCTGCGTCTCGGCCCGATGCCCTACGACGCCTTCGCCGCGCTGATGCCCGGCGGGAAGACGCTCGCCCGCCTTGTCGATCTCGTGCGCGCCTATGTCGGGCCAACGCTCGGCTTCGCGGTCAACCCCGTTCTCGCTGGCGATGCCGTGCCCGCGTCGCGGCTCGGCGCGCCGGGGCCGGAGGCGCCCAGGCTCGGCTGGAACGTGTGGCTGCCACGCGCGCCGCTTCCCGGCGAGCGGGCGCGACCGCCTGCGCCGGAGGCTGTGTTCGACGCAGAAACGATAGAAAGACGGAACGACACGCGCAGCGACGGGCTCAGGCGCGCACGGTGACGGGTGGGGGACGATGACCGGCTGGAGCGGCGGCTATCTGTGCGACCTCGACTATCTTCCGGGCTTTTTCGCCGTCCAGGCTCCGGTCCATCTCGCGCTGGCGCTGACGGTCGCAGGCTATGAGGCGGAGCTGCCTGAGGAAGTCGCCTGGTGCGAGCTCGGCTGCGGCCTCGGCCTCACCGCTGGGATCGTCGCCGCCGCGAACCCGCGCGCCCAGGTCGTCGCGGTCGACTTCCTGCCGGCGCAGATCGCCGCAGCCCGCGCCATCGCCGCCGAAGCCGGGCTCCGCAACATCGCCTATCTCGAGGCCGATTTCGGCGCCCTGGCCGACCACCCGCCCGACGACCTGCCGATGTTCGACGTCGTGACGCTGCACGGCGTGTGGTCATGGGTGTCAGACGAGACGCGCGCGGCGATCGTCCGGTTCCTCCTCGCACGGGTGAAGCCCGGCGGGATCGTGCATGTCGGCTACAGCGCCCTGCCCGCCTGGGCGCCGATCATCGGCCTGCGCCGCTTCCTCGCTGATGCCGCGGCCGCGGTGCCGGGGCGGTCGGACAAGCGCATCCTCGCCGCCTTTGACGCTGCCCGGCAGCTCAACGCCGCCGGCGCACGCCACCTCGCGCGCTCGCCCTGGGTGCAGCGGCTGCTCGACCAGGAGAAGGCGCCATTGCCGGTGGCCTATCTCGCGCACGAGTATCTCAATGCGAATTGGCGGCCGATGTTCGCCGCCGAGGTGGCAGAGGCGCTCGCCCCGGCCAAGCTCGCCTACGCCGCCTCCGCCACGCTCGCCGAGAACTACCCCGATCTCTGTTTCACCGCCGAACAGCGCGCTCTGATCGAGGCGCAGCCGACCGAAGCCGCGCGGGAGACGGCGCGCGATCTCTGCCTCGAGCGCGGCTTCCGCCACGACATCTTCCTCCGCGGCCTGCGCCGCATCCCCGACCATGTGCGCGCGCGCCGGCTCGCGGCGATAACGCTTGCCCTCGTCAAGCCGCGCAAGGACGTGACCTTCGAGGTCGAGGTGCCGGGCGGCATGGCGGAGATGGCGGAGGCGAGCTATCGCCCGGTCTTCGATGCCCTGGCAGAGCGGCCGCGCACGGTGGCGGAGCTCCAGCGCATCGGCGCGGTTGATGGCACGCCCGTCACGGCGGTCGAACTCGTCGGCATGCTGGTTGGCAGCAACCAGGCCATGGTCGTCGCGCGCCCCTCGGCCGCTGGCGAGGAGACCGCACGCCGCTTTGCCGCGGCTGTGACGCGCGCCTGGGGCGTTCCCGGAAGGGGGCTCCAATTCGCGATCCCGAGCCCACGCCTCGGCTCAGGCATTCCTGCCTACCAGACGGAGCTTCAGGTCTACGGCGCTCTCGTCTCCGGCTGCGCGCCCGAAGTCGGCATGGTGTCGGACTGGATCGCAGCCGCGTTCGCCGCGCGCAACGAGGGCGTGCTGATCGACGGCGCGCCCGCGGAGCCAGAGGCGGCACGCGCGCACATCGCCAAGGCCGTCGCCGAGGTGCTGGCCGAGCGCCTGCCGCTGTGGCGATCGCTTGCCGCCCTGTGACGCGCCGCGCCGGTTTCAGGCCTGCCGCCCGGTGTGACGGGCGCACATGCGAAGCCGCCCGCGCCCGTGCTAAACTTATCGGTAAATGTTTGGCGCGGCGACGCGCCCACTCGGCATGGGAGAACGACCATGAGCCTGACCAGCCACGCCCGTCCGCTCGCGGCCGCCGCGCTCGTTATGCTGCTCGCGGCACCCGCCGGTGCCCAGACGCGCGACCCCTCGGCGAGCGAGATCATCGACGCGCTCCGGCCGAAGCCCGGCCAGTTCCAGCCAACGACCCGCGGCATCCGCCCCGTTGCGCCGCAGGCAGCGCCGGCGACGCCGGCGCCCGCCACACCCGCGGCCGTGTCGCCCACGGCGCCGGCTGCGTCGCCCGCGCCGATGCCAGCGCCCGCGCCAGCGCCAATGCCAACGCCGATGCCCCCGCCGGTGCAGGCGGCAGCCCAGCCGGTTGCCCCCGCCGAGGCCCCCGCCATCTCGCTCACCGTGCAGTTCGCCACCGGCTCGGCAGAACTGACCCCGCAGGCCCAGCGCGTGCTCGACGAACTCGGCAAGGCGCTGATGAGCGAGGACCTCCGACCCTATCGCTTCCGTATCGAGGGCCACACCGACACGACCGGCTCGCGCGCGGTCAACCAGGTGCTGTCGGAACGGCGGGCGGCCGCCGTGCGCAGCTATCTCACCTCGCGCTTCGGCGTCGACGCAGGCCGGCTCATCGCCGTCGGCCTCGGCCAGACGCAGCTCGCAGTGCCGACCGCGGATGGCGTCGACGAACCGCGCAACCGCCGCGTCCAGATCGTCAACATCGGCGGCTGACCCGACCGGCGCCGCGCCGATGCGCGCGCCGCTTGACCCTGACGCGACCGTCGTCCTCCGCCGGCAGCCTGCTCCGGGCCGCCGACGGGGGCGTCTTCTCGCCGTGCTTGCGGGCCTTGCCCTGCTGGCCGGCTCCGGCCTCGCCGCCCTGCTGCTCTGGCAGCGCGGCGAGGTGCCTCCACCGCCGGTCGCCCAAGCACCGGCCGAGGCCCTTCCCGCGGCACGGGTGGCATCCCCTCTTGCCATCCTTGCGAATAGCGCCGAGACGCTCACGGTGTTCAGGCTCGATGTTAATCCGCGGATCTTCGTGCTTGATTTTCCGACATTGACGCAACAGGGCCTGATGCTGAACCGGGTCGCCGCCCTGGTCGAGAAGGCTGGGCTGCCGCGCGACCGCGTGCTCGATGACGACGCGCTTGCGACCGCGATTGCGAGCCGAGGCGAGACGCTCGAGACCTTCTATTTCGGGCACAACTATCGCGCGCGCGATCTTGTGCGCTTCTTCGGGCTTGCGGCCGCCCAGGGCGTGGCGCTCAACGCCGAGGAACGACGGCTCGCCGCCCTGCTCGTCGCCGTCGGTGTGGCGCGTCGTGGGGGCGGCGAGGGGCTTGTGCTTGCCGAGGATGCCGCCTTCGTGACCGTCCCTGGGCTGCAGCCGGCCGATCCAGCGCGCGGCGTCACCTTCGCGATCGACGCCGGCGTGCGCGAGGCGATCCTGCGGCACGAGCTCAGCCACGGCGAGTTCTTCACCAACCCCGCCTTCGCCGCCCAT
>Ga0272446_1001467_pt1 | contig 34259 bp, 22 predicted proteins | sample YNPCB0061_FD_194587 | JGI IMG/M metagenome (GOLD analysis project Ga0272446, IMG submission 194587) | Hot spring microbial mat communities from Yellowstone National Park, WY, United States - YNP-CB-006-1 | ecosystem: Environmental > Aquatic > Thermal springs > Hot (42-90C) > Sediment | place...
CTAAATATCTGCGCGATGCCTTACCCAATGCCTCCTTTATTGGCTTTACAGGCACGCCGATCGAAGCCACCGATGTCAACACCCCCGCTGTGTTTGGCGACTACATCGACATCTACGACATCAGCCGCGCCGTGGAAGATGGCGCAACAGTTCCCATCTACTACGAAAGCCGCCTCGCTCGGATTGAGTTGCCCGAAGACCAGAAACCTCAGATCGATGCCGAAATCGAAGAACTTTGTGAAGGCGAAGAGCCAACAGAGCAGGCAAAGATCAACCGAAAATGGGCAACGGTGCAGGCATTGGTAGGAGCAGAGGAGCGATTAAAGTTGGTTGCCGCCGATCTGGTCAGCCACTTTGAAAACCGGGTCGCTGCCCTCCAGGGTAAAGCTATGATTGTCTGTATGAGCCGGGCGATCTGTGTAAAGCTTTACAATCAAATTGTCACCCTCCGTCCTGCATGGCATTCTGACAACGACAATGAGGGCAAAATTAAAATTGTGATGACAGGTTCTGCCAGCGACCCCCAAGAATGGCAGCCCCACATTGGCACTAAAGCCCGCCGCGAGCTATTGGCAAAGCGATTAAAAGACCCTAACGACCCACTCCAACTGGTAATTGTGCGGGATATGTGGCTCACGGGGTTTGATGCCCCCGCACTGCATACCCTGTATGTGGATAAGCCGATGAAAGGGCATAGCCTAATGCAGGCGATCGCCCGTGTGAACCGCGTTTTTCGGGATAAACCTGCGGGTTTAGTGGTGGATTACATTGGTATTGCCCAGCGGCTAAAAGAAGCCCTGCGGGACTATTCCGCCCCAGACCAAGGACAAGTGGGGATTGATGAGCGAGAGGCGATCGCCCTGATGCTGGAAAAATATGATGTAGTGCGCGCCATGTTTCATGGTTTTAATTACCAGCAAGGCTTGGTGGGTACGCCCCAAGAACGCCTAGCGGTGATGGCTGAAGCGATCGAATGGATTCTGGAACAACAACACCAAGCCGCCCAACGGGAAACGGACGAAAACGCCAAAAAGCGCGCCCATCGGCGTTATCAAGATGCAGTGCTGGCACTCTCTAAAGCCTTTGCTCTCGCCTCTGCCAGTGATGAAGCCTGTCAAATTCGGGAAGAGGTCGGCTTCTTTCAGGCTATCCGTGCCGCTTTGGTTGGCTCCCGCACCCCTAATGGTAAGTCAAAAGCAGAGCGGGAATTGGCTGTCCAACAAATCATCGATCGCGCCGTAGTCTCTACCGAAATTGTCGATATTCTCAGTGCGGCTGGGTTATCCTCCCCTGACATTTCCATTCTCTCCGATGACTTCCTGCTGGAAATTCAGCAGATGCAAAAGAAAAACCTCGCCCTTGAAGCCATGAAACGATTGTTGAATGATGAGATACACTCCCGTACTCGGATAAATATAACAGAGGAGAAGAAATTTTCCCAACGGCTGGAGCAAGCGATCGCACGCTACCACACCAACGCCATCAGTACCGTTGAAGTGATCCAAGAACTCATAGAACTTGCGAAAGACATTCGTAACGCCCGTCAGCGCGGGGAAGAAGAAGGGTTATCAACCGAAGAAATCGCTTTTTACGATGCCCTAGCGGAGAACGAAAGTGCCGTAGAAGTGATGGGCAACGACAGCCTAAAAGTCATCGCCCATGAATTGCTAACATGCCTGAAGTCCAATATCACTGTAGATTGGGCGCACCGAGAAAGTGCCCGAGCCAAACTGCGGACCACAGTTAAGCATATCTTGAAAAAGTATGGCTATCCTCCAGACCTACAGGCTACTGCCGTGCAAAATGTATTGCAGCAAGCAGAAGCGCTATCGGCGGCCTGGGTGGCTGGCGAGTCGGTTCAAATTCCCCAGGAGTCCTCAATATGAAGACGATACACCCAAAATTTCACAAAGCAAGATAACAAGTCGATGGAGCCGACCGCTGAAAGGTTACGAGTTGGATATTCAAGGTCGTCTGCCGCCGCACAACATCGCCGTTGTGCGTTTTACAGCACTTTCTGATGAAGCCGCCGCCCCATCAAAAATCCTTACCTAGTAAGGACTTCAAAAATAAAAATAGAGATATCTTTCATCTACATGAGAGGTTCTGTATTTGGTAAAAAGAATTTCTAATCATTATCGATACCGACTCTCTCAGGGAATGGCTTTGGGTTGTCAGAGCTTTGGACTAATCAAGTAGCCGCACCGGTGTTCCCCGTTGATTAGCCAATGGGTACGATCGACCTGGCAATCTGGAAACAGCGCTGCAAACATCTCCAGTTCGTGGCTGCAAATGCTGGGGAAAGATTCAGCTACTTCTGAAATAGCACAGTTGTATTCTGTAAACATAAATTTGCCGTTTTCCACCGGGTAGCACTCAGCCATGTAACCCTCGGCTTGACGCAGACCCACCAGATTTTGTACGCGATCGCTCACAGAGCCATTACCCAAACGATCATGATATGCCCTGGCCTTGCGCTCCCACTGCTTACGCAAAATTGAACTAACCTGCTCCTGCCCGACCGTCTCCGCTAGGGTATCTAAAAACGACACCGCAAAATCATTGTAACCACTGGGGAAGTGTGCTCGTCCCGCCGCACTCAATTGATAAAAATGTTGGGGCCGTCCCATTAGAAATCTCGCTGATAATCTCTGTGCCCTCTGCACCAACGCAGTGTTAGCCGTCTTTGCTACTACTCACTACTACTCAAGAGAGGAAGCAGTCTCTAAACTTAGATTTACTTCAGGCAGGTAAAGCCGATCTTCACTTGCATCGTACTCAAATAATTCAGCATAACGGCCCCAATCAACTGCTGTTGCGAACTGGCGTTCGGCTTCTTCGTGGGGGAAATGCTCATCCCAGAGGTCTAAAAAGAAATCTGCCCGCATGGAGCCGCTACGCTTTTCCCGCAAAGTCTGAACAATGCTAGTCAAGACTGGAACATAGCTTAGAACCTGCTGCCGAAAGAGGTCTTTACTCCGGAGGATGGTAGTTGTAGCAAAATCCCGCCCGTTTTTAGTAAGACGCACATCACCTTGGGAAACTTCGGCGAATCCAAGCAGTACAGCGGCATCTAAGATGGGCAGGAGGTCATCCACTGCAAGCTTGAGTCGATCAGCGAGTCGTGGAATATCGTCAGTGCCTTCGGGCTGATCGACAATTAGTTCTAGCAAGCCGCTAATGCCACCGACCCGGACATGGGGCAGCGCTTTGGCATAGGGAGATGTGATCGCAGGAACTGTTTCTGTGGAGATTTTGACAGCCACTTCCCCAGTTACTTCGATTTCGGGATTGGTCATGACGGTGTAGATATAATCGACCAGAGAGGCAAAGCGGGGAGAATTGCGGTCATGGGAGCGAGGCAGGTCAATTACCACTTCACCGCGAATGCGACCTGGGTTGGAACCTAAAATAACGACGCGATCAGCGAGAAATACTGCTTCCTCAATGTTGTGGGTGACAATTAAAATGCTTTTGGAAGGAAAAGTTTTGGCATTCCACAAATCGTCTATTTCACCCCGTAGGTTCTCAGCGGTCAGCACATCCAGCGCACTAAACGGCTCATCCATGAACAACACCTGGGGCTCCAGGACAAACGCCCGTGCAAAACCGACCCGCTGCTTCATACCTCCTGAAAGTTCTTTGGGATAGGCGCTTTCAAATCCATCTAAGCCCACAATGTCAATGGCCTGTAGAGCGCGTTGTCGGCATTCTTCTGTCTTGACTCCCCGGGATTCCAAACCTAACTCCACATTTTCCTGAACTGTCAACCAAGGCAAGAGGGCAAAACTTTGAAAGACCATCGCCACATCGTTATTGGCTCCCCGCAGGGGCTTACCATTGCTGAAAACCTTACCTTCGCTCGGTGGAATCAAACCCGCCATAATCCGCAAGAGAGTACTTTTGCCGCTGCCACTGCGTCCAAGCAAGGCAACCACCTCACCCGATTTCACGGTTAAACTAACCCCATTGAGTACCGTAAATTCTCCTTTCCCGCCTGGCAGAGGAAATCGCTTGGAAACATTTTCTACGGCGATTAAAGTGTCTGGTGTGGTGACTGTAGTCATAAAAATATCTCTTGATTAGTGGGTGAGTGATTCTAGATAGTGGCTTATGTTCCTCGTACAACAAGTTCCCTGGGGGTTGTTCACTTCGCAACCACACCGTCCTGCTTTAACGTGGGTAGCGATCGTTCCTTTCACTGACCGATCTGGATGACTAAGCGCCTCTTGAATTCGTTTGCGTGTCCAGCCAAAACAGTAACAAACTGGAACATCGTCCTCCTCGTTTTTTTGAAAGACAGGCACTTTGATATCTTCAGTGGTAAACGTTTCTCCTTCCACTGAAAAATAGACAATTGGGCAAGTGGAACTTTCACAAAATCGATAGGACGTTTGGGGATTAAGCTGCTCAAGGGCTGTCGGCAAGAGAAGACTTTTTAGCGTGATAGCCTTGACAGGCTTTCCTTGGTGATGGCTATGGGGACATCGGAGTGGGTAATGGCGATCGCCCAATCCAATTGCAGAACAACAATCATGGCTCGTTAGTTTTTCCGTCATAGTGCCACCTCAAAGATGATACTTGGTTTCGGCAAGTTGGTAGAGTCGTCGCCACAACAAGCGGTTCAAACCAACTACAAACAGGCTCATCATGCTAATGCCCAGGGTAATTCGAGGCCAATCACCCGCTGTTGTTGCCTCGGCAATATAGGTTCCTAATCCAGTTGCCTTCAATGTCGTTGATCCCCAATCCACAATTTCGGAGACGATGCTAGCGTTCCAAGCTCCGCCACTAGCGGTTACGCCGCCAGTTACCCAAGCGGAGAAAATGCCAGGAATAATCAACTTCTTCCACCGCAGCCAGCCTTTTAAGCCAATGTCATCTGCCATTTCTCGTAAGTCTGTGGGAACGCTCTGCGCGCCTGCAATGGAGTTAAACAGGATATACCACTGCGCCCCCAATGACATCAATAAAATGCTGCCCCACTCAATGCTGATATTGGTACGAATGAAGAACAGGGTGGCAAAAGGGAAGATGAAATTAGCCGGAAACGAGGCGAGGAATTGCACCACGGGTTGTAGCGCACGCGCCAGTTTGGGGTTAAACCCAATCGCCACGCCGATGGGTGTCCAAAAGACCGTAGCAAACAAGAGCAATCCCGATACCCGCAGCATCGTAAGCAGACCCAGTCCAAGGGTTTTGAACACTTCGCCCAGACCAACAGTGGTGAGGATAAAATGGAGTACCAAAGCGACTAGAATACCGACAATCACAAGCAAGATAGTGTTGTAGAGGCGATCGTCTCCTTGGGATTGCGCCGAGTCAGGCTTAAGGGTGGATTGGGGTGGAGTGAGCCTAGACAAAAGCCGATTGACTGCTTTCCCATTTGGTTCTAACCCCTTGCCCAGTATTCTTGGAATGCGAGCGGCTTGCAGCAGGTCATATACCCAGGATTCCGGAACTTCTGCTGCGGCGCTTTGCTCCATGCGGAATTTATCTGACCAGGCGACTAGGGGTCGCCAAAAGAGTTGATCCACCAGCACGATGACGATCGCAATGGTCAGCAGCGCCCAGCCTAATGCCCCTAGATTTTCTTCAGCGATCGCCGCCGCAACATAGGAGCCAATCCCCGGTAAGGTGTACTCCTGATTTAACACACTAATCGCTTCACTAGCTGCCACAAAAAACCAGCCGCCACCAAAACTCATCATGGCATTCCACAGTAGCCCGATCATGGCAGAGGGAACCTCCAGCTTCGTAAACCGTTGCCAGCCGGAGAGCCGGTAAAGAGTTACCGCTTCGTTCAGTTCCTTGGGGACTGTCCGTAACGACTGATAAAACGAAAAGGTCATGTTCCAGACTTGACTGGTAAAGATCGCAAAAATTGAAGCTGCCTCCAAACCTAGTAAACTGCCCGGAAATAAAGAAATAAATCCGGTTACAGTGATTGAGAGAAACCCCAGAACTGGAACCGATTGCAGAATATCTAGCAACGGAATCATTACCTGTTCGGCACGGCGGCTATTGGCAGCAATATAGCCATAAACCAAGGTGAACAAAGTCGAGAAAAACAGAGCGATAAACATTCGTAATGTCGATCGCCCTGCATAGTAGGGTAAGTTACGCGGATCTAGATCAATGGTAGGTACGATATCTGGCGGTTTAAAGCTAACCAGTGTCCCAGCTCCCACTCGAGCCACTAATGCGAGTAAACACAATGTGCCGAGAATGACCGCTACGTCTGCTAGCCCAAAGGGAAGGCGTCGCAATGCTTCAGAAGATGGAAAGGTTTTCATGTAAATCCACAATACTACAATAATGTCATTTACCAAAAACACCGTCGGTGTCTTGCTAGTCCGACCAATTTCTCTGGTGCAATAGCATCCTCAGGGATGAACCTGAATTTCCCGTGGCAGAAGGCTAGTCCAGACGGCTAGCGATCCTTCCCACGACTGTCTAGTGGAATGATGGGTTAGACCAAAACCACAGATAATATAACCAATCGTCTTGGTGCTGAAACCTCTCAGCAGGAAAACCTTCGGCTACGATTATCTCCGAAACCTTCCCAACTATCAACCCCGATCATCCAAGAAAATCCTCGGTCAATCATCGCCATATTAACCTTCAAAGACCATCGGTTCTCCAACCTTGAAAAATGTTGGACTTAGATTAAAAGTCATATTCGTCGCTGCCTCAATGTCTTCGATTCTTTGCGTGAGGCAATGGAGCATGTCTCGATGCTGGTGTCTCAATCGCGCATTGCCATGACACTAGTTTAGGCTAAGGACATTAGCCCTCTTGCGTGGTCAGCTGGAGCCTAACAATCTCCTAACAGTACCATGCTACTTTAAGGGATTTGTGCAAGAGGTCTAGTTTCTTGAGCATTCACGGCACCAAGGAAGGGGAAGACCTAGCTACTGTAGGACTTAAACAAGGCTTGATCCAGAAGTGTTGAAAGATAGCTTGATGTACAAATATAGGGGACAAAGTAATCTGTCCCCTAGGAAATCAAAAACATCGACACTACGATTCCGCACTTTCCAAAATAGTCAACTTGGCATCTACTAACCGATTTGGCTTCTTTGGAGCAAACTTTGAGATTCTATGGGGCACGCTTTGCCATTGAGGCGATGTTCAAGGATTGTAAAACTGGGGACTATAATTTTGAGAAAACCAAGGTTAGTGAACCTCGTTTTCTGGCTTTAGATTTGCTAATTGCCATTGCTTATTCTTTAACGATAATGCGAGGTCAACAATTGAATATTGCACCCCGTCGTTCTTATATTTGTCGTCTCCAAGAATCCCCTCGTTATACAGAACGACTCAATTAGAATTGCTGTCCGAACGCTGCGTCAAGATGGACACCAATTACAAGTCACTCCTCAAAATTGTTTTGAGTTGTGGAATGTTGCCACTCGCCCACTTGAGAGAAATGGCTTTGGGTTGTCAGAGCTTTGGACTAATCAAGTAGCCGCACCGGTGTTCCCCGTTGATTAGCCAATGGGTACGATCGACCTGGCAATCTGGAAACAGCGCTGCAAACATCTCCAGTTCGTGGCTGCAAATGCTGGGGAAAGATTCAGCTACTTCTGAAATAGCACAGTTGTATTCTGTAAACATAAATTTGCCGTTTTCCACCGGGTAGCACTCAGCCATGTAACCCTCGGCTTGACGCAGACCCACCAGATTTTGTACGCGATCGCCCACAGAGCCATTACCCAAACGATCATGATATGCCCTGGCCTTGCGCTCCCACTGCTTACGCAAAATTGAACTAACCTGCTCCTGCCCGACTGTCTCCGCTAGGGTATCTAAAAACGACACCGCAAAATCATTGTAACCACTGGGGAAGTGTGCTCGTCCCGCCGCACTCAATTGATAAAAATGTTGGGGCCGTCCCATACCCACAGCAACACTTTCATACTCAATTAAGCCCTCATCCTCAAGATCCTTGAGGTGGCGACGAACTGCTTGGGTGCTAATGTCCAAGTGATCGGCGAGATCATGAGCCGTAGCTGGAGAATGCTTGAGGAGCAACCTAAGAATATCTTGCTTAGTAGAAGTCGGCTGGATGGTAGTCATGGACAAAGATTTTTGAGCCGAGAGTTTGACAACATTTATGTTGCTAATGTACCTTAAGGTAAACATAAACAACATAATAGTTGTTTTAAATATACGGCACTGTTGCAGAAAACTAAAAAAGTGTAGCCAGTGCTTTGCTACGATCTCGCTAAATCCCAGTGGTAAAAACCACTAACCACTAGCAACCTACAAGAGAAGAACCACAAGCCATGAGCGCCAGCGTCAAAACTCTAGTCAACCAACCCTACAAGTACGGCTTTGTTACCGAAATCGAGAGCGACACCATCCCCAGGGGCCTCAATGAAGACATCATTCGCCTGATTTCCAGCAAAAAAGACGAACCAGAGTTCATGCTGGAGTTTCGCCTCAAGGCTTACCGCCAATGGCTGAAAATGACTGAACCCACATGGCAGGAAGCAGATTATCCTCCCATTGACTACCAAAATATCATTTACTACTCAGCCCCCAAAGCCCCCAAGGAAAAAGCCAAAAGCCTTGATGAAGTTGACCCAGCTTTACTGGAAACCTTTGAAAAACTTGGCATTCCCCTATCCGAGCAAAAACGCTTAGCCAATGTGGCAGTGGATGCAATTTTCGATAGTGTTTCGATCGCTACCACCTTCAAAGAAAAACTCGCCAAAGAAGGCGTAATCTTCTGCTCAATCTCCGAAGCCCTCCACGAACACCCCGAACTAGTCCAAAAATACCTAGGCAGCGTCGTCCCCGTTGCCGACAACTACTTCGCCGCCCTCAACAGCGCCGTATTCAGCGACGGCTCCTTTGTGTACATCCCCAAAGGCATCCGCTGCCCCATGGAACTGTCCACCTACTTCCGGATCAACAACGGCGAAACCGGCCAATTTGAAAGAACCTTAATCATCGCCGAAGATGACAGCCACGTTTCCTACCTAGAAGGTTGCACCGCCCCCATGTACGACACCAACCAACTCCACGCCGCTGTTGTAGAACTGGTAGCCCTCAACAACGCTGAAATCAAATACTCTACCGTCCAGAACTGGTATGCCGGTGACAAAGAAGGCAAAGGTGGAATCTATAACTTCGTCACCAAGCGCGGCCTCTGCCAAGGCGTTAACTCCAAAATCTCCTGGACTCAAGTGGAAACTGGCTCAGCCATTACCTGGAAATACCCCAGTTGCGTCCTAGTCGGAGACAATTCTGTGGGTGAGTTTTACTCCGTAGCTTTGACCAACAACAAGCAACAGGCTGACACTGGCACCAAAATGATACACATCGGCCGCAACACCCGCAGCACAATCATTTCTAAGGGCATCTCTGCCGGGGAATCCAAAAACAGCTACCGGGGGCTTGTGAAAATGGGCCCAAAAGCCAAAGGAGCCAGAAACTACTCCCAGTGTGACTCCATGCTAATTGGTGACAACGCCCAAGCCAACACCTTTCCCTATATCCAAGTGCAGAATAACTCTAGCAAGGTCGAGCATGAGGCTTCTACCTCCAAAATTGGCGAAGATCAACTGTTTTACTTTGCCCAGCGGGGTATATCCCAGGAAGATGCCATCTCCATGATGATCAGCGGCTTCTGTAAGGATGTATTTAACCAGTTGCCTATGGAATTTGCTGTCGAAGCTGATAAACTCTTGAGCCTTAAGCTGGAAGGTTCCGTGGGCTAGATCAATGTCAGCCGACCCCAAAGCCCCCCAGCTTTCTGGGGGTGCTTGCCTATGACAGTCTAAACCTGATTCAAATTAATTTTTTGATCCTAGGAGTAAATAACCGCTGTGATTATTGAAAATAGCCCAGTTATTCTATCTGTTCAGAATTTATCGGCCCAAGTGGATGGTACTCAGATTCTCAATGGCTTGAATTTGGAAATTAAAGCGGGGGAAGTCCATGCGATTATGGGGCCCAATGGCTCTGGTAAAAGTACTTTTTCTAAGGTTTTGGCGGGCCACCCCGACTATCAGGTTACTGGTGGTGATGTCCAATTCCAGGGGCAGAGTATTTTGGAAGTAGCAGCCGAAGACCGGGCCCGGTCTGGAATTTTCTTAGCTTTTCAGTATCCTCTAGAAATTCCTGGGGTGACCAATATTGATTTTTTACGGGTTGCCTACAATTCCAAGCGCAAGTATCACAACCTTGAGGAGTTGGACACTTTTGATTTTGAGGATTTGGTTAATGAAAAACTCCAGGTGGTGAAGATGGATGCGGATTTTCTGCAGCGGGGGGTTAACGAGGGGTTCTCTGGGGGTGAAAAGAAACGCAATGAAATTCTGCAGATGGCTTTGCTGGAGCCGGTTTTGGCGATTTTAGATGAAACTGATTCTGGCTTGGATATTGATGCTTTGCGGATTGTTTCCAATGGGGTTAATCAGCTTAGCCGGAGGGATAATGCAATTTTGCTAATTACCCACTATCAACGGTTATTGGATTATATTGTTCCAGATTATGTTCATGTTATGGAGGGTGGGCGAATTATTTTGAGTGGCCCGAAGGAGTTGGCTTTGGAGCTAGAGGCCCGTGGTTACGATTGGGTAAGGGAAGAGGAGTTTGTGGAGGCGGCCAAGTAATGGAAATGCAGTTGATTAATTCTGGTTTGAGTGCAGATTTGGTGCGTCCGGCGGGGCCAGTGCCCACTTGGTTGGGGCAGTTGCACGATCGCGCTACTGCGGTTTTACAGGAACTCGCCCCCCCGACTAAACGGGATGAAGCATGGCGGTTTACAGACCCTGCTGCCCTATACAGCCTCCAGTTGACCAAGGGAAAATTTCAAAGTGTGGGCATTGAACACCTCCTACTGCCCGACAGTTATCAGTTGGTGTTTGTCAATGGGGTTTATGCTCCGAATTTGTCTAAGGTTCCTAGCCAGGGGGTGTTTGTTGGTTCCCTGGAGGAGTTGCCCGATCGTTACCCGGTACAGAATTACCTGGGCCAGCAGCAGGGCAGCGCTGAGTTTTTCACGGCTTTGAATACGGCTGGGGTGGAGGGAGCGGCAGTTGTTTGGGTGGAAGCAGGGGTAGCGATCGCTCAATCGATCCACCTACTCTTTATCAGTGCCCCCGCCCCTGACCCGATCATCAGCCAACCCCGCACCCTAGTGGTTCTAGAAACCAATGCCCAGGCTACCCTAGTCGAGCAATACGCTGCCCCCAATCGTGACTGCATCCCCGGCGAGCAGAGCTACTTCACCAACGCCGTCAGCGAAATTTACCTGGGAACTAAAGCTAAACTACAACACGCATACATTCAACGCGAAGCTGACACGGCACTTTTGGTTGCTAAAACTGCTGTATCCCAAGCAGCACAAAGTGAGTACCAAGGCTACAGCATCAGCTTGGGCGGCAAGCTCTCCCGCCACAACTGGGAAATCTATCAGACCGGAGCCGCCACTACCACCAACCTCAATGGTCTGACCATGATCAAAGGCGAACAACTGGCTGATACCCACAGCAACATTGTCCTCAACTTTCCTGAAGGAAAAAGTCAGCAACTCCACAAGTGCGTGGTAGATGACCAAGCTGCGGCGGTTTTTAATGGCCGTATCTTTGTTGGTAAACAAGCTCAAATGACTAGTGCTGGGCAGCTCAGCCGTAATTTACTGCTTTCTGGCAAGGCGCGGGTTGACACCAAGCCCCAACTAGAAATCGTTGCTGATAATGTCAAATGTGCCCATGGAGCAACAGTCAGCCAGCTAGATGAAGAAGAAATCTTCTATTTGCAAAGCCGGGGTATTGACCAAGCTAGTGCAGTATCCCTATTGGTCGAGGCGGCAGTGCTGGAGATTGTAAAGCAAATACCGGTACCAACCCTACGGCAGTTGCTTTTCCGGTGTATGTCTTGCAAGACGATGTTTAATTAGGTTAACTGGGCTGCCGAGTGCTGAATCTGATTTGGCTCAGACGATTTTCTTGGAGTCAGCAGCAATTTAGGTTGATCTAATTTTGGAGTTATTCCACAGTTGTACAGATGCGATCGTAAAATTCCTCAGCCATATCCACACTATGACTACCACCGAAACTCAAACCATTGCTGCCCAAGTCCGCGCTGACTTTCCCATCCTTGACCAGGAAGTCAATGGTAAGCCCCTAGTTTACCTAGATAATGCTGCCACTTCCCAGAAGCCCAATGTGGTGGTAAACGCCCTACGGGACTACTACGAGCAAATTAACTCGAATGTCCACCGGGGGGCCCATGCACTGAGTACTAAAGCTACGGAGGCTTATGAATCAGCCAGGGACAAGGTGGCTGCTTTTATTAACGCGGCTTCTCGTCAGGAGATTGTTTACACCCGCAATGCCAGCGAGGCAATTAATTTGGTGGCCTATAGCTGGGGGCTAAATACCCTGCAAGCTGGGGATGAAATTATTCTCTCGGTGATGGAGCATCATAGCAACATAGTGCCCTGGCAGTTGATTGCGGCTAAGACAGGGGCGGTTTTGAAGTTTGTGCAACTCACTAGTGGTGAGGAGTTTGATTTTGAGCATTTCCAATCGCTCCTTGGCGATCGCACCAAACTAGTGGCTACGGTCTACGTTTCCAATGCCCTGGGCTGCATCAACCCGGTTGAGCAGATCTGTGCGGCGGCCCACCACTACGGAGCAAAAGTTTTAATCGATGCTTGCCAAGCGGTTCCCCATCTGCCCATTGATGTGCAGGCCCTTGACTGCGATTGGCTGGTGGCTTCGGGGCACAAAATGTGCGCCCCGACGGGGATTGGTTTTTTGTATGGCAAGCTGGAACTACTGCGATCGATGCCGCCATTTTTGGGTGGTGGTGAAATGATTGCCGATGTCTATCTAGACCACTCTACCTACGCTGATTTGCCCCACAAATTCGAGGCCGGCACCCCCGCCATTGGTGAAGCGATCGCCCTGGGGGCAGCGGTCGATTACCTCAGCAGGATCGGCATGGATCAGATCCACAGCTACGAAACTGAGCTGACCAGATATCTATTTAGTCGGCTCCAAGAAATCCCCGACCTTACCCTCTACGGCCCCGCCGCCAATGCCCAGGGAGATAACCGGGCGGCCCTGGCCGCCTTCACCGTTGCGGGCATCCATTGCAGCGATATCTCCACCCTCCTAGATGAAGAAGGGGTAGCGGTGCGCTCTGGCCACCACTGTACCCAGCCTCTGCATAGACTTTTGGGGATATCCGGCAGCGCACGGGCTAGCCTCTATTTTTATAACACCCATGCTGAGATTGACCGATTTGTGGCTGTCCTCAAGGAGACGATCGCTTTCTTCGAGAACCTCAGCTAGCCAAAATCTTTACTAAATTTTCACTAAAACCTGACTCTCCTAACTTTTAGGTTAAAAATCTGACAATACACCTCGACGGCGAAATGGCCGCTGAAAATCCAAGGTTAACCCCCCCATACCCAGAAAAGCTCAGAAAATCAGCTCATCGCTTCAGCTATTGCTTCAACCACAGATGGTCACAAGCCCAGGGCACACCCAAGCTACTGGCATAGGTCAAAATTGCTTAATTGGATAAGTATTGCCTTTTCTTAAGTTATGTGGAAATCGGTTGATTAAGGGGGCTAGTCTGGACCCATGTTGGCTCAACAATACTAGACCTATGCAAATTGACGATTTGATCCTTTTAATCCACCCCATTTTGGCTGTAACCTTGGTATTCCCCATCCTGGGTGTTGTTACCCACAGAGCTTGGCAAACCCGGCAACGCCGTCTGCAAACGGCCGATGGCGGCAAAAGTAAACTGCCCCCTCTAGTTGGAACAGAGCATGTCACCATAGGGCGATGGTTAGCAGGGGCGGTGGTGGGCATATCTCTACTGGGGATGTTGCACCCTACACTTAAAAATTTGATCGCCAAGCAGGTCTGGCCGCAGGCTCCTTTTCAGGTGGTCTTTATCGTGTTGCTATACGGACTGACGATCGCTTCTTTGATTTTCCTGTACCGGGCTAGAACGAAACTGTGGCGCGGTACCTTTGCCACCCTCACGGGTATGGGCCTCGTTATCCTAGCTTGCCAAGATGGCATTTACCGGCGCGATCATGAATGGTTTGTTTCCCATTTTTACTACGGAGTAACCGCAGCTCTACTCATGGTGTTTTCGGTAGCGATCGTCGCCGACATTTACCAAGACCGCACCAATCGCTGGCGTAACACCCACATTGTTCTTAATTCCATAGCCTTGGTTCTATTTTTGGGGCAGGGGATCACTGGCTCGCGGGATCTCCTAGAAATTCCCCTCGGCTGGCAAAAAGCCCATTTGGGTAGCTGCGATTTTGTAGCCCAAAAATGCCCAAAACCCTAGGCCATTGCTTCTCAAGCGGAGGATTCCCCTTAGCGGGTTTAGAAGAAAATTGCACTTGGCATTCATTAACACTGCCACAAAGCTGTAATTAACGTGAGTTCCGAATAAGCCAGAAACTGCAATATCGTTGCCAATTTAGTCACTTTGGCAAGGATACTGCTAAATTTCGGCGGACTAGCTATACTTCCCGCACAAACCAGCCAATTTCAGGACGGAGAAATAGATCATCAGGGTCTTGCTTTACTCCTACAAACCCACCAGGAAATTCCATACTGTATTCATGGTTAAAATATTGCCAGCAAAAAGGAACTTTTGCCAGTCCGGAGGGAAAGTCACTAGTTGTAAATATGGGATAAATTTCAGTTCGCTACTTATTTTTATAAGGCAAACCCGTTATAAAAGGATTTCCACTCCCCCTCTCATGCCATTTATAAATTGACTGCCAAAAAGCTTGATCTATGTTCCCATTTGCTGCACTAAAACGTGTGGCTGGGCAACCTAGCAGATGCAATCAATCGTACAGGTTATAATTATGTTTACTTTAATAGAATCCAGACTACCCAGCCCGAAGAGATGTCTATGTTACTGCAAGCCCTAAAGGAAGAAGCGGTCAAGTTATCACCGGGCGATCGACGTGCGTTAGTCAGTGCCATCATTGAGTCCTTGCAGAATCCCCCAAGTACAAAGCCTGATTGTTCTGGTGCAATTCAACGGATGTGCGGCTTACTCAAAACAGACCAGCCTGCGCCAACTGACCAAGAAGTAGCTGTGATGCTAGAAGAGCGTCGGGGGGAAAAATACCTTCAGTGAGAGTTTTAATTGAATTCTCCTGGATTTTCTATTGCAGAGAGCCATTCTTCCAGGATGCAGAACAAGTGCTTCAGGCGATCGATTCTGCTCAAATCGTCGGGTATGCCACAGCTACAACGCTCACGGATATTTTTAGATTGCTCGAAAACACACGCCCAGTAATGAACAAGCACGGCAAGCAGTTTCAGAAACATTGATAGTGATGAGATCTGTGCTGTAGCTCAAGGGCTTGATGCCATCTTGACCCGCTATAGCCAAGGTTTTTTGAATTCATCCGTGCCTGCGTTATCTCAGGAGTGCTTGCATCGCTTGACAGAGCCAAATAACGAGTAGCAGGTTGGGAGGCGGAGATTGTGTCATATTGCCAGCGTGTCGCCAACCCTGTCCAACACCGCGTGGCAGCAGACGGAAGAAAGCTACTGGTGCTGAGTTCAAGATTATCTGCCGCCCCACAACTTCACCGCTATGTTGCCAGTGCAAAAGTAAGATTTTTGGCTCCGTTGGTAATTGTTGAGCAACCTATGTGCTGGAATTTGTGGGGGTCTGGGGCGATACCGGATTTAGGTTGTGCAAAATTCAAGATGTGCATCAACTTGGCAAGTAAGCTTACTTAAGCCTTTTCTGGTGTTGTTGAATGGCTTGAATCACGGTTTGAATCACCATCACCCTAGTGTAGTATTTGTCATTGGCGGGAATAATTGTCCAAGGGGCGTTGGGGGTGTGGGTTCGTTGGATGGCTTGGTTTACTGCAACTTCGTAGAGGGGCCATTTCTCACGATTACGCCAGTCTTCGTCGGTGAGTTTGTATTGGCGGAAGGGGTCTTGCTGTCGTTTGTGGAAGCGATCGAGCTGTTCTTGGGGGCTGATGTGTAGCCAAAACTTGATCAAGATGTAACCCGCATCGGTGAGTTGTGATTCAAATTCGTTGATTTCTCGGTAGGCTCGGCGCCATTCTGGCTCACTGGCAAATCCTTCAACCCGTTCGACTAGTACCCGGCCATACCATGTGCGATCGAAAATACCAATCATTCCTGCCCTGGGGAGCTTTTGCCAAAACCGCCAGAGGTAATGGTGGCGCTTTTCCTCCTGGGTAGGCGCGCCGAAGGGATGTACTTGGTAGCTGCGTGGGTCTAAGACATCAGTGAGCCGTTTGATAGCACTGCCCTTACCGGCGGCATCCCAGCCCTCAAATAAGATCAATACTGGTAGGTTTTCTTGGTGGATGGTGAGTTGGAGCCGCCTCAATTTCACTTGTTTTTGGCGTAGTTGAGCTTTGTAGTCGTGACGACTAAGCTGACGGGTCAGATCCACTGCCCCCAAGAGGTCTGGTTCGGCGGGGTCGAGTTGAGTCTGGGGGGGCAAGCTGGGAGGAGTGATCGTGATCGCTTGTTTTTCTAGGCTCTCGGTCATGACCGCTACTAACTGCCCCAGCACTTTCAGTTTTGCCCAGTGGCTGTGGTCACCCTCGACTAAAATCCAAGGAGCGTGCCCTGTGCTAGTGTGGATCAGCATTTCCTCGGCCATAGCTTTGTAATGGTGATACCGCTTAGCCTGCTGCCAATCTTCACTGCGGACTCGCCAAGCGGATAGTTGATCCTTGGCATATTTGGCTAAGCGGCGCTGGAGTTCTCTGCGGCTGAGGTGGATCCAGAACTTGGCGATCGCAACCCCATCATCCACCAATTGCCGCTCGAAGGCATTGATATCTTGAATGGCAGTGGGTAAATCAGCAGAATCGATCCGATCAAAAAGGCGGTCTTCCAAAAGGCGGATATACCAACTGTGGTAAAACACAGCAATACTGCCATGGGCCGGTAGGTTCTTGCTAAACCGCCATAGAAAAGGATATTTTTGCTCCTCAGCCGTGGCTGGAAATGTGGGATAGACAGTGAAACCACGCGGATCCATGCAGCGGGTCATTTTTTTTAGTAGGGAGCCTTTTCCGGCTGCGGCCCAACCTTCCAGGATAATAATCAGGGGTTGTTGTTTTTCATAGCAGGCCTGCTGGAGCGATCGCAGCTTCTGCATCAGAATCTTGGTGCGGTCAGCATAGGTCTGCCGGTCACAGCGCAAACTTAAATCAAGGGTATCTAGCATAGTTTATGTATTGTGAAACTTTGCATCTTAAGTTGCGGCCCAAACAGCTCATATTTCTGGGTTAGTCCCCAAAGGGCATAATGAAAACAACGGTTTGTTGGCACACCCCAAACCGGATTTAATTTGTCTTGATTTAGGATTATTCCATGACTAAGCCAACAATTTTAGTTACGGGCGGGGCTGGTTACATAGGTTCCCATGCGGTTTTAGCCTTATCCCGTTCCGGTTATCCAGTGGTGGTTTTAGATAACCTAGTTTACGGGCATAAGGAACTGATTGCGGGGATTCCCCAGGTTGAATTAATCATCGGTGACATCGGCGATCGCCCCCTACTCAATCAGCTTTTCCACGATCATTCGATCGCCGCAGTCATGCATTTTTCGGCCTATGCCTACGTAGGGGAATCGGTACACAGCCCCATCAAGTACTACCGCAATAATGTTGTTGGTACTCTCACCCTGTTGGAAGCCATGGAAGCCGCTGGGGTTGATAAGTTCGTTTTTTCCTCTACCTGCGCCACCTACGGTATTCCCAACCAAGTTCCCATCCCTGAAGACCACCCCCAAAACCCCATCAACCCCTACGGAGCCACCAAGCTGATGGTGGAGCGGATTCTCTCAGATTTTGACCATGCCTATGGTTTGCAATCAGTTAGTTTCCGCTACTTTAATGCAGCGGGGGCTGATCCCGATGGTCAACTGGGAGAAGACCACGACCCAGAAACCCACGTCATTCCTTTAACTTTGTACGCAGCCCTGGGCAGAATTCCCGCAGTGTCAATTTTCGGCACTGATTACCCGACGGAAGATGGTACCTGTATCCGCGACTATATTCATGTCAGTGACTTAGCCACAGCCCATATCCTGGGTCTGGAGTATTTGCTGGCGGGGGGGCGTAGCGATCGCTTTAATTTGGGCAATGGCAGCGGCTTTTCGGTGCGGCAGGTGATTGATACAGCTAAGCGGGTAACTGGGCTGGAGTTCTCAGTAGTGGAAAGCGATCGCCGCCCAGGGGACCCACCAGTACTTGTGGGCAGCGCGATAAAAGCTAAGAAAATTCTCAATTGGACACCCCAGTATCCGGGACTAGATAAAATTGTCACAGATGCATGGAACTGGCACCGTCGCCGCCATGCGATCGACTCTTAAGAGTCAGCTCTATTCACTTAACACAATTAACACAACTTCAGTGGGGTAGTTGCCATGCAGCAGTTGAATCATCCTCCCCAGAGCAATGGTCACCGTGAAGACCGCTTAGATAGGCTCGAAAACGTGGTACACCACATCGGCAATGCTCTACTTGCAACTACCCAGGCCGTCCAAAACCTAGCCATGGAGATGGATGCCCTGAATCATCAAATTCAAAAACAGGGACAGCAATTTCAACAACAGGGCTATCAAGTATTTGCCATAACCGATGCGGTACAGGTTTTACTAGAAAGCCAAGCTGCCACCAACAAACAACTCAGTGAACTGATGGTGACCCTGACTCGCTTGAGTGAGGCGATCGAACGCAACCAAACATGACATTGATCTACCAATACCCTCCCTTACAACCGGGCATCCTCCTAAAAAGATACAAGCGTTTCTTCGCAGATGTAGAATTGACTGATGGCCGAGTGGTTACAGCCCACTGCCCCAACACCGGCCCCATGACTTGTATTTCCACGCCCCAGAGCCTTGTGCAAGTCTCCCACAGTGAAGACCCCAAGCGTAAGCTGGCTTACACATGGGAGATGATCCAAGTCAATAAAATCTGGGTGGGAGTAAATACTGCCATGCCCAACCGGGTCATCAAGCTGGCTCTCCAGCAAAAATTATTGCCCCTAGGGGAATATCAACACGTACAAGCCGAAGTTCGTTATGGCCAGGATAGTCGGGTGGATTTCTGCTTAACTGGTGGCCACAAGCCAACCTACGTGGAGGTAAAAAGCACTACCCTAGCTGAGCCGCCTTTGGCTATGTTCCCTGATACGGAGACCACCAGGGGGCAAAAGCATTTACGGGAACTGACGGCCCTACTGCCCCAGGCTAGGGCGGTGATGCTGTATTTCATTAACCGAGAAGATTGCCATGTCTTTGCTCCCGGTGATGCCCATGACCCGGAGTATGGCCGCCTCCTGCGCCTAGCGATCGTCCAGGGGTTAGAGGTGCTGCCGTGCCGCTTTGCGGTCACCCCCACCGGGATCAGCTACCTAGGAATTGCTGATATACAGATTACTTGATTTACTTGATGTGGCTTGGGTGGATTAGCTCAACAGCAGGAACAGCGCCACTAGTTACATTTGATGCCCCAAGGAAATACAGGCCAGTCAGGGCACACGGCTGAGATTCTTGGGGTAATTGATTTATAGTTATCAAGGTTAATTTATTCGATGGAGTAGTTTATGAATCAAGAAGGGAAAATTCGGGTCTTGGCTTTGGGCCTGATTCGTCGGGGCGATCGCTTGTTCCTATCCCGGGGTTATGACCCAGTTAAGCAACAGACCTTTTATCGGGCCTTGGGGGGCGGGGTAGACTTTGGGGAAGCCAGTGATGTGGCCCTGAAGCGGGAGTTTAGGGAAGAACTAAATACCGAAGTAATTAACTTGCGTTACCTGGGTTGCCTAGAAAATTTATTTACTTTTAATGGCAAGGCTGGCCACGAGATAATCCAACTCTATGAATGCGATTTTGCCGATCCTAAATTTTATGAATTAAATGAAGTGACCTTTAAAGAAGGCGATCGCGAAAAGCTGGCCCTCTGGGTAAATATCGACCAGTGCCGGTCCGGGGAACTCCGGGTAGTGCCAGACAACTTTTTAGAATACTTGTAACTTAATTTATCGTTTTGTAGGTAAGTAAACTCAAGCAATCAGGGAAAGTATTAACCTAAAAATATAAGTCAACCTAGCGATCGCTTTTGATCCACCGCCAAACCATGTGGACAGACATTACCCAAAATATTGCCCAAACCCTCCAAGAAAAAGTGGAATTCCTTCAAGCCCAATCCTTTGGAGGCGGCTGCATCAACCAAGGCTATCTATTAGAAACTAACCTGGGTAAGTATTTCGTTAAAATCAACCAAGCCCGCGGCTTAGAGATGTTTCAAGCGGAGATGCTGGGCTTACAACAAATTCACAGTACCAAAACTATCCGAGTACCCCAGCCAATCTGTACAGGCCAAAGTGGGGATAAAGCTTATCTAGTCATGGAGTGGCTAGATTTGGGGGGTACCGGGGCATGGCGGCAGATGGGACGTAATTTAGCTTACTTGCATCAGTACCCGATCGCAAACCTGGGGATGCCCGTGGCTTTTGGTTGGGAGCGGGAGAATACGATCGGCTCTACTCCTCAAATTAACCCTTGGACTAGCAACTGGACGGAGTTTTTTGCTGAATACCGGATTGCCCACCAGTTGAAGTTAGCCAAGAAGAAGGGGGGCAGTTTTCCGAGTGTTGAGCAGGTGGTTGCGATCGTCCACCGCTGTCTAGAGGATCACGACCCCCAACCCTCTCTAGTCCACGGAGACCTGTGGGGTGGTAACGGCGGCATCACCCAAGAGGGCATCCCAGTCATCTTTGATCCGGCCACCTACGTGGGCGATCGCGAAGTCGACCTAGCCATGACCAAACTCTTCGGTGGATTCCCCCCAGAATTCTACCAGGGCTATGGGGAAATATTACCCCTAGGAGCCGGGCACCGAGAAACCCTCTACAATCTCTACCACATCCTCAACCACTTCAACCTATTTGGTGGAGCCTACGGCACCCAAGCCAACCGAATGATCCAGCATTTGATGCAGGTCTATTAATGAAACCCAAGCTCCCTAAATCTCCGAAAATCGAGGCCTGTCAAAAATTTGCTCCTAGATTAATGTGAATTCGGGATAAGCCAATTATCCCATTGCCAATTTAGTTACTTTGGCAACAACATTGCTTGATTTTAGCCAAGTTTCCTGGGAGCAATACCACCCGAACTGACGTTAGATTAACCTGAGTCCAAGATCAGCCACAGCCCAGCGAAGGGGAGGGGTTATCCTGATGCTGGATTGGCTAACTGGATAAAAAAATCCCCCAGACCAGAGCCTGGGGGAATTCAGCTAGAGAAACTGTTAACGCAGGTTGAAGCTAGCAGATTCACCGCTGGGATTGACTACCCGGACACTTGCAGGATTTGCCCCTGCTGAGACAGCCCGGATTCGGTTTGGGCTATCAAAGGTAATCCGAGTGGCAGCAGTGTTGTCAAAAAAGACCTGCAACTGGGCATTGTTGGTTTCCACAGCAGCCACGCTGGCAGTCGGTTCGATTGGATTAAAGCGCCGGATTGCTAGGCGAGCAAATCCTACTTGGAAGGGCCTAGCTTCCCAAGGGGAGTAGCTGAAGAAGCCCCACCGCGGGTTATTCAAGCCGGTCCTTTGGGTAAGAATTTCCGGGTTCCTGTCTTCTTGCCAGTACACATCGGCCCTGCTACCCCGGCGCACTAGACCAAAGGTGAAGATTTTGCCTCTGACTGTAGCTGTGCCCCAGTTGGAGCTACCAATGTTTTGCCAACTGCTGCCATCCCAGAAGCCTAATTTTTTCTGGGGTGGTGTGCCTTGGGGGGTGTCGTAAACTGAGATGGTTTGGTCGAAGCCGCCCGCTGACAATTTCCCCCTAGAGGTACCCTGGTTGACGTTGACCCAAGTATCGACAGCGATCGCTGCGGGCAGGTTAGTAATTTCCGGAGCAGACTGCTTGACGGCAAAACCAAACCCAGCAAAGGGATCGTTAGGTTCGGGGGTGCCTTCAACCACCATGGAACCGCCGCGTTCCTCGATCTTGACACTAGCTGGCGGGGGATTCACAAAAATCCAGTCGGCGATTTGACCATCACTAAAGTCGTCAAAGAGCAGGAAGACCGATCGCGCATTACTCCGGGAAGTTAGGCTGGCGTTGCCATAGCTCATAGTCACTGTGGTGTTACCATTGGCGGGGATAGTGGGTACCCGCAACCAAATCCGTGTTTCTGGAGTGTTTAACCCAGATTCAATCCAGAAGGGAATTTCTTGACCATTGACCAAAAAGCGCAGATCCCTGGCATTGGCTTGCATTTTGCCCGCTGCAATCAATTCCTGGGTATTGACATTTACCATAACTTGATAATCATTCAAGGCTTGGCTATCCCCGTTACTGACGGTGATGGCTCGGCTGTAGGGGTTGATTGCTCCGTTTTGGAAACCAGCTCCTTCGATGATAGCTTGAGCCCCCGCGCCGATTACTCTGGGGTTGACACGATCGATCCGGAAAGATGCCGGTGTAACCACGGGGCTGGGTGAAGGTGATGGCACTGGGCTAGGCGAGGGAAGCGGTGATGGCACTGGGCTTGGGCTAGGTGAAGGACTAGGAGATGGAGCTGAGCCGCCTTGGTTAGCCTTGGATACCCACGTATTACCACCCAAACTTACTTCCACTTGACTAGGGTTTGACTCTGAACCGCTGACTGCCAAACTGGCAATAGCTGTGCTGGTGTTATTGGCATAGTTAGTCTGGTTACGGAAGCCAGTTATCACCTGGTTGCCCACCTTGATTTGCATATCGCTGGGCACCTTACGACCCATAGGCAAGTTGCTGACGGTGCAGTTCAAGTTACTGCCTGCTTGGGCGCAACTGACCTGAATTTGAGCTATGTCTGCATCCCGCAGTAAAGCCCCAGCCACAAAAGGTGGCTTGCCATACTCCATGGCTCCAATGTCGGGCGCACTGCCAAAGAAACCATCAGTAAAGGGTGGGAGATTACGACCTTTGTTGATAACAGGCGATCCCTCTTGGGGGACAAACTGCTTATCTAGACCAGGGTTAGGTTCGCCAAAAAAGTTATCACTGTAGTCTACCGACCGCCCATTTGACGAGGGTGGAGCAGACTGCTTACGGAAGATGTTGTTACGCACCTGTAAACCAGTCAAGAAACCATCCCGAATCAAGTAACCCAAGTCGTCAGAAGTATTGTTAAAAACCCGCATATTTAAGTTATTTTTTCCTGGGTTGTAACGCTGGGCATCAGGGTGATTGGGGTTGTAGGTAGCAATTTGCAGACCCGGAGAATTGAGATTCCACAAGACGTTATGGTGAATATCAAACCCCGTTACATTGTCGTCGGGGTAGATACCATGACAACCAAAGTAGTACTGGGGTGAGTTTTTCTCGGAGTTGCAATCATGGATAAAGTTGTAGGCAATTTGAGCACCGTTGCCGTCGGCACCCCAACCGTAGATGGGGCCTAGATCAGTGATTTGTAGGTGCGATCGATAGATATCGTTGTAAGTAACATCTACGCCCCGCTCCATCTGGATCCAATAGCGGCCAGAGTTGAACATGGTATTACGACGCACCTTAGTGCCGGGAGCAGAACCAGCAACCCCAGAACCGACCCCCGCATAGCCAACATTTTGGATGACATTATTTTCCACTAGGTGGTTACTACCCTCAAGTTGAATCATGGAACCAGGGGCATGGGCCAAATAGGAGTTGGTGATTCGGTTATTGCTGCCCTTGAGGTGGATAGCACTGGTGCCTCCGGTAAAAAAGTAAGGCGGAGCTTCTTGAAAATGATGGGGATACTGCCAAATTACTTGATCAACGGTGGAATTATTGGTGCTTTCAAACTTGACCTTAGCCCCAAAGATAGCCAGGTTCTCAATCCGAATTCCCGACCTAGACCACAAATCAAAGGCAAAGGGACGACGCTTGACCTGGACACGTTCTGGAGAAACTCGTGGATCCATACCGCGGGGAGGCATGATTGTCAGGGTAAATTGACTAGCTCCAGAGTTATTTTTGTTAGGATCAATGAACCACTCTCCCGGACTATCTAAAAACTCCCGACGGCCCCACAGGTAGAAGTAATTACCTGCATTGGGTGAGAGCATTCCGGGGTTGAGGTCGCCGCTATTTCTGGTCAAAATATTGTTCCAACCAGCAGCCGGGTCGGTGTTGCAGACAAAGTTAACAACAGAGCCAGTTTTGCTCTCCACATCGCAGGTAGAACCCATAATCCGATAGCCGGGAATGTAGGAAATTTTGCCGCCCCGGAAATCGGGGATCTGACTCAGACCAGGCGCTGTGTAGCTGCCTCGGTTACCTTGACCAGTGGCGGCCGTAGCCCTAGCATCATCTTCTCGGATCGCTGTTGAGTCAGTGAGTTGAGTGACATTTCGGTAGTCAGATAAGTTTGGCCAACGGGCTTCTGGAAGCATTTGGTCGCCCCAGAAAACTTGGTTATTGTAGAGCATAACTCCACCACCGGTACGCAGATTCATACTCCAGTTGATGGTAGTACTGTAGGTGCCATCAGTGTTGGCCCGCCATGCAGCGGGGGCAATTTCATCGGTGCCGGCAACGATCGTATCAGCCCCGGCCCCCCGAAAAGTCACATTATCGCGCCGAGCAACTACGGTTTCTCGGTAAATACCACGGGCAATCTGGCAAATACTACCACTGGGAGCAGTTTCAGCACACTTCTGGATTGTCCGCCACGGCGCACCGCTAGTACCAGGGTTGTTGTCATTACCCGTAGCTGCATTCACGTAGAAAATTGGAGCACTGGTTTGTCCCCACACTGCCGGAGTTTGCAGTGCAATGAAAAAGGCAATTAAAGCCAGCAGAAAATAGCGCCGCACAGGGCGTTTCCAGTAGCGTTTCATAGGAAGGTACTTTTGCTTAATTTTTTTCAGTGGGCAATAATATCGAGATGTCCTCGGCCCTCACCGCGCCAGTAAGCGCTGTTTTTGCCATGGTCGGCCTGCACTGATCCACAAAAGAAGCAATTTAAAGCTTCTGTAAAGAACGCTTCAATCATAGACCGGGAACGAATAGACCCTGCATCAGTAATTTTGTCTAACTTTCTGGAGTATAGGGGGTCTTGCCACGGGGATGACCCCCGGACACTTGGTTAGATTTGCTGAATATGAAGTTTTAGTAAAGTTGCTGAAATTAGGGAGTCATAGAGGTTTGAGCCTTTATACCTTGTCGAGAAAATAGCTTACGTATATATACTTACATTCATTGTCAAAAATATCAAGGCTTGATTAATTTCTACCTCAAGTTATATCCAGATAGTGATTTAGATCAATGTTTCACTGTGATCCAGTCACTTATGTGATCGGCAGTAATTACTCAATAACTCAATGAGCTAATAACTAAGCATTGATAGCTGGTCGCTGATTAGGGTGCCGACCTGGGCTAAGTCGAGCAAAAAAATTACTAACTTGCGGTCTGGGGTAGGGACGATCGCCACATGCTTAGCCAGACCAGCCAATTGATTTTGGCGGTAGGCCATCGGCAGGGGCTGGATGTGGGCCCGGTCAATATCCATCATGTCGGGTAGGCGATCGACCTTGAGGGCACACAACTCACCACCCTGGTGGGTCAGCACTAGGAATTTTTCTGAAAGTGGTTCTGAAATATGAGGATCAAGGGAATCATTATGTTTTTTGGCAAGGTGAGACCAAAGATCAATCGCCACCACGGGCCGGCCTTCAATGTTGACTAATTCAGCCTGCTGCCAATCGACTGGGTAGCGACGCACTTGAATGATTCGCCCCATGGGTAAGGCAAATAGATATTTAGCGATCGGCAACACAACTACCCGGACTGTTTCCATGGTTCAAACTCCAATAATCCTGTGGATTGTGGACAGCAATTGTTGCTCCAGATACGGTTTAGTTAGGTAGGCTGTGGCCCCCAACGATGCAGCAATTTGGCGATACTGCTCACTCCCCCTGGAGGTCAACATCACTACCGGAATCTGGTTGAGTTGCGAGTGCTGCTTGAGGGTACTCAGAAACTCGAAACCATTCATTCGGGGCATTTCTAGATCGCAAATAATCAAGGCTACTTCAGCATTTTGCTGGAGCTGCTCTAGGGCATCTACCCCGTCTTTTGCTTGCTGGACAGACAGGTGATTTTTTTGGAGTACAAGGGAGAGTTTCTGGCGCTCAGTGATCGAATCATCGACAATTAAAATATTTTTTGTGATGTTTTTGAGGTCGGGGTCAGCGGCTGGGAGGAGAGGCTGTAGGACGGAGCTGGGTTCTGGAATCGCCTGGGTTTGAGTATAGTTAACTAGGGCAATACCATCAATGACTAGGGTCATGCTGCCATCGGCTAACACTGTACAGCCATAGACATAATCGGGGGAAGTAATGGCCATGGGCACTGGCTTAATCACGAGTTCTTGCTCTTCTATGACTTGATCTACCTCTAAGCCAATAAAGCTCTCGTCTTTGGGTAAAAGAAGAACGGGGGTACGGCCTTGGCGGGGGGTCAACAGGGGAATGATTTCCTGGTGTTCGGCTGGGGGCGGGCGATCGTCTGGGTAGTTGAACAGCTCTGCCAAGTGATAAATCGGGATTGAGGTGGGTGGGTTTCCCCAACTGAGGACTCGCTGCCCGGAGGTGGTTTTAAACTCGTCGCCGAAGGGCATCAGAGTTTGGGCAATTTCGTTGGCCACAAAGGCATAGACCCGGCCGCCAGCCCGGCAGGATAGGAGTCGAGCACTGATTAGGGCTTCGCGGATCTGGATGATGAAAGCTGTGCCTTGGCCTGGTTGGGAGGTGAGGGATATGGTGCCCTGGATGCTTTGGAGTTGCGATCGCACCACATCCAAACCAATACCACGCCCAGCCAAATCATCCACTGCTGTCTGGGTAGACATCCCCGGCAAACAAAGTAGTTCTAGAAGGCCAGTCTGGGGCGAAGCTTTGATTCTGGCTGCCTGGCTAGCTGTAATCAAGTTCAAATGCCTAGCCCGATTTAGTACATGGTCAATATCAATTCCCTGGCCATCGTCGCGCACTTCAATCACTGTCCGGTTGCCTTGGTGGTAGGCATTGACTTCAATCAAGCCTACCGAGAGTTTGCCCCGACTCTGGCGGACTAGGGGCGGTTCAATACCGTGGGCAAAGGCATTGCGAACTAAATGGAGTAGGGCTTCGTAGAGGTTATCGGCGATCGCCTTATCAATCAGCACATCCAATCCCCGCAGCTTCAACTCCACGGGTTTGTTGTAAACATTAGTCAGTTGCTGGGTAATCAAGGATAGACGGCTGAGCACATTCCCAATCGGCATCATCCGGGTAGCCTGCATCGATTCACGCATTTGTTTGAGCAGGCGTTGCTCCCGGTCTAGCAGTTGTTGGTTACTTTGGTTACTGAGCTGGAGGTCGGCGCTGGCCTGCTCCATCTGTACCACTTCCTCTAAAGCCGTATCCAACATATCGCCGAGCTGGGCATAGCTTTGATCCGGGGCATAGGTCAAAAGCTTGAATTGCAAAAGACTCTGGCGGTGTTTTTTAAGCCACTGGGCCAATTTTTGCAAGACAGCTTCCGTCTGTAGCCCCTGGAGAGCCAGTTGGTTTTGGTTAATTAACAACTCCCCGGCCAGGTAACTCTGTTGTTCTAGCTGTTCGAGTTCTACCCTCAGGGTGCTGGGTAAAATTGGGTTTTTTTGGGGGGGGAGGTCTCCGGGGTTGAGCAGTTCGACGGGAGCTTCGATGATTTGCCAAGGCTGGGCTGGGTCAATTCCCGGTTCCGGGGTGACTTCTAGGCTGAGGTCTTCACTGACATATTCATGTGTGTTGGCATCTAAATCCACATCGCCAAAAAGTTCAGCCAAGGCCTGCTCGTTGCTGGATAGCTCCTCAAGCCCACTGGATTGTTGGGGAGGAGTTGCCCAAGCTTGGAGTTGGGGTGAGGGATGACCACCCTGTTGGCGATCGCCCGCCATTACCGAACCATAGGCGGCTTGCAGATCTGCTAAAGCCACCCCGGCAATCTCTTGAGCCTGCTCTGGGTGGTAGCTAAAGGCTTGCTTAATGTGGTTAGCCAAGGATTGGAAGCCAGCTAGGCCTAGGGATTCTCCTAGACCTAAAAAAACATCAGCACCTTGGATGAATTGGTCAACAATTTCCCTGGAATTACCCCGCCTGGCCACGGCCGCCAAATGGTCAATTTTTTCTTTGACCCCCACCTCAAAGACAGATTTGGTCAAGTCAAAACCCAACTCGGCAGAGCTGGGAATGGCGTTGGTTTTGTGGAGGGCATCACCCAATTTAGCGGTAATCTGATCGAAGATCACCTGACTTTGGCTGTTGATTTGGTCTAGGCTGGTTTTGTCAGCGCGCATTTCAGCTGCCAAAGCTGCTCTTAGGCATTCGTAGCCTTGAAACAGTAGGGATTCTAGTTCCGCATCGATCGCCACACCGGGGTCTAGGAGTGCCTGAAAGAAACTCTCTAATTGGTGGGAGATATTTTGGATGGTGGTCTGGGAGACGATCGCTGCCGCTCCTTTGAGGGTGTGGGTAGCCCGCATCAGCCCGTAGACCTTAGGTTGGCTGCGCTGGGAGCGCAGGTTGATTAGCTCGGCTTCGATCGTCCGGAGCAGATCCTGGGCTTCACTAAGGAAATAGATGTAGTTATCGGCTTGAATATCGGCCATGGGCTACTACTAGTTGACTTGGAATTGAGAAACGGTCTGTTGCAGTTGACTGGCGGTACTCAGCAATCCCTGGAAAGAACTGGCCACTTGGGCTGATTCCTGGGAGATGGTTCCGGCGGTTTCGGCTACCCCTTGCATGGTTTTGGTGACAGACTGGGCCTGCTCTAGCTGGGTAAAAGTTGCCTGGGTGATGCCGGCAACTAGGGTGCTGATTTCGGTGGTAGCGTTGGCGATCGCCTGGAGGCTGTGCCTAGTTTCCTGGGCTAGGTTTGTCCCCTGGGTGACCTGTTCAATTACCGCTTCAATAACCCGGAACAGTTGGTTGGTCTGGGTTTGAATTTCTTGAACCATCGTTTCAATTTCAGTGGTGGCCTTGGCCGATTGGCGGGCAAGCGATCGCACTTCATCGGCGACCACCGCAAAGCCCCGGCCATACTCCCCAGCCCTGGTGGCTTCAATGGCTGCATTCAAAGACAAAAGCTGGGTCTGGGTAGCAAAGTCACTAATTAAGTTGACCACGCGGGAAATTTTCTGGGAAGATTCGCCCAGGAGCTTGATTTTCTCGCCCGCTTCAGAGACGGTGGCCCTGATGCCAAGAATGCCGTCGACGGTGCGCTGGGTACTGGCATCGCCCGATTGTACGGTCTGGTTAGCCTTGAGCACCGCCTGATCGATCGCCTGGGCATTGGTACTGACCGCTTGGGTAGAATTGACCATCAACTGCACCTCAGCTAGGGTCTGGCTAGTGGCCTTGACCTGCTCTTGGGCCTGTCCGGCCAGCCGCCGGATTGCCTGCTCACTTTCCGTGGAGGTCTGGGCCACTTTAGTGGCGGCCTGCTGCACCTGAATCACAATTTCGCACAAAGATTTTAGGGTGTTGTTGTACACATCGGCGATCGTCCCCAATTCATCGGGGGTCAGGGGGGCACGCACGGTCAAATTCCCATCCAAGGCTGGGCGTACCGCTGCCAAAAGTTCCACTGCCCTGGTCTGGAGGAGTTCCTTGGCTTCCTTTTCCCGCTGGAGGGTCTGGGCTAACTCAGTAGATTTCTGCTGGAGTTGGAGGAGAAACTCGGTTCGTTGCAGCGCTAAACCCAACTGGGTGGCAATCTGCACCATGACATTGAGTTCTGTCTCTTGCCATTGTCTGGGCCCAGAATTTTGGTAAGCTGCCAGCAGCCCCCAGAGGGTATCCCCCACAAAAATCGGCACGATCAGGTAGGCCCTGGCCTGGATCCCCTCCAGGGCTTCGATGTAGCACTGGGAGAATTCGTTGGTGTAAACGTCCTCAACGATCGAATTTTGCTTGTAGAGGTACTGGCCGCCTTGGGTCTGCTGTAAGTAGGTATCGGTGAACCGGACATTGCCGCCGACTTGGGGAGCCGCCACACCCGTATCTAAGACCCGGATCCAACCGGAGGCAACTGATTCAGCTACGTACTCACCGCTGAAATCCGGGGCAAATTTGTAGATGGCCACCCGATCGCACTTGACCAACTGCAAACGCACCTCCTGGGTTGTGATCCGGAAGATCGTCTCTATCTCCTGGGATTGGCGGATCTTGTCCACAATCTTGGCAACAATCCGCTCCCGCTCCACAGCTTGGCGCAACTGCTCGGCCTGTTGACGCTGCTGGGCAATAAATTCAGCCTGCTGGATCGCCACCCCCAACTGGCCGCAAATCTGGCTGACTACATTTACCTCCAACTCTGTCCACTGCCTGGGGCCAGAGTTTTGATATACCCCCAAAAGCCCCCAGAGCCTCTCCCCAGCAAAAATCGGCACAATGATGTAGGCCCTGGCTTGGATTCCCTCTAGGGCTTCGATGTAACAGGGAGAAAACCCCTGCTGGTAGACATCATTGATGATCGAATTGCGCTTGTAGACGTATTGACCGCCTTGGTTCTGCTGCAGGTAGGTGTCGGTGTAGCGGACATTACCACCGACTTGGGGAGCTGTCACATCCCGGTCTAGCACCCGCACCCAGCCAGCCGCCACCGATTCGGCTACGTAGTCCCCACTAAAATCTGGCTCAAACCGGTAAATTGCCACCCGGTCGCACTGGACGAGCTGGAGGCGCATTTCCTGGGTGGTGGTGCGGAAAATAGTTTCCAATTCCTGGGACTGGCGAATCTTATCGACAATCTTGGCGATTACCTTCTCCCGTTCGATCGCCCGGCGCAACTGCTCTGCCTGCTGCTGCTGCTGCTCAGCATATTCAGCCTGCTGCACAGCTACCCCCAACTGCTCAGCCATCTGCACCACCAAGTTAATCTCTGACTCCAGCCATTGGCGGGGGCCAGAGTTTTGGTAAGCAGCCAATAGCCCCCAGAGTTTATCCCCCTGGTAGACCGCAGCGGTGATGTAGGCCCTAGCCTGAAATTGTTCAAGAATATTTAAGTAACAGCGGGAAAAATTCGCCTTGTAAATATCGGTTACTACCCGCACCTTGTCGCCCCTAGTGTAACCACCGCCCCTGGTTTCCTGGAGGTAGGTATCAATGCTATTTTGATTGACCGGATTGAGACTATCAAAGTTAGCTGCCTTACCGGTTACCATGGCCAGGAGTTTGATGCTGGCACAATCACTGATGTTTTTATTCAAGTCGGGATTTTGCTGCTGGTCGGCAAAGAGCGATCGCCACCCCGGGCCCACCGACTCCATTACAAATTCGCCACTCCAATCCGGATTAAACCGATACACCCCCATCCGGTCATTGCCGAGTAACTGCCGCATTTCATCTAAAGCAGTCCGAAAGATTACATTGATATCCAAAGTCGAGCGGATCTTCTCAACTACTCGGATAATTGCCGTATCGCGCTGGCTGACCTGCTGGAAACGCTCCTGGTAACCGAAAGCAACTAGCTGCACAGACATTTCGTTGGCCACCTGATAGAGCTGAGCAAGTAAATTTCCAGGCCAGGGACGGCTTTGCCCACACTGTTGCACCACCAATAGCCCCCAAGCCTCTTCCTCGACCCGGATTACCACCGCCAAACTAGCTTTGACTTGGTATTTGCTCAAAAGCTGCTCTTGGTAAGGGGTAATTGGCTGGGCATCGGGCAGACGTACCACCAGTTGCTGGAGATAAACTTGCCGGTAATCGGCCCCAAACGTTGTGGGGTTGAGGGCTTCCCCCAAGGCGGGGGTCCAGCCCCGATTGACGACTTCGGCAACCACAGTGCCTTGGGCTTCATCCCTAAAGCGGTAAATTAGCACCCGGTCAGCCTGGGATAGCTTTTGGACTTCGCTAGTGACCATGTCTAGGAGGTCGCTTTGGGAGGCGGCTGGTCTGAGGATGTGGCTGACTGGGATGGTGCCATTGCTGGGCTGGGCTTTGAGGGCCTGTAGTTCTTGGCGGAATTCGCGGACTTCCCGGTTGACTACTCCCAAAAAGCGGTCTACTTGTTCGCCAAATTTTTGGAAGTGTTGAATTTTTTCAATTACTTCGGTGCGATCGAGCCGACCGGCTTTTTCCAATTCATCACGAAACTCATGGATCAAGTTGAGAAACTGACCAGCATCGGGCATGGTATTTTGCAGGTCGTGGAGGTTTGATTGGGGTTGGTAGGTTCCAGTCATGGGACTATGGTTAGGTAAAGGTAGTTTAGTTAGTTTAGGAAGCCCTTAGTTGGATAGCTTGAAAGAGGGCGCTGGGTTGGAGCACAAGGCTATTGATTGCACTGAAGTAGCCTTGGACGTAGGGAGCTAGATTGGCTGCAACTAGCCCAGGGCGAGGCGGTTGCATCTGTTGTGGGTAATGGGCTTCAATTTCTTCCACATGGGACACCCATAGCCCCAGAGTTAGTTTGGCATTTTGCAGGGCGATCGCCATCCCCGATTCCAGCCGAGACCCAGGAAAACCCAATAGATGGTCGAGGTTCACAAGCCAAATCAACTCTCCCCGCCAATCGTATAAACCCATGGCCCAAGCCGGGGTATGGGGCATGATCAATACCTTGTGGGGGAGTATTTGCACCACTTCCCGAATACTATCTACCGGCAGCAAGGCTCCCAGGTGATTACCCAGCCTCAGGCGCAGGTAACGCTGGGCCGGGGATTTGACCGATACCTCCGGGGCTAAGTTGACTACCGGGCCGGGTTCGAGCCATTCCTCTAGGTCTTGATTCAAAATCAAACGCCGTAGGTCGACTTTTTCTACCCAGAGAGGGGCTGCGGCCTGGGCTGATTGGGCTCCAATCTTGACGATCGCAATACCAGCCCGCTGTAATTGCTGGGCTACTGGCCGGACTAGCTCGATCGCTTCCTGGGGGCGGAGGACTCGGTCTGCGGTACAGATAAAAATGATGTATAGTTGGGAACCCTTACAGGCTATCTTCAACTTGATTTGATCCTTCTGAAGGCGACGTTGCCAGCGGGCTGTAATTATCCGCCATGGCTGCGATTCCACTAAACTAGTCGGCCCTTGGTTCATGGCTTAAATTAATCCTTCAAAACAACATCATAGGTAGCCTATTTATTATGCAAGCAACTTTTCAAAAGTGCACTGAAATCTCATAAATCTTCAATGCTTGGAAATCTACTAGTCCTGTGAATAATTTGTGGGGCGGGCGATCGCTCAGTATTTACCCTTAGTCAGCTAGACCAATCTAAAATCACCAATTTATTCTTCAAGGAATTTGATGATCGCTCAGTATTTATCCTTAGTCAACTAGACCAACGTAAGTTATACACTTTGCAGAGATTTTACAGATTGGTTAGGGATTAATGACTAGCAAGTGGCAGTTCAGCTAAGCTAGATTGCAATTAACTGTGCAGTACAGGGTGTGATCTGGCGTGGACCTGAAACTTAGGTTCTCCAAAATGAATCAATGGTTAGACTGGTTGCGACTAGACCGGCGACTGAGCATCACGGCTAAATTTGCCTTAGCCTTTGGAATGCTACTGTTATTGATTGCCCAGGTGGCAATCACTGGTTTTTCATCCCTAAATGTTGTGGTTCGAGAAACCGACGCAGTGATCGTCAATAGTGTTAAAGTCCAACAGTTAGTCGGAGAAATGAATTCAGCATTAAAAGATGCTCGTTTGGTTGAACGGGATTTCTTTTTTTATTGGCAAGTAATTGGGTTTAATCAAGCAAGAGACACCTATGTTAGCCAGTTTGAAAATCACATCAGTGCTGTAATTGCCGCTGGAGGCCGCCTACAGGATCTGCTCAATCAGAGCAGTATGGCCCTGCGTCAAAGTAATCAGAATGTCCGCAGCTATCTAGAAGTAGTTGAAGACTACGCCCGCAACTTTCGCCAAGCTCTCCAGATTATTGGTGAGCTAAATTTAGAAAATGTCGGCAAATTGGCAGAATTAAATTTGCTCTCCCGGCGCATCCAAGAGCAGCTCCGCCTGACAGAATCCCAGGATTTAGTAACCGCTTACCAGGATTTCCAAAATATTGTCCGCAGCTATGTGGCTACTAAACAGGACAATGCTCTAAACATAGTGATCCAAGGGCTACAAAAACTGCGGGAGAGAACCTTATCGACAATCCGGACTACGGAAAGACCGCGCTTTGAGCAACTATTGACCAGCTATGAAAAGATA
>Ga0272446_1001468_pt1 | contig 34253 bp, 30 predicted proteins | sample YNPCB0061_FD_194587 | JGI IMG/M metagenome (GOLD analysis project Ga0272446, IMG submission 194587) | Hot spring microbial mat communities from Yellowstone National Park, WY, United States - YNP-CB-006-1 | ecosystem: Environmental > Aquatic > Thermal springs > Hot (42-90C) > Sediment | place...
TCGCCCTCATGCGCAAATTGGTGCACCTGATCTGGGGCATCCTCAAATCCGGCCGCCCCTTCGACCCTGCCATGGGCTTGCCAAGGGGTGGGTAAGACAGTATCTGATTGAGTGCGCTTCCCGTGCGTGCCAGGGATGGCGCGAGCGGATCAAATGCCAGGATGGCATTTGATCCGCGTCCCCCTAGGACGAAATCCGGACGGAGGGTCTCGGCAATGCCGCTTGGTGACTGGTCGTTGTCCCAGATGGAGCGAGGTCCTCCGTCGCCCGGGCTGGTGGATCATGCGGTTTCGAGGCGGGTGGTGAACGGGTTGACCAGGGCGAGCCCTGGACCAACCAGGAGGGCTAGGCTGTGCAGCCCGTGCGCCTCGACGCGACTCGGGCGTGCCTGTAAGGGCTGGAAGACGCCCGGAGACTCCGGTGGCGGGGTTGGGACGATGCCCCCGGGCGAGACAGCAAGTTCCCACGTTGGGGCGCATGGGGTGCCGATGCCGTGGCGCCAGCAGGACGCCACGGGCGAGGGGCTTGGCAAGGCGAATGAGCTGGACGCTGGGCCCCCGTATACTTGCGCAACGCCCCTGACCCTACTGGAACGTGCATGCAGAGCCTCGCCGCGACGCGCCGCTATTGGCTGCCCCAACTCGTTCTGCTCGCGGTGCTGGCGGTTGCTGGGACCGTGCCATTCTGGCTGACGGACTTGGACCTTAGTCTCGCCTCGGTCTTCTACCACCCTGGCTCCGACGATCCCTGGTACCAGGCCCAGGAGCCCCTGTGGCTTCTGCTGTATCAGTTGGCACCCGTTCTCTCCGGTGTGGTCATGATTGGAGCCCTTGCGGTGCTGGCCGTCTGCGGTGTGATCCCGTCGCTGCGCAAGCTGCGCCTGTACGCCGTCTTCGTGATCGCCGTGTCCGTGCTTGGTCCGGGACTGCTTGTCAACGGGATCTTCAAGGAGCACTGGGGCAGGCCACGGCCGCACCAGCTCACCGACTTTGGCGGTACCAAGACTTACCTGCCGCCCCTCATGCCGGGGCCGTCGGGCGAGGGCAAGGCGTTCCCTTGCGGCCACAGCTCCGTGGGCTTCGCCCTGGTCGCCTTTGTCCTCATCTGGCTGCGCCGGCGGCCGCGGCTCGCTGCAGCGGCTTTGGTGGCGACCCTCGCGGCTGGCGGTATGCTGGGGCTCGGGCGCATGGTCGCGGGCGATCACTTCCTGTCGGACGTGATCTGGTCGGCGGTGATGGTCTACGCTGTGGCACTCGCCCTGTACTATTTCGTGCTACGAATCCCTCAGCGTGAGGACGCGCTGGCCGAGGCGCCGCCGGCTGGGGCGGCGCCGCCTCGTCACCCCCGCCTGGGGCTCGCCGCCTACGCGACCCTTGGAATCGTGATGCTCGTGGCGGTGTTGCTCGCAACGCCCCTCAACCAGAATGAGGTGACGCGGTTCCGGCCTCCGGACCCCCTCAGTCCACCCCGCGTGTTGCAGGTGACGGTTGATGATGCCGAGGTAGTTCTCCATCCCATGGTGGCCGAGGGGGGAGTGACCGCAGAGGTCCGCCTGCGTGGGCGGGGATTCGGACTGCCCGGCGGCCGGCTGGAGCAGGTCAGGGAGGTGCGAGGCGAAACCCTCAGCTACCGGATTTGGCACCGGGGTACCTTCACGGAGCGTGACGCCCAGGTCCTGGTTGGCCTAGTTCCGGGGGTCTGGGACCGGGTTGAAGTCCGTGTCCAGCGAGGTGACATCCAGGCCATGCATGCGGCCCTCCTGGCCCCGGTCCTCGACCTGGAGACGGCTAATGGGGAGGTCGTCAGGCCTTAGCCGCACGGCTGCTCCGACACGTGGACATCTGGATAGAACAGCGCGAGCGGTCCAAAGCGGGGGTGCAGACGCCCTGCCCGGCGACGGATGCTCGGTTGGCCGCCCGCGCGGGCCTATTGCGAAGGGGTCCGTGCCGCCCGACGGCGCTGGCGCCCGAGTTCGCTGCGAAGAGCTCCCAGGGTGAGGTCCCGCGCCATGCCTGAGAGCGCGAGTCCGCGGGGTCCTGTCGCCGAGGTGGAGTTGTCCGTGGTGGTCCCGGTTCGCGACGCCGAGGCGTCCCTCGTCCAGCTCCTTGACCGGCTCTATGAGGCGCTCGATGCCCTCGGGCGAGCCTACGAGGTGGTCTTCGTGGATGCCGCAAGCCGTGATCGCGGCCCAACCCTGCTGCGCCAGCAGCACCGCCTGCGGCCAGACAGGACCCGCGTCCTATTCCTGGGTGGGGGTTCGGACACGCAGGCGGCCCTGGCCGCCGGGCTTGCCGCCAGCAGCGGCCGGCGCGTCGTGGTTCTGCCAGCGCAGCTGGATGCGGCGGTTGAGGCGATTGCGCCCCTCCTCACGGAGCTGGAGCGCGGCCACGACCTGGTGGTCGCCGAGCCAAGCCCGCCCCAGGTCCCGACTTGGGCCGAGGTGCTGCTCGGACTGAGTGGTCGCCTGCGCGATGGAATCTTGGGCGGGCGCGTTGTGCACTGGCAGTCGCGGCTACAGGCCTATGACCGGACGCTTGTCGATGCCGTTCTCGCTTGCGATCAGGGCCAAACCCCCATCCTGGCTCTGGCGAACCGCCTCGCGGTTAACGCAAGGGAACTGCGGCTTGCCGAAGGGCAGCCGGAGGCCATTTCCCGGCGGCTCGCCCGGGACTTCGATGTCGTGATCCATCGGTCCCTTGTGCCGCTATGGGGCGTCGCCTTGGCGAGCCTTGGTGGTTGTGCCGCCGCCTTGGGGGGCGCGCTCTATCTGGCCCTGACCTGGGCCGCGGGTGGATCAGAAGGGGCAGGACTGTCGGGGATTCTGGCGGTGCTGTTCGGCCTGGTCGGCCTGCTCCTGTTTGGTATGGCCCTGGTCGCCGCCTACCTGGCGCGCCTGCTCGAGCAGACCCAAGGCCGGCTTCCTCACCGGGTGCGGGAGGAGCTGGTCCCGCGCCCCGCCGGGCGTCCGACGCCGTGAGCGAGACGGGCCATCGCTGCCCCAGCAGGTGCTGTCGCCTGGTGGTGCCATGACCATCGCGCTCAGGGTTGGTGTCGGCACCTTGCGCGGAACCCTGGAGGGGGTCCCGTCCCTGCTGCGACTGTTTGATGTCTACAAGGTGCGAGCGACCTTCCTCTTCGCCCTGGGCCCGGATCACAGCGGCAGGGCCCTGCGGCGGCTGGTCCGCCCGGGCGCGTGGCGAGAGGCTCGGCGCACGCGTGCCCTGCGGCCCCAGGACCCGAAGGCACTGCTCTACGGGACCCTCATGCCCGGCCCAAATATTGCCCGGGCTGGGCGGGCAGCGATGCGCGCCTGCGTCGAGGCGGGGCACGAGGTCGGCGTTCAGGGCTACGACTGCGTCGCCTGGCAAGACGGGGCGGCGTATGCGGACGACGATTGGACTCGGCGAGCCATGGAGCAGGCCGCTGGCGCCTTCGCAGACCTGTTCGGGCGTCGCCCCGAGGTGTACGGCGCGCCTGGCTGGCAGATCAACCCCTGGGTCCTGGAGGTGGAAGATCGACTCGGGCTCCGTTATGCCAGCGATACCCGCGGGCGCTCACCCTTCTACCCGGTGCTGCAAGGGGTACGCTCGTCCTGTCCGCAGATTCCCACCACCTTGCCGACCCTGGATGAGCTGATCGGCCGCGACGGGGCTACGGTGAACAATCTCCACCAATTTGTCTACGCCGAGAGCCTGTATCCACTCCCTCATGGCCATGTCTATAGTCTGAGTGCGGAGGTTGAGGGCGCCGGCCTGCTGCCGGTGATGGAGAAGCTCTTGGTGATGTGGCGCGCCGCCTCGGGTGGGGTTGGGACCCTTGGTGACCTGCACGCCTCGCTGGACCTCGCCTTGGTGCCCCACCACCAGGTCGGTTGGGGACAGGTCCCCGGGCGCTCAGGCTACCTGGCGATGCAGGGCCGTCAGGTCCCGGCCTGATCCGCCGAGGGTGCCAACGGGTCCTCAGCGGCGCTTTGACCATCCGCATCGGATGCGTATAATCGGCGGTTCCCCAGACATCCTGGGGTCTCCTCCTTGCCTCACCGTCCAGGCCATCGCCGCACGGGAGGCTGCTTAAGCCATAAGGGGTATCCATGCGTCATTACGAGGTGGTGTTTCTGGTTCACCCGAGCCAGAGCGAGCAGGTGCCTGCGATGGTCGAGCGCTATCGCAGCAATCTTGAGAAGCGTGGCGGTGTGATTCACCGTTTCGAGGACTGGGGCCGGCGCCAGCTGGCCTATCCCATCAGCAAGGTGCACAAGGCCCACTACGTGCTCATGAACATCGAGTGCGATGCCGAGGCCCTGGAAGAGCTCGAGAGTGCCTTCCGGTACAACGACGCGGTGCTGCGTAACCTCATCATCCGCCGCGATTCGGCGGTCACCGAGCCCTCGCCGCTGCTCAAGGGCGGTGACGAGCGCGAGCTTGGCGAAGGTGGCGAAGGCGAGGAGCGGCGTGAGCGCCGTCGCGATCGTGAGGAGCGCGAGGACCGCGACGCCCCGCGCCGCGGGCGCGATCGCGACGACGGCGAGGCCTAGTCTAGGCCGATCCGGCGCATCCTATCTCAGTCTTGGAGGCCTTCCATGTCACGCTTCTTTCGCCGCAAACGCTTCTGCCGCTTCTCCGCCGAGGGCATCAGCGAGATCGACTACAAGGATCTCAATCTGCTCAAGGCCTACGTGAGCGAGTCGGGTAAGATCGTCCCGAGCCGTATCACGGGGACCTCGGCCCGCTATCAGCGGCAGCTGGCGGATGCCATCAAGCGGGCCCGCTACCTCGCCCTGCTGCCCTACACCGACGGCCACTGACGGCGAGCGGGACGACCCCAGGCGTCGGCCTCGCGCCTGACGGATTGGGGAGCGACTCCATGCGTGCCCTGGCGGCGTTCGCCATGAGCGGGCGGTCGCAGGCTGCCCTGGTCGCGGCCGGAAGCGCCGTCCTGTCCCTGATCCTGCCCCTGGTGGCCGTGATCAGCTCGGCCGTCGTCGCCTTGGCCACCTTGCGGCAGGGTGCCTGGGAGGGGCTGGGGGTCGTCGGTTTGGCGGCCATCGGCAGCGGTGGTCTCGCCTGGCTAACGTTGGGGGCCCCCCTGGCCGGGCTCGGCTTTCTGACAGTCCTGTGGCTCCCGGTATGGGGCCTGGCCCTGGTCCTGAGGCGCACGGGCCGCCTGGCCCTGGCCGTTCAGACGGCTGCCCTGGCCGGACTGCTGGTGCTGGTCGGCCTGCACCTGGCGATGGACGACCCAGCCGTCTACTGGGCCGGCATCCTGGAGCCGCTGCGTGCGAGCGTGGTTGAGGGGGGAGTTGTCGGCGAGGCCCAGAGCAAGGACCTGATCGCGGCGTTGTCCAAGTGGATGACCGGGGCCTTTGCCGGGAGTCTCTATGTGCAGTTCCTGCTGGGCCTGTTTCTTGGCCGCTGGTGGCAGGGACTGCTCTACAACCCCGGCGGCTTCGGCGCTGAGTTTCGCTCCCTGCGGCTTTCCTCGCTTCTCGGGTACGCGGCCCTTGGCGTAGGAGCGCTGCGCCTTGGGTGGCCGGATGCGATCTGGGGCTACGAGCTGTTGGTGCTCCTCGTGCCACTGCTCTTTCTGCAGGGAATGGCCGTGGCGCATGGCGTTCGGCAAAGCCTCGGCGTTGGCGTCGGCTGGCTGGTCGCACTCTACCTGCTCCTCGTGGTGGCCATGCCCTACTCGGAGCTCCTGGTGGCCGGCGTGGGGCTCTTGGATCTGTGGCTTGACCTGCGCCACCGTGCCGAGCGGCGCGCTGAGGGCCGGTCGAAACCGAATCATTGAAACGTCTTATCAGTCGATGGGGGTAACCCAATGGAAGTCATCCTGTTGAAAAAGGTGCAAAACCTCGGAGCCCTGGGCGAGAAGGTGTCGGTCCGGCCCGGCTATGGGCGCAACTATCTAATCCCTGGGGGCTATGCCGCACCCGCCACCGAGGCCAACCTGAAGGCATTCGAGGCCCGTCGGGCCGAGCTTGAGCGCGAGGCCGAGCAGACCCTGGCCCGTGCCGAGGAGCACAAGGCACGCCTGGAGGGGATCTCGGTAACCATCGCCCGCAAGAGCGGCGACGAAGGCCGCCTGTTCGGGTCTGTGGGCACAGGTGACATCGCCGCCGCGGCCCGTGAGGTTGGCATCGAGATCGAGAAACATCAGGTCCGCCTCCCGACCGGACCGCTGCGCACCGTGGGTCACTTCGATGTGGCCATCCACTTGCACGCCGACGTACAGGGCGTCCTCAAGGTCGAGGTCATCCCCGAGACCTGAGCCCTGTCTCCCGGCACCGCCGGGCGCCGTGGGTGCCGCATGCGCCGCGGGTTTGTGCCAGACCTGGACCTGGTCGCCGAGCCCGCCTCGCTGCAGGTCCCGGCGTGGGACGGGGACATCCTCTGCCGCCGGAGCGCCCGCCCCAGCTCGGGCAGGGAGCGGGCTGGGTGCGAGCCGGGCCTCGGCGGGATCATCCGGGCGTACCCTGGGCCGTGGGAGGCACTCTCCCTAGGCCGCCCTTGCAGGGGCGGCTTGCGGCGCTGACAATCCGGCCTGCGCCGAGACCCTGGATGGCTCGGCACACTCCGCCTCGGGCACCAGCGCCGACTGTCGTTCGACGCTGCCGTCACCCACATCGGCCGACGCAGGCACATGAGCGAACCGCCCCAGGTCATGAGCGATCCGGGTTACGACCCGGCCACCGACAGCCGTTTCAGCGCGGATATCCCTGCGGGGATGGAGTCCCTGCGCTCGGGCTACGATGCCGAATCCCTGCGCATCCCGCCCCACAGTGTGCAGGCCGAGCAGTCCCTCCTCGGGGCCCTCATGCAGGGCGGCAACACCTGGGAACGGGTCGCCGATCAGGTCAAGGAGGGCGACTTCTATCGGCGTGAGCATCGCACCATCTTCTCGGCGATCAAGTCGTTGGCGGAGGGCGACGAGCCCTGCGACCTGGTGACGGTCAGCGAGACCCTGGAGCGGCGCGACGAGCTGGAGGATGCGGGCGGCCTGCCCTACGTGGGGCGGCTGGTGCAGGGGACCGCCGCGGTGGCCAACGTCGAGGCGTATGCACGGATCGTGCGCTACCACTCCGTGCTGCGTCAGCTCATCGCGGCAGGCACGGACATCGCCGATCTCGCCTACAACCCCAGGGACCGCAAGCCCCCAGAGCTGCTCGACGAGGCCGAGCGGAAGGTCTTCGCCATCGCCGAGCAGCTCACCCGCGGCGGTGGCTTCGCACCCATCAAATCGCTCTTGGTCAAGGCGGTGGAGCGCATTGACCGTCTCCACCAGAGCAACAACGCCATCACCGGCCTGGCCACCGGCTTTGCCGACCTGGACGAGCGGACCTCGGGCCTGCAAGACGCGGATCTCATCATCGTTGCGGGTCGGCCGTCCATGGGCAAGACCTCCTTCGCCATGAACATCGCGGAGAACGTCGCCATCGAAACCCAGAGGCCGGTGGCGGTGTTCAGCATGGAGATGCCCGGGGACTCCCTCGCCATGCGCATGATGTCCTCGCTCGGGCGCATTGACCAACACCGGGTGCGCACGGGCAAGCTCGAGGACGACGAGTGGCCGCGGCTGACCTCCGCCGTCAACATGCTGTCGCGGACCAAGATCTTTATCGACGACACCCCGGCCCTCAGCCCGACGGAGGTGCGCGCCCGCGCCCGGCGGCTCAAGCGCGAGCACGGCGACCTGGCGCTGATCGTGCTCGATTACCTCCAGCTCATGCAGGCCCCGGAGTCACGCGAGAATCGGGTGGCGGAGATTTCGGCCATCTCCAGGTCCCTCAAGGCCTTGGCCAAGGAGCTGGACATCCCGGTCATCGCCCTGTCGCAGCTCAACCGCAGCCTGGAGCAGCGCCCGAACAAGCGCCCCGTGATGTCGGACCTGCGCGAGTCGGGGGCCATCGAGCAGGACGCCGACCTCATCATCTTCATCTACCGCGACGAGGTCTATCACGAGGACAGCAAGGACAAGGGCGTGGCCGAGATCATCATCGCCAAGCAGCGCAACGGCCCCATCGGGACCGTGCGCCTGACCTTCCTCGGCAAGTACACCAAGTTCGAGAACTTCGTGGACAGCTACTACGGCGATGCCGCGCCTTGAGGCCCGCTGCGAGTACCTCAATGGCCGCGCCGATCCCAGTCGAGCCCCCAGCGTCCTCTGCACCCGCAAGGCTCGGCGCGCCCTTGGGCCCGCCGGCAGCCGTGGGACCTTGCGCCCGCATCGATCACGGGGCACTGGTCCACAATCTCGACGTGGTGCGTCGCCTTGCCCCGCACAGCCGGATCTGGGCGGTGATCAAGGCCGACGCCTATGGGCACGGCCTGGTGGCGGTGGCGCGCACCCTGCACGCTGCCGATGGACTGGCGGTGGCCAGGGTCGGCGAGGCCATCGCATTGCGCGAGGCGGGAATCGACCGACCGCTGCTGGTCCTTGAAGGTCCCGGCTCAGAGGAGGAGCTGATGGCGGCGGTGCGCCACCGCATCCAGCTCGCCGTGCATTGGCCAGGACAGCTCGCCTGGATCGAGGGGTACGCCGGCCCAAATGGGCGCGGGGCTGGGCGCGAGGATGGGCGCGAGCCCCTGGGGCTCTGGCTCAAGGTCGACACCGGGATGCACCGGCTGGGGTTCGCACCGGACGTGGTCCCCCAGGCCCTCGCCCGGCTCGAGTCCTGCCGCGCGGTCCGGGTGGCCGGGCTCATGACCCACCTCGCGAATGCCGATACCCCCGAGGACCCGCTCTCCGAAGAGCAGTGCCGCCGTTTGAGCCGTCTCGTCGCCGGGCGCGACCTGGCCCTCTCCATCGGCAACTCGGCGGGCATCCTGGCGGTGCCTGCCGCTCGCACCCACTGGGTGCGGCCCGGCATCATGCTCTACGGGGCCTCGCCCCTGGCAGGCCATACCGCCTCTGAGCTTGGTCTGAGGCCGGTCATGACCCTGACAACCCAGCTCATCGCCGTTCAGCACCTGCGCCGCGGCGCCGCCGTGGGCTACGGTGGGACCTGGCGCTGCCCCGAGGCGATGCCGGTAGGGGTTGCCGCCGTGGGCTATGCGGACGGCTATCCGCGCCACACGCCGACCGGCACCCCCGTCCTGGTGCGGGGCCGCCCTTGCCCGCTGGTCGGCAGGGTGTCCATGGACATGATCCACCTGGACCTGCGCCCGGTGCCGGATGCGCGCCCTGGGGATGCGGTTACCCTGTGGGGCGAGGGTCTCCCGGTCGATCTGGTCGCGGAGCGCGCCGGCACCATCGCCTACGAGCTCCTCTGCCGCGTCACGCCCAGGGTTCCCCGGGAGCAGGCCAGGGCATGAGCACGGCGCCGGCCGGCGGCGGGACCGGCAAGGGCCCGACCCGGGCCAAGGTCGCCTACGTCTGCAATGCCTGCGCTGCCCGCCTGCCCAAGTGGGCCGGGCAGTGCCCGGATTGCGGGGCCTGGAACACCGTCAGCGAGGTCCCGGAGCGCCTCCAGGCAGAGCCGCGCCGCGGCGGCTATGCCGGCGCCGTCCAGATGGACACCCAGATCCAGACCCTCTCGACGGTAGCCCCGGAGGCGGTGGCCCGCATCGGGACCGGGGTCGCAGAGCTCGACCGGGTGCTGGGCGGCGGCCTGGTGCCTGGCTCCGTGGTCCTGTTGGGCGGGGACCCGGGCATCGGCAAGTCCACCCTGCTGCTCCAGTCCTGTGCGGCCCTGGGGGCTGAAGATCCGGTCCTCTACGTGAGCGGCGAAGAATCTCCCCAACAAGTCAGCCTGCGGGCCAGGCGCCTGGGGTTGGGGGGAGAGGGCATCCGGCTCCTAGCGGAGACCTGTGTGGAGCGCGTCCTGGCGGCCGTGGAGCTCGAATCCCCACGGGTCATGGTCGTCGACTCGATCCAGACCCTCTTCACCGAGCTGCTGCCCTCGGCCCCTGGATCTGTCTCCCAGGTACGGGAGACGGCTGCGCAGCTGGTGCGCTACGCCAAGCAGACCAACACCGCCGTGTTCCTGGTGGGGCACGTCACCAAGGAGGGGGCGCTCGCGGGTCCGCGGGTCCTCGAGCACATGGTCGACACGGTCCTCTACTTCGAAGGCGAGGCCGGTGGCCCCTTCCGCCTGGTCCGTGCCATCAAGAACCGCTTCGGCGCGGTCAACGAGCTGGGCGTCTTCGCCATGACCGACAAGGGCCTGCGGGAGGTCAAGAATCCCTCGGCCATCTTTCTCTCCCGTCACGAGGCGCCCGTCCCGGGGAGCGTGGTCATGGTGACGCGGGAGGGGACCCGACCCCTGTTGGTCGAGGTCCAGGCCTTGGTGGATGAGAGCCCGCTCGCCAATCCGCGCCGGGTGACCCTGGGGCTCGATGCCAATCGCCTGTCCATGCTGCTCGCCGTCCTGCACCGCCACGGCGGTATCGCCATGTTCGACCGCGACGTGTTCGTCAATGTGGTGGGCGGGGTGCGCATCAGCGAGACGGCGGCGGATCTGGCGGTCCTGTCCGCCGTGCTGTCGAGCTTTCGCGACCGGCCCCTGCCGGTGGATCTGGCCGTGTTCGGCGAGGTCGGGCTGTCCGGTGAGATCCGCCCGGTCCCCAATGGACCCGACCGGCTGCGCGAGGCGGCCAAGCACGGCCTGCGCCGGGCCATCGTCCCTGCGGCCAATGTCCCCAAGGGCGGGGTCGAGGGCCTCGACATCCATCCGGTGCGCGGTCTGCGCGAGGCCCTGGACGCGCTTTGACGCCGCCGGGGGCTCGGGCGCTTGCGCACCCGGTGCTCCACCCGATAGCGAAGGTGCGCGGGGCTCGGTACTATAGCTCGACCCCGTTCCATGCCCTTGCGAATCCTAGCCCGAATGGATGCCCATACCCTGCGCCTCATCTTGATCGCCGTGGGTGCCGCGCTGGTGCTCGCCCTCTATCTCTGGGAGCGCAGCCGTGCCGAGGAGGCCGACAAGGACGATCGCCTCCCGGTTGGCCTTTCGTTCGACCGTGACCAACGCGAGCCGAGCGTCAATCCCTTCGATCTCGCCACCGAGGAGCCGGAAAGTGACTTGGCTGCCACGGTCACGGAGCTCAGGGGCCGACGCGAGGCCGCCGCCATGGCGAGCCTCCAAGCCGCCTCGCAGCGGGCGGCTGCCATGCCCCAGGCCGCCGTGCACCTGTTCGCCGAGGCGTCTGCGGAGCCAGACCCAGACGACTCGGGACGCTCCGAGACCCTGATCCTGCAGCTCGGCATCCGTGCGCGGGGAGAGGAGATGCGCGGCCCCGAGATCCTCGATGCGGCCGCGCGCTGCGGCATGCGGCCCGGGGAGCTGGGCGCCTTTCACTCTAAGGTGATGGGCAACGACAGTGCCCTGATCCAGCCGGGGGGCCACACCGGCGAAGACGAGGAGGGCGATGAGGAGGTTGAGCAGACCCGCACCCTGTTCAGCATGGTGAGCATGGTCAGGCCCGGGGAGTTCCCCTTCGACGCCATGGAGGAGTTCCACACCCCCGGCCTGATCCTCTTCGCCGTCCTGCACCCGGGCACCGACAATCTCCAGATCCTGGACGACATGATCGCCGTCGCCCGCCGCCTGGCCGACGAGTTCGATGCCGAGGTGCTGGACGAGCGGCGCCAGCCGCTGACGCCCATCATGGTGGACGTGCTGCGGGCCCGGGTGCGGGTGTTTGACCGCCGCCCAGCGGTCGGGCGGCGATGAGCGGCTCGGTCCCGCCTGCGGGCGCGGGCGGCGCCGATCCAGCCGCACAGGCGGAGCGGCTGCGCGCCCTCATCCGCCACCACAATTACCTTTACTACGTCCTGGACACCCCGGAGATCCCGGACGCGGAGTACGACCTCCTGGTGCGCCAGCTCCAGGCCCTTGAGGCGGCCCACCCGGAGCTGGTGACCCCTGATTCCCCCACCCAGCGCGTCGGGGCTGGGCCGAGGCCCGAGTTCACCCAGGTGCGCCACCGCCTGCCCATGATCTCCCTCGATAATGCCATGGACGACGGCGAACTGGCCGACTTCCACCGCCGGGTGAGCGAGGCCCTGGGTGGGCGCACCGATATCCTCTACACCGCCGAGCCCAAGCTCGACGGCCTGGCGGTGAGCATCCGCTACGAGGATGGGGTGCTGGTGCAGGCCGCCACCCGGGGCGACGGCACCACGGGCGAGGACATCACGGCAAACGTGCGCACCATCCAGAGCGTCCCATTGCGCCTGATCGGCCAGGACTGGCCGGCGGTCATCGAGGTCCGGGGCGAGGTCTACATGACCCACGAGGGCTTCGAGCGGCTGAATGCGGACGCTCGCCGCCGGGGCGACGAACCCTTCGCCAATCCGCGCAACGCCGCCGCGGGGAGCCTCCGCCAGCTCGACCCGCGTGTCACGGCGGGGCGGCCCCTGACCTTCTGCTGCTACGGCTGGGGCGAGACCTCGGCCCACCCTGGGGACAGTCAGTTCGCCATGATCCAGCGCATCGCCGCCTGGGGGGTGCCCATCTCCAGGGAGCTGCGCCGGGTGGAGGGGCTGGGCGGCTGTCGCGCCTATTTCGACGCCCTGGGCCTGCGCCGGGACAGCCTCGGCTACGATATCGATGGGGTGGTCTTCAAGCTCGATCGCCTCGCCGACCAGGTCGCCCTGGGGGCGACGGCCCACCACCCTCGCTGGGCCGTGGCGCGCAAGTTTCCGCCCCAGGAGGCGCTGACGGTCGTGGACGCGGTGGAGTTCCAGGTTGGGCGCACGGGGGCCGTGACCCCGGTGGCCCGGCTCAGGCCGGTGCAGGTGGGCGGGGTCACCGTCTCCAACGCGACCCTGCACAACATGAGCGAGGTGCGGCGCAAGGACGTGCGGGTGGGGGACACCGTCTCGGTGCGCCGCGCCGGCGACGTCATCCCGGAGGTTGTGCGCGTGCACCGGGACCGCCGCCCCTCCTGGGCGGTGCCGGTCGAGCTCCCGAGCCGTTGTCCGGTGTGCGGATCCGAGGTTGTGCAGGGCGAGGGCGAGGTCGTGGCACGCTGCTCGGCGGGCCTCTACTGCCCCGCCCAGCGCAAGGAGGCCATTCGTCACTTCGCCTCGCGCCGCGCCATGGACATCGAGGGCCTAGGAGACAAGCTCGTCGATCAACTGGTCGAGCGCGGCCTGGTGCGGGACCCTGCGGATCTCTTCACCTTGGACGAGGCGACCCTCGCAGGGCTGGAGCGCATGGGCGAGAAGTCGGCCCGCAATCTGCGTGCCGCCCTCGACAAGGCCAAGAGCACCACCTTCGCCCGCTTTATCTTCGCCCTTGGCATCCGTGAGGTCGGCGAGGCCACGGCGGCGGCCCTGGCAGGGCGGTTTCAGGGGCTCGAAGAGCTGATGTCCGCCCAGGAATCGGATTTCGTCCGCGAGGTCGGCATCAAAGGCGTCGGCCCTGGCGTGGCCTCGGCAATCCAGGCCTATCTGGTCGCCAATCCCGGACTCGAATGGCCCCAGGGCGTTGCCCAGGGGCTCTTGGATGCCGGCATCCGCGGCCTGGGGCGAGGCGCGGCGGAGGCGGTGGCCGAGCGCTACCCGACGCTCGAGGCGCTGCGGGCCGCCGGCCCGGGGCTCGCGTACCGAAAGGAGTCCCTGGTGGAGGGTGTCGGTCCCGTGGTGGCGGGCCATATCGTCAGCTTCTTCCGCCAGCCGCACAATCGGGAGGTCATCGCCAAGCTGCGTGCCGCGGGCGTCACCTGGGAGGCACCCGAGCCACTGGGGCCGAGCTCGCATCAAGGGCAGGCCCTGGCCGGCAAGACCTTCGTCATCACCGGCACCCTGAGGCGCCCCCGGGACGCCATCAAGGCCGAGCTGCTGGCCCTCGGGGCCAGGGTGACCGGCAGCGTATCCCGCAGCACGGACTACCTGGTCGCCGGGGATGATCCCGGCTCCAAGCTGGTCAAGGCCCGCGCGCTTGGCGTGACCATCCTGGACGAGCAGGGGCTGGGGAGATTGCTTGGGCGCTGAGGGCCGGAGGACAGCCCCGGGGGGCTCAGACCCACCTGACATGATCGTCCATGAAATGTGCCCGCGATGGCCCCACCTCACGCGGGGAACAATCGGGTTGGGTCACGGCGACCTTGGGGCACACCGCCCAGTGCGGTGCGTGTCCCAGACCCGCCGTTCCCGCTATTCTTCAACCTTGCGGCAGGCGTGACGCGGTGCCGCGATCCCCAGTTCACTTTATTTGGGCCTAGATCATGTCAGAGCTGTCCGTGGAACAACGCATCCTCATCGCCATGCGCAAGACGCTGGGTGCCATCATCAAGGACGTCACCCCGCCGGCCGGGATGCGTCATCCCTTCTCGGAGGCGACCATGGAGGACGTCCGCCAATGTCTCGCCCTGATCGCGGCCCGGGAGAAGGAGCTCGCCGATGCCCAGGGCCGCGGCGGGGAGCGCCCCTACTACAGCGACGAGCCGCAGAAGGCCCAGGTCGTTCCCATTGCCGCCATTGGCAAGGGCGGGCGGCGTGAACCGGAGTGACACCACGTTAGGGCGCGCGGCCTTTCGGGGTTGGGGCCGGAGCACCGTCGTCGGGCTGCTCCTCTGCGGGGTCCTCGCCGCTCCGGTCCAGGCGTTTCAGTGGCCGTCTCGGGCGCCCAAGCCAGAGTCGCCGCAGTGGAGCTACACGGGGGAGCAGGGCCCGGCCCACTGGGGTGATCTATCGCCCGAGTTGGCCACCTGCAAGGAGGGCAAGGAGCAGTCCCCCATCGACATCCGCTATGCCCAGCGCCGGGACTATGAGCCCTTGCTGTTCCAATACCGCAGCGACAGCCTGTCGGTGACCAACGAGGGGCGGGGCTTGCGCGTCGACGCTGGCCCCGGAAGCTTCCTGATCGTGGACGGGCACGAATATGCCCTGCAGCAGTACCATTTCCACACCCCAGGGGAGCATCTCGTCCAGGGTGCCCGGGCCGACATGGAGCTGCACCTCGTCCACCGCGATGCCCAAGGCCAGGTGGCCGTGGTGGCGGTGCTCATGCAGGCCGGGCGGCGCGTCAACAGCACCTTGAAGCGCATCGCCGAGGCCCTGCCGCCGGTCCCAGGCGAGACCTTCTACGGCCGCCAAGTGGCCACCAATCCCCTGTTCCTGCTGCCACACGAGCGCAGCTATTTCGCTTACCGCGGCTCGTTGACGACGCCCCCGTGCAGCGAGGGCGTCACCTGGTTCGTCCTGGCGGAGCCCGTGGAGGTGGAAGGGGCCCTGGTCGCTCGGTTTCGCCAGCTCATGGGGGCCAACGCCCGGCCCGTGCAGCCGGATAACGCCAGGCCCGTGCGGCTCTTCGCGCGACGCTGACGCCGCCGGCCTCAGGGACGGGCGCCACCCTCAGCCGCTCTGGTTGCAATCCTCCGGCGGCCCGCACCCAAGGTAGCGACCATGTACGTCACTCCCGAATCCGATGACGGCTGGATCACGGCCCTGCTGGGGCGGGACGGCGAGTCCCTGGTGGTGGACGCCCGCTTCGCCCTCCCAGGCCCCTTCCGCGCCCTGGTGCGCGGGCGGGAGTCCGAGCTCCTGTTTGCGGCGCGCAGCCGCCTGGCCCGCCTGGGGATCAACATCACGCCCCTGGAGGAGCCGCGCTTCAATGGACGCTATTGCGACCTGCGCCTGTCGGTGGTCGCCGCCATCAAGGCCTATGGCATGGCCGAGCATCTGGACCGCTTGGTGGTCCCTGGCCTGCGCGTGGGTCGCCTGGTGCTCTGCTGCCAGGGCAGCCGCCTCGGCTCCACCGAGATCCACGACCTGATCCGTGACAATCAGATCCAGGTGCCCGAAGGCTTCTCGCTGAACGCCAACGGATACCTCATCCTGCGCCCGCAGCAGCAGGTTTTTCGCTTCTCCCATCAGCTCAGCCCGCAGGAGGTGATCGCCATCGCCAACCACGCCGATGGCAAGGACCTCCTCAATCGCCTGCAGGTGCGCGAACGGGTGGACAACATCGAGCTGGCCCCGAAGGATGGCCTGGTGACCGCCTGCACCATGTTCCTGCACCGTCATTACGTGGTGCTCCAGAATCTCGACGACTCCCTCGGGTTCCACCTGCAGGCGACGGTGCTGGACCCGGTCTCGACCCGCGGCACCAACATCTACTTGGAGTTCATCAACCGCTCCGACCAGCTCATCGTGAACCCCACGGTGGCGGCCACCGTCCATGAGGCCCTACGCTTGATCCCCGAACGCCGCTATTGGCACGGGGGTCCGGCGGCCACCGGCGGAGATGACACGGATGAGGCTGCCGCCCTCATTGCGGTCTTCGATCGTCTGGAGGGTGCATCGGTCCTGGGGGGTGAGTCCCATCGGCTGATGGCCGCCGCCGTCAGGCCCCAGGCCCTGCTCGGAGGGGCGCGGCCAGATGCCGTCTGGGCCCGTCCGGACGCCCCCCTGAGCCCCGCCGAGGCGCTCGAAGCAAGCCCCTCCGCCGTGGCACAGGCCGAGGCGGCGCCGGGGACCAGTCCCGGACCGGAGGCGACCTTACTTGAGGCCCTCCCCGACGGGGCCGGCGCGACCCTGCTGTTGGGCTATTTCCCGAACCTCATCGAGCACACCGAGATCTGCGCGGCCGCCCTGCGCCGCAAGGTGGCGCGCATCGTCTTTCGCCGCGCCTCCTTCGAGCATGGCGTCTATCTCTCCGAGCGCGATCATGGCCGCTTGGCGGACTACGAGGGGCTGGGGCTCGAGGTCTTTTGGTGCAATGAGGCCCGCGGCCACATCGTGCGGCACGTCTTTCGCGGCCTGCGCGGCTATTTCACCACCCCCGATCAGGTCGATCGCTTCCGCTCCACCCTGGTGTTTGCCATCTATGGCTCCATCAAGCCCCTGAGCGAGCCGGAGATCGCCTGCGCCGAGCGCCTGATCGAGAACCTGCGCGGGCTGTTCGGCAGCGACATCGGCATCCTCACTGGGGGTGGGCCGGGCTCCATGCAGCAGGTCACCAATACCGCCCACCGCCTGGGGCTGATGGTGGGGTCGAGCTTCATCGAGACCCAGGACCAGCAGTCCAACAAGTCCGCCGACTTCTACCAGACCTTCCAGGCGCGCAGCCGACAGTCGCGCCAGCGCTGGTTCGAGATCGCGAGCTTCCATCTCTTTCTCGTCGGAGGGGTGGGCACCCTGGAGGAGATCGGCTTGACCCTGACCGACATGAAGCTCGGGGTGATCGAGGCAAGCCCGGTGGTCTTTCTCGACAGCTCGGGAGGCGACTTCTATTGGGACGGCCTGCGCGCCCAGCTCGCCCGGATGGTGCGCGAGGGGCGCATGCCGGCCTGGCTGAGCGACAACATCCTCATGACCTCGGACCCCGACGAGGTCCCACGCTTCTACAAGAAGGCGCTGCGCCTGGGCTGACGCCGGGATCGATCGCCGGCGGCTCAGGCGCCCGAGTCCTCGATCGTCGCGAAACCCTAGGGTGGGTGACCCCGCCGCGCCCGGAAGAAGGCCCGCAGTCGTTCCCCGCATTCATCTGCGAGCACCCCGCCCGTCACCGCCACCGCATGGTTGAAGCGATTGTCTGACGGGAGGAGGTCGAAGACGCTGCCGCAGGCCCCGCCTTTGGGGTCCGCGGCGCCGTAGACCACTTGCGCCACCCGGGCGTGGACCAGGGCCGCGGCACACATGGGACAGGGCTCCAGGGTCACGTACAGGGTGGTGTCTGGCAGGCGGTAGTTGCCGAGCCGGGCGCCGGCGTCGCGCAGGGCGCGGATCTCGGCATGGGCGCTTGGGTCGTTGGTCCGGATGGGGCAGTTCCAGCCCTCGCCAATTGCCTCGCCGTTGCGCACCAGCACGGCGCCCACCGGGACCTCGCCCTGCGCCGCCGCCCGCTCGGCGAGTGCTAGGGCGTGCCGCATCCAGATGACGTCGGCCGTGGTCTGGTCCGGTCGGGTATCCGTTATTCCCACTCGATGGTGCCCGGCGGCTTGCCGGTGATGTCGTAGACCACCCGCGAGACCCCGCGCACCTCGTTGACGATGCGCCGGCAGACCTGGTCGAGGAAGTCGTAGGGCAGGTGGGCCCAGCGGGCCGTCATGAAGTCCAGGGTCTCCACCGCGCGAAGGGCAATGACATGGGCATACTGGCGGTTGTCTCCCACCACGCCGACCGAGCGGACGGGCAGGAAGACCGCGAAGGCCTGCGAGACCTTGTCGTAGAGCCCGGCGTTGCGCAGCTCCTCGATGAAGATGTGGTCGGCCAGGCGCAGGGTCTGCGCATCGTCCGGTCTGACCTCCCCCAGGATGCGCACACCGAGGCCGGGTCCGGGGAAGGGATGGCGGTAGACCATCTCGTAGGGCAGCCCCAGTTCGATGCCGATGCGCCGCACCTCGTCCTTGAACAGCTCCCGCAACGGCTCGACCAGCTTGAGGCTCATGGTCTCGGGCAGCCCGCCGACATTGTGGTGGGACTTGATGACCTTGGCCTTGCCACGCCTTGCTCCCGCCTGGGCCCCGGCGGACTCGATGACGTCCGGGTAGATGGTCCCCTGGGCCAGCCACTTGGCGTTGCCGAGCTTGGCAGCCTCGGCGTCGAAGACGTCGATGAAGGTGTTGCCGATGAGCTTGCGCTTCTGCTCCGGGTCCGTGACCCCGACCAGGCGCGAGAGGAAGCGCTCCTGCGCGTCCACCCGGATGACCCTCACCCCCATGTGGCGGGCGAAGGTCTGCATGACCTGGTCGCCCTCGCCCAGGCGGAGCAGGCCGTTATCGACGAAGACACAGGTGAGCTGATCGGCGATGGCCCGGTGGAGCAGGGCGGCCACCACCGAGGAGTCCACCCCTCCGGAGAGTCCCAGCACCACCTCGTCGCGGCCGACCTGGCGGCGGACCTGGGCGATGGTGTCCTCGATGATGTTGCCCGGGGTCCAGAGCCCGGCGCAGCCGCAGATCTCGTGGACGAAGCGCTGGATGATGCGACTGCCCTGGCGGGTGTGGGTCACCTCGGGGTGGAACTGCAGGCCGTAGAGCCGGCGGGTCTCGTCGGCGATGCCGGCGAGTGGGGCATTGGCGGTCTCACAGATGACATGGAAGCCGGGTGGCAGGGCGTCCACCCGGTCGCCGTGGCTCATCCAGACGTCGAGCAGCCCCCAACCCTCCGCATTGGTGTGATCCTCGATGTCGCGCAGCAGGGCCGAGTGGCCGCGGGCCCGTACCTGCGCATAGCCGTACTCGCGATGCAGCGCCGGGGCGACGGCCCCCCCGAGCTGGGCGGCCATGGTCTGCATGCCGTAGCAGATCCCGAGCACCGGTACACCCAGGTCGAAGACCGCGGCATCCGCCCTGGGGGTCTCCGCCTCGTGCACGGACTCGGGCCCGCCGGAGAGGATGATCCCTTTGGGGGCGAAGGCGCGGATGGCCTTGCCGCCCAGATCCCAGGGGTGCAGCTCGCAGTACACCTGTGCCTCGCGCACTCGGCGGGCGATGAGCTGGGTGTACTGGGAGCCGAAGTCCAGGATCAGGATGCGGTCGGCGTGGATGTCCGGCTGGGGGCTGGCGGGCTTGCTGGGCGACATGGGTTCGCGTCCTGAGGCGGCTTTAAGCTTTTCGATCAGGGTGTTAGGCGCGCTGACGCGCGGCTGGAAGGGGCGCCAGTGTAATCCAGATCGCCCCTGGATTCACGCCGGCGAGCCCGCCGGACAGGACTCCCGCTGACACCCTTCTTCGGGTATCTTCCGCCGATGCGCCTGGAGAAGATCAAGCTCGCTGGATTCAAGTCCTTCGTCGATCCCACGACGGTGCCGCTTCCGAGCAACCTGGTCGGCATCGTCGGCCCCAATGGGTGCGGAAAGTCCAACGTCATCGATGCCGTGCGCTGGGTCATGGGCGAGTCCTCCGCCAAGATGCTGCGCGGCGAATCCATGGCGGACGTCATCTTCAATGGCTCGAGCGGGCGCAAGCCGGTGGGGGTGGCCAGCATTGAGCTGGTCTTCGACAACGCCGACGGCTCGGCCGGGGGCGAGTACGCCAAGTTCACCCAGATCTCGGTCAAGCGTCAGGTCTCGCGCGATGGTCAGTCCGCCTACTTCCTGAACGGTTCGCGTTGCCGCCGGAGGGACATCCAGGATCTGTTCCTCGGCACCGGTTTGGGCCCGCGCAGCTACGCCATCATCGAGCAAGGCACCATCTCGCGCCTGATCGAGGCCAAGCCCGAGGACCTGCGCCTGTTCTTGGAGGAGGCCGCCGGGATCTCCAAGTACAAGGAGCGCCGCCGCGAGACCGAGGCGCGGATGCGCAACACCCAGGACAACCTGGACCGCCTCAACGATCTGCGCGAGGAGGTCGCCAAGCAGTTGTCGCACCTGGAGCGGCAGGCTGCCGTGGCCGAGAAGTACCAGGGACTCAAGGCCGATGAGCGGCGCCTCGATGCCGAGCTGAAGGCCCTGCGCTGGCGGGACCTGGATCGCGAGATCGCGCACCAGGACCGCGAGCTGGCGGAGCAGGAGACCCGGGTCGAGGCGGAGATTGCGCGGCAGCGCCGTCTGGAGGCGGACATCGAGGCTGGCCGTGAGGCCTACACGGCGGCCTCCGAGCGGTTTAACCAGGTCCAGGGGCGCTTTTATGCCGTGGGCTCCGAGATTGCCCGCCTGGAGCAGGCCATCCAGTACGCCCGTGAGACCCGCTCCCGGCACGAGACCGAGCTCGCACGTCTGGCCCAGGAGATCGAGGTGGGGCGGGCCCACCTGGAACGGGACGCCCAGGTCCTAGCCGAGCTGGCGCAGGCCCTGGAGCGGGAGGAGCCGGCCCTGGCTGCGGCCCAGCAGGCCCTGGCACAGGCGGTGACGCGGGTCGGCGCCGCCGAGGCGGACCTCGCCGCCTGGGAGCGGGAGTGGGACGAGCTCAACCATGCCGCCGCCGCCCCGGCCCAGCGGGCGCAGCTCGAGCGTGCCCGCATCAATCACCTGGAGACCAGGCTCGAGCAGGACCGGGGCCGCGGCCAGCGCATCGAGGCCGAGCTGGCCCGGCTCGACGGCCAGGAGCTGGTCGAGCGCATCGAGGCCCTGGTCGAGCAGCAGGAGGATCTGGCGGACCGCCAGGAGGCCGCCGTGGCGGCCGAGGCCCTGGGCCGGGCGGCCCTGACCGAGATCGAAGGCAGGGTTAAGGCGCTTGGGGAGGCGCTGGATCTTGCCCGAACAGAGCTGCAGCAGGCCCGGGGGCGACACGCCTCCCTCTGCGCCCTGCAGGAGGCTGCCCTCGCGGACACCGACCCCGGTGACTGGCGGGCCGCCTGCGGCCTGCAGGACGCGACCCGGCTGCTCGATCATCTGGAGGTCGAGCCGGGCTGGGAGCGGGCCTTGGAGGTGGCGCTTGCCGATCACCTTGGCGCCCTCTGCACCAGCGACCTGGAGGCCCACACCCAAGCGGCGGTCGCGGCAGGGGCCCGCGGCGCGGCCCCTGGACCCGTGACCCTGTTCGATACGGCGGCCGCTGCGAGCGAGTCTGGACCCCTGCCGCAGGCCCTGGTGGCGCGGGTGCGCTGTCCCTGGACCTTGCACGGGCTCTTGGGCCCGGTGCGCACCGCGGAGGATCTGGGCACGGCCCTGGCCGAGCGGCATGACCTATCCCCGGGAGAGCGGATCGTCACCCGGGAGGGCGTACTCGTCGGACCAGGCTGGGTGCGCACCCAGGGCAGTGGAGCCGCCCTGGACGGGATCATCGCCCGCGGTGAGGAGGTCAAGCGCCTCGCCCGGCAGATCGCCGAGTTGGAGGGACGAGTCGCGGAGCTGGCTGCCGCTGGCGAGGGACTGGCGCGGGACCGCCATGCCGCCGAGGCGTCGCGCGTCCAGGCCGCGAATGACCTGGCCAGGCTCGATCGCGAGTTGTCCGCGGTCCGGGCTGAGTTGGCGGCGAAGCGCAGCCGCCTGGAGCAACAGAACGAGCGTCGCGCCGGCCTGGAGACGGAGCTGGCAGAGCTGGCGCAGACCCGAGCCCTCGCCCTGGAAGAGATGGAGGAGGCGCGCGAACGGCTCCATGCGGACCTGGAGGCCATCGAGGCGGCGACCGAGCGGCGCGAGGCACTGGCGGCGCGCCGCTCGGTGTTGCGCGAGGCCCTCGCCGAGGCCCGGCGTGGCGAGCAGGCCGAGCGCGAGCAGGTCCAGGCCCTGGCCGTGGGCTGCGAGGCCAAGCGTGCCGCCCGCGGCGCCACAGAGCGCAGCCTGGAGCGCGCCCGGGCCCAGCAGGAGCAGACGCTGACGCGGCGCGAGGAGCTCGGCTCCGCCATCGCGGACCTGGCCGAGCCGCTGGAGGAGCGTCAGGCGCTGTTGGCCGAGCAGCTCGAGCTGCGCCTGGAGGTCGAGGCCGAGCTCGCCGCGGCCCGTGACCGCCTGGAGGGGCTGGACGCCTCGGTGCGCGCCCTGGAGCAGCAGCGCCATCAGAGCGAGCAGGCGGCCCGCGAGCGAGGCCGCGCCTTGGACGAGCTGCGCCTCGCCAGGCAGGAGCGCCTGGTGCGCCGTCGCACCCTGGAGGAGCAGCTCTCGGAGCTCGGTCAGACGCCGTCCGAGGTCCTGGCCGCCCTGCCGCCCGGTGCCGACGAGGGGGTCTGGGCCGAGGAGCTGGGCAAGACCCAGGCGCGCATCCAGCGCCTCGGGCCCATCAATCTGGCCGCCATCGACGAGTTCCATGAGCAGTCGGAGCGCAAGGGCTACCTCGACGCCCAGCACGAAGACATCGCCCGGTCCTTGGAGACCCTTGAGGCCGCCATCCGCAAGATCGACCGCGAGACGCGCGGGCGTTTCAAGGACACCTACGACCAGGTCAACCACGGCTTCCAGCAGCTCTTTCCCCGCCTCTTCGGCGGCGGCAACGCCTACCTGGAGCTGACCGGGGAGGACCTGCTGGAGACTGGGGTCAGCCTCATGGCGCGCCCGCCCGGCAAGCGCAACTCGAGCATCCATCTGCTGTCCGGCGGGGAGAAGGCACTGACCGCCGTGGCCCTGGTGTTCGCCATCTTCCAGCTCAACCCGGCCCCCTTCTGCATGCTCGACGAGGTGGACGCGCCCCTTGACGACGCCAACGTGGGGCGCTTCTGCGAGCTGGTACGCTCCATGTCGGCGCAGGTCCAGTTCATCTTCATCACCCACAACAAGGTGACCATGGAGATCTCCGACCACCTGGTCGGGGTCACCATGCACGAGCCCGGGGTCTCGCGACTGGTGGCGGTGGATGTGGAGGCCGCGGCCGCCCTGGCCGGGGTGGGTTGAGGGCAGGGCTCATGGGCAGGGCCCGAGCCATCGCACGCGCCGGCAGGGGCCGGGACTGAGATGCCGGTGCGTGGTCCGCACGACCCGATGCCCTCCCTACACATCGATCTGAGCCGCCAGACCTTAGAGCTGGTCCAAGCCGGGGCCGTGGCGCGCCGCTACCTGGTCTCGACTGGGGCGGCGGGGTGCGGCGAGCTCTGCGGCAGCGGCTGTACCCCGCGGGGGCTGCACCGGGTGCGGCTGCGCATCGGGGCTGGCTGCCCGGTGGGGACCGTCTTCGTCGGACGACGGCCCACCGGCGAGGTCTATGGGCCTGAGCTGGCGGCACGCTTTCCGAGCCGTGACTGGATCCTGACCCGCATCCTCTGGCTCACCGGCCTGGAGCCTGGGCGCAACCGCGGCGGAGAGCGGGACACGCTGCGGCGCTTCATCTATATCCACGGCTGCCCGGACAGCGAGCCCATGGGGGTCCCCCGCTCCCACGGGTGCATCCGCATGCGCAATGCGGACCTGATCGAGCTGTTCGACCTGACGCCAAACGGCACCTTGGTGCACATCCACCCCGGCCAGGGGCCAGGTCAGGGGCCAAGTCAAGGGATGGCTCAGCCCTGGGACTGGGACCTTGTTTGACTGGCTCACCAGCCGGCTCGTGTCCGGTGCCCTCACGGCGCTCGGGGCCTGCACCCTGGTTTTCCTGTTGCTCCACCTGGTCCCTGGGGATCCGGTCGAGACCATGCTCGGTGAGGGCGCCCGCCCGGCGGACCGCACGGCCCTGACCGCGGCACTGGGCCTCGACCGGCCGCTGTGGGAGCAGTACCTGGGCTATCTCCAGCGCCTCGCACGGCTGGACCTGGGAAGCTCCTTGGTCTACCAGCGTCCGGTCGTGGAGCTGGTGGCCGAGCGCCTGCCTGCGACCCTGACCCTGGCGGCGGCCGCCCTGGCCCTGGCCTTGGTCCTGGCCCTTCCCCTGGGCGTCCTCGCCGCGTGCCGGCGGGGACGGGCCGCGGACGGGGCGGCGACGGTCTTCGCCTTGCTCGGGAGCTCCATCCCCAATTTCTGGCTGGGTCCGCTCCTGATCCTCACCTTCTCCCTGTGGTTGGGCTGGACGCCGGTCAGCGGCCGAGAGGGCTGGGCCAGCTGGGTCCTACCCGCCCTCACCCTGGGGACCTCGCTGGCGGCGGTGCTCGCGCGGATGGTGCGCAGCAGTGTCCTTGAGGTGCTCGGGGAGGACTATGTCCGCACCGCCCGCGCCAAGGGCCTGTCCCCCGCCGCCGTCCTGTGGGGTCACGCCCTGCGCAACGCCTGGCTGCCGGTGCTGACCCTGGCCGGCCTGCAGCTCGGCAGCCTGCTGGGCGGGGCGGTCATCACCGAGACGGTGTTCGCCTGGCCCGGCCTCGGCAGCCTGCTGGTGGAGGCCATCCAGGGACGCGACTACCCCGTCGTGCAGGGGTGCGTCTTGCTGGTGAGTCTGGGCTACGTCCTGGTCAACACCTGGACCGACCTGGCCTATGCCTGGGTCGATCCGCGTATCCGCGGAGGTTGACCGTGTCACGCGGCCTGCCCGTCGCGGTCTTGGCCTGCTGGGCCTTGGCCGCGCTGATCGCCCCGTGGCTGCCCTTGGAGCCGGAGCGGATCGATCTCACCGCGATCCTGGCTCCCCCTGGCGGCGCGCCGGCGGCAGGAGTGGCAGGCGGTGGCCTGTTTGGGGCGGACGATCTCGGCCGCCCGGTGCTTGACCGCCTGCTGCTGGGGGCTCGCACCGCCTTGCTGGTCGGGGTGGGGGTGGTGGCCCTGTCCGCGCTGGCTGGCACCCTCCTGGGCGCCGCGGCGGCCCTGGCCGGCGGCTGGGTGGACCTGCTCCTGGTCCGCCTGGTGGATGTCTTCCTGGCCTTCCCGGGTCTCCTGCTTGCCATCGCCCTGGCGGGTATCCTGGGTCCCGGGGTGGACAATGTCATCCTCGCCTTGGCGGTGGTGGGCTGGGTCGGGTATGCGCGGCTGGTGCGGGCCCAGGTCCTCACCCTCAAGCAACGCGACCACGTGGCCGCGGCCCGCGCCCTGGGTGCCGGGTCTGGGCGCATCCTGTGGCGCCATCTGCTGCCGTTGGCCCTGGCGCCCTTGATCGTCGAGGCCACCTTCGGCGTCGCCGCGGCGGTGGTGGCGGAGGCGGGGCTTTCCTTCCTGGGCCTCGGGGCGCAGCCGCCAGATGCCTCTTGGGGCGGCATGATCCGCGACGGGGTGGGGTACATGCTGGTCGCCCCGCACCTGGTCCTGGCGCCGGGGATGGCCATGGTCCTCGTGGTCCTGTCCATCAATCTCCTGGGCGACCGTTTGCGCGATTGTCTGGACGTGCGCGGCGGGCCCTGATCGGGGTGCGCCGGTGCGGGACAGCCCCCGGCCGCTGTGGTACAAACGGCCACGCCGGCCGACGAGCGGACGGGCATGATAGGACTGGCGGCGCGCCGGGGCGCGCCTGGGCGCAGCGGGGAGGACTGAGGGTGTCCCTGGGACCCGTAATGTTGGATCTGGAGGGCACGGAGCTCAGGCCTGAGGAGCGCGAGCTGCTGTGCCATCCCGCCGTCGGGGGCGTGATCCTGTTTTCCCGCAACTACGCGGACCCTGGGCAGTTGGCGGCCTTGACCGCGTCGATCCATGCCCTGCGGCAGCCCCCGCTCCTCATTGCGGTGGACCAGGAAGGGGGACGGGTCCAACGCTTTCGCGACGGCTTTACCCGGCTGCCCCCCGCGGGGCGATTGGGCGCCCTCTACCGCCGCCACCCCCAGCGGGCCCGTCAGGCCGCCGAGCGCATCGGTTGGCTGATGGCGGCCGAGCTTCGGGCCCTGGGTGTGGACTTCAGCTTCGCGCCGGTCCTGGATCTCGACCGCGGCATCAGCCGGGTCATCGGCGACCGTGCCTTTGCCGCCGGAGTCAATGCCGTCGGCGACCTGGCGAGCGCCTGGGTCTCGGGGGTCCACGGCGCGGGCATGGCGGCCGTCGGCAAGCACTTTCCCGGGCATGGGGGGATCGCCGCCGATTCCCACCTGGAGCTGCCGAAGGATGAGCGCACCCTTGCCGACCTGATGATGGAGGACCTCGTCCCCTTTGCCCGCTTGATCGACCACGGCCTGGAGGCGGTCATGCCGGCGCACGTGGTCTACCCTCGAATCGATCCCCATCCGGCCGGATTTTCGAGGTTCTGGCTGCGCGATGTGCTGAGGGCACGGCTCGGATTCCAAGGTGTCGTCTTCAGCGACGACCTCAACATGGCCGCCGCGGGGGCGGCGGGCGATCACCGGGAACGGGCGCGAGCGGCTTTGGCGGCGGGCTGCGATATGCTCCTGGTGTGCAACAACCGCCCGGCAGCGATCGAGACGGTCGCGGCCCTGCATGACCACGATGACCCGGCCGCCTTGCTCCGCCTGCTGCGGATGCACGGGCGGGGCACCCTGGGCCGGGACGGGCTCCACCAGGACCCCCGCTATCAGGCCGCCGTGCGCGAGGTGGGGACCTTGGAGGACCTGTCCTCGTTGGATCTGGAGCTCGATCTCGGCGACCCGACGGCCCCGCGAGCGCTCTAGGGCAGCGCAGGCGCCGGCTCCACGCACCTTGCCTGAGGACCCCTGGATGAAGATCGCCCGCCCAGCCTACGATGCCATCGCTGCCCGCGCCGAGCTCTTGGTCCCGCCCGCGGAGATGGAGCTTGCCTTGGATCGCATGGCCGCCGAGATCGGCCATGTCCTGGCAGACAAGGACCCCTTGGTGCTGTGCGTCATGACGGGTGCGGTGGTGGCCGTCGGTCTCCTGCTGCCGCGCCTGGCCTTTCCCCTGCGGCTCGATTACGTCCACGCCACCCGCTATCAGGGAGCGACCAGCGGCGGTGAGCTCGCCTGGCACTATCGCCCGAGCGAGGCGATCCGCGGCGAGCACATCCTCGTGGTCGATGACATCCTCGATGCGGGCGTCACCCTGGACTGCGTGGCACGGGCATGCCACGAGGACGGCGCCGCGAGCGTGCACACGGCGGTCCTGGTCGAGAAGCTCCGGCCACGTCCTACCGCGCTGGCGGCCGACTTCGTCGGCGTGCGTGTCCCCGATCGGTACCTCATCGGATACGGCCTGGACTACAAGCACTATTTCCGCAATGTTCGAGGCATTTACGCGGTTGCGGATCAGGACATCTGAGCCGGCCATGGGCCGCTTGGCGCGGTGGGGCCGCGGGCATGCGTGCGGGCTGCCCTCAGCGAGGCGCCTCGCCCGGACCCGCACCAACGTGCTTTGACTCCCGGGAGCTTTTGAGATACACAGACGAGGATGCGGTAACACCAGCGATCCCCGGCGCACCCCGGCTGTTTGCCGCTGACGCCGAATCGGCGCTCCGTTTTCCGCATGCCGACCCCGAATCCGGAGGGGACCCATAACGGCCTGCTACGACGAGCCTACGAGGAGGGTGGAACCATGCAAACGCTTGACAGCTACCGCAGCAGACACGCGGAGCTAAGGCAGATGATCGACGATCTGCACTCGATCCTCACCCCAGAGCACCTGAAGGTGCGGCCCAACGCCAAGACCGCTTATGAGCTCTTGTGCGACCTGGGCGACAAGGTCAAGAAACATTTGGCCGAAGAGGACCGCAGCATCTATCCGAGCCTGCTGATCCACGATGACCCGAAGGTCAAGTCCATCGCCTGGGGCTTCATCAGCGGCGAGAAGCCCCTGCGCAAGGTCTTTGACGACTACTACAAGAAGTGGCTAAAGAACTGCGACTTCAACTTCTCTGGCGACTTCGTGGCGGAAACCAACGAGGTCTTTGAGATGCTGGCCCAGCGACTCGACCGCGAGGAGCATGTCTTGTTCCCGAAGCTGGTCGAGATCGGGATTTTCCAGGAGGCCCGGGCCGGCTGATCCGCTTCGTCCACGCCCGCACCGAGTACAGGGCCTGGCAGAGGCGGGTCGGTGTCGAGGCTCGGTCTGAAACCCTGACGGTGGATTGGGTTTCTCGTCGTCCTTCAGTACACTTCTCCCGCCGACCCACGGGAGGTGACGCATGAGCCGGATCGCCATCATCGGCGGGTCGGGCTTTTCGACGCTGGCGGGGGCGCCAGTGCCAGAGGGGCCGGGCCTTGCCACACCCTTCGGCGTCACCTCGGCCGCCATCGCACGGGGGAGGCTCGGCGGGCGCGACGTCCTGTTCCTGCCGCGGCACGGGCCGGGTCACGTCTTGCCCCCGCATCGGATCAACTACCGCGCCAACCTTTGGGCCTTGAGGGAGGCGGGGGCCGAGTATCTGGTGGCCCTCGCTGCGGTCGGTGGTATCGGGGCGGCATATGGCCCCGGCTCCCTGTCTGTGCCAGATCAGATCATCGACTACACCTACGGCCGCGACCAGACCTATTTCGATGGCACCGGGGTTGCGGTGACCCACGTCGATTTCACCCGCCCCTACTGCGAGGATCTGCGCGGCGCGCTGCTTGATGCCGCGCGCCGCGCCGGGTTGGACGCCCTGGACGGCGGGACCTACGCGGCCACCCAGGGGCCGCGGCTGGAGAGTGCCGCGGAAATCGTCCGCTTGGAGCGCGACGGCTGCGACCTGGTGGGAATGACCGGCATGCCCGAGGCCGCCCTTGCCCGAGAGTTGGGGCTGTGCTACGCCTGCTGCGCATTCGTGGTCAACTGGGCGGCCGGCAAGGGCCCCGGTGGGATCCCCGGTGGGATCCAGTTGACCGAGATCGAGGCGAACTTGGCCCGCTGCGGGTCTCTCGTGGCCCGCTGGCTCGAGGTTTTCGCGGCTACGTTCGATCCGCAGGCCCGGATGCCAAGGGGCTGACCCTCCGGATCAGTATCCATCCAACCCTAACCGAAACAGGGGGACGCATGACGAAGGCAGGCGCGAGCTCGGGTTTGGGCTGGTGGCCAACCATGGTGCTCTGGGGCACGGTGATCGCGGCGGGAACACTCTACCTGCTGTCGGTGGAGCAGCACCGCGACGATGCCGCGCGACGGACCGCGAGGCCCGCAGCGGGGCTTGCTGTGCCTGGCCAAGGGATGCAACAGACCGAGACCCCGGCGGCCGGCACGGTCGCCCGTCCCCAGGGCCCGAGCGTCGGCACCGCCGCCTTGCCGAGGTCGGTCGATGTGTCGCCCCCACCCAAGGGCCAGCCCCCTCGCGACGAGTCCCTGGCTGTACCCAGTGATCAGCCGCTTGGAAGGGCTCCCACGCCCGAGGTTGGATCGACAGTCCCTGGGTCCGCAGCGCCCGGCTCCCTAGCCGAGGCGCCCGGAGCCTCTGGTCGAGCGGCCTCGGTCCGGTCCCCAGCGGGCGAGCCGCTTGGCGGCGCGGCGGCAGGGTCACCCGTGGGCGCGGCTGTACAGGCTGCCGAGACACCAGGATCTGCGCCGTCCCCCCAAGGCGCTGACTCGGATGTGACCCCGGTGGAGGCCAGAGCCCTCGCAGAGGCGGTGACCGAGGCGTCGCCAATCGGCCCGACAGCGGGCCAGACCCAGGAGCAGGGCCAGACGCAGCATGCCCCGCCGGCGCCGCCGGCATCGCAGCCGGCATCTGGTGCCGGTCAGGCCGCGCCCCAGGGGGCGCCAGCTCACCGGCCCCGGACCGCTGCCGAGACGGAGCGTGCCCGAATCCTTGCGGAGTACGAGGCCATGCGCCGCGCCGCCGAAGGGGAGCTGCCGTCGCCGGCGGGACAAGTGCCCGGCTGGCAACAAGGCTATGGACCCTACGGCCGACCGGGGGGGTACTACGGCCCTGGGTCCTATGGGACGCCCCCTCAGGGCCGAGGTTACCCGCGCCCCTACCAGGGGTGGTGAGGCCTGGTGCCGGGATCAGGGATCAGGCCGGGCCTGAGCGGGGCGCGGCTCAGGACTCGGCGCGACCTGGACACCGGCGCTGACCGATCTGGGACACCTAACCCGGCATGACACCCGTGTCGCCCCCGCCGATGAAAACACGGCTGTCATGCCGGGTTTCCCTCACCCCGGCCCTCTCCCAGAGGGCGAGGGGGACAAGGAGCACCTGCGGCGCATTTTCACGGTAACGGTCCAGGTGGCAAGTCCCCCGCGCCGCCCCCCGCTCGTGCTGCGGCCGCGCCCGTCGCGCTTGCTCATGGCCTTTCTCGCCTTGTCTCACGGCGGGGCCTTTGCCCTTGTCCTCGGCCTGCCAATCGATTGGGGCGGCCGCGCCGCCCTCCTTGTGGGGGTGGCCCTGAGCCTGGCCTGGGACGCCCTGACCCATGTGTGGCCCCGCGCCCCTTGGGCGATCCGGGACGCTGTGCTTGGCGAGCAAGGCTGGGAGCTCACCCTGGGCCGCGGGCGGCGTGGTCCAGTGGCGTTGGCCCCCTCGACCTTCGTCGGCACCTGGCTCATCGTGCTCAATTTTCGCTCGGGCTCGCAGCGGCCGGACTCGGGACAGTCGGGCTCGTGGCGCGCGTGGCCCTGGCGCCCCGGAGGCTGGCCGTCGCCTTCCCTGGTGGTGCTCCCCGACAGCCTGGACGAGCCGACCCGCCGGCGCCTGCGGGTGCGGCTCCGCCTCGGTGAGGGTGGGGCGGCATCCGAGGGGTGATCCGCGCCAAGGCTTGCGGCCTGGCACGCACCTCCCCTGGATGGCCTCAGGAGACCGAAGGCAGCCCGGCGAGGGCCATGGCGACCTCGGACTCGTCGTAGGTCAAGTCCCTGAGCTTGCCGGCCAGGTAGTCCGTGTAGGCCTGCATGTCGAAGTGCCCGTGGCCGCAGAGGTTGAACAGGATGGTCTTGGCCTCGCCGGACTCGCGGCACTTCTCCGCCTCGTGAATGGCCCCGCGAACCGCGTGATTGGCCTCCGGTGCCGGAATGATGCCCTCCGCCTTGGCGAACTGGACACCGGCGGCGAAGCACTCCAATTGGTTGTAGGCACGCGGGGCAATGTGGCCGAGCTTGGCCAGATGGCTGATCTGCGGGGCCATGCCGTGGTAACGCAGCCCGCCCGCATGGAACCCCGGAGGGACGAAGCCGGAGCCCAGCGTGTACATCTTGACCAAGGGGGTCAAATGGGCCGTATCCCCGAAGTCATAGGCGAAGAGCCCCTTGGTGAGCGTGGGGCATGCGGAGGGCTCGACGGCGATGAACTGGGTGTCTCCGCCCTCGCGGAGCTGCCGCCCGAGGAAGGGGAAGGCCAGACCCGCAAAGTTGCTGCCGCCGCCCGTACAGCCGATGACCAGATCCGGGTAGTCGCCGGCCATCTCCATCTGACGCATGGCCTCAAGCCCTGTGACCGTCTGGTGGAGAAGCACGTGGTTGAGCACGCTCCCCAGGGCGTACTTGGTGTCATCGCGCTGGGCCGCCATCTCCACCGCCTCGCTGATGGCGATGCCAAGGCTGCCGGTGCTGTCGGGGTGCTCCGCAAGGATGGCGCGGCCGGACTGGGTCCGGTCACTGGGGCTGGCGATGCACTGGGCGCCGAAGGTCTCCATGAAGGCGCGCCGGTAGGGCTTCTGCTCGTAGCTGACCCGGACCATGAACACGACGATCTCGAGCCCGAAGAAGGCCCCGGCGAGGGCGAGCGAGGAGCCCCACTGCCCGGCCCCGGTCTCGGTCGTGATGCGTTTCACGCCCTCCTGCTTGTTGTAGAAGGCCTGAGGTATGGCGGTGTTGGGCTTGTGGCTCCCCGCCGGGCTGACGCCCTCGTACTTGTAGTAGATCTTGGCAGGCGTGCCGAGGGCCTGCTCCAGGCGCCGGGCCCGAAAGAGCGGAGAGGGGCGCCACTGGCGGTAGACCTCACGCACCGGCTCGGGGATCTCGATCTCGCGCTCCGCGCTCATCTCCTGTTCGATGACCGCGCGGGGGAAGATCACCGCCAGGTCGTCCGGGCCTATGGGCTGCTTGGTGCCGGGATGCAGCACCGGGGCAAGGGGTACCGGCAGGTCGGCATTGATGTTGTACCAGGACTTGGGGATGTCCTGCTCGCCGAGCAGGTACTTGACGGAATCGCTCATGGCGCCTGTGGACCTCTATCTGTGGTTGCGGTGGCTGGTGCGGTGGTTGGGGATAGGCCGTCCGTCCCCTTGCGGCCTTGGGTGCCGGGCGGGGGAGCAGGGCGAGACTTTACTCCTCTGACCGGGCGCTGTGGAGCTTGCAGGCGCCACGGTTGCTCTATCCAGGTCGACGGCCTGTGGGCGGTTGCGCGCCGTCTGCGCGCTGACTACGCTTGCGCCACCCACCCTTGGGCGATCGAGATCGAGAGAGACCACAGCCATGCACAGCGTCAGCCCCGAGTATGCTGCCCAACACCTCACCGAGCTGATTGAGCGGGCACGGCGCGGGGAGGAGATCGTCATTGCCATCGGGACGCGTCCTCTGGCCAGACTGGTCCCGATCGAGGACTGGGACGATGCACTGGACGAGGCCCATGCGCCGGACGAGGAGGTCGACGAAGCCTTCCACGGCGACTGACCGTTCCCTTGGCGCCGTCGCCCTCCGGCGGGCCGCTCACCCGCCAGTCATCCACCGACGGCCCGCCAGAGGAGGCCCGGCGCGCGGCCGCGACACCCATGCGCGACCTGGACCGGGCCATGAATGGCCTCCACGGTCTCGGCCTGTTCCCGGCGCAGCCCAAGACCCACGAGAGCCCATCGCGGCGCTGCTCAATCAGACCTCGCTCCTGGACGAGGGCCGGGTCGCCGCCATTGCCAGGACGCTGAGGCAGGCATCGCTCTTCAACGAGTTGGTGCGCCAGCAGGTGCAGGCCATCGCGGACAGCAAGCAAGATCCGAACGGTGCTGAGCTAAGCCAAGGTGATTCCTAAAACAATGAGTTACAGTCACGCTCTTGCATGCGCAATCGGTGCGCTCAGGGTTGCTAGGGTCCCGTTTCGAGGGCTTGAGGCCCTCGAGACGGGCGGGCCATCCCTGGCCCGCACGGGAAGCGCAATCAATCGGCGCTTCCCTAGGTGGGGTGTCCAGTCTGTCGAACCTCCTCCGGTGCGAGCCGCCGGGGCTTGGTCAGCAGCGGTTCGCTTGTCAGCCGGCGCTTCAGGGCGCGCGGCTCGCTGCGGCCGGGCCGCAGCCCCGCGCGAGGCTCGGCGATGAGCACCAGCAGGGCCTAGATGCACACCGCGTCATGCGTGCCGCCACCACGGCTCTGCCAGGCGATCCAGATCTGCACACTGTGCTTGAAGCTCAGTTGGCGCGGGATCTGGTGCACGAGCAGGGCGGCTTGCGCCATCAGGAGCCGGATCAGGTGATCGGTCAGCAAGTCAACCCACAACGCCGTGACAGCCATCTCGGACGTCTTGCGGCGCAACCGCTCCATTCCGAGCGTGGTCTTGAGGTTGGGCAGATTGAGCTCGACGTTCTAGCGGCTGCGGTACAGAACCTTGAGGAGACGCTTTGGGCCCCCTTGGGGCGAACGCTTAGCGGGTGCGACCGATGCTGGAGCACACCATGCCAATCCCACGCATGCGAGGCGCCGCCCTCGCCGCGGCTCTGTCGGTGAGTGCGGCCGTCACCGCGCCGGTCCTGATGGCGATGGCAGGGCCGCCGGTGGATGACCTGGCCGCTGCACGGGACCGGCTCGTCCAAGAGGTCGAGGCTGATGTCCGCCTGACCAGCACCTATCTCGGCACCGACCGGCTCGATCCGGCGGTGATCCGCGCCCTTGGAACGGTACCGCGGGAGCGCTTCGTGCCCGAGTCGCTGCGCGGTCTGGCCTATGCGAACCGTCCCCTGCCCATTGGCCAGGGCCAGACCATTTCCCAGCCCTACATCGTGGCGATCATGAGCCACCTGGTCGCGATCAAGCCGGGCGACCGGGTCTATGAGCTGGGGACGGGCTCGGGCTACCAGGCGGCTGTACTGGCCGAGATGGGGGCCGAGGTCTACACGGTGGAAATCGTCCCCGAGCTGGCGCGGGGGGCCGCGGCCGTGCTGGCAGAGCTCGGCTTCGGCAAGGTCCATGTGAGGGCAGGGGACGGCTACCTGGGCTGGCCGGAGGCGGCCCCCTTCGATGCGGTGATCGTCACCGCGGCTGGCCCCGAGATCCCCCAGGCTTTGGTGGACCAGCTCCGCCCAGGCGGGCGCCTGGTGATGCCCCTCGGCGGCGAGCTGCACTCCCAGGA
>Ga0272446_1001469_pt1 | contig 34238 bp, 40 predicted proteins | sample YNPCB0061_FD_194587 | JGI IMG/M metagenome (GOLD analysis project Ga0272446, IMG submission 194587) | Hot spring microbial mat communities from Yellowstone National Park, WY, United States - YNP-CB-006-1 | ecosystem: Environmental > Aquatic > Thermal springs > Hot (42-90C) > Sediment | place...
GTATCGTGCCATCTTCTATCCTCTTCGCCCCCAGGTTCGTCATCGTAAAGAGGCGACAACTATTCTGACATGGGGGGGTATTTCCTCCGGGCTGGAATGCCGGGCTGGAATGCCTTGAGATAGGCCTCCATCAAGGCCACAATGACGGGCTTGGTCGATATTTCTTTTCTCTGGGTCACTTAAATTCGTGCCTATCCTGATTGAACTTCCTTATCCGGAAAACGGGGGGAAGTTCTTTGAGCCTTTGGCTGAAACGCCCTGGGCCATGTGGCTTGACAGCGGACACCCCGCAGCCCAAGGCGGCCGGTATGACCTGATGGCGGCCTTCCCCCGGTTTATCCTGATGGCCCAGGGCGATGTCGTGCGAATCCAGGAGGAGGGGGGCAAGGAAAGGTGCCTGGAAGGGGATCCGCTGGCGATCCTGTCAGGTTTATTGGATACCGCTGCGCTTGACGCCGAGAAGGACGCCTTTGCCGGCGGTGCGCTGGGCTATTTCTCCTACGATCTGGCGCGCAGGTATTTGCACCTGCCGCACATGGCGAGGGATGCGGAGCATATGCCCGACATGGCCGTCGGCATTTACGACGGCTTGGTGCATGTGGATCATGAACGCAGGCTGTGCCAGATCCGGGCCCAGGATACCGACGCGGGCCGGCGCTGGGCTGGGCGCATGGAAGCGGCCTTGTCTGCTCCGCGGGATACACCGCTCACACCATTCATGGTGCTGGGCGATATCCGGCAAAACCTGGAATTCGCGTCCTATGTCCGGGCCTTCAACGCCATTCAGGACTTCATCCGGGCGGGGGATTGCTACCAAGTCAATCTGGCTATCCGTTTCGCCGCTTCCTGTGCCGGGCATCCGTGGCCATTGTATTTGGCTCTGCGCGGGAGGAACCCCGCCCCGTATGGGGCCTGGCTGAATTTTCCCTTCGCCCAGGTTCTGTCCTCGTCTCCGGAAAGTTTTCTAAGCTTGAAGGCGGGCCGGGTGACAACCCGCCCCATCAAAGGCACCCGTCCACGGGGGCGGAACGCAGCGGAGGATGAACGTCTGGCGATGGAACTGGCGGCCAGTGCCAAGGACCGGGCCGAGAACCTGATGATCGTGGACCTGCTGCGCAATGATCTGGGCAAAGTATGCGAACACGGCAGCATCGCGGTGCCCGAACTGTTCCATGTGGAGAGCCATGCCACCGTCCATCACTTGGTCAGCACGGTCACCGGCCGTCTGGGCAGGGGAATGCACGCGCTGGACCTGCTGGCGGCCGCGTTTCCTGGCGGATCCATCACCGGCGCACCCAAGCGGCGGGCCATGGAGATCATCGAGTCCCTGGAGCCTCATCGTCGCGGTGTGTACTGCGGTGCCATTGGCTACCTGGGTCTGGATGGTGACATGGAACTCAGTATCGCCATACGCACCCTGGTGTGCAGCAACGGCGAAATACGCTACTGGGCCGGCGGTGGTTTGGTGGCAGACTCGGAGGTCCGGGCGGAATACCAGGAGTGCCTGGACAAGGCCCTTGCCATGCGGGAAGTATTGGAGGGCTTCAGGCATGGTGTGGAGGATGCGGCGCCGATTCCTTAACGTCATGATTTGGTGGTATTGTTCCCCACTTTCTTCCACGGCGGCCATCGAGGCGCAAGCTTCTGCCGCCGTATGTTTTTTATCGCGCGGCAGGAAGTGAAATGTCCGATACCTTGATGCAGACCTATGCCCGGCAACCCGTGGCCTTCGTAAAAGGCGAAGGGGCCTGGCTTTTCGACGAGCATGGCGAGAAATACCTGGATGCCTTGGCGGGTGTGGCCGTCAACGGTCTGGGCCATGGCCACCCCAGGCTTGCCAAGGCTTTGTGCGAGCAAGCCGGACGCTTGATCCACACCTCCAACATTTACCGCATTCTTGAGCAGGAACGCCTGGCGGACCACCTTTGCAAGTTGTCGGGCATGGAGCGGGTGTTCTTCTGCAACTCCGGCGCCGAGGCCAATGAAGCGGCCATCAAGATCGCGCGCCTGCATGGCCACAACAACGGCATCGAGAACCCGGCCATCGTGGTCATGGAAAAGAGCTTCCATGGGCGCACCATGGCCACCCTGTCCGCCACCGGCAACCGCAAGGTCCAGGCCGGCTTCGAGCCCCTGGTCACCGGCTTCGTGCGCGTGCCCTTCGGCGACGCCGAGGCCGTGGCCAAGCTATCCGAGCAGTCCAACATCGTGGCGGTGTTGGTGGAACCCATCCAGGGCGAAGGCGGCGTGAACATCCCCGATGCAGGCTACCTGCAAAAACTGCGCTCCATCTGCGATGCCAACGGCTGGCTGCTCATGCTGGACGAGGTGCAGACCGGCATTGGCCGTACCGGTACCTGGTTCGCCTTCCAGCACAGCGACATCCAGCCCGATGTGATGACCCTGGCCAAGGGCCTGGGCTCCGGTGTACCCATCGGCGCCTGTCTGGCCCGGGGCATCGCCGCCGGGACATTCACCCCCGGCAAGCACGGCTCCACCTTCGGCGGTGGCCCCCTGGCCTGTACTGCGGCCCTGACCACGCTGGAAGTCATGGCGGAAGAGGGGCTGCTGCGGCAGGCCGCCGACCTGGGGGCTTTCATCCGCGCCGACCTGGGCCAGCGCCTGGCGGGGGTGGCGGGTGTGCGGGAGATTCGGGGCCAGGGCCTGATGATCGGCATCGAGCTGGACCGGCCCTGTGGCGACCTGGTGAAGCGGGCCCTGGCGGAGAAATTGCTGATCAATGTCACCAACGACACCGTGGTGCGCCTGCTGCCCCCCCTCGTCATGACCCGGACCGACGCCGCCTTGCTGACAGAGAAACTGGCGGGCCTCATCCGCGCCTTTCTGGGGTCATGAGATGACGCCGCCCCTCAAGCATTTTCTCCAGTTCAAGGACCTGAGCCGGGAGGAACTGGACTACCTGTTCCGGCGCACCCGCGTGGTCAAGGACCGTTTCAAGCGTTATCAGCCGTATCACCCTCTGGTGGACCGCACCCTGGCCATGATCTTCGAGAAAAACTCCACCCGCACCCGGCTGTCTTTCGAGGCGGGCATGCACCAACTGGGCGGCACGGCCATCTACTTGAATACCCGGGATACCCAGCTGGGCCGGGGCGAGCCCGTGGAGGACGCGGCCGAGGTCATCTCCCGCATGGTGGACATCGTCATGATCCGCACCTTCGAGCAAGCCATCATCGAGCGTTTCGCCGCCCATTCCCGGGTGCCGGTGATCAACGGACTCACCAACGAATATCACCCCTGCCAGGTATTGGCGGACATCTTCACCTTCATCGAACGTCGGGGCGAAATACGCGGGAAAACGGTGGCCTGGGTGGGGGACGCCAACAACATGTGCAACACCTGGCTCCAGGCCGCGGAAATACTGGATTTCAACGTGCATGTTTCCACGCCCCCGGGCTATGAAGTGGAGCCGGAGAGGGCCGGCTTGTTCGGCACCGACCACTTCGAGGCCTTTGCCGATCCCATGGAGGCCTGCCGTGGCGCCGACCTGGTGACCACGGACGTGTGGACCAGCATGGGCTTCGAGGCGGAAAACGCCGAGCGTATGAAGGCCTTCGCCGACTGGCAGGTGGATGCGGAAATGATGAAAGTGGCCGCCCGAGACGCCGTGTTCATGCACTGCCTGCCTGCCCACCGGGGCGAAGAGGTGGCTGCCGAGGTCATCGACGGCCCCCAAAGCGTGGTGTGGGACGAGGCGGAAAACAGGCTTCACACCCAGAAGGCGTTGTTGGAATACCTGTTGCTGGGGCGGATCGAGGAGTGAGCATGAACATCGCCTATCTGAAAGACATGGATTCCCTCTATATCGAGCTTTCCCCCGAGAACCCGGCTCATGCCTGGGAAGCCCACGCCGGTTTGGTGCTGAACATGAGCGCAGACGGCCGGGTGGTGGGCATCGAGATCGAGCGGGCCAGCCAGCAGACCGACCTGCGCGCCCTGCGGGTGGGCGATTTTCCCGGCGAGGTCGTCGTGGTGGATGGCTCCGCCCACTGAATTTCTTCGAGCAAGCAAGACACATCATGAGCGATATCAAGAAAGTCGTACTCGCCTATTCCGGCGGCCTGGATACCTCGGTGATCCTGAAGTGGCTGCAAGACACCTACCAATGCGAGGTGGTGACCTTCACCGCCGATCTGGGCCAGGGGGAGGAGCTGGAACCTGCCCGGGCCAAGGCCCTGCAGCTTGGGATCAAGCCGGAGCAGATTTTCATCGACGATCTGCGCGAGGAGTTCGTGCGGGACTTCGTCTTCCCCATGTTTCGAGCCAACACCGTGTATGAGGGGGAGTACCTGCTGGGCACCTCCATCGCCCGCCCCCTCATCGCCAAGCGCCTCATCGAGATCGTCAAGCTCACCGGCGCGGACGCCATCTGCCATGGCGCCACGGGTAAGGGCAACGACCAGGTGCGTTTCGAACTGGGCGCCTATGCCCTCAAGCCCGACATCAAGGTCATCGCCCCCTGGCGGGAATGGGACCTGTTGTCCCGGGAGAAGCTGCTGCACTATGCCGAGACCCACGGCATCCCCATCGACATGAAGCACCGCCAGGGCGGTTCACCCTATTCCATGGATGCCAACCTGCTGCACATCAGCTATGAAGGCCGCCACCTGGAAGACCCCAACGCCGAGGCCGAGGAGGATATGTGGCGCTGGACCGTGTCGCCGGAGAAGGCGCCGGACGAGGCGGAGTACATCACCCTGGACTACAGGCAGGGCGACGTGGTGGCCATCAACGGCCAGGCCATGAAGGCCCATGAGGTGCTGGCCGAGCTGAACCGTCTGGGCGGCAAGCACGGCATCGGCCGCCTGGATCTGGTGGAAAACCGCTACGTGGGCATGAAGTCCCGGGGGTGCTACGAGACTCCCGGCGGCACCATCCTGCTCAAGGCCCACCGGGCCATCGAGTCCATCACCCTGGACCGGGAAGTGGCCCACCTCAAGGACGACCTGATGCCCCGCTACGCCAGCCTGATCTACAACGGCTACTGGTGGAGCCCGGAGCGCCGTGCCCTGCAGGTGCTCATCGACCACACCCAGGAGCACGTCAACGGTTTCGTGCGCCTGAAACTTTACAAAGGCAACGTCATCGTCGTGGGCCGGGATTCCAAGACCGACTCCCTGTTCGACTCCAGCATCGCCACCTTCGAGGACGACGCCGGCGCCTACGACCAGAAAGACGCGGGCGGCTTCATCAAGCTCAACGCCCTGCGCATGCGCATCGCCGCCAATGCCCGTATCCGCCGCAGCGGCGAGTAAGAAAGGAGCCAGCCATGTCCCAGTTCGACAACGTCGCCGTCATCAAGAAGGCCAATGTCTACTTCGACGGCAAGTGCGTGTCCCACACCGTGCAGTTTGCCGATGGCACCCGGAAGAGCGTGGGCGTGATCCTGCCCGCCACCCTGACCTTCAACACGGGCGTGCCCGAGGTCATGGAGACCGTGTCGGGCCGCTGCAAAGTGCGCCTCAAGGGTGAGACCGGATGGAAGGAATACGGCGAGGGCGAGCGTTTCGCCGTGCCCGGCGATTCCAGCTTCGACATCGAAGTGGCGCCCGGGGAGACTTACCACTACGTCTGCCACTTCGGCTGAGGCCGAAACTGGCAGGCCGTGCACCCCTCAGTCGTTGAGTAGGCTCGTCATCAGCGCCACCTGGGCCGCCCCCTGCACGTCCATGCGCAGGCGCCGGGCCCGGGCGATGGCCAGCAGATCCGCCAGGGCCGTTTCGAACACGTCGTTCACCACCAGGTAATCCGCCTCCAGGGCGTGGGAGATTTCCTCCCGGGCCATGGCCATGCGCCGCGCGATCACCTCGGCGCTGTCCGTACCCCGGCCTTCCAGGCGGCGGCGCAATTCGGCGATGGACGGAGGCAGGATGAAGATGCTCTCCGCCTGGGGCATGAGCTTGCGTACCTGGGCGGCTCCCTGCCAGTCGATCTCCAGCAGGATGTCCCGGCCCGCAGCCACCTGGGCCTCGATCCAGGGCTGAGAGGTGCCATAGTAGTGGCCGTAGATTTCCGCGCTTTCCAGGAACTCCCCCCGGCCCTGCATGGCCATGAAGGTGTCCCGGTCGACGAAATGGTAGTTCACGCCATCCACCTCGCCGGGGCGCGGCGGGCGCGTCGTGTAGGAAATGGACAGGCCCATGGCCGTATCCTGCTCCAGCCAGGCCTTCACCAGGCTGGACTTGCCCGCGCCGGAAGGGGCGGTCACGATGAACAATTGTCCGGGCATGTCGGCTACTCCAGGTTTTGGATTTGTTCGCGCATTTGCTCGATGAGCACCTTCAGCTCCACCGAGGTCTGGGTGTATTCCAGGGAGGCGGATTTGGAGCCCAGGGTGTTGGCCTCCCGGTTCAGTTCCTGCATGAGGAAGTCCAGGCGTTTCCCCACTGCGCCGCCGGCGGCAAGGATGCGCTCCACCTCGTCCAGGTGGGTGAGCAGACGGTCCATTTCCTCGTCCACGTCGATCTTCTGGGCGAACAGGACCACTTCCTGATGCAGGCGGTCCTGGTCCAGGGGGGAGGGGGGATTCGGCAACAGTTCCTCCAGGCGTTTGTTCAGCTTTTCCCGGTAGGCGGTCACGATCTCCGCCGTGCGGGGCCGCAGCCGATCCACATGGCCGCGCATGGCGGCGATACGTTCCAGCAGCACCCGCTTGAGTTTGTCTCCTTCCCGAGCCCGGCTGGCGTTGAACTGGGCCAGGAGGGCGTCCAGACGTTCCAGGAGGGCGGCCTGGAGGGCCTCGAAGTCCAGGGCGGTTTCCCCCATCATGCCCGGCCAATGCATGATTTCCGCCACGGTGAGGGGTCGGGCCTGGGGAAAATGGGCCTGGACGACCTGGGCCAGTAACTTCAGCTGATCCAACAGTTCCCGGTTCAGGTGATTGGGCAGGGGGGCTTCCTGGCGGGGGGCCAGGTTGATGCGGCACTCCAGCTTGCCCCGTTGCACGGCGCGGGCGATGCGTTCCCGCAGCTGGGGTTCCAGGGCGCGGAAGTCGTCGCCCATGCGGAAGCTCAGGTCCAGGAAACGTGAATTCACGCCGCGCAGTTCCAGGATGACCTGGGCCGCGGGGAGTTCCACCGTTTCCACGGCGTAACCGGTCATGCTGCGCAGGGGCTGGGGCCCGTGGCCGGCGTTTCCTCCCTCACGGGGTAGGGATTTCTTGGGGGTGGACATATATTTGGTTATGCTTGCGTGGATGGAATTGCTGCCCGATCTTACCGCGCCGTCCCGGCCCATGACCAAACTCCTCTGATCGCATGGCCGCCCAGTCCACACCCCCTCTGCCCCGGGGCTATCACCTCAGCGAATACGTCATCGACCGACGCATCGGTGGTGGCGGTTTTTCCCTGGTGTACCTGGCCTACGACATGGAAGGCCAGCCCGTGGCCATCAAGGAGTATCTCCCCGGTGGCGTGGTGACCCGGGACGAGCTGGGTACGGTGGTACCCATCTCCGAGGACATGAAGAACTCCTTTCGCTACGGCATGAAGTGCTTCTTCGAGGAAGGACGTGCCCTGGCCAGCCTGCGCCATCCCAACGTGGTGCAGGTGCAGAATTTCTTCCGCGCCAACGACACCGTCTACATGGTGATGAAGTACGAGCAGGGCCGCACCATGCAGCGGCACATCACCCAGCTCAAGGAACCCATGCGGGAATCCTTCATCCGCGGTGTGTTCATCCAGCTGCTCAACGGCCTGCGGGAGGTCCATGCCAACAAGATCCTCCATTTGGACATCAAGCCCTCCAACATCTACATCCGCCTCGATGGATCGCCGCTGCTCATCGACTTCGGCGCCGCCCGGCAGGCCCTGAGCCATGACATGCACCTGGCCACCTCCATGTACACGCCGGGTTTCGCCGCGCCGGAGCAATACAACCAGCGCGATCCGGTGGGGCCCTGGACGGATATCTACAGCGTGGGGGCCAGCATGTACGCCTGCATCACCAAGGGGCCGCCGCCACCCGCCGACCAGCGCATGGAGAAGGACATTCTGGTGCCCCTGACCAAGAGCCACGCCGGCTTGTACTCAAAGCCCTTCCTGGAATTGGTGGAGCACATGCTGCGCCTGAATTACACCGAACGCCCGCAAAGCGTTTTCACCGTGCAAAAGCGCCTGGCCGCCCTGGCGGTGACTTCCAGAACCCACAAACATTCGTTTTTTGCCCTGCTGCGGGAGCGGCTGACCAGAGAGCTATGACAGCACCATGAAATACGTCGTCTACCAGGCCAGCCGTCGGGGCGGGCGCCCCTACAACGAAGACCGCGTGGCCTATGCCTACACGTCCGACGCCCTGGTCATGGTCCTCTGCGACGGCATGGGGGGGCACGTCCGGGGCGAGGTGGCGGCCCAACTCACAGTCGAGGTCATCACCGGCTTGTTCCGCTCCCGTGCCAAGCCCGTGCTGCCGGATATGTCCACCTTCCTGCTGGATGCGATCTATGCCGCCCACGACGCCATCAATGAATACGCCATGCGCAAGCAACTGCCCGAGCCGCCCCGCACCACCTGCGTGGTCTGCGTGGTGCAGAAAGGCATGGCCTGCTGGGCCCATGTGGGAGACTCCCGCCTGTATCACTTCAACCGCCATGGCCTCCTGTCCCGCACCCGGGACCACTCCGCCGTGCAGCAGCTGGTGGAAGAGGGCATCATCAGAGAGGACGAGATGGGCGTCCACCCGGACCGCAACAAGCTCTACAACTCCGTGGGGGGGTTCACCCTGCCGGACATCGATCTGGGGCAGCCCATGAAGCTCCATGCCGGCGACGTGCTGCTCATGTGCACGGACGGCGTTTGGCCGGAACTGACGCCCAAGGAGATGTTTGCCACCCTGCGGGCCTATCCCCTGGAAAAGGCGGTGAAGAACATGATGGACCACGCCGAGTTTCGCGGCGGGAGGGACTGCGACAACCTTTCCGTGGTGGCCCTGCGTTATGGCGAGGAGCATTTCAAGGCGGATGAGCTGATCCAGGATGACGATCTGAGCCTGGACGGCTTCACCACCCAGCTCAACAAGCTGGGGGCCAAGATCAACCTGCCGCCGGTCCAGGACCAGGAATTGGAGCGGGCCATGGCGGAGATCAAGGCCGCCATCGCCAAATTCGATAAATCCCCTGAAGGAAATTCATGACTGATCCGCAACGTCCCTCCGGACGCGCCGCCGACCAATTGCGTCCCGTATCCCTGACCCGCCGCTACACCAAGCATGCCGAAGGCAGTGTGCTGGTGGCCTGCGGCGATACCAAGGTGCTGTGTACCGCCAGTGTGCTGGAGAAGGTGCCCTTCCACGTGAAGGGCACGGGCGCCGGCTGGCTCACGGCGGAATACGGCATGCTGCCCCGGGCCACCCACACCCGGGGCGACCGGGAGGCGTCCCGGGGCAAGCAGAGCGGTCGCACCCAGGAGATCCAGCGCCTCATCGGCCGCTCCCTGCGGGCCGCGGTGGATCTTTCCAGGCTGGGGGAGCGCACCCTCCACGTGGACTGTGACGTGCTCCAGGCCGACGGCGGCACCCGTACCGCCAGCATCACCGGTGCCTGGGTGGCAGTGCATGACGCCCTGGAGTGGCTGGTGCGGGAAGGCAAGCTGCCGGAGAACGTGATGCGCGCCCAGGTGGCCGCCGTGTCCGTGGGGGTATGGCAGGGCACGCCGGTGCTGGATCTGGACTACGCCGAGGACGTGGCCTGCGACACGGACATGAACGTGGTGATGCTGGGCCGTGACGGGCAGCCCGACGGCCTCATCGAGGTGCAGGGCACGGCGGAGGGTGAGGCCTTCACCCGGGTGGAGCTGAACCAGCTCCTGGACCTTGCGGCCAAGGGCATCGGTGAACTGATGGCGGCTCAGCGGGCCGCTCTGGCGCAATAAGGAGCCCCCCATGAAAAAGGTGGTCATCGCCTCCAACAACGCGGGCAAGTTGCGGGAGATCGCCCGCATCCTGGAGCCCCTGGGCCTGGAAGCCCTGCCTCAGGGCAATTTCGGCGTGCCGGAGTGCCCGGAGCCCCACGTCACCTTCATCGAGAACTGCATCGCCAAGGCCCGTCACGCCTCCGCCCACACCGGCCTGCCGGCCCTGGCGGACGATTCCGGTATCTGCGTGGATGCGCTGAACGGCGCTCCCGGCGTGTACTCCGCCCGCTACGCCGGCGAACCCAAGTCTGACGAGCGCAACAACCACAAGCTCATCGAGGCCCTGCAAGGCCAGGCCAATCGCCGCGCCCACTACTACTGCGTCATGGTGTACGTGCGCTATGCCGACGACCCCCAGCCCCTCATCGGCGAAGGCCGCTGGCACGGCGAGATCATCGACACCCCACGGGGGGACGGCGGCTTTGGCTACGACCCCTATTTCCTGGTGCCGGAATTCGGCAAGACCGGGGCGGAACTGGACATGGACACCAAGAACGGCCTCAGCCACCGGGGCCAGGCCCTGCGGGAGCTGGCGGCCAAGCTGAAGGCCCTGGGGACCTGACGGAACCATGCAGACTGGGACGCCGGCCCTGCTGGACGGCCGGCTGGAGGCGCCGCCGCCCCTGGGGTTGTATGTGCACATGCCCTGGTGCGTGAAGAAGTGCCCCTACTGCGACTTCAACTCCCACGCCCAGCGGGGTGAAATCCCGCAAGCCCGCTATATCGATGCCCTGATCCGGGACCTGGAACAGGCCGTGCCCTCGGTGTGGGGGCGGGAAATCACCAGCATCTTCCTGGGCGGCGGCACGCCCAGCCTGTTCTCGCCGGAGGGCATAGACCGGCTGCTGACCCAGTGCCGCACCCTGTTGCAGGTCTCGCCCCTGGCGGAGATCACGCTGGAGGCCAATCCGGGCACCTTCGAGGCGGCCCGTTTTCGAGGCTACCGGCAGGCGGGCGTGAACCGGCTCTCCCTGGGTATCCAGAGCTTCAATCCGGACCATCTGAAGGCCCTGGGACGCATTCATGACGGTCTGGAGGCCAAAGCCGCGGCGGAGCAGGCCCTGGCCCTGTTCGACCGGGTCAACCTGGACCTGATGTACGCCTTGCCCCAGCAAAGCCTGGCCCAGGTGCGTGAGGATCTGGAGACCGCCATTGCCCTGGCCCCCGGACACATCAGCGCCTATCACCTCACCCTGGAGCCCAATACCCCATTTGCCGCCGCGCCGCCGCCCCTGCCGGAGGACGACCTGGCGGCGGACATGCAGGTGCTGGTGGAGGAAATCCTTGGGACCGCGGGCTATGGGCATTACGAGACCTCCGCCTTCGCGCGGCCCGGCCAGCCGTGCCGCCACAACCTCAACTACTGGACCTTCGGCGACTACTTGGGGCTGGGCGCCGGCGCCCACGGCAAGCTTTCCTTCCACGACCGCATCGAACGCCAGGCCCGGGTGAAGCATCCCCGTGCTTACATGGAGGCGGTGGAGGGGGGAGGGGGGCACATCGCCGAGACACGGTCCTTGAGCCGTTCGGACCGGGTCTTCGAGTTCATGATGAATGCCCTGCGCCTGAACGAAGGCTTCGATTTGGCCTTGTTCACGGCCCGCACGGGCCTGGCGCCCAGCGAGCTGGCCCGGGGCCTGGTTCAGGCCCAGAACCTGGGCCTGGTCAGGCGGGACCTGCACCGAGTCACGCCCACCCTGCGGGGGCGACGCTTCCTCAATGACCTGCTGCAACTGTTCCTGAGTTAAGGAAGTGCTGAATAACTCCCCTCCCCCTCGGGGGGAGGGGGTGGGGGAGAGGGAGCGTATCCACGAAAAATCAATCAGTTACCCTCTCCCCACCCCCTCTCCCCGCGGGAGAGGGGGAAATAAATCAGCGTTTCCTTAAGCGGCGGCGCGTTTACGCGCCATCATCTCCAGCAGGATGGGGGCGCAAACCATCTCCAGCAGCAACTTCAGCTCGCCGCCAGGCGCCACGATGGTGGAGGGCCGGCTCATGAAGGAACCGGGTATCTTTTTCAACAGTTCCACGAAGTCGTACTTGCGTTTGTCCCGGAAGTGGACCACCAGGAAGGACTCGTCCGGATTGGGCACGTCCCGGGCGATGAAGGGATTGGAGGTGTCCACCAGGGGCATGCGCTGGATGTTGATGTCCGTGAGGCCGAACTGGGGCACGATGTAATGGATGTAGTCGTCCATGCGCCGCAGGATGGTCTCCACGGACTCTCCCTCGGTGCAGTAGCCCTTGGCGCAGTCCCGGTGGATCTTCTGGATCCATTCCAGGTTGATGCAGGGCACCACGCCAATGAGCAGGTCCACATGCCGGGCCACGTCGATACCCTGCCGGCCCACGCGGCGGTCGATCTCCGGGGGGAAGTGACGGTCCTCCACCTGGCGCCGGGTCCAGGTCTTCGCCACCACGCCGCCATGCTGGCCTTCGTAGAACAGCAGGTCGCTACCGCCGGGGAGAGGCTTCCAGGGCGTGAACTCCCCGGCCCTGGTGTTCAGGCGCAAGGCACGTTCCGCGTTGTGGGCGTATTCCCGCCAGACCCCGCTGCCGGTCTCGACATAACTGCGGAAAAAGGTCTCCAGTTCCTCGAAATGGTTGCAGTCGGGGCCAAACCAGGAAATGCTGCGGCCGCTGGCCTTGGCCTCATCCAGCAGGGCGGCGAACTGGCGGTCCGTATAGCGGCGGAAGCCATCGCCGTGGACGATGGCAGGCCTGATGGCCAGGCGTTCGAATACGGCCTTGAAGGCATGGCGCACGGTGGACAGGCCCGCCCCGGCCATGCCGGTGACGGCGACGATGGGATGTTTGGCGGACACGTGGTGGCCCTCCCGGAGGCGTGAGTCGGAAGGGGATGTTAGAACCCGGATCAGGCCGCGGGCAAGGCGAAGCTGGATGGGCTTCCAGGCCGCCAGGGTGCCTCCCCTGCCGCGCGTCCTAAGGAAGTGCTGAATAACTCCCCTCCCCCTCGGGGGGAGGGGTGGGGGAGAGGGAGGGTGTCCGAGAAAAATCAATCAGTTACCCTCTCCCTACCCCCTCTCCCTACCCCCTTTCCCCGCGGGAGAGGGGACAATGAACAGCGTTTCCCCAATGGACAATCCGCGTTCAATTTTTGTTTATCTTCGCCCCAGGGGTGAGAATCACGTCATGACTCGAGTGCGTTTTTCCCTCTACCACCTGTTACTGCTGCTCCTGGCCCTGGGCGTGCTGGCCTGGTCAGGCCATGGGCCCAAGGACCGCTTCACCTGGTTTCTGGAAGTGGCCCCCGTGCTGGTGGGCCTGCCGCTGCTGGCCTGGACCTGGCGCCGGTTCCCCTTCACGCCCCTGGCCTACGTCTTGATGGCCCTGCATGGCGTGGTGCTCATGGTGGGCGGCCACTACACCTACGCGGAGGTGCCCCTGTTCGACTGGGTTCGGGATGCATTCGGCCTGGCGCGCAACCATTATGACCGTCTGGGGCACGTGGCTCAGGGCTTCATCCCGGCCATCGTAGCCAGGGAAATCCTGGTGCGGACTTCTCCCCTGCGGCAGGGGGGGTGGCTGTTTTTCCTGACAGTCTGCGTTTGTCTGGCCCTGTCCGCGTTCTATGAACTGATCGAATGGTGGGTGGCGTCGGCCACGGGCGACGAGGCGGTGGCCTTCCTGGCCACCCAGGGGGACGTGTGGGATACCCAGTGGGACATGTTCCTGGCCCTGTTGGGCGCGTTATGCTCCCTGCTTCTCCTGGGCCACTGGCATGACCGCCAGTTGGCCCGCCTGACACAGGATGCCCCATGAGCGATTGCTGCGACCACGATTGCCCTTCTCCCCATGAGCCCGGCGCCTTGGGCATTCCCCGCATCGGTCGCTTCAATGCCGCGGCCTTTGAAAAGGCGGTGACGGACCTGCTGCTGGCCTGCGGCGTGGCGCCAGATTCCGTGCATACCGGCAAGACCGCCCGCCGGGTGCGGGAACTGTGGGAGCGCCGCTTGCTGGGAGGCTATGAGATGGACCCGGGGGAGGCCCTGGGGGAAGGCTTCAGCGATCCCCGGGAGGACATGGTGGTGGTGCGAGGCATCGCCGTGCACGGTGTGTGCCCCCACCACTTGGTGCCCTTCCGGGGCGTGGCCCACGTGGCCTACGTGCCGGGAGGGCGGCTGCACGGCTTCGGCCGCATCGCCCGTCTGGTGGATGCGGTGGGCCACCGCTTCACCTACCAGGAATGGATGACCCGGGACGTGGCGGAGGCCCTGATCCGGCACGGCAAGGCCAAGGGGGCGGCCTGCATCATCGAGGCGGAACAGCTCTGCCTGCTGTTGGGTGAGGACCGGCGGGGCGATGAGCGGGTGGTGACCCAGGCCTTTGCCGGCTGCTTCCAGGAGGAAGCCCAGCTGCGCAACGAGTTCCTGCGAGCCATCTCCGGGCAGGCGGTTTGACCGGGCCATGAGCGATCCCACCCGGCGTCCAGCCACCTTGGTCTTGCCGCCCCTCCCATACGCCTTGGCCCTGTATGCCTCCTGGCGCCTGGACCGGGATGTCTTGCCCCTGCCCTTCAACCTGGGGCGGGTGAACGACGGCTTGGGCTGGAGCCTGGTGGGCATGGGGTTGGTGTTGTTCGCCTGGACCCTGTTCACCTTCTGGCGCCACCACACCACGGTGAATCCTTATAAGGCGGCTTCCAATCTGGTGCAGGATGGTCCCTTCCGCTATTCCCGGAACCCCATCTACGTGGGGGATTGGTTCATCTACGCAGGGGGGATGTTGCTGCTGCAAACGCTCTGGCCCCTTGCCTTCGTGCCCCTGGTGTGGCTCATCATCCGTTTCGGCGTGATCCGCCATGAGGAACGGCATCTGGAGGCCGTGTTCGGTGAGGAATACGCAAACTTCCGCGCACGGGTGAGGAGGTGGTTGTGACTGTTCCAAAGCATTACGGCTGGCCCCTGATCGGCCTGCATTGGTTGACCTTTCTGCTCATTGCCGCCGCCTTCGCGCTGGGCCTGATCCTGGACGATATGCCCCTGTCGCCCCTCAAGCTCAAGCTCTACGCCTGGCACAAATGGATCGGCCTGCTGGTGCTGGCCCTGCTGCCCTTGCGTCTGCTGCTGCGCGGTTTGGACCCGTTGGACCACAGGCAGGAACTTGTCCCCTGGGAAGCGCGTCTTTCCAGTCTGGTACACGGCCTTCTTTACCTGCTTATGTTCGCGGCGCCCCTGCTGGGGTGGCTGCACAGCTCCGCGGCGGGGTTTTCCGTGGTCTGGTTCGGGGTCCTGCCCTTGCCGGACCTGGTGGGCAAGGACAAGGCCCTGGCCGAGGTGTTGAAGGCGTTCCATGCAGGGGCCGTGTTCCTCCTGGCGGGCCTGGTGGTGTTGCATGCCCTGGCGGCGATTTATCACCACCATGTGCGCCGGGACGGGGTGCTGGTCCGCATGCTGCCCTGGTTGAGGTGATGATGAAGCGATTTCTGATGGGGTGTCTGTTGCTGCCGTGCCTGCCCGCCCTGGCCCAGGAGTGGAAGGTGGATGACACAAAAAGCCGCATCGGTTTTGTGATCAGGCAGATGAACGTGCCGGTGGAAGGGGGCTTCAAGCGCTTCACCGTCCGGGTCCAGTTCGACCCGGCTAAAGTGGAGAACGCCCGCCTGCGCGTGGACCTGGACATGGCCAGCATCGATACCGGTTCCCCGGACGGCGACAGCGAGGCCCGACGTCCCCTCTGGTTCGACGTGGCCCGCTATCCCAGGGCCACCTTCGAGGCCAAGTCCGTCACCAAGCAGGCCGAGGGCCGTTACGTGGCCAACGGCGACCTGGCCATCAAGGGCCGGACCCGTGCCGTTGCCGTGCCTTTCGTGCTGGTCAGACAGGCCAATGGGGCCTGGCTGGCGGAGGGAAAGCTACCCATCAGCCGCGCGGAGTTCGGCATCGGCGGTGGGGATTGGAATGATGTGGTGGCGGATCAGGCCGAGGCCCGCTTCCGCATCTGGTTGATACCTTGAGGAGCCGGTCATGACGCTGCGCCGTGTTGATTCCAGCATTCTGGCAGTGGCCCTTGCGGCCGCCATGCTTGTCTTGCCCGCCCGGGCCGAGGAGCGCTTCTCACTGGATCCCACCCATACCTTCCCAAGCTTCGAGATTCGCCACCACGGCATTTCCACACTGCGGGGAAAATTCAACCGCAGCCAAGGGCGGGTGGTATTGGACCCCCAGGGGAACAAAAATCTCATTGAAGTGGTGGTGGACGCCGCCTCCGTGGACACAGGACTGGATGACCTGAACCAGAAACTGAGGGGCGGGAGCTTTTTCAATACATCAAGTTTTCCCGAAATCAGGTTCAAGGCCACGCAAATTGAATTCCGGGACGGCAAGCCCGTATCGGTCCAAGGCGAACTGACCCTGTTGGGACAGAGCCGCCCGGTGGTCCTGGAGGTGCGCGATTACGCCTGTACTTTGCAGTTCCTGACACGACGGCCTTTGTGTGGCGCCGACGTGTATACCACCTTGCGCCGTTCCGATTTCGGCATGAACTTTGGCATTCCCCTCATCGGCGACGAGGTCAAGCTGGCCATCGAGGTGGAAGGGTTCAGGGAATAGCCTTGCGGGTGTGGGCGTGAGTAACTGGGGATTCGATGGGGTTGCCGTTTTCGTCCACGTTCCCGACCTCTTCCACCACCTCATGGCAAGTGAAGCGCGCCTGCTTCCCCTTCGCCAGCTGCTCATGCACCAAGGCCTGCCCTCTGAGCTCGCAGACGCTCATGTCATCCAAATACTGTGTCAGCAGGAACTGCTCCGTGCCGTTGGGCACGGTCAGCCAGAGCAGCAAGACAATCGATTTCATCGTAAAACCTCCGTTGAACATGTGCGAAGGCGGGTTCGTGCAGGCATAAATCTCCTCCCTCTCCCCCACCCCTCCCCCCGAGGGGGAGGGGCGTTATTCAGCACTTCCTTAGGTTCAACTCCAGCCCTACCAGCATCAGAGCATTATTAAATGCTAATAATCCTAGTCGCAAAACAGGTCGAGAGAACAAGAAAAGAAGGCCAATGCCATTCTTGGCCACGTTCCCTTGCGGGATCGCAACGGCGCTGCGCACGCAGGTGTGATGAGGGCTTCGGCAAGTGGTGATTGGTCGGGGTGAGAGGATTCGAACCTCCGGCCTCTACGTCCCGAACGTAGCGCTCTACCAGGCTAAGCTACACCCCGACATGGACGGCTGGGCCGTCTTTAGAATTCGCGGCTTACCGCGAAGGCCGGCAATTCTAGCAGCGCGTCCTTGTATTGGCTATCCGGGAGGAAGGCAATGGCTGCGTTGGCGAGGTCGGCTTCTGCCCTGGCTTGTTGATGTGCGTGCTCCAAGGCCCCGGTACGCCGGACGATTTCCAGTATCCGCTGAAAATGGGTGCTATCGCCTTGCATGATGGCGGTGCGAATCAGCGCGACTTCCTCGGGGGTGCCATGCTTCATGGCGAACAGCAGGGGCAGGGTAGGCTTGCCTTCCGAGAGGTCGTCCCCCACGTTCTTGCCGATCACATCCGTTTCGCCTGAATAATCCAACACGTCATCGATGATCTGGAATGCCGTGCCGAGGTGCATGCCGTAGGCGCCCAGGGCATCTTCCAACGCACGTTCCGCGCCGTTGACGATGGCGCCCAGGCGCCCGGCCGCCTCGAACAGCTTGGCGGTCTTGTAGCGGATGACCTGGAGGTAGGCGGCTTCATCGATGTCCGGATCGTTGCAGTTCATGAGCTGCAACACTTCACCTTCGGCGATGATGTTGGTGGCTTCGGACAGTACTTCCATGACGCGCATGTTGTGCTGGGCGACCATCATCTGGAAGGCGCGGGAATAGAGAAAGTCCCCCACCAGCACGCTGGCGGCGTTGCCGAAGAGGGCGTTGGCGGTTTCCCGGCCCCGGCGCAGGTCCGATGCATCCACGACATCGTCATGCAGGAGCGTGGCGGTATGAATGAATTCCACCACCGCGGCCATTTCGTGATGGGCCTGACCCTGATAGCCCAGGGCCTTGGCGGTCAACACCACCAGCGCAGGCCGCAGACGCTTGCCGCCGCTGTGGACGATGTACTCGGAAACCTGGCGAACCAGGGCGACTTCCGAATGGAGCCGCGCTCTGATGACCCGATCCACGTCGGCCATGTCGGCCTGCAAGAGGGATTGGAAGCGGGGCTGCGTCACGGGATCTGGGTATTTTGGGGAGTAAGGTGGTGCTGCAGAGAGGAATCGAACCCCCGACCTACTGATTACGAATCAGTTGCTCTACCGACTGAGCTACTGCAGCTTTTCAGGCGGGCATTATACCGTTGCGGGAAGCCCTGCCCATAGGCCCCACATCGGCCCATCAGGCTGCTCATAAAGCTGCCAGTAAGGTGGCCCAGTAAGGTGGCCCAATGGACAATCCGGGCCGAGTATATTAGCATTTGCTGAATTTGGGTTCTCGGGAGCTGTAGATGTTCGGTATGTACAACATCAAGGAAATGGATGTGGATACCCTGGAAGCCTCCAAGGAAGGCGTCCATCTCATCGACGTGCGCACGGAAGGCGAAGTCGCCCGCGGCGTCATCGATGGCGCGATCCACATCCCCTTGCATTTGCTGCCCTTGCGCGCTGACGAAATCCCCCAGGACAAGCCGGTGGTGATCTACTGCAATTCCGGCGCCCGTTCCGCGCAGGCTTGTGCCTTCATGAACGCCAAGGGTTTCGAGAACATGCACAACCTGGCCGGCGGCATCATGGCCTGGGCTCGTTCGGGCAAGCCTTTGGTGCTGCCGTCCTGAACGCATCCCACCTCCAAAGTCCAACAGAGGCCGCCATGTCCTCCCTCATCCCCAGCCCTCCTCCCCGGGGGAGAAGGGGGCTTCGGGGGCGGCTCGCGCCGACATTCACATTAACCCGGTCACGTCATTGCAATCTGCCGTGCCGGCGGTTACAGTACGCCCCGCCTTTTTTAAGCACTTGCTAATTTTTTGAAGGAGCGATCATGGAATTCGATAAAGAGCTCGACGCACGCGGTCTCAACTGCCCCCTCCCCATCCTGCGCGCCAAGAAAACCCTGAATGAATTGGCTTCCGGTCAAGTGCTGAAAATCACCTCCACCGACCCGGGTTCCGTCAAGGACTTTGCCGCCTTCGCCAAGCAAACCGGCAATGAGCTGTTGTCCTCCACCGAGGCGGGCAACGAGTACACCTTCTACATGAAGAAGAAGTGATGACACCCGCCCTCGGTGGCGGGGTTGTCAACGGTTGTCAACAATTGACATCGAGATTGATGCGAGAGGCGGACACATGGACGATCAAAAGAAACTAGCGATCATCGCCACCAAGGGCACCCTGGACTGGGCCTATCCCCCCTTCATTTTGGCCTCCACGGCCGCGGCCCTGGGCTACGAGACCCAGATCTTCTTCACCTTTTACGGCCTGCAGCTGCTACGCAAGGACCTGTCCGGCCTGAAGGTGAGCCCCCTGGGCAACCCCGGCATGCCCATGAAAATGCCCTTCGGCCCCAAGTGGTTCAAGAACATCAACTGGAACATCCCCAACGCCGTGCAGTCCATCGTCCCGTTCTATGAGGACGTGGCCACCAGCCTGATGAAGATGACCATCGCCAACAACGGCGTGGCCACCATTCCGGATCTGCGGGACCTGTGCCATGAAGCGGAAGTCAAGTTCATCGCCTGCCAGATGACCGTGGAACTGTTCGCTTTCGAGCACAGCGATTTCATCGACGGCGTGGAATACGGTGGCGCCGCCACCTTCTTCGAATTCGCCGGCGAGTCCGACATCTGCCTGTTCATCTGAGCGGTCAGGTACGGACATACCAAAGCCGCCTGCGGGCGGCTTTTTTCTTGGTTTTTGAAACGGTTTTTCCCCAAGGCATGCCCTTCCAGGGAAGCCCTCAAGTAAAAAACCTGTTGCCGGAGCGCTGGGCGGTCTATACCATCCCGCCGCACCTTTGCTGTCACATTCATAACGCGCCCCTCAAGAGGAGACATCTATGCGTAAGACCCAACTCGTGGTGGCCTTGGCCGCCCTAGGATTCGCTGGTTCTGCTTTGGCGACCAATGGTTACTTTGCTCATGGCTACGGAATGTCCGCCAAAGGTATGGGCGGAGCGGGTATTGCATATCCGCAAGATACCTTGGCCGCTGCAACCAACCCTGCGGGAATGGTGCATGTCGGAAACCGTTTGGACGTTGGCTTGGAAATTTTTGCTCCGGATCGTGGGTTTACAGTTACCGCAGGACCGTTTGCGGGTGCATATGACGGAAATGGTAGTGGCGCCATGGAAAGCTGGTTTCCCATTCCCGAGTTTGGCTACAACCGCATGATCAGCAAGGACATGTCTGTTGGCGTGTCCGTGTACGGCAATGGCGGCATGAATACCACTTACGGTGACGGAAACCACCCCTTTACAGTATTTCCCGGTGGTCCCGGTGCCGGTGCTACCGTAGGCATTGATCTGATGCAGTTGTTCATTGCGCCTACGGTGGCCTACAAGGTCAACCCTCAATTGTCGGTCGGTGCTTCCTTGAATCTGATCGCCCAGTCCTTTGAGTCCAAAGGTCTCAGCGCTTTCGGCCAGGCAGATGCCGGCAAGGATTACTCAACTGGCGTCAGCCTGCGTCTGGGGGGTATGTATCAGGTCAGCGACCGCGTGACTGTTGGCGCGACATACCAGACCAAGAGCAACATGAGCAAGTTTGACAACTATGCCGCCTTGTTCCCTAACGCGGGTGAATTCGACATCCCCGCAACCTACGGCGTGGGTATCGCAGTGAAGGCCAATGACAAGGTGGATGTTGCCTTTGACGTGATGCGTATCGACTACAACGGTGTCGCGGTCACCGGGAACAAGGCTACCCTCGCCCTCTTCTTGGCGAACCAGCATGGTTTCGGCTGGGATGACCAGACCGTATTCAAGCTCGGCGTGTCCTACAAGCACAGCAATGATCTGACCCTCCGTGCGGGCCTCAACTACGGCAAACAACCCATCGACGTTGCCTCCGGAGGCATCACCTTCGATCTGAACACGCTGGCTCCTGGCGTGGTGGAAACCCATCTGACTCTGGGCTTTACCAAGGATCTGAGTGCGGACTCGTCTATCACAGGTGCTTATATGCACGCTTTCAAAAAGGAAGTGAGCGGCGTGGGTGGTCTCCTGGGTCCAGGCACCCTGGAAATGAGCCAGAACTCCTTTGGCCTGAGCTACAACAAGAAATTCTGATTGTTGTATCCGCCTCCTAGGAAGCCCGCCTTGTGCGGGCTTTTTTCATGCGATGCCCTGACACAGGTGGCAAGCATGAGTATGGGCTGATGTTCGTGCCTAACGACAAAACAAGTTGCCCACTTCACGTGGGTCTTGCCCTTTTTGTTTAAAATTCAAAAGCCCTGCCTTCAAATGGAAGTCATGATGAAACGAATCATTGCCGTACTTGCCCTGGTTTTCTGGGCACCCTTGTCCTTCGCCCTGAGCCCCTACTTCACGGGGGCCAAGCTCCAGTCTGGTGACGTACAGACCGTAATGAACCAGGTTGAGGCAAAACTCGCCAAGGCCGGGTTCACCGTGCTGGGCAAATACGCCCCCCCCGGCCTGCCCGGTTACGGTGTGGTGGTGGTTTCCGACCAGGCCCTGCTGAACGTGGTGCGCCAGATGGGGGGGGCCACCATCGTCGCCGCGCCGATCCGGGTGGGCGTTCGCGCGGACGGTACGGTGAGTTACATAAACCTGGAGTATTGGGCCCGGGCCTACTTACGCAAGCAGTATCCCCTGGCGGACAAGACCGTGCAGGCCACCCAGGCGAAGCTGGTGAAGGCCCTCGGTCAGGGCAAGCCCTTTGGCGGCGACGTGGACCGCAAAGACCTGGCGGACTACCAATACATGTTCGGCATGGAAGGCTTCGAGTCCGACAAGAACCTGCTCATGGAGCACCTGGCCTTCGAGGATGCCGTGAAGGCTATTCAGGACAATCTGGCGCGCAATGCGGCGAAAACAAGCAAGGTCTACGAGATCGTCATGCCGGACAAGAAGATGGCGGTGTTCGGCGTGGCCCTGAACGATCCCAAGGAAGGCGAGGGCTGGTGGGTGAAGACCATCGGTGCGGACAACATCGCCGCCCTGCCTTACGAGATCTACGTGGTGAACAACAAGGCCAACCACCTGTTCGCCCGATTCCGCATCGCCCTGGGCTGGCCCAACGTGGGCATGGGCGACTTCATGCGCATCGTGGATGCCCCGGGCGTGATCCGGGATACCCTCACCGTGGTGGCCGGCGGGGCGCCAGACCGCTGAGGAACACGGATTGCCTCCTCTCCGGCAGGGGAGGGGGTAATGGATCCCGGATTGTTCATCAGGCGCTGAATCACTCCCCTCCCCCTCGGGGGGAGGGGTGGGGGAGAGGGAGAGAAAAATCAATCAGTTGCCCTCTCCCCACCCTCTCCCCGCGGGAGAGGGGGCAATAAATCAGCGTTTCCTTAACCCGTTGCCCTCTCCTTGCCCCTGGCCCTCTCCCCCTGCCCCTCCCCCCGGGGGGGAGGGGGGCCTCAGTGGGGCCGGCCCGTGGGGGGGTCAGTCAAGTACCTCGGCGCGGCAACCCGCGGGGGTGCAGGCCAGGTAGCCTCCGGTTTCGTACCAGTCCGCCAAGACCCAGCGTTCGCGCTCCACGCCATGGACCCGCTCTGTGTGTCTGGCGGGACGGTGGGTATGGCCATGGATCATGCGGGTAACACCGGCTTGCGCGAATGCGGCGTGAATCGCCTGCGGATTCACATCCATGATATCGGGGCGCTTTTCTGCCTTGGCTTGCTCGCTTTGTGCGCGGATCGCACTTGCCACGCTCCGGCGTTCGTCAATGGGTTTTGCCAGGAACCCGGCCTGCCAATGGGCATCCCTCACTTGGCGTCGGAAGGCCTGGTAGGCCAGGTCATCGGTGCAGTAAGCGTCACCATGGCTGAGGAGGGTGGGGTGGCCATGCAAGTCGATGACGGTGGGGTCGGGCAGTTGGGTCCAGCCCGTGGCCCGGGCCAAGGCCGGTCCGGCCAGGAAATCCCGGTTCCCGACCATGAAAAAGGCGGGAACACCGCCATCCACCAATCGCCTTAGGCGCATGGCGATGTCCCTGTGAAACGGCAGGTCCAGGTCGTCGTCGCCCACCCAGGACTCGAAGAAGTCGCCGAGTATGTACAAGGCCGCCGAACGGGTGGCTATTTCGTCGAGAAAGCGCTGGAACAGGGCCACCGCCTTGGGACGTTCGGGGGTGAGGTGGAGATCGGCGATGAAGAGGGTGGGACGTGGGTCATCAGGCTGGCTGGCCTGGATGCCGGCCTGCGCCGGCATGGCGCCCATGGACATGGAGTCTGCGGTCGGAATGACGCCAGTTACTCCAGAACCTCTGCCTTCTCGATGATCACATCTTCCATGGGGACGTCCTGGTGGCCGGCGCGCATCCCGGTTTGTACCTTGCGGATGCGATCCACCACGTCCTGGCCTTCCACCACCTTGCCGAAGACGCAATAGCCATAACCCTGGGCGCTGGGCTCGCGAAAGTTGAGGAAGTCGTTGTTGGCCACGTTGATGAAGAACTGGCTGGTGGCGGAATCCGGGTTGGGGGTGCGGGCCATGGCGATGGTGTAGGCCTCGTTCTTCAGGCCGTTGTTTGCTTCGTTGCGGATGGGGGCACGGGTGGGCTTTTGCTGCATGTCGGGGGTGAAGCCGCCGCCCTGGATCATGAAGCCGTCGATGACACGGTGGAAGAGGGTGCCGTCATAGTGACCGTCCCTGACGTATTGCAGGAAGTTGGCCACGGTGTCGGGCGCGGCCTGGGCGTTGAGTTCCAGGGTGATGGTGCCGAAATTGGTGGTGAGCTTGACCATGGGGGCCTTTCGTTTTGTGGGGGCGGAAAACACCCTTGCGGCCCAGGGGGCGGCAAGGGCAAGTGACAGGAGTTTGAGGAGTGTGCGGCGTCGTTGATGGTGCACGGGGTTCAACGGGTTGCGAGGCGGGGAGCGGGGGCGTCCTGGGATTTTTCCAGCACGATGCGCCATTCGCCTTCTTGCAGTTTCCAGAAAAGCTCCTTGCCGGCGGTGCTGGTCAGTTTGTCACTGGCATAGTCCTGGGTGAATTCCGCGAAGGCCATCTCACCACCGGGGTAGAGGAACAGGCTGGCGTCCCGCACATCCACCTTGATCCATTCCTTGTTCTCTATGTTGCGCCGCTTGCTTTCCGCCCAGCCGCGGCCATGGCCTTGCAGGAATTCGGCGGCGTAATGGCCGAGGAAGCGATCCGGGTCTTTGGCCTGCCAGTCCTGCCGCCATTGGGCGAGGGTGGCCAGGAGCTTGGCGCGGCTGGCTTCCCAGGTGGCCCGGTCCACCCAGTCGGCCCGTTCGACGATCACCACAGGGGTGATGCCGATCTGGATGTATTGGCTGAGTTCGTTCAGGTCCGGATTGGTGACCACCACGCAGCCTTCGCTGGAGCGGGGCGGACGGCTGTAGGTGTCCGAAGGCACGCCATGCAGCCAGATGCCATGGCCGCCACGGCCCTGGGCCTGGTCCCAGGCGTTGGGGTAGTTCAGAGGGAAGGCCCCCGTGCCGTAGAGGTCCGCCAGCTGGGCGCGGGGCAGTTGCTGGGTGATACGGTAAACCCCCACAGGGGTGCGCTTGTCGCCTTCCGCTCGCTTGTCGGTGCCGTTACGGCCGATGGTCATGTAGTAGTCCCGCTTCAGACGGGGTTCTCCATCCACGTTCTCGAATAGATAGAGCCGGGCCCGGGAGGCGTCCGCCAGGAGCGCGTAGCGTTGGTGAGGCGCCAGTTGCAGGATCTGTCGCGGCAGCAGGTTTGGGTCGGGCTGGTCGATGTAGCGCAGCAGACGCACGCGAGCCTCTTCCTGCAGATCGGCAAGGGATTGTTCATCCTTGGCCCGGCGTGCCATGGTGCCCATGCCGGACAGGGGCCGGGCACGGGCCATGAGCAGATCGCCTTTGATCAGGTAGGCCAGCTTGAAATCGGGACGGATGGCAATCACCCGGTTTACTTCCTTCAGGGCGTCATCGAGCCGGCTGGCGCGAATGTCCTGGAGCGTCTTGCCGATGAGGGCGTCAGGCGAAGGCAGGAAATGGGCGGTGTCCGCGGCGGCCAACACGACGGGGGCTTGCCCTTCCTGGGGCGCCGCCAATGCGGGCATGCCCAGGAGGACCCCTGCCATCATCAGGCAGGCAGCGTGAAACAGACGGCTTAACGTGTTTTTCATCGTTCCTCGATGATCTTCCAGACCCCATCCCGGTTGGCCAGGGTGAGGGTCTTGCGGTCGGAGCTTTTGAGCGTGTTGGACTCGTAGCGTTGACGGAAGTGCACCGTGGCCGTGTTGCCTTTGACACGGGTCTTGATCTGGTCAATGTCGATCTTGATGTACTCGGGACGTGTCAGACGATCCTTGCGCATGGCCTCCCAGGTGGTGCGATCCTGCCCGCCGGGCACCTTGAATTCCGGATCATAGGCCGCGAGGTAGGCGTCCACATCCTTGGCCATCCAGGCATTGGCCCAGGCATGCAAGGCGGCCAGGACCTGGGCTTGCGGATCCACGGCGGGCGAGGTGGCGGTGGTGGCCACGGGCTGGGGCTCGGGGTGGGCAGGCTCCGCCACGGGCGGCGTGGCCTGGGTCATTGGGGCGGTCTTGGAGGCGGGCTTCCCGGCGGGGTTGGGCTTGGCGGTCTCCTGGGCCCGTGCGGCGGGGCTGAACAAATCCTGGATCAAGGCCAGCTTGGTCTGGGCAGAGACATTGGACTTGTCCAGTTGCATGGCCTTGTCATAGGCCAGGGAGGCCAGCTTGGCATAGATATCGCCGAGATTTTCATGGGCGGTGGCGTAGCTGGGGTGGGTGCGGATGGCCATTTCCAGGCTCTGTTTGGCCCGTTCGTAGTCCGCCTGGGCCGCATAGAGCACGGCCAGGTTGTTGTAGGGCTCGGGCAACTCCGGGTAATCCTCGGTCAGTTCGGTGAATATCTTGATGGCGTCCGCATTGCGCCCCAACTCGGTGAGGATGAGGCCTTTCAGGAAACGGCCCTGGGCATCCTTGGGATTGCCGGCCAGAAAGGCGTTGATTTTTTCCAATGCCACGGTGTTCTGGCCTTTACGCAGGGCCTGACTGGCCTCCTGAATCGTGGGGGGCGCGGCAAAAGCCAGGGCCGGAAGCAGGAAAAGGAGGAGGGCTGCGGAGAAACGAGTGAATGACATCTGTGCTATGCTTTTCGCGGTTGTTTGCGGCTTGTAGTGGTTCAATAACCCCGGCGAATTCTAGCCTTCGCGGGGCACATTTCAAAATCATCCCGTTCTCATCCCGTTCCTTTGACGCCCCTATCATGAGTGCCGATGCACGTCCTGCCGCCGCGCCCGTCCAACACTTCATCCGCTCCATCATCGAAGAGGACCTGAAGAGCGGAAAACATACCCGCATCGTCACCCGTTTTCCTCCGGAACCCAACGGTTACCTGCATGTGGGCCACGCCAAGTCCATCTGCCTGAACTTCGGTCTGGCCCAGGATTACCAGGGGGTGTGCAATCTGCGCTTCGACGACACCAACCCGGAAAAGGAAAGCGAGGAATACGCCCTTGCCATCCAGGAAGATGTCAGGTGGCTGGGGTTCCAGTGGAATGGGGAGGTACGCTGGGCCTCGGATTATTTCCAGCGTCTGTATGACTATGCGGAAGAATTGATCCGGCGGGGTTTGGCCTATGTATGCGACCTGACCCCGGAGGAAACCCGCCAGTATCGGGGCACCCTCACCGAACCCGGGCGCGACAGCCCCTACCGCAACCGGTCCGTGCAAGAAAACCTGGACCTGTTCCGCCGCATGAAGGCGGGCGAGTTCCCGGACGGCGCCCGCACCCTTCGGGCCCGGATCGACATGGCCAGCCCCAATATCAATCTGCGGGACCCGGTCATCTACCGCATCAAGCGGGCCCACCACATCCGCACGGGGGATGCCTGGTGCATCTACCCCATGTATGACTACACCCATTGCATCTCCGACGCGCTGGAAGGCATCACCCACTCCCTGTGCACCCTGGAGTTCGAGGACCATCGGCCCCTGTACGATTGGGTGCTGGACCAGCTGCCCGTGCCCTGTCATCCCCGGCAGATCGAGTTTTCCCGCCTGGAACTGCGTTACACGGTCACCTCCAAGCGCAAGCTGTTGCAACTGGTGACCCAGGGCCATGTGTCGGGCTGGGACGATCCCCGCATGCCCACCATCCACGGCATGCGCCGGCGCGGTTACACCCCTGCGGGCATCCGCGAATTCGCCCGCCGCATCGGCATCTCCAAGAGCGAGAACGTCATCGACATGGCGGTACTGGAAGGCTGCATACGCGAAGACCTGGAGAGCACTGCGCCCCGGATCATGGCCGTGCTGAAGCCCCTGAAGGTGGTGCTCACCAATTATCAGGAAGGCGTTACCGCCAGTCGGACCGCTGGTTTCCACCCCAACCACCCGGAATTCGGCGAGCGGGAGGTGCCCATCGGGCGGGAAATCTGGATCGAGCAGGACGATTTTGCCTTGGAACCGCCGCCGGGATGGCAGCGCCTGACGCCCGGCGGGGAGGTGCGCCTGCGTTATTCCTATGTCATCAAGTGCGATGAGGTGGTGAAGGATGCCGCGGGGCATGTGACGGAACTGCGTTGCAGCATCGACCACGATACCCTGGGCAGGAATCCCCAGGGGCGCAAGGTGAAGGGCGTCATCCACTGGCTGTCCGCCGCCCATGCCGTGGCCGCGGAGGTGCGCCTGTATGACCGACTGTTCACCGATCCGGAACCGGATGGCCACAAGGACCGGGATTTCCTGGAATTCCTCAATCCCGATTCCCTGAGTGTGGTGCGGGGCTGGATCGAGCCGGCCGCCCTCCGGGCAAACCCTGAGGACCGTTACCAGTTCGAGCGCCTGGGTTATTTCTGTGCCGACCGTTTCGACCATGTGCCCGGCAGCCGCCTGGTGTTCAACCGCACCGTGGGCCTGAAGGACACCTGGAGCAAATAAGCCCGGATTCGCCATGCTGACCGTCTACAACAGCCTGAGCCGCAGCAAGGCAGTGTTCACCCCCCTGGAGCCGGGCAAGGTGCGCATGTACGTGTGCGGCATGACCGTGTACGACTACTGCCACCTGGGCCATGCCCGGGTGCTGGTGGTGTTCGACATGATCACTCGCTGGCTGCGGGCCAGCGGCTATGACGTCACCTACGTGCGCAACATCACGGACATCGACGACAAGATCATCAAACGCGCCCAGGAAAACGGTGAGGCTTTCACCGCCCTGACCCAGCGCTTCATCGACGCCATGCACGAGGACAGCGCCGCCCTGGGCGTGCTGCCGCCCACCCATGAACCCCGGGCCACGGATTACGTGGGCAAGATGCTGGCCATGATCCAAGCCCTCATGGACCGGGGGCATGCCTACGCCGCGGACAACGGCGACGTGTACTACGCCGTCAGCACCTTCCCCACTTACGGCCAACTGTCCGGCAAGTCCCCGGAGGACCTGCGGGCCGGCGAGCGGGTGGAGGTGGACCCCCACAAGCGGGACCCCCTGGATTTCGTGCTGTGGAAGGCCGCCAAGCCGGGCGAGCCGTCGTGGCCTTCTCCCTGGGGGCCGGGACGGCCGGGCTGGCACATCGAGTGCTCGGCCATGGGCTCGGACCTGCTGGGGCGGCATTTCGACATTCACGGCGGCGGCCAGGATTTGCAGTTCCCCCACCACGAGAACGAGATCGCCCAAAGCGAGGGGGCCCACGGCTGCAAGTTCGTCAACTACTGGCTGCACAACGGCTTCGTGCGGGTGGACGACGAGAAGATGTCCAAGAGCCTGGGCAACTTCTTCACCATCCGGGAGGTGCTGGAGAAGTACGACCCCGAGGTGGTGCGTTTCTTCATCCTGCGGGCCCATTACCGCAGCCCGCTGAATTACTCAGACCAGCACCTGGATGATGCCAAGGCGGCGCTGACCAGGTTGTACAACGCGCTGCGCGACGTCGAGGTGGAAGAGGCTGCCATCGACTGGACGGAACCCCATGCCGCCCGCTTCAAGGCGGCCATGGATGATGACTTCAATACGCCCGAGGCGCTGGCCGTACTGTTCGATCTGGCCGGAGCGCTGAACCGGGCCCATGCCCCGTCCCTGGCGGCCACCCTCAAGGGCTTGGCCGGCATTCTGGGGCTGCTCGAACGGAAGGCCGACGCGTTTCTCAAGGCCGGGGGCGGTACGTCGGATGACACCTACTCTGCGGAACGCATCGAGGCATTGATCCGGGAACGCATCGATGCACGGAAGGCCAAGGACTTCAAGCGTGGCGACGCCATCCGGGAGGAACTGAAGGCCGCTGGCATCGTGCTGGAGGATGGCCCCCAGGGCACCACCTGGCGGCGCGAATGAGTTGACGTGAAGTGCCGCGATGGCTCGGGACAAAAAAAACGGCTGCCGAAGCAGCCGTTTTTCATGGGGACGCCGGAGCTTACTTGGCGGCAGGCGCAGCGGCAGGCGCAGCGGCGGGCGCAGCGGCCGGGGCGGTGAGGCCGGGCACCTGGAAGAACTGGGTCCAGGCGTTGGGATCGAAGGGGTTGAAAGTACCGGCAGGCGTGGTGGGCGCGGCAGGCTGCGTCCAGGGGGTGGTCACGTTGGCCACGGGAGCGGTGTAGGTGGCGGGGTTCATGAAGCCCTTCCACATGTCACCGTAGGAAGCGGGGTTCAGGGAGGCGCCCAGCCAGCCCATGTACAGGTTGGGATTCACCGGGGCCATCATCAGCTGCATGGCGCGGGGGTCCAGGGGGGACATCATCCACTTCACGTACATGTTGGGATTCAGGGTGTTCATGAACATGGACATCAGCTTGGGGTCCAGGGGGGACATCACCCAACGCATCAGTTTGCCCGGATCGGACAGCTGGGTCAGCACAGCGGTGTAGAAGTTGGGGTCCATGGAAGCGGCCATCCACTTCATGTACACGTTGGGATCGGCAAAGGCGGCCATGTTGGTGTAAGCGCCGGGCTGGGTCATGGAGTTCATCATGTTCAGCCAGCCAGTCGGGTCCATCATCATGTTGCCCATGGTGGTGTAGAAGCCGGGCTCGGTCACGGCGTTCAGCCAGGGCACGAACACCTTGGGATCCTTGTAGGCGGACATGTTCTGGGTGAAGTCGCTCATGCGATGCAACCAGGCTTCCGGGGTTTGCGGGATCGGTTTGGCGGGGGCGGCGGCGGCAGCCGGCGCGGCATCCGCAGCAAACACGGCGGGGGCGGCGGAAACCAGCAAAGCAGCAACCAGGGTCTTGACTTTCATCTCTCTATCTCCTGTAAGGGTGGGCGGACAACAATGAAACCAACAAGTAATAGAGTATCGGTATGTCCTAATCTTCGCAAAACCTAACAAACAGTCATGGGGCGGGTGATCGACTCTGTTGCAAAATCGCGACTTGGCAAACCAGGGGGCATAAGCTTGCAGGATGAAACGGACCCGGACCGGGGTCCGGGGATTTTGCTGGGGAGTTTGGGCTGGGCATGGCCGGAGTGGGAACACGGCTTTTATCCGCAAGGTATGCCCCCAGAATGGCGTCTCACGTTTTACAACACCCAGTTCAATGGTGTTTTCCTGCCTGTGGGCCAATGGCGTTCAGCGGGCGAAGACGCCCTAAAGCAATGGGCGGAGGATACCCACGACCAGTTCTGGTTCCTGCTGGAAGGGGAGGAAGGCACGGCCGTGCCGAGGCCCCTTCAGGGCAAGGCGCTGTGCATTTCCGCCCGGGACGGGCGCATCACCTGGTTTGATGGACGCAGCGACCTCAAGCAGCTGGCCGAGGAACTCCGGCAGGGGCAGGGAGGGAGCCGGTTTGTCCTGAGCCGGGACGGCGACCTGGCGCAACTGGAAAGGGTGCGTACCCTGCTTGGTCTCTTGGGCCTGATGGCATGAAGTGAAGCCTGGGTGTGCACCGAATTTCACGCGGCACGTTGCCCCTTGTAGAATGGGCCTGCTGCATAGAAAAACAATCCAAGTGTCAGACATCCTGATCGAAATCCGTGACCTGTACTTTGCCTACGGTGATCGCACAGTACTCAAGGGCATCAACCTGACCGCCAAGCGTGGTCAGGTCATTGCCATCATGGGCATCTCCGGCGGCGGCAAGACCACCCTGTTGCGCCTGATCGGCGGTGCGCTGCGTCCCTCCGCAGGCTTGCTCAAGGTGGACGGCATCGACATGAGCCGCATCGACCATGTCGGCCTGTACCAATTGCGCCGGCGCATGGGCATGCTGTTCCAGTTCGGCGCCCTGTTCACCGACATGTCGGTTTTCGACAACGTGGCCTTTCCCCTGCGGGAACATACCGACCTGCCGGAAGAGATGATCCACGATCTGGTGCTGATGAAGCTGAACGCGGTGGGCCTGCGCGGCGCCAGCGGGCTGATGCCCTCTGAACTGTCCGGCGGCATGGCCCGCCGCGTGGCCCTGGCCCGGGCCATCGCCCTGGAGCCCCGGCTCATTCTTTACGATGAGCCCTTCGCCGGGCTGGATCCCATCTCCCTGGGCGTGACGGGCAATCTGATCCGGCGCCTCACGGACACCCTGGGCATTACCTCCATCGTGGTCACCCACGACATCCAGGAGTCCTTGCGCATGGTGGATTACGTCTATTTCGTGTCCGAAGGCGTGATCGCCGCGGAGGGCACGCCGGACCAACTGCGGGCATCCAAAGAGCCCTTCGTGCACCAGTTCGTGCATGGCGAGGAAGACGGTCCCGTGCCTTTTCACTATCCGGCGCCCAGCTACACGGCCGACTTGGAGCTGGCGGCATGATGGATTTCGCGCAAGCGGGGCTGCGTCGCATTGGTCGGCGGATCATCGATTCCATCTGGCGCATGGGCACGGCCACCCGGTTCTTGGCCCTCACTCTGCTTCATTCGGGGCAAAGCTTCAGTCGCTTTCAGCTCACCATCCGGGAGATTTTCAGCGCCGGTGTGCTCTCCCTCATCATCATCCTGGTGTCCGGCCTGTTCGTGGGCATGGTACTGGGGCTGCAGGGCTATGAAACCCTGCAGACGTACGGTTCAGAAGAGGCCCTGGGCATACTGGTGTCCCTCTCCCTGGTGCGGGAGCTGGGGCCTGTGGTGGCGGCCCTGTTGTTCGCCAGCCGTGCCGGGTCCGCCATCACCGCCGAAATCGGTTTGATGAAGGCTACGGAACAGATTGCCGCCATGGAGATGATGGCCGTGGACCCCATCGCCCGGGTGGTGGCGCCCCGCTTCTGGGGGGCGGTGATCTCCATGCCCCTGCTGGCGGCCCTTTTTTCCGCCATGGGGATCTTTGGCGGCTACTTGGTGGGGGTGGTGCTCATCGGCGTGGACGAGGGGGCCTTCTGGTCCCAGATGCAGGCTGCCGTGGACTTCCGCGAGGACATCCTCAACGGGGTGATCAAGAGCGTGGTGTTTGGCGTGGCGGTGACGGTCATCGCTCTGTTCGAGGGGTATGACGCGCCCCCCACTGCCGAGGGGGTTTCCCGGGCCACCACCCGCACCGTGGTGACCTCCTCCCTGGCCATCCTGGGCCTGGACTTCATCCTGACCGCATTCATGTTTTCTGGAGTTTGACTATGCAACGCGCGACCCTGGACCTCTGGGTGGGCATTTTTGTGGTGGCCGGCCTGGGGGCGCTCCTGTTCCTGGCCTTGAAGGTGGGCAACATGACCGGTTTCGACAGTGCCTCGACCTATACCGTGCGGGCCAAGTTCGAAAACATCGGCGGCCTCAAGCCCCGGGCTCCCATCAAGAGCGCGGGCGTGGTGGTGGGACGGGTATCCGACATCAGTTTTGACAACGGGTCTTACGAAGCCGTGGTGAGCATGAAGCTGGATTCCCGGTTCAAGTTTCCCAAGGACACCAGCGCGGCCATCATGACTTCGGGCCTGTTGGGGGAGCAATACATTGCCTTGGAGGCCGGCGGTGAGGAAAAGATGCTGGCCGATGGCGACAGCTTGAAGCTGACCCAGGGCGCGGTGGTGCTGGAAAATCTGATCGGCCAGTTTCTCTACCACAAGGCGGATAGCCCTCAAGAGGCCGACCCCAGGTAAGTCTGTACCTCCGGGCGAATTTTCCCTTAGCCCGAGGGTCAACCGAAAATCATCGACGCAAAAAGGATCGTGACATGTTTCACTGGATATCTTCGTTAACGGGCATGGCGACGGCCACCCAGAAGCATGAATGTCGCCCTGTCCTCTCCCTCATCCCCGGCTCTTCTCCCCGGGGGAGAAGGGGGCTTCGAGGTCCGTTTACGCCGACATTCACGCTCATGCCGCTGGTCGTACTGGCCACCTTCCTGGTTCTGGCACCGCCTGTCCGGGCCGAGGTGGCGCCGGACGCCCTGGCCAGAAACACCACCAACGAGGTGCTGCGCATCGTACGCCAGGACAAGGACATCAAAAACGGCAATTCCAAGAAAATCCTGGACCTTGTGGAACAGAAAATCCTGCCGAATTTCGATTTCGAGCACATGACCCAACTGGCGGTGGGCAAGCATTGGCCCAAGGCCACGCCGGAGCAACAGCAGGCCCTGGTGAACGAATTCAGAACCCTGCTGGTGCGTACTTATTCCTCCGCCATCTCCAGCGTCGCGGACTACAAGATCGATTTCAAGCCGTTCAACGCCGCGCCCGGCGCTGAGGAAGTCACCGTCAATACCGAGGTCAGCAAACCCGGTGCGCCGCCCATCCCCATCGATTACCGCATGGAGAAGAAGAATGGCGCCTGGAAAGTATTCGATGTGCTGGTGGATAACGTCAGCCTGGTGACGGTGTACCGCAATTCGTTCAACTCCGAAGTACGCAAGAACGGTATCGACGGCCTGGTGGCGGCGCTTCAACGCCGCAACAAGCAACCCGCGGAAGTGACCCGCTGAGGCGCAAGATGGCACGCGCCGAACTGCGGGTGGATGGCCAGGTGGCCTACCTGGAGGGGGATCTGACCCTGGAGCACGCCAGCCGCATGCTGGCCCAGGGAAAGACGGCGATCCAGGGGGGCGTGCGGGTCTTTGACCTGTCGAGGGTGGGCCATCTGGACTCCTCCGCCATCAGCCTGATCCTGAGCCTGCGGCGCTTCGCCGAAGCCCAGGGGCAACACATCGAAGTCCATTCCGTATCCGAAAGCCTGCTCAGCCTCGCCAAACTCTATGGCGTGGCGGAACACCTATAAACCTAAAAACCTCAGTTGACCGCTGGGTGGCCATTGAGAAGGGGCATGGATTGTGACGTTTGTGGCTGTGTTCACGCTCACCCGGAAGGTGAGCCCGC
>Ga0272446_1001470_pt1 | contig 34235 bp, 31 predicted proteins | sample YNPCB0061_FD_194587 | JGI IMG/M metagenome (GOLD analysis project Ga0272446, IMG submission 194587) | Hot spring microbial mat communities from Yellowstone National Park, WY, United States - YNP-CB-006-1 | ecosystem: Environmental > Aquatic > Thermal springs > Hot (42-90C) > Sediment | place...
GTTGCTTATGTCTCCCTTTTCCGGGGGCATGATTGCCGAAGCCGGGGACAATCGTATTCCACACTGGCCGGTACATTTCTATGAGCAATGTCTCGGCCAGCGGAATCCAGATATCATCAACGACCAGATATCGACATCGGAAGTCTGTCAGATCGAGGTCTTCCGCCTGTTCAATTGAGAGAGCGTGCTCTCTCAGGCGATTGAAGAGAACAGCACCCGGTGGAGTATTGAGACCATATCCACCGATCCTGGCGCCAGGGGGCACGGCTTTTCCTACATAGATAGGTTTCTCTTCTTTTCCAGGAGATAGAGCCAGAGGTGCATACAAATCATGACTTCCACTATAGTATAGTGCATATACTCCGGCTCCTATAAAGAAAGTAGGTGGTAGCGGATGGATACTCTGAGACAAAAGTTCATATACGATGCTTTTTGCGAGATTTCTTTTTTCGAGAGGATTGAATGAACTCATAGGTATAGACTATAGAGCTGGTTTTCTCATGACAACAGCAGCTTCGTAGAGCGTTGAATGACAGGACTTCCCGTTACGAACCGATGAGTTAATGATACTATTGCCAACCCGCTTCTCCCTCAGTGTATGTATAGTTTCGACCTCTAAACCGCATATCTCACCTATCCTTCCTAGAAATTGGTCGGTTCTTACGTTTATGCCTTGAATGATCGAGTTTCCGACTACAAAAACCGCCCTCGCTCCCGGTTTAAGAACATAATACAGATTTTGGTTCATATGGTAGCAGTCGTTGAAGTATTCTATGACATAGTTCGCCCACCCCCTTCCACCATACACACCCTTTTCCTGATTTTTCGATGAGATTTCTTCAATAGTTTGATCTAAATCAGCAAGATGAAAAAGGAGCGTTGGTGCTGCTTTATCACGCACCGTCTGCCAGTATTTGCCAAAATTGGCTTCCTCAAAGCGTTTAAGATCCGATGGTTGCGAAACGAAGTTAAGCCAGAACAGATGTGGTCGTGTATTGCGAATATAGTGGTAGTTATTAAGATACGGGGGTGATGTAATAACGATATCAATGCTCGAATCAGGTATCATGCGACGCATCTGTCGTGAATCGTCGTTGATGACCTTTCCCTCGGGAAGCGGTTGAAATTGCATCATGTCGCGGCGATAGACGATAATATCGTGTTCCATGTCGTAAAGTCGGGCGCTGAGCAGACCAGCCACGTCTGCGTTCAGGACATCGGCTTTTCCAACGGCGGACCGTGATCCGAGACTCGGCTCGTATGAGTAGTTCGATACGTGAACCAGGATGGAACCGAATGCAAGCAGCATCAGATCGCGCACCTGCGGATCAGGCACAGCGTGAATGAGATCGAGACAATGCAGGACTTTGCGTTCGACTGCCGGGCTGAAGAAGGGAACACGGGATCGAAAAGCGGCGGGCGGGCGGGACGCAGGCGCAGGGAGAAGACGTGCGAGGTCATCGCCGCGCGCCCACGCCTGATCAATTGCTTTGGTGAGACGCCTGGCGCGCTGTTCGAATGTCACGATATGCGCTCGCACCGACGCGGGATCGAGCAGAAACGCAGTGCATTTCACGCGAGCGGCAAGCGCTGCGAACGGGTTGATCTCAAATCCAATCGCGTTATATCCGTGACGGATGCTCTCGACCAGGGTTGTTCCGACGCCGGCAAACGGATCGAGGACACAAATGTTTCTTCCGGCTTCATTTGGAAGATAGCGCTGCAAGGCATCGACAACGAAATCGGCGGAAAACCCGGCGATCCACGGAACCCAACGATGAATGGCATGCCGCTTGTTCTGCTCGAATGCCGGATCACGGAAGATCACGACATCATCCTGGTCTTCGAACGTGAATGAACGTTGCATCATCTGTTCTGCACCCATCGGTCTTGAACGAAGAGCGGTCGACTGTATCTGGGAATCATACGTTGAGTCTCCTGGAGGCGCAAATCCATACAGCTCGCACAACGACACTCCGCTGCAAATGATGATGCCGGCGAATGCTTCGCCGGCGTTGTGTCCATTCCCTGTGCGTGGTCAGAACCGTGCGACTCAACTCTCCTTCACGGCGTTCTTCAACGTGCTGCTGGCGCTGAAGCCAGGGGTTTTGGTCGCCGGGATCTGGATTTTTGAGCGTGTCTGCGGGTTCACCCCTTCGCGCGCCTGACGCTGCCGCACTTCGAATGTGCCGAAGCCGGTCAGGGTGACTTTCTCACCGCGCTTCAGCGCTTCGGTGATGACTTCCAGCGCCGCATCGACGATCTCCTTGGTTTCCTTCTGCGACCGGTTCGCCCGCTCGGCGACCGCCTTGATGAAGTCGGTCTTTTGCATACTGGTTCTATCCTTTCCTCCAGACGATGATGAAGCGTTTTCCTTTTCAATATGCAGTATACTGCGTTTGTCAAGCGGGTTTCCTCATCAGGACGCTGCGAAATGCCTCTGAACTTTTTCACGTCGAGTTTAAGGCTTTCTGATGCGATCTTTTCTGACGCCCGCGCAGGTATTCGGCGGCTGCCAGCACCCGCGGACGCGCCGCATAGAGACGCGATAGCCAGCGTTGACGTTCCAATCGGTCGGCGATGCAACCGGGATGCGCAAGGATGTGCTGCCGTTGAACATGCCTGATCCGCTCCCACCGCCGCAGAAGTCGCTGCCAGTCGGCGTCGCTGAGGCGCGCCAGTTCATTGGCGGCAGCCGCGCCTGTGCCAGCATCGTAGACGACGCGCGCAATGAACCGGTCTGCCGGATCGGCGTCATCGGGCAGAACGTCGCGCCATACCGGTCCTCGATACGGCGGCGGCGATTCGTCGCGTGCAGGGGGCCAGGGGAGCGGTTGCATCGAAAAAGGTCCGGCCGCCACGCCCCGGCAGCGCAGGACGGCGTACTGATGCTCGTTCGGCGGTTGTCCGCTCAGGTCAGCGGCGGTGAGACCGCTGGCGGCGTAGGCGCGCGCATACATGCTGGCATCCGGTTCCTGGGTTTGCAGAATGATGCGGTTCCCGGCATTGATCAGCATCAGGTCGCGCAGATCACCCAACTGCGCCAGCGCCTGATGGGCGTAGATCGTCGGAATGCCGAGCGACCGCAGGCGCGTGATGGCGGTCGCTATATCGGTTGTGTCGCTGTTGCCAATCAGTACCTGGAGTTCATCGATGATCAACGGATAATCGTGGCGGGTGCGGTCGCTGCCGCTGCGACTGAAGGCGGCGCGCACAAACGCCTGGGCGATCAGCATGCCCACTGCGCCTGCCAGTCCGCCAAGCGCCACATCGGGAAGCGGAACCAGCACGATCATTCGATCGGCAATCATCTGCGCCAGATCGAGCGTGGGGCGCGCCTGCGCTACCAGATAGCGCGTCGTTTCAGCGGTCAACAGGGCATCGAAACGCCTCAACAGTGCGTCACAACTGGAGCGCTGCCCCTCGCCCAGGCGCGGGTATGTCTCACGCCAGAAACTGGCAACCTCGATGTTCCGCACCGACCGGAGCAGTTCCTCGCGGTACGCTTCGTCGATCAGCGCCTGTTTGACGTGCGCCAGCGTGGGATGCGTTTGGCCTTCCAGCACCAGCAGGGCTGCCATCCGCGCAAACTGCTGCATGCCCGGCGATCGCGCCCACGTATCGGGATCAATACGTGCGAACGTTGCCAGGATTTGCCCCAGCGCCAGATCGGCGCCGCCCGGTTGCGCAACATCTGCGCCCGCGAGCGGATTCAGCCCGATGGGCCAGGCTGTGTCGAGCGGATCGAGCAGGATGAAGCGTCCTTCGTCTGTTATCGGAATCAGTTGACGCACAACATCAACCAGGCTACCGCCACGATCATCCCCTTTGCCATCGATGAGCATAAACCCGTGCGGAATCAGTTGCTGACACAGGTTCGCCAGCAACCGACTCTTTCCGGCGCCCATACCGGCGGTCAGGTGCAGAATCTGACGCAGATCACGCAGCGTCGGTCCAACCGGTGCATTGTGTCCATCGGTATGCGCGGCGTATCCAACGATGATACGCTCCGGATCGTCGGCGCAGAAGGCGTGGGGCGGCGCCGCAATCCGACGGCATGGATCACAGCGCATCAATCCGTTCGACTGAGGGGTGGAAAGATTCCACAAATACCCCACTTCCCCGGCGCTCAGAATGTCCGGTCCGCGCCAGAGACGGAACGGCAGCAGCAGCGTGGGGGGATGCGAGGCTGGCGGCGTGCGCAGGTGCGATACGATCTGTAGCTCCTGACCTCCGGTTATCTGACAGACCGACGCACGGGCAAGCGGGACAAGACGTTGCAACCGGCTTGCGGTGCGCTGCTGGAATGCGCCGAGGGCATCACCAATCGCGCGCAGCGCAGCGATTGCGTCATCACGCTGCCCGGCGACGGCAGTTGCCACGACAGTTGCCTCGAATGCGGCATCGCCCAGTTTTGCCTCGATGGCGGCGATATCCGGCGCAAGCGCATAATCCTGGCGCTGTTCAAGCGTCAATTTCAACGCCATTGCACGTGCGCGCCATTGTTTCCCCAACGCCCATCCGGTCATGCCACCTTGCGGACGCAGGGCGATCTCCAGCCCGGCGTGCACCACGCTGCCATGGGGTCGGACTGCCGCCAGCAATACCCCTGCCAGTTCATGTTCAACGACGAGCGCCGGTGTGTGGAGCGGATAGGCTGGCGGCAACGCCAGACCGAAGCGCTGCCAGGCGATCCAGCGTCCAGGAGTTGCCGCCGCGATGAGCGGATCGTCGGTCACATTGATCTGTGCGCCCGGAGCACTGCTGCGCACTGCGCCGTCCAGCACACCCATGGCGCGTTGTCGATCGTCCGGCGCGCCGCCGATCAACGCCCCCAGTTCCGCAGGGAGATCTGGCGCACCGCTGATGAGCAGGGTGTACGGTGGAGCGGGATGCATCCAGAAACGCTTCGCTATGCCACCGTGAACCATACGCATAAGCGCACCCGGTCTTGCGACCGATGCGTTCGTTCCGGCGGCGTTATGCGCGGGGCGAACCCGCAGGCAGATCGTTGAGCGCGTGGCGCGGCAGGCAGCGTGGCGCGCCAGGATCGCCGCTATCAGCGCCACGCCGAGTTCTCCCGCAAGGATGCCCAGCGACGTCACTGCCACGGCGCTGATCATCGGGAACAGTGGCGGCTCGAATGCGCGCCGCAGCAATGCTGGCGCAACGACTCCTGGCTCGTGCAAGACACGGGGTAACAGGATCGCCTGGAATGAAGGCGAGTCGGCAATCTGCGGCAGCGCCAGTGGTTGGACAAGCGCCAGCACAATGCAGATCAACGCCAGCGCGCGCACGAGATGGAACGGCAGGTCGGGACGCGGCGGACGGGTCGCCGGCGGCGGGTTTGAAGGCGAGGGACGGAGTGCAACGCGGCTCATTGGTCCTCCATGCAGCTCGAACGCACCTGCGCTACGATCCAGTCACAGTCGTCCCGGCAAAACAGGCGCGGCTCCCGCCAGCGCAACGCTTCGGCGCGTGGCTCAACCAGCACTCCGGCGCGATCGAGCGCTTCCATCACCGTCCCGGCGTAGCGCCGTTCATCCGGCGATAACAGCGCCGCGATGCGCCCTTTGGTGACACCGGGCGGAACGACCGTCACAATCGACGGCGCCGTTGCCAGCATCGCAACAATTGCCGCCAGTCGCTCGACCGATAAGGTTTGAGGAACGGTTTTGGGAGCGCCGGTGCTGTCATCGTCTGGCAGGTCACTCGCAGATGCAGGTTCCAGCGCGCGCAGCAGCGCAGCAATCAACGAATCGGGCGTCTCACTGCTGGCAGTTGTCATTGATCTTCCCCTGTTTCTGGCGAACTGTTTGACGCAGAACTTATAGCAGTTCCCATAGAGATTGAACCGATTGGACGGGGTTGAACACTCCCAGAATCGCGCTACCAACACGGTGACCGAAATGAATTTCGGTCTACGCTCTGCCGGAAACGGGCGCCTCGCACGACACGGCGGACAGGAACAAAGGTCAATGTATCTGAGAACTGCTATAGAAGCGGACAGGCGCCGTTCCTTGCGGAGAGCAGGATAGCATGCATCCCCCTGCCATAAAAGAGGTCATTGTATCCAATCACAGCGCGTCAAACGGGTGGGAGGCAAACGGGACTGAAGGTGCAGGACGAAGCGAATCTGTGACATGTTTGGACGCTTTTCAATCCCGCAGGCGCCGTTTTACAAAGAGCGAAAAAGATGGTATATCATGCAAAATCCGCAAACAGATTCTCCAGAGTACAGGAAAGGACGTGAGCCATGAAACGTGCGCTCAGATGGCTGCTTGTTATTCCGCTTTTGCTGGCAGCATGCGGTCAGCAGGCAGCGCAGACGGGGCAACCTGTCGAAGTCACCCGCATTGTCGAAGTCACCCGCGTCGTTGAAGTCACCCCTGCAAGTGGAGCGGCTCCGGCTCAACCGGCAGCGACCACTGCTCCCGCCCCGGCGCCCGCCGCGCCAGCCGGTTTCGGTGAGACGCTCAAGGCGATCCAGGCGCGCGGCAAACTGATCTGCGGCGTCAACAGCCAGGTGCCCGGTTTTGGTTTCGTTGACCCGACCGGCGCGTTTAGCGGGTTCGACATCGACTACTGCAAGGCGCTGGCAGCAGCGATCTTCAACGATGTCAGCAAAGTGGAATATCGCCCGCTGACCGCCGAGCAGCGTTTTGCTGCACTCCAGAGCGGTGAAATCGATGTGCTCATCCGCAACACCACCTGGACGCTCACCCGCGATACCGATAACGGCGCCAACTTCGTCGCTACCACGTTCTACGATGGTCAGGGCATTATGGTACCGAAAGCCTCGAACATCACGAAGCTTGAAGACCTGAATGGCGCGACCATCTGCGTGCAGAAGGGCACCACGACAGAGTTGAACCTGGCGGATCAGATGGCAGCGCGTCAACTTCAGTACACCCCTGCCGTTTTCGAAGATGCCAACAGCACCTTCGCCGCCTATGCCGAAGAGCGCTGCGATGCGGTAACAACCGATAAATCCGGTCTGGTGTCGCGCCGGTCGGTGCTGCCGAACCCGGATGATCACGTCATCCTCGATGTCACCCTGTCGAAGGAGCCGCTCGGTCCAATGGTGCGCCAGGGTGATGATCAATGGTTCGACATTGTGCAGTGGACGGTGTTTGCCACCTTCGCCGCCGAGGAGTTCGGCATCACGTCACAGAATGTCGATCAGGCGAAGGAGAGCGATACGCGCCCCGAAGTGCGGCGGTTGCTGGGCGCCGATCCCAATGTGGACCTGGGCGCCAAACTGGGCTTGAGCAAGGATTGGGCTGCAAATGTGATCAAAGCGGTCGGCAACTATGCCGAAATCTACGACCGCAACCTGGGACCGAATACGAAGACGGCGATTCCGCGCGGTATTAACAACCTGTATACGCAGGGCGGGTTGCTCTACGCGCCGCCGTTCCGGTAAGCCGAACGATGCGATCTCGCAGGTTTTTCCTGCCTGCGAGATCGTCTTCCAGCACACACACGCAGAGCCATGGAACACCCTCCGCGTCCGACATCCCCAATGCGGTTGAGTCGCGCTTTCTGGCGTGATGAGCGCGTCATCCAGGTTGCTGCCCAGATCCTGTTTCTGGCGCTGGTTATCTGGGTGGGATCGATTGCGCTGCGCAACATGCTGATGTCGTTGCAGCAACAGGGATTGGTACTGGGGTTCGATTCCTTGAACAGCGGCGCCGGGTTCGATATCAGTGATGCTCCGATCCCATACAGCAGCGCCGATACCTTCGCACGCGCCCTCCAGGTTGGGTTGCTTAACACGATCCTGGTGAGTGTGCTCGGCATCGTTCTGTCAACACTGCTCGGCATTGTGGTTGGCGTGGCGCGTCTTTCGAGCAACTGGCTCGTCAATCGCATAGCGTGGGTGTTCGTCGAGGTGATGCGCAATGTACCACTCCTGGTGCTGCTTGTGTTCATTTACACGGCATTCTTTCTGAAACTTCCCCGCGCGCGCCAGGCGCTGAGCTTCGGTCCGATCTACCTGAGCAATCGTGGAGTGGCGGTACCCTGGGGCGAGCCAACCGATACCTGGTCGCTGTATGTTTCGGTTCTGATCGGCGCCCTGATCGCCGGTGCAGTGGTGGGACTGGCGATGCGCTGGTGGCAGAATCGGAGTGGTCGTCCGCGCCCGCAGGTTGTGCCATCGTTGCTGACGATGACGCTGATTGCGTTGATCGGATGGTTTGCCCTGCCGCAACCGCCGCTCGCGCTTTCACTGCCGGAGATTGCTGGCTTCAACTTTCGTGGCGGTCGGGTGCTCTCGCCCGAATTTATGGCGCTCCTGATCGGTCTCGTCATCTACACTGCGGCATTTATCGGCGAAGTGGTGCGAGCCGGCATTCAGGCAGTGCCGAAAGGTCAGATCGAAGCGGCGCGGGCGCTGGGTCTCACCCCATCGCGCACACTGCGGCTGGTCGTTTTTCCGCAGGCGTTGCGCGTGATCATTCCGCCGGTCACCAATCAGTACCTGAACCTCACCAAAAACTCGACGCTGGCGGTCGCTATCGGGTACCCCGATCTGTTCGCAATATCGGGAACGATCATCAATCAGACCGGGCGCGCCGTTGAGATGATTGCGGTGGTCATGGCGGTGTATCTCATGCTGAGCCTGGTCACGTCGCTGGTGATGAACTGGTACAACCGTCGTGTACGTCTGGTGGAGCGTTGATGCATGGGCGCCAATACGCCGACAGTTTCTAAAACAGCGGAGGCGCTGCCGCCGCCAACCGAACGCTACAGCGTGGTTCGCTGGCTGCACAAGAACCTGTTCAGCACCTGGTACAACGCGCTGCTGACGGTGGTGATGCTGTTTCTGGCGGTGCTGATCGTGCGTGGCGTGCTGGAGTGGGCGTTCACCCAGGCGCGCTGGGAGGTGATCACCGCCAACCTGCGCCTGTTTATGGTCGGGCAGTATCCGGTTGCGGCACTCTGGCGCATCTGGGCGTGTGTTGCGCTGCTGGCGCTGCTGATCGGGATGTCGTGGGGTATCTGGGGCGGAGCGCAGCGCGGCGGGGCGATTGCGTTTGGGGCGCTGCCGTTCATCCTGGCAATCATCGCGTCCGACGAAACAGCGCGCCTGGCGCTGCTGATCACCGGGATTGCCGGCATCGTCGGGTATGCGTTGAGCTGGCGATGGAGCGCTGCGCTGCGACGGATCAGCATTATCGGCTGGATCCTCTATTTTCCCGTGCTCTTCGTGCTGGTCAGCGGGTTTGGCGCCGACGATAGCCCCATTCCACCGGCGCCGACCAATCTGTGGGGCGGATTGTTGCTCACGCTGTTGCTCTCGGTAGTTGGCATCGTCTTCTCCTTCCCGCTCGGCGTCCTGCTGGCGCTGGGGCGGCAGTCGAGTCTGCCGGTGGTGCGATGGCTCTGTGTGGCGTACATCGAACTCATTCGCGGGGTGCCGTTCATCAGCGTCCTGTTCATGGCGCAGTTGATGCTTCCGCTCTTTCTTCCCGGCGTCACCATCGACCGGGTTGTGCGCGCGATGGCGGGCGTGGTCATTTTCAGCGCCGCCTACCTTGCCGAGAATGTGCGTGGCGGCTTGCAGTCGATCCCGCGTGGTCAGTACGAAGCGGCGCGCGCCCTGGGGTTGAACCCATGGAAGATGACGCTGCTCATCATTCTGCCGCAGGCGCTCAGAGCCGTCATTCCCATCCTGGTCGGGCAGTTCATTGCGCTCTTCAAAGACACCTCGCTGGTGGTGATCGTTGGTCTGCTCGACCTCATGGGCATTGCCAGAACCGTCCTGGCGCAGCCCGACTTCCTTGGATTGCAGGCGGAAGTGTACACCTTCGTCGCATTCATCTATGGCATCTTCTGTTACCTGATGTCGGCGTTCAGTCAGCGCCTGGAAGCAAAACTGCACACCGGACGCTGAAGCGCGAAGCGAGCGTATGAGCACGAACGTACCATCAACAGCCGACCCAATAATTATCTGTCGCGATGTTCACAAATGGTACGGCAACTACCACGCCCTGCGCGGGATCACCATGGAAGTGCGTCGCGGCGAAGTCGTGGTTGTGTTTGGTCCATCCGGATCGGGGAAATCGACCTTTATCCGCACCATCAATCGCCTGGAAGATCATCAGCGCGGACAGATCATCGTCGATGGCATCGAACTGACCCATGATGTGCGCAACATTGAACGCGTCCGCATGGAGACCGGCATGGTCTTTCAGCAGTTCAATCTCTTCCCCCATCTGACGGTGATCGACAATATCACGCTTGCGCCCATCTGGGTGCGTGGATGGACGAAGTCGCAGGCGGAAGATGTGGCGATGCAGTTGCTGAAGCGGGTGGGCATCCCCGAACAGGCGCGCAAATATCCGGGGCAGTTGAGCGGCGGTCAACAGCAGCGCGTCGCCATTGCACGCGCCCTGGCGATGCAGCCGAAAATTATGCTCTTCGACGAACCAACATCCGCTCTCGATCCGGAGATGATCAAAGAAGTGCTGGATGTGATGGTCGAACTGGCTGAGAGCGGCATGACCATGATCGTCGTGACGCACGAAATGGGGTTTGCGCGCGCCGTCGCCGATACAATGTACTTTTTCGATCAGGGACAAATCGTTGAGAGCGGAACACCAGAGCAGATCTTCGGCGATCCACGTGAAGCGCGCACGAAACTTTTCCTGTCACAGGTGCTGTCGCACTGACAGCGTGCTGCTCGTGAGGAAAGCGGCGATCAGCGCGGTGATGCCAGTGCATTGCGCACGGCAGGTTCTTCGGCAACTGCGGCGGGCGCTGGCGGCAGCGCGGTACAGAGGTGCAGGCGCCGGTCGCGCAGTTCGGCGCAGGTATGCTGTGCGCTGGCGCTGAACACGCCGCCGATGGCGAGCAAAATCCCCATCGTCGGGTTCCGCAAACGCACGAATTCCGCCAGGTCCTGCACATCGGCAGAACCGATCAACGGACGCGCCTGCGCCAGCACAAGCACTGGGTGACCATCCCCGTCCACCAGCGTGACTAACCAGCGATTGCTGCGGAGGCGCTCGATCTCCACAACTTGATATCCGGCATCACGCGCCATCCGTTCAAAATCGGGCATTTTGGGGCGATGTTCCACGGGTGGCCTCCTGGCGAGTGCGACGCCAGCACAACTGGCGGACTGATGCCGCAGAGACGGTGCGAGCGTGGCGTAGTCGGGATAGCGTAGCGGGAGACTGCTTTTCATTAGTATATCACACATGCGTAAAGTAAACAAATGGTAATGAGCCGCCCACGTCACCGGAGTTACCGGAAATCTACGTTCGGTCGAAGAGAACGACGGTTTGGAATGAACCGCAGGGCAGAGCGGGAGCGGCTCCATCCGTGTGTCAGGGCGATGACCGCTGTTTTCGCTGCTCAAGCCATCGCTTGAACGAGGCGGGACTTTCCGTGGATTTCTTTCCCAGCAGCAATCCATCAACACCGATGTCTTCATCGAGATCAGGCCAGTGGATGCCATACCCTGCGCCGCTTATCTCAAAATGAGCTCGCTCAGCCGGTGTTCCGTGCGCCAGACGCGGATACCAGCCGATGGGCACAGAAACCGTGCGTCCATCTTCCAAATCCACCGTCAATGTATCATCTGTCACTGTGACATTCACCACTCTAGGGAATGTCAGTTGAACCACGGCTGAAGGCGTCCCATTCATCTCTCAACCTCTCCAGATGTTCTCTTGTAATCCGTTCGATATCGTGTAACTCTTTGCGACTGTACCCATAATTTTCAGCCAGCGACACATCAGGATCAAGCCAGAACTTAGCACTCTTATGTTCCCGGTCCACATGCATGTGGCATGGTTCGCCACAGTCGTAGGAGTAGAAGTAGAAACGGTAGGGACCGACTCGTAAAGCAGTAGGCATATTACGGCAAATCCTTGATTTACTCCGGTATGCCTTATCTCGTGACAGCACGCCTGAGAGCCGTCCCACTATTACGTAAACCGATACAGAATTTGCATGTTCGCGGGTGTATGCGGGTATGAAGTGACAGGAACCCTGCGGTTGATGCACCAACCACCTGTCGGTACTGTAGCACACGATCTTTTGTCTATCAAGCCATTACAACCTTCGCAGGGACAATCCAGACAGTCTTTGCACGCTTCGTCGAGATCCCGGATGCGATCCACGCCAGCGCCTGCACCAGTTGCCTGCTTGAAAGCCACCATAATAAGCAGCAGCAGCGAACGGCACATATCGAGATGGAAGCACCATGCTGGCAGCAAGAAAACTTTGTCGCAATTGCCACAATATTTGACCGTCCACTCACTTCGGGTATACAATGCCCCACAATCGATGCACAGTCGAAGCGCCTGGAAAGGAAGCGGTCATGCTGGCACGCAATCGCTTTGCAACCTACGTGTGGGGGGTGTTGATCTACAACCTGCTGGTCATTCTCTGGGGTGCGTTCGTGCGGGCAACGGGGTCGGGCGCAGGGTGCGGCAGTCACTGGCCCCTGTGCAACGGCGAGGTCATTCCACGCGCCCCGGCGGTTGAAACCATTGTCGAGTTCACTCATCGATTGACCAGCGGCGTCGCATTACTGATGGTGATTGGAATGCTCGTATGGGCATATCGCGCATACCCGCGGGGTCATATCGTCCGGCGCGGCGCACAACTTTCGATGGTGTTCATCATCACCGAGGCGCTGCTGGGCGCCGGGTTGGTGCTGTTTGAACTGGTGGCGCACAATGCGTCGCTGACCCGCGCTGTTTCGATGGCAGCGCACCTGTTGAACACATTTATTCTGATTGCCTGTATTGCGCTGACCGGATGGTGGGCGTCGGGCGGCGAACCGATCCGCCTGCGCGGTCAGGGCGCCGTCGCGTCCTGGCTGATCACCGGTATGGTCGGGTTGATCCTGGTTGGCATGAGCGGCGCAGTCATTGCCCTGGGGGACACCCTCTTCTTCGCCCATACCCGCGCCGGCGGCGCGGAGGGAGACCTGGCGCCGCTGGTGGCGGCAATCGTCTCGATCCGCATGATGCACCCTGCGCTGGCGATCGGCGTTGGCGCGTTCGTGGTGGTGGCGGCATGGTACACGAGCACGGCGCGACCGGGCGCAACGACACGCCGCCTGGCGATTGTGCTGACGATGCTGTACGCGGTGCAACTGGTTGCCGGGTATGTCAACGTCGCATTGCAGGCGCCCGTCTGGATGCAACTGGTGCACCTGTTCCTGGCGGATGCAGTCTGGGTTGCGCTGATCCTGCTGGCTGCGTCGGCGCTGCGTGTGAGCGCCCATTCGTCCGAAGCGCAGCCTGCGCCGTCAATGGCGCGGGCATAACCGGCGGCGTGTCACTTTCGCGCCGATTCTGGAGACGCCCTATGACAAACGTACCGACACAACCGGTTCCTCCTACCGATGCTGACGCCGACCCGTTCCGCTATGGCTGGCGCTTCGTGCCGCGTCCGACCCCCAACGATCCTCACAACCTGGAACAGACGCCGCTTACGCTGGAGGATGTCCTGCACCCGGAGGTGGGAGACTTCATCGTGCGCAGTGATCGCCACACCACCGACCGGATGTATCTCACTTCTGTGCTGCGCGCCCGCCTGGAGCCATCCGGTCGCGCTATCGTCCTCAGCAATATACGGATCGCATGGGACATCCCCGATCTGCGTCCCCACGGACCGGATATAATGGTCATCCCTGGTATTGCAGAGCGGCAAGACTGGAGCACGTTCGAGGTTGCGGTCGAAGGGGCGCGTCCGGCGCTGATCATCGAGATCGTTTCGCCGGAGACGCGCGAGAATGATGTGGTGATCAAGGTGAACCATTATGCGCGGGCGGGAGTGGTGCAGTATGTGATCGTGGACGATGTAGGGCAGGGCGAGGAGCGACGACTGCACCTGCTCGACTATCGTCTGGAAGCGGGGGCGTATCGGTTGCAGGAACCGGACGCGAGTGGGCGGGTGCATCTGGCGATTGCCGACCTGTGGCTGGGGGTGCAGGGCGACGGCGTGGTATGCTACGACAGGCGCAGCGGGGAGATTGGAGACTACGTGACGGTGATGCGCCAGGCAGCGGAGGCGGAGGAGCGCGCCCGGCGGGCCGCAGCGGCGCGCGAAGCAGCGGAGGAACAGGCGCGACGCGAAGCAGCAGCGCGGGCACAAGCCGAAGAACGCCTGCATGCACTGCGTAAGCGTCTGCGAGACATGGGAATCGATCCCGATGATGTCTCACGCGGGCAGTAGCGCGTCTTCCTGACGAAGGAATGTGTCATGCGCACTGCTGGCCGCATTGCTCGAAGACCGGGCATGTGCGCAATGTCACCTGACTCCTGATACTATGGATTATTATCGGTTGGCGGGTGATGGGCAGGCAAACGCAGGCGCCAGATCAAAAAACCCATCAATCCGGCCGGACCGGCCATCAGAGTGGCAAAGAGGGAGGGAATGCGCACCCGGGCTGGCGCGTTCAGGCGGCGGCACTCACGATAAATCCACGCACCGCTGAACAGATCGAGCGCGAGCATGTGCGCCCAGGCTGCTGCCGCACCTTCCGGCGAACTCAAGCCCTTGCGAATTCCCTCAAGTGATGTAAAATCGAGTGAAGCGCCCTCACGTTGCCCGCGCCGCACCGCCAGCGCCAGCGCCACAACATAATTCAAGCCGGCGATAATAAACAGCGCACCAGGACGACTCATCCGCTCGGTCAATGGATGATTGGGGGCAAACATCATTGCCAGCCAGAGTGGCATGGGAAAAATGTTCAGATACTGAAAGAAACGCTCCATCAACTCATCCTCCACACGTATGCGCGATATTGCAATCATCGGAGTGCCGCTTGACCTTGGCGCAGGACGACGCGGCGTCGATATGGGACCGAGCGCCATCCGGTATGCAGGTCTGCGTGAGCGGATCGCAGCGCTGGGCTACCGGGTGCGCGACCTCGGCAACCTTGCCGTGCCGCTGGCGGAGCAGATCGAACCTCCGGATGCGGATGAACCGCTGCGCTACCTGCAACCAATCGCTGGCATTGTGCGCGACCTGGCGCAACAGGTACGTCAGGTCATCTCCGGCAATACGCTGCCGATCATACTCGGCGGCGATCACAGCCTGTCGATTGGATCGGTTGCGGGTGTGGCGCACAACCGGCGCGTCGGTGTTATCTGGCTCGACGCCCACGGCGACTATAATACACCAGAGACAACCCCTTCAGGAAATATTCACGGCATGGGTCTGGCAGTTCTGACCGGGCGCGGGCATCCAATGTTGACCGGACTGATCGGGCGGACGCCGGTTCTTCGTCCGGGAGATGCGGCGTTGGTTGGAGTGCGGAATCTCGACGACGGCGAACGCGAACTGCTGCGCACCTCCGGGGTGCGTGTCTTTACCATGCACGATATTGACCGGCGCGGGATGGCGGCAGTGATGGAAGAAGCGATCCTGCATGTCAGCGCTGGCACGATCGGTTTTCATCTCAGTTTCGATCTCGATGTGCTCGACCCGCACGAAGCGCCAGGGGTTGGAACGCCAGTGCTGGGCGGCATCACCTACCGGGAAGCGCACCTGGCAATGGAACTGATCGCAGCGTCGGGGCGGTTGATCAGCCTCGATCTGGTGGAAGTCAATCCCATTCTCGATACCCGCAACATGACGGCGCTGCTGGCGGTTGAGTTCGCCCTCTCGGCGCTCGGCAAAACGATCTATTGAGTTGCTCAATCACGCAGACGTTCGGTGGTGGGAGGGGTGTCAGAGGTTTAGAACATTGTCGCTCAAATAAGTACACATTGATCGTTGCATAGGTTTTGTGTAATGAATGTAGATAAAATGTCCTTCAGTTAAGATTTCTTCACTGTTTCGGCGGGTCAACCATGAAACTGCCTGTAACCAGTTGTGATATTATTAACCAAGGTTGCATGATGCCGTTCAGCTACACCGACAACGTGTCAGACGCACTATTGCAGTTCGTCTCGCTGCCGCATCTCACAGATCCGAAAGCAGAACTGGAAGAGAGGGTGCAACCAGGCAATCTCGCCCCTCCTGGAAACCCACGTCGATGTATGTGCTGGCTGGAGCACGCTATCCGGTCGTCATTTCAATCAGGTCCGTGGTGACCGTAAGCCGTGCAGGTCGATGGCTGCGCGCAGTGTTTGGCGTGCCTGTTTTCGTGGAGCGTGATAACTGTCTGGTGTGGTGAGTTGCGCTGGTAAGGCGCTCTTGCGCGTTGTTTCGGCGATGTCCCGCTGATACGCTTGATGCGCGTCCGGTTGTCAAGAACGTTCTGACTTCTAGAAAGGCGCCACATGGCCCAGATATTCGATCGGAGAGCCAATACGCTCGCCAGGGTGAGTATCTTTGCCGGTATTCCGCTGGTGCTTGCCATTCTTGGGGGAGTCTGGTGGCTGTTTGGTTGGTCGGACTGGCACCGTGATGTCGGGGTGCCTGTCGAGCAACCGGGCGGCGGGTTCAACCACCAGTTGCACGTTGCCCTGGGAATGGATTGTCGCTACTGTCATACGGCGGTCGAAGTCGCTGCCCATTCCAACATCCCCCCGACGGAAACGTGCATGGGATGCCACTCACAGATTATCAGCCGCAGCGAAAAAGTCGCTTTCATCTGGCAGAGTTGGGAGACCGGAACTTCTATTCAGTGGAACAAAGTGCATGATCTGCCAGCGTTCGTCTACTTCAACCATAGCATCCACGTTGCCAAGGGCGTCGGTTGCTCGACGTGTCACGGGCGCATCGATCAGATGCGTGTCGTTTACAAGACGCAGCCGCTGTTCATGTCGTGGTGTCTGGATTGCCATCGCAACCCGGAGAAGTACGTCCGTCCGCGCGAAGAGATCTTCAACATGGCGTGGACGCCGCCAGCCAACCAACTCGAAGTTGGGCGACGTCTGGTGCAGGAGTACAATATTCGCTCGTCGTGGGAATTGACGAATTGCGCCATTTGCCACCGCTAGGAATTGAGCGTGACTATGAACACCAAGTCCCAGGATGTGAACGCATTGCGTGCGCGCCTTGCGAATGCCGGGGGGCGCGAGTTCTGGCGCAGCCTCGATGAACTGGCTGATACGCCGGAGTTCAACGAACTGCTGAAGCGTGAGTTCCCGCGCGGCGCCGCTGAGTGGCGCGACCCGGTGAGCCGGCGCAATTTTCTGAAGTTGATGGGTGCGTCGCTGGCGCTGGCGGGTCTGTCGGGGTGTCAGTTCGCGCTGAAGCAACCGCAGGAAAAGATCGTTCCCTATGTGCGTCAGCCGGAGGAGATTATTCACGGCAAACCGCTGTTTTTTGCAACTGCGGCGACGTTCGCCGGCTTCGGCACGGGGGTGCTGGTCGAAAGCCACGAGGGGCGCCCGACCAAGATTGAGGGGAATCCCGATCATCCTGCGTCGCTCGGATCGACTGACCTGATCACGCAGGCGATGATTCTGACCATGTACGATCCGGATCGGTCGCAGGCGCCGACAAATGCCGGGCAGGAGGCGACGTGGGAGGCGTTTATTGCTGCTGCAACTGCTGCGATTCAGGCACAGGCGGCGAAACAGGGCGCCGGGTTGCGCATCCTCTCCGGCGCGGTCACGTCGCCAACAATCATTGCGCAGATGCGGCAGTTGCTGACGCAATTCCCGCAGGCGAAGTGGTATCAGTACGAACCGGTCGGTCGTGATAATGTCAACGCTGGCGCACGCCTGGCGTTTGGCGAGGATGTGCAGACGATCTATCGCCTCGATGCCGCGAAGGTGATTGTCGGTTTCGACTCCGACTTTACGGCGCCGTCGCCGACCGGCGTGCGCATGGCGCGTCAACTCGCTGATGGACGTCGCATCCGCAAGGGAACAAAGGAGGTCAACCGGTTGTACCTGGCGGAAAGCACGCCATCGATCACCGGTTTGCTCGCCGATCATCGTCTGCCGGTGCGTTCGTCGCAGATCGAACATCTGGTGCGCGCGCTGGCGATCCTCGTCGGCGTCCCTGATGTGGCTGCGGGCGCTGCTCTCAACGAGGCGGAAAAGAAATGGGTCGAGGCGGTTGCAAAAGATGTACAGGCGCACCGCGGAGCGTGCGTCGTGCTGGTCGGTGAAAATCAACCGCCGGTCGTTCACGCGCTCGGTCACGCGATCAACGCGCAACTCGGCAATGTTGGGAGCACGGTGGTCTACACTGATCCGGTGGAGAGCGATCCGTCGGGCGGTATTGCCGCCCTCAGCGCGCTCACCCAGGAAATGAACGCCGGTACGGTCGAGATGCTGGTGATGCTCGATAGCAACCCGGTCTACAATGCGCCAGCCGATATTCCGTTCGCCGAGGCGCTGGCAAAAGTGCCGTTGAGCGTTCACGTTGGACTGTACCGCGATGAGACCGCGCAGCAGAGCACCTGGCATATCAATGGGACGCACTTCCTCGAAGCATGGGGGGATGTGCGCGCCTTCGACGGCACGGTGACGATTGTTCAACCGCTGATTGCCCCGCTGTACAATGGAAAGTCGGCGATTGAGACGCTCAATGTTCTGCTCGGTAAGCCGCAGGAGACCGGCTACCAGACACTGACCGCCTACTGGCAGACGCAGGACTCGAGCGGCAATTTCCGTGTCTTCTGGAATCAGGCGTTGCATGATGGCATTATTCCCGGCACGCAGGCGCAGGCGCGGCAGGTGACTCTCCAGCGCGGGTTTGCCAGCGCTGCACCATCGGCGCCGGCGCAGGGGCTGGAAATCATCTTCCGCCCCGATCCGTCGGTGTGGGATGGCGCGTTTGCCAACAATGCCTGGTTGCAGGAAGTTCCCAAGCCGTACACCAAACTGACGTGGGATAACGTCGCTCTGATGAGTGTGCGCACCGCCGATGCGTTGCGCCTCAAGAATGGCGACGTCGTGCGGTTGACGTACCAGGGGCGTTCGGTCGACGCACCGGTATGGGTGCAACCTGGACATGCTGACGATGCGGTGACGGTGCATCTGGGGTTTGGGCGCACGGCTGCCGGGCGGGTCGGCAACAACGTCGGCTTCAATGCATACCGGTTGCGCACCAGTGCAACACCCTGGTTCGGCGTTGGTCTGGAAGTGGCGAAGGTGGGTGAAAACTACAAACTGGCAAGCACCCAGGGTCACTTCCTGATGGAAGGACGCAAGAAAGACCTGGTGCGGTACGGGACGCTCAAGGAATATGAGGAGAATGAGGAGTTCCTCAAGAGCGAGGAAAAAGAGCCGATGTCGTTGATCGGCGAGTTCGAGTACAACGGCTACAAGTGGGGCATGTCGATCGACCTGAATGTGTGCAACTCGTGCAATGCCTGCGTTGTTGCCTGCCAGTCGGAGAATAACATTCCGGTCGTCGGCAAGGATGAGGTCTGGCTGGGGCGCGAAATGCACTGGATCCGGATCGACCAGTACTACGTCGGTGACGAGCACACGCCAGATGTCTACAACATGGTCATGCTGTGCCAGCAGTGCGAACACGCACCGTGCGAGATCGTCTGCCCTGTGGCGGCAACGGTTCACGATGCCGAGGGGTTGAACAACATGGTGTACAACCGCTGCGTCGGCACCAAGTACTGCTCGAACAACTGCCCGTACAAAGTGCGCCGGTTCAACTTCCTGCAATATCAGGATGTGCCGTACCGCTCGCCAGTCGATGCATCGACCGAGAACGACAGCATTCCGGTGCTCAAGATGATGCGCAACCCGGATGTGACCGTGCGCGCGCGCGGTGTGATGGAAAAATGCTCGTTCTGCGTCCAGCGCATCAACGCAGCGCGTATCGAGGCGCGCAAGGAAAATCGACGCATCACCGACGGCGAGGTTGTGACGGCATGCCAGCAGGTCTGCCCGACGCAGGCGATCATTTTTGGCGACCTGAACGATCCGCAGGCGCAGGTTGTGGCGCTGAAAGATCAACCGTTGAATTACACCTCGCTCGATAAACTGAACACCAAACCGCGGGTGAGTTATCTGGCGAAGATCAAGAATCTGACCCCCGACCTCGCAGAGGAAAAGACAGCATAGGCGCGGCAATGTCGGGATACGGGGATAGTCTGCTGACGACCCCCGTCTAGGACACACGGAGTAGCACATGGCTTCACAACCCGCACAGAAATCGGCGTATGGCAAGGTGCTCGAGGAGTTGCTGGGACCGAAGCAGAGTTATGAATCGGTCACCAGCACCATTGGCGACATTGTGCTGACGCCGCTCAAGCGAACCCCGTGGGGTTGGGCGTTGGGGTTCGTCCTTGCAGCCCTGGGATTGCTGATGTATCTCTACTCGCTGGCGGTGTTGTTTACCGTCGGCGTTGGCATCTGGGGGATTAATATCCCGGTTGCCTGGGGCTTCGATATTATCAACTTCGTCTGGTGGATCGGCATCGGGCACGCCGGGACGCTCATTTCGGCGATTCTGCTCCTCTTTCGACAGGACTGGCGCACCTCGATCAACCGTGCTGCCGAGGCGATGACGATCTTCGCCGTTGCGTGCGCCGGTATCTACCCGCTGGTGCATACCGGCCGCCCCTGGCTCGATTACTGGATGCTCCCCTATCCCGGCACGCTCGGTATGTGGCCGCAGTTCCGCAGCGCCCTCGAATGGGACGTGTTTGCGATCTCGACGTATGCCACGGTCTCGATCCTGTTCTGGTATGTCGGTCTCATTCCTGACCTTGCCTCGCTGCGCGACCGGGCGACGAATAAGTGGGTCAGGATCTTCTATGGCTTCCTGGCGCTTGGCTGGCGCGGCGGCGCCCGCGACTGGCAGCGCTACGAAATGGCGTCGCTCATTCTGGCGGGGCTTTCGACGCCGCTGGTGCTCTCGGTGCATAGCATCATCAGTTTCGACTTCTCGATTTCCCAGTTGCCTGGCTGGCACGTGACGGTCTTCCCGCCCTACTTCGTTGCCGGCGCGGTGTACTGCGGCTTTGCGATGGTGATCCTGCTGCTGATACCGCTGCGCCGGTGGTACAAACTGCACGATCTGATCACGATGAAGCACTTCGACCTGATGGGCAAGGTGATGCTGGCGTCGGGTCTGGTGGTGGCGTATGGCTATTTCGGTGAAATGTTCTATGCCTGGTACAGCGCCAATATCTACGAGTACTTCCTGATCACGAACCGCACAATGGGTCCATACGCCTGGAGTTACTGGGCGCTGATCGTGCTGAATGTCGCCATCCCGCAACTTCTTTGGTTCAAGCGCTTCCGGTTGAGCCTGCCCTGGCTCTTCTTCATCTCGATCTGTATCAATATCGGGATGTGGTTCGAGCGCTGGGTGATTATCGTGCTCAGTCTGCACCGCGACTTTTTGCCTTCGTCGTGGGGGTACTACACGCCGAGCGTGTGGGATATCTCACTGTACGCCGGTTCGTTTGGATGGTTCTTCTTCCTGTTCTTCCTGTTCATCCGCTTGTTGCCGGCGATCTCGATCTTCGAGGTGCGCGACCTGGTGCATAAGATCGAGACGGAAAACCATGCGCCGGTCCAGGTCGGCGGCGCCGGACATGTCAGGGAGGCGTAGCGACGATGCTCAAGCGAAATGCAGTGCGCGCGAAAGCGCCGAAAGTCTCAACCGAACCGGGTCTGTATGGGTTGATGGCTGAGTTCGACAACGCTGAGGCGTTGCTGGCGGCAGCCGAAAAAACCCGCGACGCTGGCTATAAACAGTTCGAAGCATATACGCCGATCCCGATCCACGGGCTGGATGAAGCCGTCGGCTACCGGGGCACGCGCCTGCCGTGGGTTATTTTTGGCGCGGGGCTGCTTGGCGCAGGCGGGATGTTCGCCCTGCAAACATGGATCAATCTGGTGGCGTATCCGATGAATATCGGCGGACGACCGCTGTTCAGCTGGCCCGCCTTCATCCCGGCGACCTTCGAGGGGATGGTGCTGCTGTCGGCGTTCGCCGCCGTGTTCGGGTTGATTGCGGCATGTGGTCTGCCGCGTCCATACCATCCGGTCTTCAACGCGCCCAACTTCGAGCGTGCGTCGGTTGACCGGTTTTTCCTGTGTATCGAGGCTGCCGACCCCAAGTTTGAACTCAAGCGGACACGCCAGTTTCTGGAGAGCCTGGAACCGCTGGCGGTCTCTACCGTAGATAACTAGCCAGGGGAATTGCGATGCTGAACGAACGACAATGCCGCCGTCGGAGCGCATGGTCCGGGCGGATTCTCCGGGCAGGCTGGCTGATCGCTGCGGCGTTGCTGATGACCGCCTGCCACCTGGAAATGTACGATCAGGCAAAATTCAAGCCGCAGCGGGCGAGTGATTTCTTCGCCGATGGCGCGGCAGCGCGCCCGCTGGTGGAGCATACGGTAGCGCGTGGTCAGTTGCGCATCGATGCAACCAGTACCGGGCGCGTCGATGGTGACCCGAATGGCGCATATCTGACGACCATTCCGATCCAGGTCACGCCGGAATTGCTTGCACGCGGGGCAGAGCGCTATCGTATCTACTGTGCGGTCTGCCACGGCGCCAACGGCAACGGTCGCGGTCAGGTCGGTCTGCTGCTCAACCCGCGCCCGCCGTCGTTTTACGACCAACGGTTGCTCGATATGCCCGATGGTCAGTACTACGAGACGATCGTCAACGGCAAGGGAGCCATGTATCCCTATGGATACCGGATTCAGAATATCAGTGACCGCTGGGCGATTGTGGCGCATATTCGCGAATTGCAGAAGAATCCGCCGCCACAAAACTGAGAACCAGGAACTGAGAACCGGGAACCAGGAACTGAGAACCGAGAACCAGGAACTAAGAACCGAGAACCAAGAACTAAGAACCGAGAACCGAGAACTAAGAGCCTATCCGAAAAACTGTAACCTTTTCGCCTGTGGCGTGATTGCCGTGCGTGCCGCCGGGTTATTCGGATAGGCTCTAAGAACCGAGAACCGAGAACTAAGGACTGAGAACCAGGAACCGAGAACCGGGAACCAGGAACTGAGAACCAGGAACCGAGAACCGGGAACCAGGAACTGGGGATTGAGAGGCGAGCGTGAGGTTAGCGCTGGCTGGCGTTCACAGCACGCGATTGGGTGTTCAGGAACCGCGCCGATCATAATCGAGGGATGTCTCACCTCCGAAAGGGATGACCATGATCGCACAAGAACCGGCTGCGCTTCGTCCTGCACTGGGGCGTTTTCAACAAGTCGCCCTGATTGTCGGTAGTGTTGCGATGCTGCTGGCAGCGGCAGGGGCGTTTTTGGGAGCAGCGCAGTTCTTTCATTCGTACATCTTTGCCTATTTCTTCTGGTTTGCCCTGTCGCTCGGCGGGCTGCTGGTGCTCATGATCAACCATCTGACGCAGGGTGTGTGGGGGTTGATGCTGCGACGCCTGCTGGAAGCGGCAGCGCTGAACCTGATACTGATGGCGATCCTGTTCCTGCCTATTGCCATCGAAACACTGACCGGAACTCACTATCTGTTTCCGTGGACGAACCCGGAAGTGGTTGCACACGATGAAGTGGTGGCGCTGAAGACGCCGTACCTGAACGTGCCATTCTTCCTGGCGCGCGCAGTGATCTACTTCGTGCTGTTTATTGGCATGGCATATCTGCTGCGTCAGTGGTCGTTGGAGGAGGATGCGAAAGGGTTCAGCGAGAATCTGCGCGGTCGCTTCCAGCGTCTGAGCGGTCCCGGTATTGTTGTTTTGGTGCTGGCGTGGACGCTTGCTGCCACCGACTGGGGGATGTCGCTGGAACCGGAATGGTTCTCGTCGATGTACCCGGTGACCTATATCGCCAGTATGCTGATCCTGACGTTCGGCGGCGGGATTATTGCGCTGGCGGCGCTCAAGGCGCGCAATTTGTTGCCGTTTGGCATCCCAACCGACCGTCTGCACGATCTGGGCAAGTTTTTGTTCGCGTTCGTGGCTGTCTGGGCATATGTCAACTTCTCGGAATATCTGATCATCTGGTCGGGAAATGTGCCGGAGTTGACGCCGTGGCACGGGCATCGCTCGGCTGGCGGGTGGGAAATCCTGGGGATTGCGATGATCTTCGGCCATTTCCTGCTCCCGTTCATGCTCCTGCTGAGCCGCTTTGCCAAGCGCCGGATCGCAAACCTGACGGCGATTGCGGTATATATGTTCGTAATTGAAATTGTCTGGTACTTCTGGAAGATTATGCCAGCATTCCATCCGGACGGGTTCCATATCCACTGGCTCGATCTGGTGACCCTGATTGCCATTGGCGGGTTGTGGCTTGGCGCGTTTGCTTGGCATCTCCAGCAGGCGCCGTTGCTCGCACCGAACGATTACCGCGTGCCGCTGTTGCGTCGCCAGGAAGCGGGGGGTCATGGGCATGGCCACCACGGGAAGGCAGCAGTGGAGCATCACTGAGGATCATCAGAAGATGTGGTTCGTTTCTGCGTCGTGACGCGCTTGCACCCTCGTCACACCGCCCCTGGCTTCCTGGTGGGGAAGTCGGGGGCGTAGAGTTTTATGACTTCGCTCAGATATGGCGTTACACCGCAGAGACGCAGCGGGTGCTGAGTCTTCTATCACATCTCAACAGACGGTGTTTCTGATATATAGCAGTTCTCATAGAGATTGAACCTCCTCGGACAAACGCAGTCACGCTCACGCTCCCAGTGCGGCGACCACCTTGCGTGGCGGTCGGAGAGAAGCCATCCGCCATCGTCCGTCGTCAGACGCACGACTCCGCGCGTACGGGCTCAAGCCCTCCCTGAGCGCATGGAAGCCCCTGCGGGGCTGGCGCCTATCCGTCACCCTTCCCTATGTCAGGGGCGCCGGGTTGATCCAGCCAGCAGGGCTTGCCCGACTTCAGATAGGGCTTATGGTCTTTGAGTAAATAATCCGCTATAGCCCGCGCAGGCGGGCTTCGCCTTGCATAGCCGAGGGCTTATGGTCATTGAGTAATTATTCCGCTCTAGCCCGCGCAGGCGGGCTTCGCCTTGCATAGCCGAGGGCTTCAGCCCCACGGCAAGGGCGCATACCGGATTTATTTCTCAATCTCCATCAGCCCGCCGGAGACGCACGACGATGGGACGCTCCAGCCAGGCAAGGGGCAACGTATCTGTTTCTGATATAAAAAAAGCGCCGTACAGGTGAGACCACCTGCACGACGCTGTTCAACCGTCCCCCAATGATCAGGCAACCAGTTCCTCTTCCGTAGCGTACTCGCGTACCGCTGGCGCCTGCCGCGCCCGTCGGCGCGCGCGATATTCGACAACCGCCAGCAATTCGTCCGGCGTCACCGACGCCTCAGCGGCGGCAATATCCAGCGGCATCGTGTTGGATGCGCTGATGTGATACGAGCGCAACACATGGCGCGCCTCCGGCACACGACCGGCAACGTCATTGATGGTCTGCTCTTCGTAGTTCTTCGGCTGCATGGTTTCTCCTCCTCGTATGCTTCACTGCCATAACTGCCAGGAGGGCGTCGCGTTTCTGCCTCTCCCCTTGCCCCGCATCGCTGCGGTTCCGTGACCTCAGTATACCATGCAATATGGTCATTTTCAACAAATTCAAGGGCTTTTAATTTGGTTATTTTGCACAAATTTGAAGGGGAGGGCAGGGAATGTGGTATGATGGAAACAGAACCAGGTGCGTCACACATAAGGAGGCAGAACCATGGATTTCGCCCTCAGCGAGCAGCATGAGATGTTGCGCCAGACGGTGCGCGCATTTGCCGAGCAGGAGATTCGTCCGACGGCGGCAGCGCGTGACGAGGCGATGGAGTTCCCGGTTGACCTGGTGAAGAAAATGGGTCAGCTCGGTTTGATGGGTGTCGCCGTGAGCGAACAGTACGGTGGCGCCGGGCTTGATTACATCTCGTATGCGATTGTCATCGAAGAACTGTCACGGGTAGATGCATCGCTGGGCGTTATTGCGTCGGTCAACAACTCGCTGGTGTGTTACGGTATCGAGACGTTTGGCACCGAAGAGCAGAAACGTGAACTGTTGACCCCACTGGCATCAGGGCGCATGCTTGGTGCGTTCTCGCTCTCCGAGCCAGGCGCCGGTTCGGATGCTGCCGCTCAAAAGACAACTGCAGTGCGTGATGGGGATGAGTACGTCATCAATGGCGTCAAGAACTGGGTGACGAACGGTGACTATGCCGATACGATCATTCTGATGGCGATGACCGATCCATCCAGGGGACATCGGGGAATCACCGCCTTTCTGGTCGATCCGCACGCGCCGGGGTGCAGCATTGTCAAGGTCGAGCACAAACTGGGCATCCGCAGTGCGCATTCGTGCCAGATGGCGTATGACAACTACCGCGTGCCTGCCTGGCGGAGGTTGGGGGAAGAGGGGCAGGGGTTCAAGATTGCCATGACCATCCTGAACGCCGGGCGGATCGGGATCGCGGCGCAGGCGGTCGGCATCGCGCAGGGTGCGTATGAGGCGGCGCTGGAGTACGCTAAAATCCGCGAACAGTTCGGCAAGCCGATCATCGAGAACCAGGCGATCGGGTTCACCCTGGCGGATATGGCGACGCGGATCAAAGCAGCGCGGTTGCTCACGTATGAAGCGGCCTGGCGCAAGGATCGGCATCTCGATTTTGTCTGCGCGGCATCGATGGCGAAACTGTACGCCTCGGAAACCGCTATGTGGACGGCAACCAAAGCGGTTCAGGTTTTTGGCTCGAATGGCTACTCGAAGGAATACCCGGTCGAACGCTACTTCCGCGACGCGAAGATCACCGAGATCTACGAGGGAACCAGCGAAATCCAACGCCTGGTCATTGCGCGCGAGATCGCACGGTAGCAGGGCATATGCATTATAGAGCACGTCTGACCAGAATGGGCGCGCTGCTCTGCGGCGCGCTGGCATGCCTGCTGAGTCTGCAACTGATGGGGCTGGCGTCGGTCGATCCGCCGCGTGGTGCACAATGGGCGCAAGCGCGCGCCCGCTGGAATGCGCAGGCGCTCGACTCCTACTACATCGCGGTGCGTATCGAGGCGTTGGGGCAGGTGTGCGCTCAGCGCCTCGAAGTGCGCGGCGGGTGGGTGCGCCGGGTGCTCGAAAATACCTGCGATACGCTCTGGGTCGATCCGCTGACCGTTGAACAGTTGTTTGCGCTCAGCAGCGATATCGAGAGCATTCCTGCCTCGCGTTGCGTACCGTCGCCGCACACGTGCCCCTGCCATCGCATCTTTACGCTGCGCCGCGTTGAGTATGATGCGGAGTACGGCTTCCCCAGCACAATTATTGCGCGCTCTGAGGTGCAGTTCCATCCGATGCGGCGCGATTTCTGGGAGCATCTCTGGACGGAGGGCAACCTGCCAGCGTGTCAACCGGCACGACGCCGCTTTACTGTGCAGGTGCTGGCGCTTACGCCATTGCCGCCAGAGAGTCCGGTGCAGACAGCAGAGTTCAAGCAGGTGCAGTAAGAGAATTGCTCATGCCACTGCCCGGATGTATGGCTCTCAAGGGTAGCGTTATTGGGAGAGATAAGCGACTTTCTGCATTCCCGCACACTTTTTGCCCCTCATCCCCTCACCTCTTGAGGGTAGATTTGTTGGGAGCGATCAGTGATCTTCTGCTTTCCGGTGCGCTTTTGCCCCTCATCCCCCCTGCCCCCTTCTTCCACAAGGGGAGAAGGGGGAGTTTGAGCGTTCTGAAGCCTGAAACGAGAGAAGGAATGCAGGGGCTTCCAAAAAAACCACTCCTGTAAGCAGATGCGTGGTCGTCACACCCCACATGCAGCAATGTGACTATCACGGCAGCGAGGGCATCGTCAGTCTTAGAATTATAGCAGTGCTCCCCCGCGGCGACCGAAATGAATTTCGGTCTACGAGAGCGTGATGCGGGCTAAAGCCCTTCCTGAGCGCATGGAAGCCCCTGCGGGGCTGGCGTGTCCGTCCCCCTCTAGGAGAGAAACCGACGTTGTCCGTTGTCGGGCGTGATGCGGGCTGAAACCCTTCCTGAGCGCATGGAAGCCCCTGCGGGGCTGGCGTGTCCGTCACCCTTCCCTATGCCGGGGGAGTCGCCGGGTTGATCCAGCCCGCAGGGCTTGCCCGACCTCAGCCAGGGCTTATGGTCTTTGAGTAAATAATCCGCTCCAGCCCGCGCAGGCGGGCTTCGCTTCGCATAGCCGGGGGCTTCAGCCCGACGACACGAGGCGTATACCGGATTATCGCAGTTCTCATAGAGGTTGAACCAATTGGACGGGGTTGAACACTCCCAGAATCGCGCTACCAACACGGTGACCGAAATAAATTTCGGTCTACGCTCTGCCGGAAACGGGCGCCTCGCGCGACACGGCGGACAGGAACAATGGTCAATGTATCTGAGAACTGCTATAAATTTTCAACCTCCATTAGCCCCACGGCTCATTCGGCATGGCGGATTTATAGCAGTTCTCGCAAAGGTTGAACCTGTTGGACAATGTTGAACGCTCCTGGGAATGGCCCGTCTCACACGGTGACCGAAATAAATTTCGGTCTACGCTCTGCTGAAAGTGGGCGCCTCGCGCGACACGGCGGATAGGAGTAATGGTCAATGTACCTGAGAAATGCTGTAAATTCCACGAGAGTGGAACGCCCGCGCCCTGCGGCGACTGTTATCCGAACCGGCCGGTCACATAGTCTTCGGTTCGTCTGTCCTTCGGATTGGTAAAGATTGCGTCAGTCGGTCCGAACTCAACCAGTTCGCCTGCGCGCGTTTCGCAATCCATCAGCATAAAAGCGGTCATATCAGAGACACGCATCGCTTGCTGCATGTTGTGGGTGACGATGACGATGGTAAAGTTCTGGCTCAGTTCGTGGATCAAATCCTCGATTTTCATTGTCGCAATCGGGTCGAGTGCGGAACACGGCTCATCCATGAGCACCACTTCTGGCTCCACCGCAATCGCACGAGCGATGCACAGGCGTTGCTGCTGCCCCCCAGAGAGCGCCGTGCCGGATGACTTATGGAGGCGATCTTTGACCTCATCCCAGAGCGCCGCACGTGTGAGCGCCATTTCAACCTTTTCATCGAGCACGCGCCGGTCTCTGACGCCCTGTACCCGGAGACCGTAAGCAACGTTTTCGTAGATCGATTTGACGAACGGGTTTGGTCGCTGGAACACCATGCCAACCCGACGCCGCAGTTTGACCGGATCGAGATCGCCGTAGATATTAAGCCCATCCAGGATGAGTTGTCCTTCGCCACGCGCGCCCGGAGTACGATCATGCATGCGATTGATGGCGCGCAGGAAGGTGGATTTGCCGCATCCCGAAGGACCGATGATTGCGGTCACCTGGTTCTGCGGGATGCGAATGTTGATGTTGCGCAACGCCTGAAACGTCCCATAGAAGAAGTTGAAGTTGATCGCTTCAATCTTCGTTTCCTGCGTTGTGGATGTTGTATGCTCTTTTGCCCGTGCAACGGTCTCAGCAAACCTGCCGGACAATCCTGTTTGTCGCACTGTTTCGTCCATAGATTCCTCGATATCAGGTGCTATCCTACCCGACCGCTGATATAGTCTTCGGTCCGCGGATCGTCCGGTTGGGTAAAAACCTTTGATGTTGGATTGTACTCCACCAGCACGCCAGTTGGTACGCCGTCATCGGTATCGACCATGAACACGGCGGTCTCGTCGGAAATGCGCGCTGCCTGCTGTATATTGTGCGTGACGATGACAATCGTATACTTCTTACGTAGATCGAGGAGCAAATCCTCGATCTTCATCGTCGAAATCGGGTCGAGCGCGGAACATGGCTCGTCGAACAGAATGACCTCCGGTTCGACGGCAATCGTGCGGGCAATGCTCAGACGCTGCTGTTGCCCGCCGGAGAGCGCCGTTCCCGCCTGGTTCAACTTATCCTTCACTTCGTCCCACAGGACGGCTGCACGCAGGCTCGCTTCGACCTTCTCCGCCAGCACCCGTCTGTCGTTGATCCCTGCCAGGCGCAGACCGATGGCGACGTTCTCGAAGATCGAACGGGTGCGCAGCGCGATAGGCTGCTGAAACACCATGCCGATTTTGCGTCGCACCAGGATTGGATCGACGTCTGGCGCATAGATATTTTCGTCGTTCAACAGCACCTGACCTTCAGCGCGTGCGCCAGGTATCGTCTCGTGCATCCGGTTCAGGCAACGCAGTACGGTGCTCTTGCCGCATCCGGATGGTCCGATGATTGCAGTAATTTTGTTCGGCTTGATCGTCATCGTCACGGGCCTGACGGCAAGACGTTTGCCGTAGTATGGCTTCAGGTCGCGGATCTGAATTGTGGATTGTGACGTCATAACGGGTATTGTCATTGATGGCGCCTTTTCCTGAGTGTGAACATCATCCGCTGCTTAGCGCATGCGCAGGCGATTGCGTGTGGCGATGCGCACCAGGATATTGACCAGCAACACCAGCATCATCAGCACAAAGGCGCTGCCCCAGGCGAGCGTGTTTTCGCTCGGGAACGGCGACTCGGTGTAGCGATAGGTGATCAGCGGCAACGCCGCCATTGGCTCGAAGAGATTGGTCATCAAAACGTTGCTGCCGAGCACCGTCATAATGAGCGGAGCGGTTTCACCCGCGCCGCGGTCAAACGCGAGCATCACGCCGGTCACGATGCCGGAGAGTGCGGTTGGAACAACGACAGTAAATGTCGAGTACCAGGTTGTGGCGCCCATTGCCAGCGCTGCTTCGCGGGTCGCCTCTGGCACCAGTTTCAACACTTCTTCCGTTGTGCGGGTAATGGTCGGCACCATAAGAAACGTGAGCGCAATCGAACCGGCGATGCCGGCAAAACCAAGCGGTTGACCATCGGCGCCTTTTGCGTTCACAATCAGAATGTACGCTGTAACGCCGACGATGATCGAAGGAGCGCCAGACAATACATCGGAGGCGAAGCGCACGGTTGTCGCAACCGAGTTATCGGGGAATTCAGACAGGAAGATTCCCGCCATGATACCGATCGGCGTGGCAATGATCAGCGCCACTGTCGTGATGAGCAACGTACCGACAATCCCGTGAAAGACGCCGCCACGAGCGGGCGCTTCGAGAATATCAGCGCCTTTTTCATCGTTTGCCCCCTCCTGTCCAGTTCCGGGTTCGCCGCCGACGAGTGATCCCAGGTCGAGATTGGCAAATGGATCGTTCGGATCGACAGGACCAGGATTGGGCATTGACACTTGCATCGGCGGCTGATAGATATCGGTGAAGAACTCCCAGTTCAAAGCTCCGCCGCCGATGACGATAACGTACCCGATGATCAGCACAAGCGGCACGATTGCAAGTCCTGTTGCCACGAAGACCAGACTGCGCATCATCACGTCGATGGCTTTGCGACGGGAGTAGTTGGGCGATGCACTCGATTTCAGGCTCATGCGCGAGTCCTCCCGACAGGTCCGCGGTTCATATACCAGATCAGCAGACGCGCAGACAGATTCAGCAGCAGGGTAATCGCAAAGAGAGCCAGGGCAATCAGCACCAGCGCACTCTCGTGGATCAGTGTCTGCGAGTTGACCAGTTCACTGGCGACCAGAGCAGCCGCAGTTGTAGCCGGCTCGAACAGCGTTTCCGGCACCTGCGGACGATTACCGACCAGCATGGTGGCGGCCATAGTTTCTCCCAGCGCACGCCCCAGACCGAGCATCACTGCACCGATGATACCGGCGCGTGCATAGGGCACGACCGATAGCCAGATAACCTCCCATCTGGTTGCGCCTAACGCCAGCATCACCTCGCGTTGCGTGTTCGGCACCAGAGTCAGCACATCACGGGTAATAGCCGCAATCGTCGGCAGGATCATGATCGACAGAATAATCCCTACAATAAGCAAACCGCGACCAGACGCAACATTCCCTCCGAGCCACGGGACGATCTGTCCTATGGTTTCAGACATGGGTCGTGCGACGTTCTGGGTAAAGAACGGCGCAAAGACCATCACGCCCCAAACACCATAAATAACGCTCGGAATGGCGGCCAGCAATTCGACCATGAATGAAAGCGGGGTACGGATAGCAGGCGGACACAATTCTGCCAGAAAAATCCCAATGCCAATCGCTACTGGCGCTGCCAGTATCAGTGCAATCGCCGAAGAGATCAACGTACCGACGATGGCCGGCATTGCTCCGAAACTGACCGGGTTGACCTCCGTTTCAACCGGATTCCATTCTCCCGATGTAAAAAACGCCAACCCAAATCGCTCACGCGCCAGTTGAGAGTCGCTCCACGTGACCCACAGAATAGCAAGCACCAGTACAATAACCAGCAGCGCAAAAAAGAGTGTTAGTCCCCAGAAAATACCATCCCCGTGCTGTGTGCGTTTCGCAATGCGTTCTCGAAACGTTTCACGAGCTGCCTGTGCCTGTGCCATACTCATTTCTCCATAGTGTTTCGTACCACACATAATGCTGTAGCAGGGAGATCGGTCCCTGCTACAGCATCGTTCTCTGAAATCGGTGGATCAGGATTAGCGCGGCGGTGTCGTAAACACCTGCTCGCCACGGACACGCACTTTGTTCAGTTGCGCCATTGCCCTCAGGCGCACTTCTGTCGGCAGTTGGACATAACCGAGACGGATGGCAGCCCCCTGCCCTTCGGTGAGACACCAGTAGAGAAAGTCGGTGAGCGCCTGCGCCTTTGGAACGTCTGTGTAGGTCTGTGAGCGGATCAGGATCCAGGTCAACCCGGCAATCGGATACGAGTTTGCACCCTGCGGGTTAGTGATTGAGAACCGCAGGTCTTCGGGAATAGTCACACCGGCCGCTGCCGCAGAGACGGTTTCTGGTGTAGGCAGGACATAGTTGCCCGCTGCGTTTTTCACGGCTGGCACCGACAAACGGTTGCCGATTGCATACGCCTGTTCAACATACCCGATGGCGCCCTCTGTGCGAACCACCGTGCCGGCGACGCCTGCATTGCCCGGTGCTCCAATACCGGCGGGCCAGCGGACGGTCGTACCGGCGCCGACGCGAGTGCGCCAGGTTTCACTCACCTTCGACAGGTAATCAGTCCAGATCGACGTTGTACCGGAGCTGTCCGAGCGGTAGACCGGCGTGATGGACAGATCGGGCAGTGGAACACCAGGATTGTCGGCAACGATCTTCGGGTCGTTCCAGCGTGTAATTTCACCCAGATAGATGCCGCTCAGCGTTTCTGCCGAGAAGCGCAGCACCGTACCGGCGGGCAAGCCAGGCAGGTTGTAGGTCGGCACGACTGCGCCGATAACCATCGGCACGTGCAGCGCGTCCGGCGCTTCGGCAGCGATGCGATCCGCCGGTAGCGCCGAGTCGGTGCCGCCAAAATCGGTCAGATAGCGGATGAAGTCGCGCTGACCCTGACCAGACCCCACTGCCTGATAACTGATGGTCACCCCAGGAACAACATTCTTGTACACGCTGATCCATGCCTGATAGAGGGGGTTCGGGAAAGTCGCTCCTGATCCCTGCAGCGCGACGCCGCTAATCTGACGTGGCGCCCACGCCGCAGGAGCAGTCGGTTGAGCGGTTGGAGTAGCCGCCTGTGGTCGTGGAGTCGGTGTCCGTCGGGGGCGCGGGGTTGGCGTTGCGCGGGGGCGCGTTGGCGTAGCCTGTGGTCGTGGAGTCGGCGTCGGCTGAGTTTGCGCCTGGGTCTGCGCCGTGATCACGAACGTCGACATGAACAGGACGAATGCTATCATCAACAGAACCGGGCGGACAAGATGCCGTTGCATACAGTGACTCCTTCCTCTCCTCTTCTGTCTGCCCCTTCCACTTGACGCATATTGACCCATCAGCCGTATCTTTGTCAGAGACAATGCTGGCCATGCTCCAGATATGCTGCGCATGTGTCAGCGCATCACGTCCGGCAACCGGGGTCGGCTTGCGCCAATATGGTTTAGGCAAATCTGCATCCCGTGATGCTGAGTCTATCAAACGATCATTAAGGATCAACTCGTGCCGTCTTAAGGGAATTTTGTCCATAAATAAAGACTTCTTAATAAATCTTAATCGCGTATTATCTGGACGGGTGGTTATTCAGCGCGATGAGTCGCCCCACAGCGCATCTGGAAAACCGCAATACCTCCGATTTGATAGCAATTCTCACAGAGGTTGAACCCAATGGACGAGGTTGCACACTCCCGGAATCGCGCTCCTCACGCGGCGATCGAAATGATGGAGATTGAGCATTTCCGTGGGACTAATGGAGATTGAGCATTTATAGCAGTTCCCATAGAGGTCGAACCAATTGGATAGGGTTGCACACTCCCCGAATCGCGCTACCAGCACGGTGACCGAAATGAATTTCGGTCTACGCTCTGCCGGAAACGGGCGCCTCGCACGACACGGCAGACCCGGACAGGGGTCAACGTATCTGAGAACCGCTATAATCCGGTATGCGCCTCGTGCCGTCGGGCTAA
>Ga0272446_1001471_pt1:0-10000 | contig 34218 bp, 29 predicted proteins | sample YNPCB0061_FD_194587 | JGI IMG/M metagenome (GOLD analysis project Ga0272446, IMG submission 194587) | Hot spring microbial mat communities from Yellowstone National Park, WY, United States - YNP-CB-006-1 | ecosystem: Environmental > Aquatic > Thermal springs > Hot (42-90C) > Sediment...
AGTATCCAAGTAAGTAAAACCCAGCTTTTTAGCAAGATTTTTAGCAGCAGTGGACTTACCAGAACCGGCGGGACCGTCTATTGCAATGATAATTTTCTTTGACATTGGCTTGCAAAAATATGAAAAGAGAACTCAGAGAGCAAATTGAATTTAAAGAAAAATAAGGGCTGACTAAACTTACCCTCCTCTTAATGCATTGACTATATTTAATCTTGCGGCTCTTATCGCTGGTAAAAATCCTCCTACAACTCCCATTACTACAGCAAATATCAAACAAGAAATTATAATTGAAGAGTTGAGAGCAAATGTGAATGAAAGTTCTGAAAATGAATTCCAATTTAATGTAGAAAGTGAAAAGAATTGAAGTGATGATGCTAAAACTATCCCGGCACTCGCACCAATCTATGCAATTATAAAAGATGTCCGATAAGTCAAAAATTCTTAGTTTGAGTGTGTCCGACTGAGTTTATTCCTAGACACAAGTACAAATAAAAATTTACTGTTTGGTTAGCCTCAATTAAATTTTTAATCTAATTTTTTTCACATCAATTTTATTTTTTTGATATGTTTGTAAAAAATTTTTGAGATTGAAATGAATACTATTGAATGGACTCCTCAATTAAGATTTATTGTTGCTCTTGCTCTTGGATTTTTAGTCGGTTTGGAAAGAGAAAGCAGTAAATCAAAAGCTAAAAAAGTAATCCTTGGTGGAATTCGTACTTATCCAATTATAAGTATGCTCGGTTTTGGATGCGCTTGGTTGTTTCAACTTGGCGTAACTTTTATTCTTCCAGTTGGATTAATCAGTGTAACAGCTTTATCTGTAATTTCATATTACACTAAAGTTCAAAGTGAAAAATTTGGTGCTACTAGCGAAGTAACTGCTTTACTTACCTTTATAGTTGGTGCATTAGCATTACTTGTTGATATTTGGGCAGCAATGGCATTGGGAATTATTAACACCGTCCTTCTTTCTGAAAAAGCTAATCTCGAAGATTTTGTTGATAACACAGATCGAGCAGAATTTTTAGCAGTGATAAAATTTTTACTTGTTACTGTTATTATTCTTCCGATTCTTCCCGATCAAAATTTTACAAAGTATGAATTGAATCCTTCCAATGTGTGGAAAGTTGTTATTATCGTTTCAACTATTGGATTTGTTGGTTACTTCTTAGCAAAACGTTTTGGAAATAAATTTGGTCTCTGGCTTTCTGGTTTACTCGGTGGAATTGTTTCAAGCACTGCTGTAACTGTTGCTTATGGAAGAATGGCTCAGAAAAAAGTTTCACTTGCTGGCTCTGCTTTGAGAGGTGTAATTGTTGCCTCTTCAATGATGTTTGCAAGAATTTTGGTTTTAATTGCTATCATTAATCCAGTACTAATTAATTCATCATGGTGGAAATATATTTTATTAGTTGCAATTGGTTTTGGTCTTTCTCTTTATCATAATCAAGCAGTTCATGTCTCTGAAAAAAGTGAAAAGGAATTACAAAATCTTCAAAACCCATTCGAGATTAAACCTGCTGTAATTTTTGCAGTCTTGTTTCTTTTACTTTCTGTTGTTTCAAAATTAGTTGTAGAATATTTCGGTAAACAAGGTTTATTAAGCTTAGCTACCGTTGTTGGATTGACAGATATAACACCATTTATTCTTTCAATCATCCAACCAAAAAATTTGGATTCGAATTTGGTAACAAGTGCAATCTTTTTAGCTATGATGAGTAATACAATTATGAAAGGAATTTATTTTGGTTATCTTGTTCCAAGTTTAAGAAAAGAAACTGCCTTGCGTTTTGGAATTTTAGCTGCTGCTCATATTCCTTTTATCATTTTAAGTTTTATTTGAGTAAAATCATCTTTCGTGATTGTATCAAATCTCCAGCTTTTAATTGATAAAAATAAACACCGGAACATAATTGATAATTGCGAATTGAAAATTGATAATTATAAGTTCCAGGTTTTTGATATTCATCGACAAGTGTTGCAACCTCTCGACCGAGTATATCATAAATTTTTAACGAGACGTGTAGTTCATCCCTCGACAAGCTCGGGATGACATCTGCATTATCATTGTTCGACTGGCTCAGAGTGACATTTGCATTGTCATGGTGAGCTTGTCGAACCATGACAGATGTATCATCAGTGTTTAACTTTGCCAATTGACGATCAAGAGTAATATCACCATTGTCATGGTGAGCTTGTCGAACCATGACAGATGACATTGGAATAGAATATTTTATTGTTGTTTCCGGATTAAATGGATTAGGATAATTCTGAAATAATTCAAAGGAAAGTGGTAATTGAGTATTTTCAACATTAAGATAGGTACCAAATTCTTGTCCATTTATTTTTGCATAAACTAAATCGCAATCATAATGAACCCATGTAATAAAAATATCATCATAATAACGGTATGATTCTCCAATATCATATATAAGATCAAATCCTTCATAAGCAGTCGAACTGACGCACCATGGTCTTATTTTTCTAACTTTTCTTTGCTCTCCAAAAACTGTAGTGTCTTTCATAATTTCAAGTTTATAACATCTCCGAACAAAATCCCCTTCTTTTGCGAATAAACTATCAATTAACAATTTATAAGGTGAAACTTGAATTCCATAAACATTGCCACTTATACTATCAACTCTTATAAATCTATATCCAGTAGAAAAATTTGGAGTTGGTAATTTATTTTCTTGAATAATGAAATATTTTTTACCGTCATTTAAAATTGTATCACCAATGACTTTTTTATATGCTATCCATTGTGATTTTATTCTTCCAATATCATCTTTTTGAATTCCTTTGTACTGCCAAAAATCTCCAATATGCAAGGGATAATAATTTAATTCTTCTCGTGGTTGAAAAAAATAATTAGAAGAAACCAAAATCAACAATAAAATTATCTGTTTCATATTCACCTCACTTTTAATCTATACTGAAAGTAACACTTCGATCATTTGCTTGTGAACTTTACCATTGCTTGCCAATAGTTGCTTTTCAAAAATGTTCATTGGATTGTTATAAAAATCAGTTACAATTCCACCAGCTTCCTCTACAATTAATTTTCCTGCTGCAATATCCCAAGCATTTAATGAGACTTCCCAAAAGCCATCGAAAACACCTTCAGCAACATAACACATATCAATTGCTGCACTTCCAAGTCTTCTAACTGCTCGAGATTTTTTTACAAATTCGATGAACCTTTCAAATGCTTTATCAGGATTTTCTGCAATGTTATATGGAAATCCTGTTACCAGAACACTATTTCTCAACACATCATTATCACTAACTTTTAATTTTTTTTCATTACAAAATGAACCAGAATTTTTTTCTGCTGAATAAATTGCATCACGCATTACATCATAAACTACTCCACAAATTAACTCACCTTTTTTCATCACACCAATTGAAACAGAAAAAATTGGTAATCCATGAGCAAAGTTTGTTGTGCCATCAAGCGGATCAATTATCCAAAGAAATTCATCATCATAATTGTGTTTTCCACTTTCTTCTGCAAGTACAGAATGAGTCGGAAATTCTTTCCTGATAAAATCAATGATTAACTTCTCAGATTTTTTATCATACTCTGTTACAAGATTTGAAGCATTGGTTTTGTATTCGATAGAAAAATTTTTACCAAATCCATCTCGTAAAACTTCTCCAGCTTCTTTTGCAATTAAAATTATTTTTTCAATCATTCTTTTTCCATTTTATTTTTTGCAAATATAAAACTTTTAGAATTCATTCTTTGTTAATAAAACTTTGCTTTCTTGTAAGCCCAATTCATTATTGGTATATTTGATTAAAATCATTTTCGGAGTTTGTAATTTAATGGAAGAAATAACAAAGTTTAGTACTGAAATAACAGCAATCGAAAACATTCCAAAAGTTTTACCTGTTTTACCTTTGAGAGATAATGTAATTTTTCCTTACATGATCTTTCCTGTTTTAGTTGGAAGAGAAAGTTCTATTCGTGCTGCAAATTTTGCTTTGGATGGTTCAAAATATATTTTCCTTTCTGCTCAAAAACATGCAAGCATTGAAGATCCGACAAAAGATGATATTTATAAAGAAGGAACTGTTGCTAAGATTATTCAAATTCTTAAACTGCCAAATGGCTTATTAAAAATTTTAGTTGACGGAATCATTCAAGGAAGAATAATTTCTTTTACAGAAAGAACAAATTTCTTTGAAGCTGAAATTGAAATCATTGAACCAAAAGTTGAAAACAAAAGAGAAATAAAAGCATTAATTCGACAATTGACTAATCTCTTCAAAGAATATGTAAAAAGTAATAAAGCAATTCCTCCAGAAGCTGTTAATGCGCTCGATAATATAGAAGAAGATGATCGCAAACTTTTTTACGTTGCTGCTAATATTCAACAATCAATGGAAGTAAAGCAAAAGATACTTCAACAATTTTCATTGAGCGAGCAACTTTATGAAGTAATCAGAATTTTAAATTCAGAAATTGAAATTCTAAAAATCGAAAAAGAAATTGAAAATAAAGTTCAAGAGAATATTGCAAAGACTCAGCGTAAATTTATTATTCAAGAACAGATTAGAATTCTTCAAGACGAACTTGGCGATGAAGATGAAATTTCACCTGAGTTTACAAAACTCAAAGAAAAAATTGATGCTGCAAAAATGCCAGAAGCTGTTTATGAAAAAGCAATAGAAGAATTTAATAAACTGAAAAAAACTCCTCCAAGTTCGCCCGAAGCTACTGTCATTAGAAATTATATTGATTGGCTTTGTGATGTTCCTTGGTACAAAAAAACAAAAGATAATCTCGATATAAAAAATGTTCGCAAAATTTTAGATGAAGATCATTATGGTTTAGATAAACCAAAAGAAAGAATAGTTGAACATATTGCTGTTCTTAATCTTGTTAAAAATATGCGTGGACAAATTTTATGTTTTGTCGGACCTCCAGGAGTTGGAAAAACATCACTCGGAAAATCAATAGCTCGTGCATTGAATAGAAATTTTGTTAGAATTTCTTTAGGTGGCGTTCGTGATGAAGCTGAAATTCGAGGACATAGAAGAACTTACATCGGTTCAATGCCCGGAAAAATTATTCAATCAATGAAGAAAGCAAAAACTATTAATCCTGTTATGCTTCTTGATGAAATTGATAAAATGAGTATGGATTTTCGTGGCGATCCTTCTTCTGCAATGCTTGAAGTTCTTGATCCAGAACAGAATCATACTTTCAACGATCACTATCTTGATGTTGATTATGATTTATCTCAAGTCATGTTTATTACTACTGCAAATGTTCGTTATAATATTCCACTGCCACTTCAAGATAGAATGGAAATTATTGAATTACCCGGTTACCTTGAACATGAAAAAATTGAAATTGCAAAACGTCATATAATTCAAAAACAAATTGAAGCTCATGGTTTGCAAAAATTTAAAATTGATTTCAAAGATGAAGCAATTAAAAAAATTATTTTAGAATATACTCGTGAAGCTGGTGTAAGAAATCTTGAAAGAGAAATTTCTTCTGTGCTAAGAAAAACAGCAAAGGATATTGTGCTTTCTCAATCATCAAATGGTAAAAAGAAAAATCAAAAAAATAAATTTGTAATTGATGAAGCAACGATTGAAAAATATCTTGGCATTCCAAGATTCAGAACTCAAAAGACAGAAAATGAATTAAGAGTTGGAAGTGTTACTGGTTTAGCTTGGACAAGTGTTGGTGGCGAAATTTTACAAGTTGATGCAACTGTTATGAACGGCGCAGAAAGATTAACATTGACAGGTCAACTTGGAAATGTTATGAAAGAATCGGCTCAAGCTGCATTAAGTTATTTACGCTCCAATGCAAAAGATTTAGGACTCGATCCCAATTTTTCAAAAGGAAAGGAAGTTCATATTCATTTGCCCGAAGGTGCTATTCCAAAAGATGGACCTTCTGCTGGAATAACAATGGCACTTGCAATGTATTCTGCATTTAGTGGAAAACCTGCTCGCAGTGATGTTGCTATGACGGGTGAAATTACTTTGCGTGGAAAAGTTATTGCAATTGGTGGATTGAATGAAAAACTTTTAGCTGCAAGAAGAAGTGGAATTAAAACTGTTCTAATTCCTGCTGATAATGAAAAAGACTTAACAGAAATTAAAGATGAAGTAAAAAACGGATTGAAAATTATTCCGATAAAAACAATCAAAGAAGCAATTCCTTATGTTTTTGTTTTAGAAAAAGAAAAATCAAAAAAGAATGTCAGAAGAAATAAACGTAAATAAAAATTTGAGTGATGAAGAAATTTATCAATCATTAATTCCTCAGATTGAAAATTTAATTTCAGTTGACGAGCCGATAATTTCTTCATTATCAAATATAACTGCAGCATTGAAAGAATCATTTGATAAAATTAGTTGGGTTGGATTTTATTTAACAAAAGATAGTAAGTTATTTCTTGGACCATTTCAAGGTAAAGTTGCTTGCACATCAATTGAATTTGGAAAAGGAGTTTGCGGCACTTCGGCATTAAAAAAAGAAACTATTATTGTTGAAAACGTTCATGAATTTCCCGGACACATTGCATGTGATAGCGGCTCAAATTCTGAAATTGTTGTTCCAATTATAAAAAACAAATTTGTTTACGGAGTATTAGATTTAGATAGTTATCAATTTTCTTCTTTCAATCAGCTCGATAAAAAATATTTAGAAATAATTTGTAATTTAATTTCAACAAAACTTCCAATAGAAAAAATTATTTTATAACGAATAACAAAAAAATCTATGAACTATCTTGTAACAGCACGGAAATGGCGTCCACAAAGATTTGATGAAGTTGTTGGACAAGAACATATTACAACAACAATCAAAAATGCAATTATTAATAATCGAGTTGCGCATGCTTATCTTTTTACTGGACCGCGCGGCTGTGGTAAAACAACTACTGCACGAATCTTAGCTAAAACATTGAATTGCCTTAATGTAAAAGATGGCGAGCCCTGCAATGAATGCGAAATGTGTCAATCATTCTTAAATTCGCAATCACTTGATATAATTGAAATAGATGGAGCTTCAAATAGAAGAATTGAGGAAATCAGAACTCTACGTGAATCAGTAAAATATGCACCTACAAAAGGAAATTTCAAAGTTTACATTATTGATGAAGTGCATATGTTAACTACTGAGTCATTCAATGCATTACTTAAAACTCTCGAAGAACCACCTGAACATACAATATTTATTTTTGCAACAACTGATGTTCATAAAGTTCCATTAACAATTATTTCACGTTGCCAAAGATTCGATTTTCGTCGAATTGAAATTTCTGTGATGAAAAATCATTTAAAGAAAATTGCTGAATCAGAAAATATTGAAATTGACGATAAAGCATTGACCTTAATTTCAAAAAAAGCTGATGGAGCTTTACGTGATGCACAAAGTATTTTTGATCAAGTAATTTCTTTTAGTGGAAATAAAGTTGATTCTGAAGAACTTGAAAAAATCTTCAATCTTATTGATGAAGAAGTCTACTTCGAAATATCAGATGCTATTTTGAATAAAGATTTTCTTGCATCATTTAATGTCTCTCAAAAAATTTATGACAACGGCTGGAATTACATTGATTTCTTAAATGGTTTAACAGAACATTTCAGAAATATTTTAACTGTTGTAATCCGCAAAGACAATAAATTAATTGAATCGGCAGAAGTCTTCAAAGAAAAATATTTGCAGTATATCAATAAATTTTCGGAAGGAGATTTACTGCGAATCTTAACATTTATTAATAAAACATTATATGAATTAAAAACTTCATCTAATCAAAAAATCAAAATTGAAGTTGCACTTTCTCAACTAATTGGATTTGAGAAATCTTCAACAATTAAAGAAATAATAACTAAACTTGAAGGTTCATCAACAAAAAGTAATTTAGTCACATTTGAGTCAATAACTTCAACTCCAAATAAAATTAACGAACCTATTCAAAACATTTCCCCAATTAAAAAAGAAGAAATCAAACTACCAAAAGTAGAAAGCTTTGTTGCGCCCCAACTTTCTTCAACTGATGATATTAATGATTTATTAAACAAGTGGAAATCTTTTGTAGAGCAAGTACAAAATGACAAATTCTTTTTTGGTTCAATTCTTCTAAATTCAAAACCAGAGTTTATTGAAAACGAAAAAATTGAACTTGAAGTTGAAGCTCCTGGAGATGAAGAAATAATTCAACTCAATCAAAGTTATCTTGATTCAAAATTGAAAGAAGTGTTTGGTAAAAAATTAAAAGTTGGTGTAAAACATAAAAGTAATAAAGCCATTACTGGTCACAATAGATCAAAAGATGAAGAAACACCAATAGTTAAAGCAATACTTAATGAACTTGGTGGAAGAGAAATAAAAAAATAAATCCTTTTTATTTTTTGTTAAAAATGTAAACAAAAAACCCCAACCGAAAAACGATTGGGGTTTAATTTTAATTCCTGGCGGCTACCTACTCTCCCACACACCTGCGCATGCAGTACCATCGGCGTTTACGGGCTTAACTTCTCTGTTCGGAATGGGAAGAGGTGTTTCCCCGTAGCTATAACCACCAGAAAAACTTTTTATTTCTGTCAAACATAAAAATGAAAAATTGAAAGAGCGAGTCTCAGTAACAGCTAACTATTTATAAAATTTTATGGCAAGTCGCACGACTTATTAGTATTGCTCGGCTAAATTTGTTACCAAACTTACACCTGCAACCTATCAACCTCGTAATCTCCGAGGAGTCTTCAGGTCTTGCGACGGGATACCTCATCTTGAAGTGTGCTTCGCACTTAGATGCTTTCAGCGCTTATCACATCCGCACATAGCTACTCAACAATGCTACTGGCGTAACAATTGATTCACTAGAGGTGCGTTCACTTCGGTCCTCTCGTACTAGAAGCGACTCTTCTCAAGTATCCTGCGCCCGCATAGGATAGGGACCGAACTGTCTCACGACGTTCTGAACCCAGTTCACGTACCGCTTTAATTGGCGAACAGCCAAACCCTTGGGACCTTCTTCAGCCCCAGGATGCGATGAACCGACATCGAGGTGCCAAACCTTGCCGTCGATATGAACTCTTGGGCAAGATCAGCCTGTTATCCCCGGCGTACCTTTTATCCTTTGAGCGATGGCCCTTCCACTCGGAACCACCGGATCACTTAGCCCTGCTTTCGCATCTGCTTGACCTGTGTGTCTCGCAGTTAAGCTCTCTTATGCCTATGCACTCAACGCATGATTACCAACCATGCTGAGAGAACCTTTGGGAGCCTCCGTTACTTTTTGGGAGGCGACCGCCCCAGTCAAACTACCCGCCTAACACTTTCCCAAACCCTGATTCAAGGGTTGTGGTTAGAATCCAGACAAAACAAGGGTGGTATTTCACCGTCGACTCCACCGAAGCTAGCGCCCCGGCTTCAAAGTCTCCCACCTATCCTACACATGCCCTGCCCGAACCCAATGTTAGGGTGCAGTAAAGGTGCACGGGGTCTTTCCGTCCATATGCGGGTAACCGGCGTCTTCACCGGTACCACAATTTCACCGAGCCCGTGGTTGAGACAGTGCCCAAATCGTTACACCATTCGTGCAGGTCGGAACTTACCCGACAAGGAATTTCGCTACCTTAGGACCGTTATAGTTACGGCCGCCGTTTACTGGGGCTTCGGTTCAAAGCTTCGCCTTGCGGCTAACCTCTCTCCTTAACCTTCCAGCACCGGGCAGGTGTCAGTCCCTATACTTCGTCTTAATTGACTTCGCAGAGACATGTGTTTTTGTTAAACAGTCGCTTGGGCCATTTCACTGCGTCCCGATTTAATCGGGAACCCCTTCTTGCGAACTTACGGGGTTAATTTGCCGAGTTCCTTAACCACGGCTCACTCGAGCGCCTTAGTATATTCAACCCATCTACCTGTGTCGGTTTGCGGTACAGTCTGATATATCTCTCCTATACGAAGTTTTTCTCGGCAGCATGTTTAGGATTAGTTTGTGTCCATAGGACTCCCGTT
>Ga0272446_1001471_pt1:15000-34218 | contig 34218 bp, 29 predicted proteins | sample YNPCB0061_FD_194587 | JGI IMG/M metagenome (GOLD analysis project Ga0272446, IMG submission 194587) | Hot spring microbial mat communities from Yellowstone National Park, WY, United States - YNP-CB-006-1 | ecosystem: Environmental > Aquatic > Thermal springs > Hot (42-90C) > Sediment...
TTCCAAGACGTAACAGAATTATTTCTGGTATTTCTTTAGGAACTTTAGTTGTTGAAACCAAAATTGTTGGTGGTGCTTTATATACAGCAGCTTATGCATTAGATCAAGGTAGAGAAGTCTTCGCAATTCCCGGTCCAATTAATAATAAGCAAAGTGATGGAACAAATTCTTTAATTCAAAAAGGTGAAGCTAAGTTAGTCGTAAAGGTTGAAGATATTCTTAATGAATTAAAATTAAGTTTTGATGTTGAAAAAGAAAAAACTAAACCTAAAGTTGAGCTAACTTTATTTGAAGAAAAAATTTTTTCTGTAATTGATAATAATCCAAAACAAATTGATGAAATTGCTGAATTAACTAACTTACCAACTTCAGAATGTCTTGTTCATCTTTTAACTATGGAGTTTAAGGGATTAGTAAAACAACTTCCGGGAAAGATGTTTATTGTTGCTTAGTCATATTTCTTTTTACCCTTCCACAAATTTTTTAATCTTTCTTTAATTGACTTTTCATTGCCATTATCCGAAGGGAAATAAAATTGTTTTTCATGAATTTCTTTTGGTAAGTAATTTTCTTGCACGAAGTTATTTTCAAAGTCGTGTGGATATTTGTAGTTATTTCCATATCCTAAATTTTTCATTAAACTGGTTGGAGCGTTGCGAAGATGAATTGGAACTTGATATTGTGTTGAATTTCTCACTTCTTGTAATGCCGAATCAATTGCTTGGTATGAAGCGTTACTCTTTGGCGACGATGCTAAATATGTTGCACATTGAGATAAAATAATTCTGGCTTCTGGCATTCCGATTTTTTCGCATGCACTAAATGTTGCTTCTGCAAGCAATAATGCATTTGGTGATGCATTGCCAATATCTTCAGCAGCTAAAATGATCATTCGTCTTGCAATAAATAAAATATCTTCTCCGCCTTCAAGCATTCTTGCTAACCAATATACTGCCGCATCCGGATCAGAACCGCGAATACTTTTTATAAATGCCGAGATAATATTATAATGTTCTTCACCATTTTTATCATAAAGAATATTCTTCTTTTGAAGAATGTTTTCAATTACTTCTTTTGTTATTTCAATTTTTCCCTTTGTTATTTCTGGAATGATTGATGCTTCCAAGATATTAAGCATTGTTCGAGCATCACCACCCGAGATTAAAATCAAATAGTCGTTATCGATGAAATTAATTGGTAATGATTTGAGAAATTCATCTTTTGTTAATGCATTGTTTAAAATATTTAGTAAATCATTTTTTGTTAATTCTTCAAGAACAAAAATTCTAACACGCGATCGAAGAGCAGGAATTACTTCAAACGAAGGATTTTCAGTCGTTGCACCAATTAAAATTATATCTCCATTTTCAACTGATGAAAGCAAAGCATCTTGTTGAGCTTTATTAAATCTATGTATTTCATCAATAAAAAGAATAGTTCTTTGAAAATGCATTTGATTTTGTTTTGCTCTTTCAATCACTTCTCGAATTTCTTTAACACCAGATGATACCGCATTGATTTGATAAAATTCAGAGTTAGTTGAATTTGCTATAATTTTTGCAAGAGTTGTTTTGCCGGTTCCTGGTGGTCCCCAAAGTATGAATGAACTCAAAGTATCATTTTCAACCATTAAACGAATTGGCTTTCCTTCGCCAACGAGTTTTTGTTGACCTTGAAATTCATCTAATGTTTTTGGACGACAACGTTCAGCGAGTGGAATATTTGGAATTGTTATTTTACTCACAGATTATTTTTCTTCAATTATAAAAACTTTTTCATTTTTTTTTGACATGTGAAATTTTTCTCTGGCAACTTTTTCAATTTTTTCTTTGCTTGTTTTTAATGAATCAATCTCATTTTGAAGACGAAATATTTCCGACTCATTTTTCTGGATATCTTCTTCGATCTTTTTTAATTCTTTTCTAACCTTCAAATATTTATTTAATCCATTTTGATTGAAATATAAAAACGCCATCGAGCCAAGAAATAAAACAAATAAAATTATTCTTACAATTAATTTTGATTTCATTTCAATGCTGAGAGCAAAATTGTTTCAATAAGTTGTTCAAAAGAAATTCCTGCAGCATTTGCAGCTTTAGGCACAAGACTTAAATTTGTCATTCCAGGCAATGTGTTAATTTCTAAACAATATGATTGATAATCATCAGTCAAACGAAAATCTATTCGTGAATAAGTTTTACATCCTGTTGATTTAAACGCAATTAATGCTTGAGATTGTAAGTGCTCGGTTACTTCAGCTGGAATTTCTGCGGGACAAATATATTCTGACATTCCAGAAGTGTATTTACTTTTGTAATCATAGAATCCACTTTTGGGTTTTATCTCTACAACTGGAAGTGGTTTGTCTTCAAGAATTGCAACCGTCAATTCTCTTCCTGGAATATATTTTTCTATCAACGCATGTTTAGAAAATTTGAGTGCAAGATCAATTGCTTCTTTTAATTCATTTTCGTTTTTACAAAATGTCAATCCAACAGATGAGCCTTGATCATTTGGTTTTATTACACAAGGAAAACCAATTTTCTTTTCAATCTCACCTTTTATTTTTTCAAGATCATAATTTGAATCTGCCAAAATCCAATCAGCTGTTTTAACTCCGTTAAATTCCAATACTACTTTAGTCAATGCCTTATCCATTGCAAGTGCATTTGTCAAAACATTTGAACCTGTGTAATTGATTCCACGTAAATCTAACAATGATTGAATTGTTCCATCTTCTCCATATTTCCCATGAAGTGCAATGAATGCAACATCAACATCATCAAACAAAGGTGAGTTGATTACTTCTAAATAATTTCTATTTGAAAGCTTGTCATCGTTAATATTGGTGAATAATTCATCTTCATTTTTAGGTTGATTTAATCCAAGCGCTGGGTCAATTGGAATTACTTCATAATTTAAAGAACGAAGTGCTGATAAAATTGATTTGGCAGTATTTCTTGAAACTTCTTTTTCTGGCGATGTTCCACCTAAGAGAAGAGCAACTTTTAATTTTTTCTTTTCCATTAATTTTTTTCACTTAATTTATTTTGTATTTCAATTTCTTCTATTATTTTCATTGTCATCGCTGCATCATAAAATGAAGTTGGGGACATTTCTTTTCCCGTAAAAACTTTTTGTGAATTTCTTAGCATCGCTAAAGTTTTGTTTACTTTTTTTCTAAACTTCTTTTTTGCTTCACCAATTAGATCAATAGATAATCGTGTTGGAGCTTTCTTTTTATCAAAAATATTTTCAAGCGTAATTGTTCCATTCAATCCTAAGATTTCAATTTTATTAATTGGTTTTTTACTCAAGTAAGAAATTGTCATGTTTGCATAAATATCATTCTCAAGTTTAATGACTGCATTGACGAAATCATTACCAGTATTTTTATAAAGAAGATTATCACTATAAGATTTCACTTCTTGAACTTCTCCAGCCAAGTATCTCAATAAATCAATCATTTGCGTTCCTAAATCTCTTAAAACACTTTTACCGGAAAGTTTGCTTTTATATGTAAAACTTTCATCAGGAATTAAATCGATACTGTAAGTAATTGAAATGGAAAATATTTTTCCTAATACTTGTTTTGAAATTAGTTCTTTGGTTTTTTGAACTAAAGGATTGTATCGATGCGAGTAATTTACTACAACTGTTGAATGATTTGCATTTGCAAAATCGTGTAATGATAAACATTCTTGTGAAGAAAGAAGAATTGGTTTTTCACAAATTAAATTTTTTCGATTAGTCAATATTTCTTTTGCATGATGAAATAATTTTTCCGAATTATCAGCAAGATAAATTACATCATGATCGTTTTGGAGAAATGAATTAAAGTCATCTGTAAAATTAGCGATCCCATTTCTTTCAGCAATTTCTTTTGCTTCACTGAAAACATTTGAATAGATAGAGATAACTTTACTTTTACCTAATAATTGAAACGCAGAAAAAAAACTCTGTAGTTCAAAATTTTTATCGAATGCAACTCCCCACTTTAATTTTTTCGGAAGTCCAACTTTCAAGCTCATCTTAACTGGATTAACAATCATTTTATATCTTCAATTTGTTCATTAAAGTTTTTATTGGTTGAGAATTTTGCATCACATAAAAATGAATCGCTGGCACATTATGATTGAGTAAATCTTCAACTTGTTTTAATGTCCAGTTAATTCCAATTTCAACAACATGTTCAGGTTTTGCTTTCTCAATTTCATCTGCTAAATCTTGAGGAATATCAATAAAGAAATTTTTTGGTAAAGATCTAATTTGAGCTTTCGAAGTAATAATTTTTAATCCCGGAATAATTGGAACATTGATTCCAGCGTTCCGACAGAGTTCTACATAATTATAAAAATGTTCATTTGAAAAAAACATTTGCGTTACTATGTAAGAAGCTCCAGCATCAATTTTTGCTTTTGTATGTTTAACATCAACATTAATATTTGGTGCTTCAAAATGTTTTTCTGGGTAACCACCAACTCCTACACAAATATCCATTGGTTCGGCATCCAACAAATCTTCTTCAATATATTTTCCTTTATTCAAATCTATAATTTGTTGAACAAGTTCAACCGCATATTCATTGGCTGATCTTCCATACTTTAGAGGTTTTTTATAAGCACTATCATCGCCACGAACTGCTAAAACATTATCAATTCCTAAGTAATGAATCTCAATTAAAAAATCTTCAGTTTCTTCTCTTGTAAATCCACTGCAAAGAACATGCGGAACAGCATCAATGTTATATTTATTTTGAATCAAAGCACATAGACCTAAAGTTCCGGGTCTTTTACGTTTAACTTTCATTTGCATTTCGCCACGAGGCGTTTCTTCATAAATTACTTCTGCTGCATGACTTGTAATATCAATGAATGGTGGATTATATTTTACAATATCATCAAGTACTTGAAGAAGTTGTTTTACATTGCCACCTCTTTTTGGTGGAATGATTTCAAAACTAATTAATGTATTTGTTGCTTTTTCTAAATGTTCAATGACTTTCATATTACCCTTAATAATGCTAATTGCAATTTAATATTTTTGTTTGACATCTTCTTAATTTGGAATCAATGTAAATTTATTTTTTGAATGATTGATAAATTCATTTTCATCAAGAGGAAGTTTAAGATATTTTCCTTTGCGCCACATTTCAACCATGTCTTTATAATTTGAACTCATAAAATGCCCAGCTTGACCAGTCGGTAAAATAAAATACAAATATTTAGGTTGTGCGAAATCGAAAATATATCTCATAGATGGACCAAGATAGTTTTCATAATTCTTTCTTTTTGAAATATCTTCAACTGCATTTTTGTTTGCGAATAAATCACTGAAAGAATATTCTGTATTGAAAATTGTCGTACCATCGCCACCAATTGGAAATGGACCAACATCAATAATTTTATCGAGCAACGAAGATCTCCCACTAAACATATGTTTGAAATTTACTTGATGAACATTTCCCCATTGCCAATCAGCTAAATTTCTGCCATACTTTTTTTCAAGTTCATTAAGTGCATCTACAAGACTTTCTCGAATTATATCATCACGAGTTTCAATTTTAGTTGTTTTAATGTTATCAAAAAATGATGAACCATTTTGTAAAACTTCTAAAATTTTTCTGTAAGGAACATTAGCAACAAAAACATATTCGCGAAGCAAATCGTTGCTCATTTCATCACCCCAAATATTTTTGATAAGGTTTTTTAAGAAGAAAGAATAAATAGTTGGAGTTTGACTATTCTCATTGAATTCACAATCCCAATTCTCAAAAAGTTGAATTGACGTTTTCAAATTTTCATCTTTGATTTTCACTTGAGAAAATGCTTGTAAAATATATTTTGTAATTTGTCTTGCATATGGTGAGACAAAATCCATTTGATATTTTTTAAAATCTTCAACTGAATGTTTTTGTTTGCTCGTTAGCAATTCTGTGATTCTATCAATTCTTGAAGATGGTTCCCATAAGTTTGAAATATGAAATGGAAAATCCTTTACCGTTTTGTTATTTGCCGATGCAATAAAATTTTGTGGCGGATTAAAAAGTTTTGGCATTTGATCATAAGAAACATAACCTTGCCAATCTGATGATGAAGTCGTTCCATCATAAATTAAAGTTGGAGAGTTTGAATTTCTTATTGGAAGTTTAGCTGCACAAACATATCCGATGTTATTGTTTTTATCAGCATAAATAAAGTTTTGTCCTGGAATTGTAAAATATCTTAACGCTTCCTTAAAGTCTTCCCAGTTTTTTGCTTTGTTCAATTTTATCGATGAATATATTTCATCACTAAAATCAAAACCTGTCCAACGCATGCTCATTGTAGGAATTTCAACTTCACTATTTGGTAATATTTTTTTGTATGGATGAATATCGGTGATGATTGGTCCACGATGAGTTTTTCTTATTTCAAAAATTACATCAGTCGAATCTTTAACTTTGATTGTGTCCTTATAAATTTTTAGTTGTTTCCAATTGCCATCAAAAAAATATTTTGTTTTTGATGAATCCAATTTTTCAAGATAAAAATCTGCATCATCTGCCATAACATTTGTCATTGCCCAAGCAATATTTTGATTTTTACCAATTACAATCGAAGGTAATCCTGGTAATGAAAATCCTTCAGAATTTATTTCTTTACTTCTTATCATAACGAAATACAATTTGCCGGGTTGGCTAAATGCAAGATGTGGATCATTTGCAATTATTGGCTTTCCTGATTCTGATTTGTATGAATTAACGACCCAATTATTTGAACCGATGTGTGTTCCAACAAATCCAACAAAGCTTCGATAATCTCTATCAACATTAATTAAGTCATTTGAGATTGAGCTAACTTGTTTGAGTTGCGATGGAATTATTGTCGGTGCATTTTCAGGAAAACTTGGAATTAATTCTTTTGCTTTTTCAACTCCAAACTTTTGAACAAGCTGAGAGAATACAATATCTGTCCACCAACTAATATTTAATTCCCAGCCCATTAATTTTGCTATCATCAAACTATGTTCTGGCTTCCATAAATAAGGATCGTAACCAAGCACATTGAATTCAACTTGATAATTTTCTTTTGAATTTTTAATGAATTGATTCACACCTTTTGAATATGCAATTAATATTTTTTGAGATAAAGGATTCAATCTTGAAAAATTTTCATGAGCAATTTTATATACTTCAATTGTTCTAAACATTTTATCGATTGGTAATAACTTCGGGCCAAAAATTTCACTCAATCTTCCTTCGCCTGCTCTCCTTGCAATATCCATTTGAAATAATCTTTCTTGCGCGTGTAAATATCCAAGTGCAAAAGCAACATCTTCATCATTCTCTGCTTTGATGAGAGGAATTGCAAATTCATTTCTATAAATTTCAACTTTGCTGTGTAATCCTTTTACTTCAACTTCACCATCATAATTCGGCAAAGATTTTTTCAGCATAAAGTATGAAACAATAGATATTGCAATTAATAGAATAACAAGTGTAATTGAAACACCAAGAAATATTTTTTTCCATTTGCTCATTTTTAATCCAAAGATTTTACAGCACTAATTTATAAATTGATTTGCTCAATAAGAAAATATTTAATAAATAAGCCATCAGATTTTTTCACTTTTGGGATTATCAAAATGGAAGTAATTTCTTTGATTAGCATTATCATTTCTGTCATAACATTAATTTTAATTTTTGTCATCAATAAAAAAATCAATTCAATTGAAAAAATAAATTACAAAGAAGAGTTCGACAGAATTGATAAATCTTTCCGTGATGAAATTTTTAGAAATAGAACTGAGCTTAATTCCAATGCAAAATCTCAAAGAGAAGAGATAAATAATGGTATTTTAAAACTTGGTGAGCAACTTTCCATCAATCTTTCTGATGTTTCCAAAATGCAAAAAGAACAATTGGAAATTTTTGCTAACCAATTAAAAACTTTAACTCAATCTAACGAAGAAAAATTTAATCGCTTGCAAGAAAAAGTTGAATCTCAATTAAAAGAGATCCAAGATAAGAATGAAAAAAAATTAGAAGAGATGAGAGTTACAGTTGATGAGAAACTTCATTCAACTTTAGAAAAAAGATTGAGCGAATCTTTTTCGATTGTAAGCGATAGATTAGAAGCCGTCCGCGAAGGTTTGGGAGAAATGAGAAATCTTGCTGTTGGCGTTGGCGATCTTAAAAAAGTTTTAACTAATGTTAAAACTCGTGGTACTTGGGGAGAAATTCAATTGGAAAATTTAATTGAGCAAATATTAACTCGTGAACAGTACGAAAAAAATATTATCACAAAAAAAGGAAGCAATGATCGCGTTGAATTCGCAATCAAAATGCCGGGTAGAAATGATAACAAAGATGGAGTTTGTTATTTGCCGATCGATGCAAAATTTCCTGTGGAAGATTATCAAAGATTGATCGCTGCTCAAGAAGCTGGTGACTTACAACTTATCGAAGAATATTCAAAAGCAATTGAAACGATTATTAAATCTGAAGCTAAATCAATCAACGAAAAATATATTGATCCACCAAACACAACTGATGTTGCAATTTTATTTTTACCAATTGAAGGATTATTTGCTGAAGTTTTACGCCGACCCGGATTATTTGAAAAATTACAAAACGATTACAAAGTTATTTTAGCTGGACCAACAACAATTTCCGCAATCTTAAATAGTTTGCAAATGGGATTCAGAACTTTAGCTATTGAAAAACGTTCAAGCGAAGTTTGGTCTTTACTCGGCAAAGTAAAAACTGAGTTTGCAAAATTTGGAGAAGTTCTCGATAAGACTCAAGAAAAGCTTGAGCAAGCAAGCAAAACTATCGATAGTGCAAAAACAAGAACTCGCGCTATTGAAAGAAGTTTAAAAGACGTTGAAGTTGGAACAGATTCAGATGAAGTAAAGCTGATAGAATAAATTTATGATCTAAATTGAAATTCGATTAATAATTTTCTCCATTCACCGATTATTTTCTGCCATTCACCGAAAAGTGCTTCTAACAATTGTAACTTCATTTTAAGTTTGCCGTCAGAATTAATGAAAATAAAAAAGGAGAATATAAATGGCACGCGAACTTCACAGCAGAGTAATAGTTGGAATAATGTTGGTCTTAATTGGATTGTTGTTCTTCTTACAAAATTATGAACCATTCCAAGAATTTATTCCTGATTTTGTTTATCAGTGGCAATTCTTTTTCATTCTTTTTGGTGTGCTCTTTTATTTCCTTTCTAACAATAAAATTGCAGGAATAGTTTTTTTCTCGATTGGTTTGTTTAATCTTTTTCCTCAACTCTGGCCTTTAGTTTTTATATTAATTGGAATTTACATTTTGTTTGGTCATTCAAACAAAGGTTTTTTTTATCAAAGGAAAAACAATATCTCCTCTTCCGAAAAAGAACAAAACTATTTAGAACAAGTGAGCATTTTTGGTGGCGGTACAAAAATATTTTCATCGAATAACTTTAAAGGTGGAAATATCATTTCAATTTTTGGCGGCTCAGAAGTTAGCTTAATTGGTTGCAAACTTGCTGACGGTGAAAATGTTTTAGAAACAACTTCAATTTTCGGTGGAACTACCATCATAGTTCCAAATGATTGGAATGTTGTAACAGATGTTTTACCAATCTTTGGTGGCTTTAGCGATAAAAGAAGAAAAGATCCTAACCAAGTTTATGATCAAAATAAAACTTTAATTATAAAAGGTGTCGCAATATTTGGTGGCGGCGAAGTTAAATCAATTTTTTAATGGAGAGTTACAATGAAACAGCAAAATACAAAAAACTGGATTGGTGTAATTTTTATTGCTATTGGAGCTTTGTGGTTGCTTGATAATTTCGATTTATTCTTTTTTGGAATTCCATTTTCAAGACTAATTTTTTCATGGCACACATTTGCAATCATTATTGGTGCAATAATTGTTTCAAATAATTCAAAATCTTTCTGGGGTTATTTTTGGCTTGCTATTGGTTTAATTGGATTAGTAAAACATCTTCACTTTTTACCATTTGTTTCATTTTTAACATTCGGTAATCTTTGGCCAATCATTATAATTCTGATTGGTACTTGGATGATCTTAAATATGAATGACAAAAAAGTTGAAAGAAAAAATTTTACTGATTATGAGCAATATCAAAATAATTTCTCTGGACAAACTCAAAATTTTTTTCATGAAAATATCTTGAACGAAAATGTTCAATTTACTTCAATCAAAAAATTAATAACTACAGATAATTTCAAAGGTGGTAAAATTAATGTCTTGTTTGGAAGTCTTGTCCTCGATTTAACACAATGCAAGCTTGAACCATGCGAAAATATTCTTGAAATAAGTGTAATGTTTGGAAGTGTTGAAATGCGTGTACCTCAAGATTGGCTAATAAATTCAAGTGTTTCATCAACATTTGGCGGTTATGAAGATAAAAGATTTTTTAATCAAAATGCTGCAAAAACCGGAACATCATTGTTAATTAAAGGAACTGTTGCTTTTGGCGGTTGCGAAATTTCTTATTAGGTGAAAAATGAATAATCCTATAATCAGTAACAAAAAAGTTTTTGCAACTTATTCATTGATTTGGTTATTTATTGCAATAGCAAATATGTGTTTGCTTTTGTTCTCTCAAAAAATTTCTTTTTACTCGGCAATAATTGATTCAATTATTTTCAATCATATTTATTTTATTTTAGGAATTGGAATTTGGTACACCGTTCGTTTTAATTCATTGGAAACCTACAACGCTCCAAAACTTGTGTTGAATCATTTTGTTGCCGCAATAATTACTTCGGGAATTTGGATATTCACAAGCCAAATTATTATTTACCAAGTTCTTAATAATGACAAATCTTATTTATCATTCTTGAATAATTCATCAATCTGGCGATTCTTAATTGGAATTTTGTTTTATATAGTTTTGGTTGCCATCGATTACCTAATAATTTATTATAATAATTTTCAAGAAAAAGTTTTACGAGAATCTGAATTAAAATCATTAATCAAAGAAGCAGAATTAAACGCTTTGAAATATCAAATTAATCCACATTTTATTTTTAATAGTTTGAATTCAATTAGTGCATTGACTTTGAGTAATCCAAAACTTGCACAAGATATGACAATAAAACTTTCTTCATTCCTCAGAAACACATTGACTAAAAATGATAATCAAAAAAGTAAATTGATTGATGAAATTAATGCAGGTAAACTTTATCTTGAAATAGAAAAGGTAAGGTTCAATGATAAATTTGAATTTGTAGAAGAACTTCAGGATGAATGCAAAGAATTAATCGTACCAAGTATGATTCTTCAACCGCTTTTTGAAAATGCAATTAAACATGGAGTTTATGAAAGTATTGAAAAAGTAATTATAAAATTATCATGTCGAAAGGAAAATGATTTTATAAAAATTTCAGTAGAAAATAATTTCGATCCACAAAGTATTCCTAAAAAAGGTGCTGGAATTGGAATTAAGAATATCCAAACAAGAATGAAATTGCTTTATGGTCAAGATAATTTAGTTACAGTCAAAAAAAATAATAACATCTTTGAAGTGAACATTTATATTCCATTGAGTTAATAATGAATAAAATTAGAACTATAATCATTGACGATGAACTTCTTGCAAGAGAAATTATCAAAACATATTTATCAAAGAAAAATGAATTTGAACTTATTGCTGAAGCTTCCAATGGATTTGATGGAATTAAGCTAATTACAGAATTAAAACCCGATTTAGTTTTTCTCGATATTCAAATGCCTAAGTTAAATGGCTTTGAAATGCTTGAATTAATTGAAGATCCACCAATAATTATTTTCACTACTGCATTTGATCAATATGCAATAAAAGCTTTTGAAATCAATGCTGTCGATTATCTTCTAAAACCATTTTCAGAGGAAAGATTTTTTGAATCATTAGAGCGTGCTCAAAAACTTATTTCTTCTCAAAGCAATCACAAAAAAGATTTCACCCAAATTCTAAATTCAAAAATATCTTCGGAAGAATATCTTCATCGCATTGTTGTTAAATCCGGATCAAAAATTAATTTAATTGATGTTGAAGATATAATTTACATTGAAGCACAAGATGATTACACAATGCTTTATACCTCCAAAGGAAATTTTCTAAAACAAAAAACAATGAAATTCTTTGAAGAAAATCTTAACCCAAATGATTTTATGAGAATTCATCGTTCGTATATTGTAAAAATTGATCAAATAAAAGAAATGGAAATGTTCGAGAAAGAATCTTACAAAGTAACTTTGGCAAATGGCAAAAAACTTCCAGTGAGCAAATCAGGTTATTCAAAAGTTAAAGAACTTCTAAATTGATAAATAACATTTAACTCAAAATAGAATTGAAGTTCATACTCACTCTAACTATATTTCGTATGTAAAAGCTTGGTATTACAATGAACTTAGACAAAGATCTTCAATCAATTCAAGAAGCGAGAAATTTAGCTGCTGCTGCTAAAGAAGCTCAATTAGAATTCAAACACTTTAATCAAGAGCAAGTTGATAAAGTTGTTAAAGCTATGGTTGATGCAGGAATGAAAGAAGCGGAAAGACTTGCAAGAATGGCTCATGAAGAAACTGGATTTGGAAAAGTATCTGATAAAATTATTAAGAATCAATTTGCAACTCGCGATGTCTGGGAATCAATCAAAGACCTGAAAACTGTTGGCGTAATTGATGTTCAGAAAAATGGAAAGATTGTGAAAATTGCAGAACCAATGGGTGTAGTTGCAGCATTAGTTCCTTCAACAAATCCAACTTCCACTGCAATGTTCAAAGCGATAATTTCATTAAAATGCAGAAATGGAATTGTTGTTTCCCCACATCCAAAAGCAATGAACTGCACACGAGAAGCATTAAAAGTTATTTCGGATGCAGCAGAAAAAGCAGGAGCTCCAAAAGGATTAATTCAATGTTTATCTCTACCAACTCTTGAAGCAACTAATGCATTAATGCATGATAAAAATATTGCAATAATTTTGGCTACTGGTGGAATGCCAATGGTTCATGCAGCTTATAGTGCTGGTAAACCAGCTTATGGAGTTGGCGCCGGTAACGTTCCCGCTTTTATTGAACGAACAGCAAATATTCAAAAAGCAGTTGCTGATATAGTTTATGGAACAACTTTCGACAATGGTACATTGTGCTCTTCTGAACAAGCAATGGTTGTTGATCGCCCAATTCGCGAAAAAGTAATTGCAGAAGCTAAAAAAATTGGTTGCTATTTTGTCAACGAAGAAGAAAAAAGAAAATTAGAAAATAAAGTCGCTAAAGGTGCTAAGTTAAATCCTGATATTGTTGGTAAATCTGCTGCTTGGATTGCTAATTACGCAGGATTTTCAGTTCCAGAAAACACAACTGTTTTAATTGCTGAATGTAATAAAGTTGGAAAAGATGAACCATTATCAATTGAAAAACTTTCACCAATGCTTGCATTTTATACAGTTGATAATTGGATGGAAGGTTGCCATCGTTGTATTGAATTGTTAGAGTTTGGTGGAATTGGTCATACTTTAGCAATTCATTCAAATGATAAAGATATCATCATGAAATTTGCTTTGGAAAAACCTGCATTCAGAATTGTAGTTAACACACCATCATCTGTTGGTGCAGTTGGTTATTCAACTGGATTAACTCCATCAATGACATTAGGTCCTGGAACTTGGGGTGGTTCAATTATTTCCGAAAATGTTTCTGCTGTTCATTTAATGAATGTAAAAACTTTAGCTTTTGAAACAAAAGAAATTAATAAAGGAAATTGTGTTTCTTCATTTGATGATAAAGTTACAAGAACAAATTTTTCTGCTCATTCTAATGAAGGAAGTTTTACAAAAGAAATTGAAGAAAGATTAAAAGCTCGTGCAGGTAATCCTGTAGTTAATCCTTTTGGTGTTTCTGATAGTCTAAAACCCAAATCAACTTCGACTTTAGGAAGTGGAATAACCGAAAGCGAGATTCAAAAAATTATTAAGGAATTTTCAAAATAATATTTAATACGTGTTCTTTATCATATCAAACTATTTGAACAATATTATTTTTGAAAATAAAATTCACGAAAGGTTTATGTCATTACAAAATAAATGGTCCATTGAACAAGGGGATTACAAAAGAGACGAAGATACAACTTGGTCCTACTTTAGAAAACAACAAAGAAAGAAAAATATTCGTTTATTCTTCCTAATACTTTTATATGCAGTTGGAGTTTCAGCGGTTACTTATTTGTTGATTGATCTACTTTAATTGTAACGATCAAGTTTGAATTTTTCACCAAGATAAAGTTTTCTTACGTCTTGATCTTCAGCCAACTCTGTTGCGGTTCCTTCTTTGAAGATTGAACCGTTAATTAAAATATAAGCTCGATCTACAATTGATAATGTTTCATGTACATTGTGGTCAGTAATTAAAATTCCTATTCCTCTATTTTTAAGATTGGCAACAATGTTCATAATATCTTCAACTGCAATTGGATCGACACCAGCAAAAGGTTCATCGAGCAAAATGAATTTTGGATCTGTTGCCAAAGCTCTTGCAATTTCACATCTTCTTCTTTCGCCACCACTCAACTGAAAGCCCATATTTTTTCTAACTTTTTCTAATCCAAGTTCATTAATTAATTTTTCTAATTTTTCTTTCCGTTGCTCATTTGTCAAATTCATAACTTGAAGAACTGCCATTATATTATCTTCAACACTTAATTTTCTAAACACAGATGCTTCTTGCGGCAAATATCCAATCCCCATTTTTGCTCTTTTATACATTGGCTCGTGAGTGATTTCATTTTTTTCTAAATAAACTTTTCCATCGTTTGGTTTAATCATTCCAACAATCATGTAAAAAGTTGTTGTCTTTCCAGCTCCATTTGGTCCCAACAATCCAACAACTTCTCCTTGAGTTACTTGAACAGAAACATCATTAACAACCGCTCGTTTCTTGTATATTTTTTTTAGGCTTTCACTTTTTAGAGTTAGATTTTCTTGCATAAAGAGAAAAATCCTTTTGTAAGTGATTTAAAATATTTTTTCGTTTTGAAAATAAGTCATCTTTTGTTGGTTTGCCAGAATAAAGTTTAAATGTTGGAATAGTAAAATCTTTTTCTTTCCCGTTAATCATATTTTCCGGATGATATTCACTTTGAGGTTTGCCATAAAGCCGAACATCTTCAACTTCTTTATTCTTGAAAAATATTTTTGCATTCTCTGAACTTGATTTAATTAATCCATTTGGTTTGCCATCATCAAAAACAAAGTAGATACTTAAAACATTTCCATAAACATCAGTCTGTTTAATTTCATCTTTGTCAAAAAAGATAAGGATATTTTTACCAGAGATTTGATCATACCGGAAATTCAAATCTTTATGTTCAGATATAATCGAAGCATTATTTTTCAATTGAATTTGATTTAACTTTTTCTCTTTCACTTTTATGAAAACAGAATCGCCAACAAGTTGTGTGTTTTCATTCCATAGCACTGGCGGTTGAGAATCTTCTTCTTGTTTGATGATTTCAACACTTTCATCATTCTGATATAGAATTGTTTTTGAATTAATTGATGAAAAAGAATTTTGTAAAATTTTTACCGAATCTTTTGCAATAAGTTTATTTGTGCTGTCATTAAAAGATTCCATCGTTACCGAAGATACAACCAATGTATCAGCTTTACCATCAGATGTTGAATCAATTTTAACAAGAACTGGATTTTCCCAAATTCGTGTGTGATTTTTAATTCCATCATCATCAAGTCGATCGCAAAATATTTCAAGGTTGTTTGTAGAATTGAATAAACGAATATTATTAAATGCATTTGTAATTTTTGTTTGGCGAAGATAAACTAAACTATCTGCGAACAAAGTTGATGCTGTATCCTTCACCATTACATTTCCAATTGCTACAGCTTTATCTTCATTGTCATAATAATTTAATTTATCTGTTGTTAAACTTGAAACACCTTCTTGCAATGAAACTCCATCAAAAAAGAAGGAACGTTTTTCTTCAAAATAGTAATATCCTTTTCTTGATTTTAGTTTTACATGTCCATCAGTCAAATTTATTCCTGCATCAGAAAAAGCTGTTTGAGTGTTGCCAAAATATCTTCCTTGTGGAGATTTGATTACAATGCTATCTTGTGTTACAACAACATTACCAATCAACTCTGCTTCATTTTTTGCCAAGTATTGAATCGCTCGATTGCAAGTTATGCGAACATTGTTTTGTGTCATCACAACATTTCCATGCAACTCACGAATACTTTCACCATTAATAACTTTTCCAACCAAGCTATCACCAATTGCAACAATTTGATTTTCTTGTGCATAAATTGAAACGCTAATTAGTATGAATAAAAATATTTTTTTAATCATTTCTTTTTATCACTGTTAGAAAATGTTGCTGTGTAAGTTGGATTGAAAACAACATAATTGTTCAAACTCTGATCAGCTTCGAGTCCATATCCTTCAATAATTTCTTTTTTCGATTTAATAGAAACAAATTTATCGGTAACAATTTTCTGATCTTGATTCCTCCATTTTAATGCTTCTGTCTTAACAACAACACCGCTATCATTTTGAGCAATTACATTTTCATAAGCATACATATCACGAGTTAAATCATCAACTTTTCCTTTGTTTGCAGTTAACTGAGAAGCATTCTTTCCTTTCTTATCGTAAAATTCAACTTTAATATTTTCTAAAAGCGTTTCTCTTCTTTGTTCAAATTTTTGAAGATGATCAGAAAAAAGAATTGCTTTCAATTTTCCATCTTCAGAAAAATAAACTTTTGAGTTCCAACTTTCGTGTGAAGGAATTTCTCCAACAACTTTTGAAGAATCAATTTGTGGTTGAACTTTTTCTTCGTTGCAGGAAATTAAAAGCATCAAAAGTAAAAGTGGAGCTAAGTTTTTCATCTTGATTGAAGACCTAATTTCACTAAATCGTGAAGATGAACCATTCCTTCAGGTTTTTTTTGTGAATCAATTACAATTAAAGAAGTGATATTATATTTTTCCATTAATTGAAGTGCAAATGAAGCAAGTAAATCTTTAGTAATTGTTTTAGGATTTTTAGTCATTACATCAATTGCTTTGAGATTTTTTATTTCATCTGTTTTTTCAAGCAAACGACGCAAATCGCCATCTGTAATTATTCCTGTTAAAACTCCATTTTCATTTACAACACAAGTTGTTCCTAATCTTTTTGATGTGATTTCTAAAATTGCATCTTTTAAGTTTGCATTTTCAGAAACGATTGGAACATCTTTCCCTGAATACATGATTTCAGAAATTTTTAATGATAATCTTTTTCCTAAACTTCCGCCGGGATGAAGCATTGCAAAATCATTTGCTGTAAATCCTTTCATTTCTAAGAGTGCAATTGCAAGTGCATCTCCCATTACAAGTGAAACCGTGGTTGAAGAAGTTGGTGCGAGATCGTAAGGACATGCTTCTTCTTTGACAGAAATATCTAAAACAATATCACAATCTTTTGCAATCTTAGAATTTAATTCTCCCAACATTCCAATGATTGGTACTCCAATTCTTTTGAACATTGGAATCAAATTGATCAACTCTTCTGTCTTTCCACTTTTAGAAATTAAAATTACAATGTCATCCTTGCGAACCATACCAAGATCACCATGCAATGCATCTGTTGGATGCATAAATATTGAAGCTGTTCCCGTTGAGTTCAAGGTTGCAACAATTTTTCTGGCGATCAATCCGGATTTACCCATTCCAGTGAAAACAACTCTTCCTTTAGAATTATAAATCAATTCTACTGCTTTAGAAAAATTTTCATTAATTCGTTCAAGTAGTTGAAGAACTGCTTCTGATTCTATTTGAACAACTTTTCTACCTTTATTAATAATTTCTTCTGATGTCAGCAAAATTATCTCCTTAAAAAATCAAAAAAAGATTTTTTGCGTTGTACCATCTTTGGATCAAATAATGAATAATCAATATCTATTCTATTCCATAATTTATTATAAAGCAGAAATGCTTGCCCAAGTTTTTCATCAGAATATTTTTCAAGGTTTGTAAAAAGAAGATTTGGGTTAAGTGCAATTTCAGGATCTTTTTCATCAATGAGTAACATTAATTCATTATAAAAATTTGTAACGGGAATTAAATAGTTAACTTCATCTTTAGCATTGTAAACCCAAATTTTACGGTGAACAGTTGCAATAGCTAATACAAGTGAATTTAATATCAAGTGAACTTCTTTAACATTTGAATTATCGTATGGAGCTTTTTCTCCAGGAACCCAATTTGAATATGTCCAACGATAAAGTTCCTTCATCTCATTAATATTAGGAACAAGCTCAAAATTTTGAATATCAAATTCAATTTGATCATCTTGCTCGTGATGAATTGTAACATAAATTTCATGATCACTATAAACAATTTTAGAAATTGCAAATATTGGTGTAGCTGGTGCTTCGTTGTCAATTTCAGAATCAAGTGGACCAAGAATAAAATTACCGCCACCGAATCTTCCATTTCCAAGCACAAGCAATTTTTCTATTTTGTCACGATACAATCGATAACCAATTTTGTTTTCTGGCAATGCTGAAAAGAGTAATTCTTTTTCAGATTCAGTTAGTTGTCGTGGAAATTCTTTTTTCTTTTCCATTGAAATCACTTTTTGATTGTTTAAAGTAATCTAAAATTTCTTCTAAAACTTTTCCACTTTCGTTTTGCGTAACGAAAGTGACAACTCTTTTTACTTCTCTTCTGCCATCTTTTGGTGCGGCAGAAACTGCACATTTTTGCAAAAGTGGAATATCAAGTAAATCATCTCCAAGAAAAAATACTTTTGAATAATCCAACTTTTTTTCATTCAATAAATTATCAGCTAATTCAACTTTATTTATTGTTCCACATTTTATCAAGCATGGATTGCTTTCTTTTATCTTTTGTACAATTCCATTATTGCTGGCAGTTATTATTCCTAAACTTGAGTTTAAATCAGCAAACTCTTTGCAGTAAAGTCTTAATTTTTCAATTACTTGATTTTCATTTTCTTCATTGTAAATAAAATTTTTTGGAATAACACATCCTTCCAAATCAAACAGAAATAATTTTATCTCTTTAAGTTTTTTTAATACTTCACTTTTCATTTTTTACAATTTCATCTATTCGTTTTAATGTCATTAATAAACTCTTCAAATTATCAAGCGGTAGTTGACTTGCAGAATCACTCAAAGCTTTTTCTGGATTTGGATGAACTTCTAA